>Ga0160502_100222_pt1 | contig 62331 bp, 39 predicted proteins | sample DIDnMG_14_FD_108237 | JGI IMG/M metagenome (GOLD analysis project Ga0160502, IMG submission 108237) | Enriched soil microbial communities from UW Madison campus, WI, USA - DID2933_E24_Xylan MG | ecosystem: Environmental > Terrestrial > Soil > Unclassified | place: USA: Madison, Wisconsin... | reverse complement strand
TAAGGAGGAAGTTGTTGCTCTTTTTAGCGAGTGCAAATATAAAACTATTTTTAGTTTCTCAAAAACATTTTCACTCTTTTTTTGACTTTTTTTTACTTGCCTACAATTGCCTTGTAAATGTCGTTACCATTAGCAAATAGTAGTAGTGAAATAAGTAAAACAAAACCAACCATTTGCGCATTCTCTAGGAATTTATCGCTCGGTTTTTTGCCACTAATTATTTCATACAATAAAAACATCACGTGTCCACCATCAAGAGCCGGAATTGGCAATAAATTCATAACTCCAAGCATAATTGACAATAAAGCCGTGATTGACCAGAATACTTCCCAGCTCCAAGAACTAGGGAAAATGTTGTAAATCGCAGCAAAACCACCCACTTGTTTGTAAGCTTTAGTTTCTGGATTAAAAATCATTTTCAATTGTTTTCCGTAACCTACTAATTGATCTTTTCCTTTTTGAAGACCAACCGGAATAGATTCGAAGAAACCGTATTCTTTTTTACTTACTTTATAGTAACCTAATTTTTCTAAAGAGTCCATTCCTAAACCACCAACAGCAACTCCTAGTTTCCCTGCGTTAGATACTTTTACGGTAATAGGAGTTTCTTTTAAATCACGTAAAACTACAGCAGGTATAGATTTTCCTTTATTGCTTTCTAAAATAGCTTTAGCTTCATCAAAATATTTAATTTTTTGTCCGTTCAGGCTTACCACTAAATCTTTAGGTTTTAGAGCAGTATTCTCAGATTCTTCAGAAATTTTGCCTACAACAAATGGCATTCTAATGCCAACTAATAAGCCCTTTTCTGTTTTAGAAAGTTGATCAACAAAATCTGTTGGCATTGTAATGGTTTGCTGTTGTCCGTTTCTCTCAATCAAAACGTGTTTTGCCATGATCACATTCATGTTCATGTCGCTATCAAAATTTTCTACAGCTTTACCGTCGATAGAAATAATTTTATCACCCGTTTTAAAACCAGCTTTAAGCATAGCAGGATTTTCAATTGCAACACCATCTTTTAAATCAGCATTAGCAATATAAGTATCTCCGTAAGCAAATGCCATACCTATATATATAATAAAAGCCAGAATAAAGTTTACCGTTACACCACCAAGCATAATAATTAAACGTTGCCAAGCTGGTTTAGTACGAAATTCCCAAGGCTGTGGAGGCAGAGCCATTTGCTCTTTGTCCATGCTTTCATCAATCATTCCAGAAATTTTCACATAACCACCAAGCGGAAGCCATCCGATACCGTATTCTGTTTCTCCTATTTTCTTTTTGAAAAGTGAATATTTAACATCAAAAAACAAATAAAATTTTTCGACTCTGGTTTTAAACAATTTAGCAGGGATAAAATGCCCTAATTCATGAAGAATAATAAGTAAAGATAAACTCAATAGAAATTGAGAGAGTTTGATAACTATATCCATTTTTTGTTTTTAATTCGTATTTAACGCACAAAAGTAGCGTTTTCTATTTTAATATAAGTGTGCAATATAGTGTTTAAGATTTTAAATGTTTGTTAATTAATAAACATTTCGATTTCTCGTTTTAACAAGATGCTGTAACTTTACTTTTTGAACACTGCCTTACTCAATTGGTAGTATAAAATCATTAAAAGTTACAAGTATATGGCAACGAAATTATTTTCTCCGCTCACGATAAAAAAAATCACTTTAAAAAATAGAATTGCAATTTCGCCAATGTGCCAGTATTCTGCAATTGACGGATTTGCAAATGATTGGCATCTCGTTCATTTAGGAAGCCGTGCAACTGGCGGGGCTGGACTTATTATTCAGGAAGCAACAGCGGTTTCTCCAGAAGCCAGAATTTCTCCTTCAGATCTTGGAATCTGGAAAGATGAACATATCGAAAAACTAAAACAAATCAATGCCTTTATTGTTTCTCAAAATTCGATTCCGGGAATCCAGTTAGCACATGCGGGAAGAAAAGCAAGTGTTTCGGCTCCTTGGCTTGGAAATAAAAAATTAGATTTCGCTCAAGGCGGATGGCAAACCGTTGCGCCAAGTGCGATTCCGTATCACGACGACGAACCATTTCTTCCAGAAGCTTTAGATAAAAACGGAATTCAAAAAGTAATCTCCGATTTTAAAACTGCTACAAAAAGAGTCGTAGAAGCAGGATATCAGGTTTTAGAAGTTCATGCGGCTCATGGTTATTTACTGCACCAATTTTTGTCTCCTTTAACGAATGTAAGAACAGATGAATATGGAGGAAGTTTCGAAAATAGAATCCGTTTTACATTAGAAGTTGTAGAAGCGGTTCAGTCAGAATGGCCTTCAGATTTGCCTTTGTTGGTTAGAATTTCGGCAACAGATTGGGCAGAAAACGGTTGGAATCCAGAAGAATCTGTAGAGCTTTCTAAAATATTAAAAGAAAAAGGAGTAGATTTAATTGATGTTTCGTCAGGCGGATTGGTTTCGCATCAAAAAATAACATTAGGATCAGGTTATCAGGTTCCTTTTGCAGAAAAAGTAAAACAGGAAGCCAACATTGCGACAGGCGCAGTCGGACTAATTACAGAAGCCAGACAAGCAGAAGAAATTTTAAATATGGATCAAGCCGATTTAATTTTATTCGCCAGAGAATCATTAAGAAATCCGAACTTGCCTTTAGATTTCGCTAGAGAATTAAATGACGATATTCAATGGCCAAAACAATACGAGAGAGCTAAACTTTAATTTTTTTTCCGCCACGAATTCACGAATCTATTTTTTTTTAATTCGTGAATTCGTGGCGAATAAACTAAAACAAAACCAATGCAAAAGATAAAGACAGCACTATTATCATACGGAATGTCGGGAAAAGTTTTCCATGCCCCGTTTTTAGATATTCACGAGGGATTTGAATTATTAGGTTCTTGGGAAAGAAGTAAAAAATTAATTCAAGAAGATTACCCATACGTAAAAAGTTATGCTACGCTAGATGAATTATTAAACGATGATGTCGATTTGGTAATCGTAAATACACCAGTTGGAACACATTATGAATATGCTAAAAAAGTACTTTTAGCAGGAAAACATGCAGTCGTAGAAAAAGCTTTTACAACAACAGTTGCTGAAGCAAAAGAGTTAGCCAAAATTGCAAAAGAAAAAAATCTGAAATTGGCTGTTTTTCAGAACAGAAGATGGGACAGCGATTTTAAAACCATAAAAAAAGTAATTGACGACGGCATTTTAGGAGATTTAGTAGAAGCAGAGTTTCATTTTGATCGTTACAATCCATTATTGAGTCCAAAAGCACATAAAGAAACAGCAAATGACGGAGCTGGAGTTCTTAAAGATTTGGGGCCGCACATTATTGATCAAGCTGTAAGTTTGTTTGGTTGTCCAAAAGCTGTTTTTGGAGACATTCGTGTAACCAGAGAAAATTCAGTTGTAGACGATTGGATCGATTTGACTTTGTTTTATTCTAATTTCAGAGTACGCTTAAAAGCTGGTTTTTTTGTGAGAGAAGCTAATCCTGCATACACCATTCACGGAAAAAAAGGATCTTTCTTAAAACCTCGCGGAGATGTTCAGGAAGATGATTTGAAAGTGGGCAAAAAACCGAATTTAGATTCCTGGGGAACAGAAGACGAAAGTCTGCAAGGACTTTTACACACTGAAATTGAAGGTAAAATTGTGAGAGAAAAAATTCCAACGCTTCAAGGCAATTATTTCAGTTTCTTCGACGGCGTTTACGATTCGATTGCAAACGATAAAAAAGAACCGGTTACCGCAGATGAAGGTGTAAAAGTAATGCAGATTATAGAAGCTGCAATTTCGAGTAATGCTCAGCAAAAGGTAATCGGCATATCATAACACATTCCGTAGGAATGTTTCATCGGTAGAAAAAAAATATGGTCAGACGCATTTATGTTTCGTAGGAACGTTTGATTTTGATTTCATTTTTTAATAATCTAATGTGTCAACATTCCTACGGAACAAAAAATATCAATAAAAAGGGGATGTTTCAATTTTTGAGACAACCCCTTTTTATTTTCTTAAAAAAATGAAATAAATTTTAATTCTACTAAACCCGAAAAATTGTAATTTTAATAAGAAGATTTCAATTGAAAACTTCTTAATTTATAAACAATAACGTTGTAAATTGTGCATAGTTCTTGAATATACGCACTTTCCCATGCGTTTTTAGTATTTTTGACAATATCATAAAAATTTAATATGCTGATAAATTTTAATCCATTAGCGCTTTTTCAAACCAAAGGAAAAATCAAGAAAGTATTTAGAGAAGCAAAAGCCTCTTATTTAAACCGTATTCGTTTTGCCGTTGGAATGTTTTATTTCGGAATGGGTTTGAGTTTTGCTACATGGGCCAGCAGAATTCCAGATATTAAAACGGCTTTAAATTTAAGTGAAGGTGATTTAGGTTCAATACTATTTGCGCTTCCAGTTGGACAATTGGCTATCATGCCGTTTTCAGGAAAAATGGTGACAAAATTTGGAAGCCACCGCATTCTGGTTTTTTCTTTAATAATGTACGTTTTCTGCCTTATAAATTTAGGTTTAGCAACAACGGCATTACAGTTATCCCTCGGATTATTTTTGTTTGGTTTATTCGGAAATCTTGCCAATATCGCTGTAAACACACAAGGAGTTTATACCGAAGTTTTGTTTAAAAAGACAATCATGTCATCATTTCACGGAATGTGGAGTTTTGCAGGATTTACAGGTGCGTTAGTTGGTTTAGGAATGCTGGCTTTAAAACTAAATCCGCTGCATCATTTTATAATTGTGGGGATTATAGTTTTATTGATGGTCGCGTTTAATTTTAAATTTTTAGTTAGAGCCAAAGAAAAAAAGAAACCAAAAGAAGAAGGCAAAAAACTATTTGTAAAACCAGATACAGCTCTGCTTTGGCTTGGTGTAATCGGATTTTGCAGTATGGCCAGCGAAGGTGTTATGTTTGACTGGAGCGGTGTTTACTTTAAAGATATTGTAAAAGCGCCAGGACCATTGGTGGTTTTAGGATATACTTCGTTTATGATTATGATGGCCAGCGGAAGATTTCTTGGCGACGGATTAATCAATAAATTTGGACGCGAACGCGTTATGCAAATTAGTGGTGTTATGATCTCGGCTGGACTTTTTACAGCTGTTTTTCTACCTTATATTATTCCATGTACCATTGCTTTTATGTTTGTAGGTTTAGGCGTTGCAACGATTGTTCCTACCGTTTACAGTATTGCAGGTAAAAATCCAACAGTTCCTGCTGGAGAAGCTTTAACGATTGTTTCGAGTGTAAGTTTCTTAGGCTTCTTAATGGGACCTCCAGTAATTGGGCATATTGCACAAAGTTTCGGATTGCAGTTTTCTTTTGCATTTATTGGAATTTTCGGAGTTCTAATCGCTTTTATGGTTTCTAAAATTAGAACATCAGCTTAATATCTTTTTTGATTAATATTGATTAAAAACAAATAAATTTGTAGGAATTTATTTGTTTTTAAATATTTCTTTCTATATTTGAATCCAAGCAATTGCTTGAGTTTACAACGCTCTTTTTTCCAAAAGCCAATTTTATCTTTTGAATGAAGGATTTCGATCCTAAAATGATTTTGAAAGTAAATTGAATTTTTTTAATGAGAAAAAAGTACGCGGTCTTCTTTATTGTATGGTTTTTTAATTTTGCTTTTTCACAGAAGGAAATTACGGTAACAGGAATTGTTATCGATGCTCGAACGCAAAATCCACTAGAAAATGTGGTGGTAACGATACAAAATACTGCTGTAATGCAGCTAACGTCAAAAATTGGGAAATTCGAACTTCATATATTTCCCAAAAAAGAACAATTGCTTTTATTGAGAAGTCAAGGATATAAAGATTTCCTTTTAAAAGTGCAGTCTAATGCAGGTCAAAATATAGATCTTGGGATTTTACAATTAGAAGATACGTATTCAGATGAAGTTCCGGCAGCATTGATTACGCTTTCAGATAGTGATTTTTCGGATGATAATAGCTCGTCTGAAATGACTTCTGGACTTTTACAGTCTTCAAAAGATGCTTTTATGTTGGCATCTGCTTTCAATTGGGGTCAGGCCCGATTTCGTATTCGTGGTTTAGATAGCGAGAACGGAACGATGATGCTCAACGGAATGGCCATGAATAAAATCTACGACGGTAGACCGCAATGGAGCAATTGGGGCGGTTTGAATAATGTACTTCGTAATCAAGAATTCTCGGTTGGAGCTGCTGCTTCCAATTACACTTTTGGTGGAATTTTAGGTACACAGCAAATTTTTACAAGAGCTTCTTTATATCGAAAAGGAACATCGCTCACATTTTCAGGAAGTAATACAACTTATACTTGGCGCGGAATTGGAACTTACGCTTCAGGAATGAATGCTTCGGGTTGGGCTTATGCAATTTCTGCAGGAAAACGCTGGGCTGATGAGGGTTATTTTGAAGGTACAAATTTCAACGCAGATTCTTTTTTTCTTAGTGTCGAAAAGAAATTAAACAATAAACATTCAGTCAATTTTACGGGATTTTACACTCCAAATTCACGCGGAAAAAACTCAGCCAATACAAATGAAGTAACTGGTTTAATGAATGAAAAATACAATTCCTATTGGGGATTTCAGAATGGTGAAAAACGAAATGCAAGAGTAAAGAATGTTGAAGAGCCTTTAGTTATGCTGAATCATTATTTTAAAATTGATGATAAAACAAATCTAAATTCTGCGATAATGTATCAATTTGGAAAGGTAGGAAATAGCAATATAGATTACCAAAATGCTGAAAGTCCAGATCCTGTTTATTATAAAAAATTGCCAAGTTATTTTAGTTCGCTTTATGCGAAAGATCAAGGTGAATTTTCAGGCGAGTTTACTCCGGATTATGAAAATGCAGATAAAAACAAAATAGCCCTTTTAGCAAATCCGCAGATAGATTGGAACAAAATGTATTTTGCCAATCAGAAAGTTGGACAAAATGGTTTTGAGCCTTCTCAAAGTCATTACGTGCTTTATGAAGACAGAACAGATGATCAAACTTTTGCTGTAAGTTCAAATTTGAATACACAGCTTTCTTCTAATATTTCTTTTGACGGAGGCTTTACTTTTAAAAAATTGAAGTCTCATAATTTTCAATATTTATTAGATCTCCTTGGTGGAGAATACTTCGAGGATATCGATCCGTTTTACAAAGGAAATCTTTCGCAATCTGATTTGCAGAATCCAAATCGAAAGGTTAAAAAAGGCGATACCTATGGATATAATTTTAATTTTCTGGCCAATACTTTGGATGTTTTTACGCAGTTTAGGTTTACGTATAACAAAACAGAATTCTTTTTGGCACAGTCGTATTCTGTTTCAGATTATCAAAGAGAAGGTTTGTATCAAAACGGACTTTATCCTACTACTTCTTTAGGAAAAAGTGAAAATGTAAATTTTGAGAATTTTGGTTTTAAAGGCGGATTTACTTATAAAGTTTCAGGAAAACAATTGCTGTTTTTTAATGCTGCACATCTTACTCGTGCGCCTTCATTAAGAAATACTTTTTCCAATTCACGTTTAAATAATAGCATAGTTGACGGAATCGAAAGTGAAAATATTACAAGTGCAGAGGCAAATTATGTTTATCGTTCTGCTAAACTCAAATTACGTTTAACAGCTTATTATACTTTAATTAAAAATACATCAAAAACTTCTTTTTTCTACGCAGAAGGAATCTTTGATAATGGGGCGGGATATGATGCTACTGACGCTTTTGTAAGTCAGACTTTGACCAAGTTAGACAAGAAAAATACTGGAGCAGAATTGAGTTTTGAGTATCAGATTTCATCAACATTTAAAACGAATTTATCTGCAGCTTTTGGAAATTACATTTACAGTAGCAACCCAAATGTAATGATTACAAACGATGCCAATAAGGCAAAAGATGGAGCACAGACGACATTTAATTTTGGAGAATCTTATCTCAAAAATTACAAACAGCCAGGAACGCCACAACAAGCTTATTCATTTGGACTGGAATATCGTGATCCTAAATTTTGGTGGCTTGGCGCTAATATTAATTATTTGGCAGAAAGTTATATTGATGTTTCACCAATTTCTAGAACATCTCAGTTTTATATTAATCCAGCAAACGGATTTCCTTTTCCTGAAACAACTTCAGAAAGAGGAAATGAATTATTAAAACAAGAAAAATTTAACCCAATTACATTGCTGAATCTTAGCGGTGGCAAATCCTGGCGTATCCGTAAAAAATACATTGGACTTTTTGCAAGCGTAAATAATGTACTTGATTTGGTTTATAAAACAGGTGGCTTTGAGCAGGCAAGAAATGCAAATTTCAGAGCCTTAAATCAAGATGTCTCTAGTGGCACTCCTTCTTTTGGACCAAAATATTATTACGGTTACGGACGAACTTATTTTCTAAATCTTACTATCGGTTTATAAATTGAAAATCTATTTCTTATGAAAAAACTAGTTTTATTTTTTATCTCCCTATTATTATCTGGATGCAATGCTGAAGTTGAATCTCCAAAATTAGCTTGCACGCAGCCCAATTTTACTGCAAACAAAACGGTTGAAAACATATATGAGCTTTCGGGTACAACTGCGAAACAATATGTATATGATGATATTATTGAAGCTTATGTAGTGTCGAGTGATGAAGGCGGTAATTTTTTCAAATCAATTTCATTGCAGACTTTACCAACTGAAGCAAGTCCATCTATTGGTTTGAGTGTTCCTGTAGATGCCTCAAATACCTACATAGATTATCGTGTGGGAAATAAAGTATATGTAAAACTTAAAAATCAATTTACAGATCTATATTATGGTGGTTTAAGAGTTGGAAGTCTTTATGTGAGTAATGCTGGAGATCCTACAATTGGTAGAATTTCTCAAAACGAGTATAAAAATGTACTAAATGCATCCTGTACAATGATCGATGAAAATCAATTGGTGGCATCACTTTCTATAGAAGAAGCACTTTCAGATTCTAGAGTAAATACTCTGATTGAATTAAATGATGTTGAATTTACAGAAGCAGCATTAGGGCGCCATTATTTTGAAGAATCTAATAATGTTGGAGGCTCGACCAATTGGAATTTAAGAGATAAAACAGGAAATCAAATTATTTTTAGAACTAGCGGTTATGCAAAATTTGCAGACCACTTTGTGCCTGAAGGAAGTGGAACAGCGAGAGGAATTTTAACAAAGTTTGGTTCAGATTATCAGTTTATGGTTCGTTCTGAAAATGATGTTGTTATGAATGGAAAAAGAAGTACACCATTTTTCTCAGAAGATTTTCAGTCGGTTAAAAACAACGTGAATTTTGCATTGCCAGGCTGGAGCAATATTGTAGAAAAAGCAGCCAAATTATGGAAGAGTATGGTTTATTCTGGAAATGGTTATGCAGAGTTTAATACAACAAGTACAACAGCGGCCGAGAATATTGCATGGCTCGTTTCGCCTAAAATTAATCTTGAAGGATACAAAAATGCTGTTCTTTCTTTTAGAAGCGCACAGCATGATTTGAAGGTTGATTCGCCGCTAAATACTTTGGAGGTTTACGTTTCGACCAATTTCGATGGTTCAAGTATAGCGAAGGCTAAATGGACAAAATTAAAAGCAAATGTCCCAACGCTTTCTACACCCGCTCGACAATTTATTAGTTCTGGTGGAATTGATCTTTCGGAGTATTCTGGAAAAATAAATATAGCATTTAGATATGTAGGATCTGGAAAAGACAAGACTTTAAACGGTGCTTTTATGGTTGATGACGTTAAGATTTTTGGAGAGAAATAAGAACTGGCTTAGAATAATGAAAATAATTTGCTGATTTTTAATGTATTATTGAAAAGTTTGTAGTTTTTGTATTTCAAAACGTTAAAATCTAATTGAATTTTGTATTTTGGTCATCCCAAATCAATACAAAAAACAAATATGAGAACCTACTTTATTGCCATCATAATGATGGTGTTTCCTTTCTTGATGCATAGTCAGGACAATGTTAGACTAAAGCAGATCAATATTGTAAAAACAAATTACCAAAACTCTAAAGATGGCGAAATTGTTAACAAAACAATGGCTTTTAAAGATGGTAAACTTCAAACTATAACTACTTCCGATGTTGTACAGCATTTCTATTACAACAAAAATGGGTTGCTTGATATGACAGTTAAAGATAAAATTGGAAGTGACTGGAAAGAAGTGGTAAACTATTCTTATGATGCTGATAACAACATAACTAAATTTGTAAAAAAATATCAGGAAGGGCCTAATTATATTACAAAAGTAGTTTCGTTTTTATATGAAGGAGCGAGAGTAAAAGTAACTACAAAAAAGAGTACCAATCATCAGAATTTAGTAGACGATATTGAATATCTTGTTGAAAACGGGATTATTGTAAGACGTACTTCGCGTGATAGAAATAAGGCAATTATTGGAAAATTAGAATATGTTTATGTAAACGATAATGTGTCGAGACATAAAGGATTAGTTGGAGATAAAATCTCTAAATCATACACTTATGATGATAAAAAATCGGTTGACCAATTAATCGTTCAAAATCTTTTCGGTGATAATTACAAAGTAATCGTTCCAATGATTTCTTATCATGAAGATGAATTTGAGTTTGAATCTATTTCATATAATAATGAAATGAATTTCAGTCCATCATCAACAGCTTTAGTAGCAATCAGCAGAAAATACAAATACAATAAATTAAACTATCCAATTTCTTGCTCTCAGATAGAAGAAAACGGAATTGTGAAAACGGAAAAAACGTTTATTTACGAATAAAAGTTTTAAAAATAGACCATTTATTGAGTAAGTGGAACCTTGTTGAGTTTATCTTGACGGGTTCCATTTTTTTTTTGAAGTTTATTCTCCTAATATAAATGTAAAAACAAAATTGTATAATCGATTGTAGCTGACAAATCATTAAATTTGCAACTTATTCAAGACTATGTTAGAAAAAGAAGTTATAAACTTTGAGCGAACAGTAATCGTTGGGATTGTTACTCAAAGTCAAAGTGAAGAAAAACTAAATGAATATTTAGACGAATTGGAGTTTTTGACTTTTACCGCTGGTGGTGAGGTTATTAAACGTTTTTCGCAGAAAATGGAGCGCCCTAATCCAAAGACTTTTGTGGGAACGGGAAAAATTGATGAAATCAATCTTTTTGTGGTTGAAAATAAAATATCGACTGTAATTTTTGATGATGAATTAACGCCATCACAGCAAAAAAATATTTCAAGAATTATTGATTGTAAAATTCTAGACAGAACGAATTTGATTCTCGATATTTTTGCGCAAAGAGCTGAAACTTCATACGCAAGAACGCAGGTAGAATTGGCGCAATGCCAATATTTATTGCCAAGACTTTCTGGTTTATGGACACACCTTGAGCGTCAAAAAGGAGGTATCGGTATGCGTGGACCTGGGGAAACGGAGATCGAAACAGATAGACGTATCGTGCGTGACAGAATTTCGTTATTGAAAGAGAAAATCAAGACGATTGACAAACAAATGGGAGTTCAGCGAAGCAACCGTGGCGCAATGGTTCGTGTCGCTTTGGTTGGATATACCAATGTTGGAAAATCGACTTTGATGAATGCAATTGGTAAAAGTGATGTTTTTGTTGAGAATAAATTGTTTGCAACCTTAGATACAACGGTGAGAAAAGTGGTTATTAAAAACCTTCCTTTTTTGCTTTCGGATACGGTTGGATTTATTAGAAAATTGCCAACACAGTTGGTAGATTCTTTTAAAAGCACACTAGATGAGGTTCGTGAGGCAGATTTACTTTTGCATGTTGTAGATATTTCGCATCCAGATTTTGAGGATCATATCGAATCGGTTAATAAGATTTTACAGGAAATAAAAAGTAACGATAAACCAACGATTATGGTTTTTAACAAAATCGATACTTATAAACATCTTACTATCGATGAAGATGATTTGATTACCGAAAGAACTCGTAAACATTATACGCTTGGAGAATGGAAACAGACTTGGATGAGTAATGTAGGAGAGGATAAAGCACTATTTATTTCTGCAAGAAACAAAGAAAACTTTGAAGAGTTTAGAGAAAGAGTTTATGAAGCGGTTCGCCAGATTCATATTACGCGTTTTCCGTATAATAATTTCTTATATCCTGATTATAAGGATGCAGTTGAAAAAGAAGATGAAGAATAAAATAGAAACGGCTTTTGAGAAATCAAAAGCCGTTTTTTTTTTGCCACAGATTAAAAGATTTAAAAGGATTTTTTAATCTAAATAATCCTTTAATCTGTGGCATTAATAAATCTAGCCAATGCAATAATTAAAATCCGAAATTGATTCCTAAACCAAATACTTCTCTGGTTTGAAAACCTCTAAAAGCATTATCATCATATATTGTCTGGAATGAAAAATTTGCTGATAGAAATTTATTTACTTTCATGACAATGTTTAAGGAATAATTAATATCGACGTTTTGTGGGTCTTCTAAATAATTTGAATATAAATTCAAAGTGTTTTCGGCAGTGACATTGGTCATAATGGCAAGTTTGTAATATACAGAAGCATAGAATCCGAGTTCGTAACGCATACTTTTGTTAGCATCGACACCAAAATAATATCCGTCAGGATAAGGTAAACCTGTCGCGGGATCAATAGCTGTGGTGTAAGCTTTGTCTACAAAGGTGAATTTTGAGGTTAGCGGCGCAAAATTTATCTTGAGATTTTCATCTTTTGACCAATAAATACCAGGGCCAGTTGTTAGATAGCCCGGAGACATAAATTTAGTGTTTTCGGTTCTAATTTCTTTCCCGTTTGCATCCTGTCCGTAAAGATATCCCGTTGTAAACTGTGTTCTGAAGTTTAAGAAATAAGAATAATACCATTCTCCAAAAGCTCTTTTTCCGACGATTGAATTGAATTCTAAACGGTCATCTGTTTTCTTTTCGAAATCAGCATTTTTAGTTTGAAGTAAACCGTAATAAGCAAGAACTTTGTTGTCCCAGGTTAAATCGTCTTTTTTGTAGTTGAAATCATAATTGATTCCGAGTGTTCCTGAGAAACTGTCTTCACCTCCAGCAATCCAGTTGTTAAAACTAGATTGGTTTAATAAAAGAGATACGGTTCCTTTTGCTTTCCAGCCTTCTCCTTCAATTGTATCATTGATTTTTTTTACGGCTTTTTCGGTATTTTGTGCTAGTTCTTTTTCTGTATTTTGGGCTTGTACAAATGTAAGATTTGCTAAAACGAAGAGTAATAATAGTATCTTTCTCATGGTTTTTAGTTTAGAGTGTATTATCAAATATACTAAAAACCAATGAAAAGTTAAGGGATACTATGTGTTATTGCAGGTTATTTCTTAGATTCTTTGTATAATGGCACTGCAGAACATGCTTCGCCATACATAATGCTTCGGGCAAAAGGCTGAAGATTATTTGTTGCTAAAATATAAGCGCGCATTGGAACTGGTTTTCTAGAACAGCCTTTTACAATTACAGGTTTGTTTTGGTAAACGGAGTAATCGATTTTGCTTAAAATTTCTTCATAAAGGCTTGCGTCAAGATCTTCAATAGTTCCGTTGACTACTTTTTTTGCAAAAGGTGCTAAATGAACGCTAACCAGAATTAATGCCCAAGCGGGAATTATAGCATCTGTACTACAGTGTACAGCTACATATTGATCTTGATATTGTGACCAATCCTGGTTTTTAAGATGCTCTCTAAAGTCTTTTTCTTTCAATAAAAATCCTTCCAAAAGCCATTGCGAAATGTCAATCTGCACACGCATTCCTTTTGGATAATAATCCTCTAAATCAAAAACTTCTAAAGCACTATTGGCAACTTTATTGATGATTTCTTCCATTTTTTTTTAGTTTTCAGTCCCAGTTTTCAGTCACAGTTGAACACTGCGACTGAGACTGTAAACTGTATACGTTTTCAATTGTTATAGCCACAGTTAGATACTGAAAACTGCGACTGAAAACTGAACACTTTATTTAAAGCATTCCTAATTCTAACTTAGCTTCTTCGCTCATTAAATCTTTGCTCCAAGGCGGATCGAAAGTAATTTCAACGTCTACATCTTTGATGTTTTCGATTGTTTTTACTTTTTCTTCTACTTCTCTTGGCAAACTTTCTGCAACTGGGCAGTTTGGTGAAGTAAGTGTCATAAGGATTTTTACTTCGTAATCTGTGTTTACCATTACGTCGTAAATTAATCCTAATTCGTAAATATCTACAGGAATCTCAGGATCGTAAATGCCTTTTAAAACTCTTACGATTGATTCTCCTAATTCGTTTGTGTCTATTTCTTGTTCCATTTTTGTATTTGTTTTTACCATTAAGAAATTAAGAGAATTAAGTTTTGCTTCTGTATTTACTAAGCTTAATTTTCTTTTAATTATTTAAGAAAAATTAAGTTCAAAGCTTTCTGAAACTTAATGCCTGAATGGTTTTATTTTTTTTTAATTTTTGTTTTTAGCATCAAACGCCAAAGCGTACATTTTGATGTTTTTTATCATCGAAACTAAACCGTTTGCACGTGTTGCAGATAAATGTTCTTTTAAGCCAATTTCATCTATAAAATCAGTATCAGCTTCCAAGATATCTTTTGCTTTTTGATTAGAGAAAGCACGAATTAAAATCGCGATTATTCCTTTTGTCAAAATAGCATCGCTGTCGGCAGTGAAAACAATTTTATCGTCGTTTTGTTCACCTTGCAGCCAAACTTTCGATTGACAGCCTTTGATTAAATTATCGTCGGTTTTGTATTCTTCTTTAATTAACGGAAGACTTTTTCCTAATTCGATGATGTATTCATAACGCTGCATCCAGTCATCAAACATTGAAAATTCGTCTATAATTTCGTCTTGTATTTCTTTTATTGTCATAATTATTCTTTAGAAAAATCAACTAATAAATTTACTAGTTTTTCGATTTCTTTCGGAGGAAAACCATTGTCAAAACCTGCTGTTTCATAGGTTTTTCCGTCTTTAGTTATTTTTAAATTTCCGATAGCGGCGCCATCATATGTACGTTTATCAGTTGGAGCTTTTAAAGTGTTGAGATTTTCTAAGTTAACTTTTGAATAAGCATCAACAATTTTATTCCACTTTGCATCGTCAATATTGCTTTTAACAGCTTCGGCGTTACGTTCTTTAACAACAGAAACCGATTTATTTTGTACTACAATACTTTTGTAATAACCTCTCGACATTGCAGAATATTCAATTTGAGTAGATTTCATGTCGGCTTTTTTTTGACTGCAGCATCCCGTAGCAATAAAAAGTGTCAGGAGCAATAATGATACTATTCGCATATAATTTGTTTTTTTAGCTTAACATAGTTTGTGCTTTCTTAACAGCATCAACCATTGCATCGATTTCTTCTTTTGTGTTATAAAATGAGAAAGAAGCACGAATTGTTCCTGGAATACAGAAGAAATTCATAATTGGCTGAGCGCAATGGTGTCCGGTTCTAACCGCAATTCCTAATTTATCTATAATAGAACCAACATCATACGGGTGAATTCCGTCAATATTAAACGAAATTACAGAAGCTTTATTTTTGGTGTTTCCGTAAATTCGGATGCCTTCAATTTCGTTAAGACGTTTTGTAGCGTGTTCTAACAATTCATTTTCATATTCATGAATTTTATCAAAACCGATCTCGTTTAAATAATCAATCGCAGTTCCTAAAACAATTCCGCCTGCAATATTTGGAGTTCCTGCTTCAAATTTATGAGGCAAATCTGCGTAAGTTGTTTTCTCGAAAGTAACTTCTTTTATCATTTCGCCACCACCTTGGTAAGGAGGAAGTTTGTTCAGCCATTCTTCTTTTCCGTAAAGAATTCCAGTTCCTGTTGGACCGCACATTTTATGTCCTGAAAAAGCATAAAAATCGCAGTCTAATTCCTGAACGTCCGGTTTTAAGTGCGGAACTGCCTGTGCACCGTCAATTAAAACTGCTGCTCCAACAGAATGTGCTTTGTCAATAATATATTTAATTGGGTTAATAACTCCCAATGCATTTGAAATATGATTTACGGTAACAATTTTTGTTTTGTCTGAAAGCAGTTTGTCAAATTCTTCAATGATTAATTCTCCATTGTCATTGATTGGAATAACTTTTAAAACAGCTCCCGTTTTTTCGCATAACATTTGCCAAGGCACAATATTACTATGATGTTCTAATGAAGAAACGACAACTTCATCACCTGGTTTTAAAATCGAAGCAAATCCGTTTGAAACTAAGTTAATTCCGTGTGTTGTTCCCGAAGTAAAAAGCACTTCATGTGCATGTTTAGCGTTGATATGGTCTTTTACTTTTCCGCGAGAAATCTCGTAAGCGTCAGTTGCTAACTGGCTTAAAGTGTGAACGCCACGGTGAATATTGGAGTTGATTTCGTTATAATATTTTACTTCTGCATCGATCACAACTTGTGGTTTTTGCGAAGTAGCTCCGTTGTCGAAATATACTAATGGCTTTCCGTTTACAGTTTGAGAAAGTATCGGGAAATCAGCTCTTATTTTTTGAATATCTAGCATGTCTTATTTAGAAAAAATCTATCTACAAAAGTACTAAAACTAAATTTGTTTATACACCAATTCTATAATTTCCTTTTATGATGCCATTGATTAAAGGCTTAAATGCTGATTTTATAAAAATCAGTTCGCTTTTCTGAATTATCTGAAACAGATTTATAATTTGAGTCTTAAAATCGTGAACATAAATTATTTATATTGCATTAAAAATAACTTAAATCATCATGAAAAAATTTCTCAAAGTACTTTTGCTTGTTGTGGTTCTTGCTTTTTTATATTTCGGATTTACCACTTATCCGAAACTTGATTTAATTTCTGGCTTCTCTGCTAAAAGTGTCGCTTCAGGACATTTTATTGATAATCGTCCGTTGGATTTAATCCAAAAAACAGACAATGATATCGACATGATTGATTTGGCAGAAAACTCCATTGATGATGCAGGAAAATATGCTATTTCTTCAGTTTATGGATTGAAAGAAAGAAAAGCGATTTACCGCGAAGGATTAGGAGCAACTTTGATTAATGAGAATTTTGATGTTTCAAAACCGTATCTGCTTCCAAAAAGAACGAAATTAGAAAACAATCTACCTTTTCCATACGGAAATAATGAATCAAAAGACACTGCATTTTCGAATGTTGATTATTCGAAATTAAAAAAAGCTGTTGATGATGCATTCGACAAAACGGGAACTAGAATTAAAAGAACCCGCGCTGTTGTAGTTTTGTACAAAGACCATTTAATTGCTGAAAAATACGATACTGGTTTTAATAAAGACAGTAAAATTTTGGGTTGGTCAATGACAAAAAGTATCACAAGTTCTGCTTTTGGAGTTTTAGCGAAACAGGGAAAAATAGATATTTACAAACCTGCTCCAGTTGCAGAATGGAAAAATGACGAACGTAAAAATATTACGCTTAACGATTTGCTTCACATGAATTCTGGTTTAGAATGGGAAGAGAATTACAGTACAATTTGTGACGCTACAAAAATGCTTTTTCAGGCAGAAGATATGGGAAAAGTGCAATTGGATAAACCAGCGCAATTTAAACCTAATACACATTGGAATTATTCGTCTGGAACTACCAATTTATTATCTCTGATTTTAAGAAGACATTTTAAAACACAGCAGGAATATCTTGATTTTTGGTATAGCGCTGTAATCGATAAAATCGGAATGAATTCGATGATTGTGGAGCAAGATATGTCAGGAACTTTTGTAGGTTCATCTTACGGATGGGCAACACCAAGAGACTGGTCAAAATTTGGATTGTTATATCTTCATAAAGGAAATTGGAACGGTGAGCAGATTTTAGATGAAAGCTGGGTAAAATATACAGCAACGCCAACGAACACTTCTGATGGAAAATACGGAGCACAATTTTGGCTAAACGCCGGAGGAAAATTCCCTGATGTTCCTCGTGATATGTTTTATTGCAGTGGTTATCAAGGACAAATGGTAGCGATTATTCCGTCTTTGGATATGGTAATCGTGAGAATGGGAGTGAAGGAAGAAGAACCTGGTTTTGATTTTAATGGGTTTTTGAAAGATATTATTTCTTCTGTAAAAAAATAAATTTTATAATGAAAAATTATTGGTTACCCATTTGTATGATGTTTTTTGGTTGGCTCCTCGGAGGTTTTGGATTTACTACAAAATTGGGACATCCAATAAGTACAATTTCTTTTTATCTCGGATTATGCCTGTCTTTTTTCGGATTTATATTATTTGTACTTAGAGTAAAAAAATAAAATTTAACCGCAAAGACGCCAAGTAAAAAAGCGCAAAGTTCGCAAAGTTTTGTAATAAACCTTTGCGAACTTTGCGTAAACTTTGTGTCTTTGCGGTAAAACCTCGACTACAAATCAAACCCTAAATTCACGCCTAATTTCATGGCAATGATTTTAGTAATTCTTTGTTTTAATTCAGGTATTTTGATGCTTTCGATAACAGCATTTGAGAATGCGTACATCAATAAAGCTTTAGCTTCTTTTTTCGGGATTCCACGAGACTGCATGTAGAACATTGCTGTTTCATCAAGCTGTCCAACAGTACATCCGTGAGAACATTTTACGTCATCAGCAAAAATCTCTAATTGTGGTTTTGCGTTGATAGTAGCTTTGTCACTCAATAAAATATTGTTGCTTTTTTGGAAAGCATTTGTTTTTTGAGCTTCTTTTTCTACCAAAACTTTTCCGTTGAAAACTCCTGTTGAACGATCAGAGAAAATTCCTTTATAATCTTGGAAACTTTCGCAGTTTGGTTGTGCGTGGTTTACCAAAGTATAATGGTCAACGTGTTGTTTGTCGTTTAAGATTGAAATTCCGTTAAGCGTACTTGTCAATCTTTCTCCGAAATGATAGAAATTTAAATTGTTACGAGTCAAGTTTCCTCCAAAAGAGAAAGTATGAACATAAGCATGACTTTCCTGTTGTTGAGAAACGTAAGTGTTGTCAATTAAATTCGCTTCGCTGTTGTCGTTTTGAATTTTGTAATAGTCAACAATCGCACGTTTTTGAGCAAAAATCTCAGTAACAGAGTTTGTTAAAACTGGATTTTCGTTCAAACTTTGGTGACGCTCAATAATTTGAACATGTGAATTTTCACCCACAATAACCAAATTTCTTGGCTGAACCATTAAAGCCGATTCGTTTCCAGTTGAGAAATACATAATCTCAATTGGTTTGTCAGCAACTTTTTTCTTCGGAATATTGATAAAAGCACCTTCAATTGCAAATGCAGTATTCAATGAAGTCAAGCTGTCATCTTTACTTGCAATTTGATTAAAGTACGTATCAATAACCATTTTATATTTTGGTTTAGTTAATGCCGATGACATCAAACAAACATCGATTCCGTCATGCGTTGTAGAAGACAAATGCGAACTGAAAACTCCATCAATAAATACTAATTTGTAAGTGTCAATTTCGTGTAAAAAGTATTTTTTTACTTGATTAAATTCGATTGCATTCTCTTCCTTTGGAAAAACCGTAAAGTCATTTTTTAAGATGGCGTTTAGCGATGTATATTTCCAAGCTTCTTCTTTTTTGGTTGGGAAACCTTTATTTTCGAAGTTTTTTAAAGCATTTGTGCGTATGTCGTGTAAATCTGAATGTACATCGACACGCTCTTCAAAAGCCATAAAAGACGATACTAATTTTTCTTTTAAATCCATTTCTTTAGTTGTAAGTTATGAGTTATGAGTTATGAGTTTTTGCAAACTGTAAACTGTAACTGTAAACTAGTTTTCTGCTTTGATCCAGTCGTATCCTTTTTCTTCTAATTCGTAAGCCAATTCTTTTCCGCCAGATTTTACGATTCTACCGTTGTAAAGTACGTGAACGAAATCAGGAACGATATAATCTAACAAACGTTGGTAGTGCGTGATAACGATAATAGCGTTTTTGTCGCTTTTTAATTTGTTTACACCATTAGCCACAATTCTTAAAGCATCAATATCAAGACCAGAATCAGTTTCGTCAAGGATAGCTAATTTTGGCTCTAACATTGCCATTTGGAAGATTTCGTTTCTTTTTTTCTCTCCTCCAGAAAAACCTTCATTAAGAGAACGAGAAAGAAATTTACGATCGATTTCTAACAATTCAGATTTTTCACGAATCACTTTCAGCATTTCGTTAGCTGGCATTTCTTCTTGTCCGTTTGCTTTACGGGTTTCGTTGATAGCAGTTTTCATGAAATTAGTTACGCTAACCCCAGGAATTTCTACCGGATATTGAAAAGAAAGGAAAACACCTTTGTGTGCTCTTTCTTCAGGAGCTAAATCTGCAAGATCTTCTCCGTCAAGGATTACCTCTCCGTCTGTAACTTCGTAGTTTTCGTTTCCTGCAATAACAGCAGAAAGTGTACTTTTTCCAGAACCATTTGGTCCCATAATAGCGTGAACTTCTCCAGCTTTTACTTCTATATTAATTCCTTTAAGGATTTCTTTATCACCAATTGCGGCGTGAAGGTTTTTTATTGATAACATCTTTTTTTTGTTTAAAGTTTCAAGTTTCAAGTTCTCAGTTGTGCTGAAAAGCGAAACTTTGAAAAATCTTTTATTTTAATATGATATAAAATTCTTTTTTAATGGTTAAAAACTTGGTTTTTAACCTACAGATCCTTCTAAAGAAATCTCTAATAATTTTTGAGCTTCAACAGCGAATTCCATTGGAAGTTTATTTAATACATCTTTACTGAAACCGTTTACAATTAAGGCAATCGCTTTTTCAGTAGGAATACCTCTTTGGTTACAATAGAAAACCTGATCTTCTCCAATTTTACTTGTAGTTGCTTCATGCTCAATTTTTGCAGATGGATTTTTACTTTCGATATATGGGAAAGTATGTGCACCGCAATTGTTACCCATTAATAATGAGTCACATTGAGAAAAATTTCTTGCATTCTCTGCTCTTGGAGAGATTTGCACTAAACCGCGGTAGCTATTTTGTGATTTTCCAGCCGAGATACCTTTAGAAATAATAGTCGATTTAGTGTTTTTTCCTAAATGGATCATTTTAGTTCCTGTATCAGCTTGTTGGAAATTATTAGTAACAGCAATAGAATAAAATTCTCCTACTGAATTATCTCCTTTTAATACGCAAGAAGGATATTTCCAAGTTACAGCAGAACCAGTTTCAACCTGTGTCCAAGAAATTTTAGCATTAGTTTCGCATAAACCTCTTTTAGTCACGAAGTTGTAAACTCCACCTTTTCCTTCTTTGTTTCCTGGGAACCAGTTTTGAACAGTAGAATATTTAATTTCAGCATCATCCAAAGCGATTAATTCAACTACGGCAGCGTGTAATTGGTTTTCATCACGGCTTGGTGCTGTACATCCTTCAAGGTAAGAAACGTAGCTTCCTTCATCAGCAATAACTAACGTTCTTTCGAATTGTCCAGTTCCTGCTTGATTGATTCTGAAATAAGTTGAAAGTTCCATTGGGCATTTAACCCCTTTTGGAATATAACAGAAACTTCCATCAGAGAAAACCGCTGAGTTTAATGCTGCATAGAAGTTGTCTTTTTGAGGTACAACAGTTCCTAAATATTTTTTTACTAATTCAGGATGTTCTTTAATAGCTTCAGAAATTGGACAGAAAATAATTCCTTTTTCAGCCAATGTTTTCTTGAAAGTTGTTGCTACAGAAACAGAATCGACAACAATATCCATAGCGACATTGTTCATCATTTTTTGCTCATCAACAGAAATCCCTAATTTTTTGTACATCTCCAATAATTCAGGATCAACATCATCCAGAGTTTTATTAGGGTCTACTTGTTTTGGAGCTGAATAATATGAAATCGCCTGAAAATCTGGTTTTTCGTAACGAACATTTGCCCATTCTGGTTCGATCATTTCTTTCCAAGCGCGGAAAGCCTCGATGCGCCATTCGGTCATCCATTCAGGTTCTTCTTTTTTTAGAGAAATAGCTCTTACAATTTCTTCGTTTAAGCCAATAGGGAAAGTCTCAGATTCTATATCGGTATAAAATCCGTACTCATATTCTTTAGTTTCCAGTTCGATCTTTAAATCGTCTTCGGTGTATTTGCTCATTATTTTTGTTATTGTCTAAAGTTTTGGAGTCTAAAGTTCGAAAGTCAATTGAAGTCTTTATGACTTTACAACTTTCAGCTTTTGACTAAAGAGAGAATGATTCTCCGCATCCGCAAGTTCTACTTGCATTTGGGTTATTGAAAACAAATCCTTTTCCGTTTAATCCGCCAGAGAACTCTAAAATTGTTCCGGCTAGGTATAAGAATGATTTTTTTTCTACAGCAATTTGTATGTCGTTGTCAACGAATATTTTGTCGTCTTCTCCTTTGGTTTTGTCAAATTTTAAATCGTAAGACAAACCAGAGCATCCACCGCTCTTTACACCTACTCTTACGTAGTCGTGTGCGGCGTCAAAACCATCATCAGTCATCAGGTCGATGATTTTCTTTTTGGCAGTATCAGAAACTTTTATCATTGTTCTTAGATGTTTGTTTTTAATGAACATTTTTGATCTGTAATGAATTTAGTACAGATTTAAAACGCTAATTTTCAATGTTAAATAGAAATTATTTGCAAAGATACGACTTAAAAACCTTTTTCCATAACGGTTCACATTATTATAACAAATGAGAAAATAGATATTACTTATTTTGGTAAAATCGATCTTAAAAACAGTTTCGAAAATTTCAAAAAACCTTTTTTTAGAATTAAGTTGCAAAGATCGCTCCTAAATGTTAAAAAACAAGTATTTATACTGACTATAGTCGTTTTTTATTCAATATTTTTGCAGGAAATTGTGAGTAATTATGAAAAAACAAAATGAAATGAAGTGGTTTAAACCCTTGTTTGCAATAATTTTTGTTTTAGGAGCGGGTGCCGCGGTTCTCGTTTTTAGTAATGAGACTGATAATAATGAAAATGAAGCTAAAGCTAAAGAGGATAATATTGTAAATATAATCTCGTCTGAGAGTAAGGAAACAAGCGAAAAAAAGAATATTTTAGATTCACTAAATACTTTAAAAACAGCTTATGACGAGGCTATTTTAGAAAAGACTGCTTTGTCAAAAGAATTAGAATTAGAGCGTAAGAATGTCGAAAATCTAATGGCAATTATTAAAGTTTCTAATAATCCATCGGCTGAACAAATTAAAATTTATCGAAATCAGCTGTCAGATTTGAATTCTTCTTTAGAAAGCAGAGTTCAGGAAATTAAAAAGTTGAAATCTCAGAATAAAAATTTATTGACAGAGATTGAAAGTCAGAATGTTGTCATGTATCAGCAAAAAGCGGAAAATGATACTTTGCTTTTGAAACAAAAGAAATTGGAATCGACTCTTAAAGATGCTTCAAAACTTTATTTAAGCAATTTTAAAGCAATTGCCCTTCGCGAGAAAAGTTCTGGGACAGAATTAGAAACGACCAAGGCGAAGAATACTAAAAAACTTAAAATTAGTTTTACTGTTAACGGAAATGCTGTTGCAAAAACAGGAAAAAGAGTTTTTTACATTCAGGTATTAGATCAAAAAAATACAGTTTTAGGTGATAATAAACTAATTGAGTTTGGGAACGACAAAGCGCTGGTTTATAGCTTTATTGTCAGTGCAGATTTTCAAGGAAAGTCTTTAAGCGCTTATGGGGTTTTAAATGCAGATCAGTTTAAGAAGGGAACTTATTTTGTGAATTATTTTGATAAGCAAGAAATCATGGGAAGTACTTCGGTTACATTAGAATAATCGAAGTTTTTAGCATTAAATCTTAGTAAAAGGAGTTTGAATTTTCTAGCTTTGTTCTTTTAGAAAATCATTCTCATGAAACTTTACCCTATAGAATCCGGAAATTTTAAGTTGGATGGCGGCGCGATGTTTGGCGTTGTTCCTAAAACTATTTGGAATAAAACCAATCCTGCCGATGCCAATAATTTAATTGACATTGCAGCTCGCTGTTTATTGATCGAAGACGGAAATCGTCTTATTTTAATTGATACCGGAATGGGGGATAAACAATCAGAGAAATTCTTCGGATATTATTCGCTTTGGGGATCACATTCTTTAGATAAATCTCTGGCAAAATATGGTTTCAATCGAGATGATATTACAGATGTTTTTATGACGCATCTTCATTTTGATCATTGCGGTGGAAGTGTTCAATGGAATTCGGATAAAACAGTTTATGAGCCAGCGTTTAAAAACGCAAAATTTTGGACCAATGAAAATCATTGGGAATGGGCTACAAAACCAAATGCACGTGAAAAAGCTTCTTTTTTGTCTGAAAATATTCTTCCAATGCAAGAAAGCGGACAATTGAATTTTATTGAAAGGCCTGAAACTGATTTTGGTTTTTCGGCAGCACTAGGTTTCGATATCTATTATGTTGACGGTCATACCGAAAAACAAATGATTCCGTACATTAAATATAATGATAAAACGATTGTTTTTTGTGCCGATTTATTGGCTACAGCCGGACATATTCCGCTTCCGTATGTAATGGGTTATGACACAAGACCTTTGCTGACAATGCCTGAGAAATCAAAATTTCTAAACGCAGCAGCAGATCATAATCATTATCTGTTTTTGGAACACGATGCACATAATCAAATTATAACGGTTGAACACACAGAAAAAGGCGTTCGATTGAAAGAAGTCTTTACCTGCGAAGAGGTTTTTTAAACGAAATAATTAAACATAAAAAATCCCATTTTCAATATTGCTGAAAATGGGATTTTTTTATTTAAGGTATTGAAATCTATTCTACAATAATCTTTTTTGCTGAAGCAGCGTCTCCGCTAATTAAGTATATATAATAAACTCCTTTTGGTAGTCCAGACAAACTAATTGAATGATCTGTGTTGCCAGAATTTAGAGTGAATGATTTCACAAGCTGGCCTAATGTATTATAAACGTTTGCTTTTTCTAAGTTTAGGTTTATAATGTTTAACTCCCCTTTAGTTGGATTTGGATAAATTACAGCTTGAGTACGAGTAGATTCATCAACACCTAGATTTTTACAAGTATTGGAATAAACAGTAGTCGATTCTTTGATGTTTGACCAATTTGCATTTGAATAATTCTCATCATCAACTTGTATACAGCTAAGAGCTGTAAGTCCTAAGAAAGAAGTGTATAATCCAGAAGCTGATTTTTTGCCAGTATTTGATGGCAGAATAAAGTTAGTATTGTTTCCGTTTCGAAGATTTAAAGAAACCAAAGGATTATCAACCACATATACAATTGTAAGCTTAGTATTATTAGATAAATCTAATGTCGTAAGCTGATTTGAAGAAGCGTCTAGCGTTACAAGAAGTAAATTGTTGCTTACGTTAAGAGAAGTAAGTTGGTTATTTCTAACGTCTAAGGTTGTTAATGAAGTAAAGTGTTCAAGTCCAGTTAAATCTTTGATATTGCTATTTGAAAGGTCTAAAGTAGTAACAGAACTTACGTTTTCAACTGTTATTTTTCCGTTTAAACCATCAGTATCAATTCCTAAATCAATTAATTTTTGTTCGAAATTAGTATCTGAAAGTACCACAGTTGTTGTCTCACATGTGGTATTATAAGTTGCATTTGCATCTTTAAGAGTAGCCCAATTTGCGTTTGAATATACAACGTCATCAACTTGAATACAAGTCAAATTTGGATTGTTTGTAAATTTTGTATAATTGTTTAGAAGGAAATTTTTATTATTTCCATTCTTCAAATTTAGACTCGTTAATTGATTAGAAATAGCATATAAACCAACCATGGAAGTATTTACGCTAAAATCTAAAGTGGTTAGTTGGTTTTTTGAACAGTTTACATATTCTAAAACTTTATTTTTGCTTACATCCAAAATTGTTAATTGATTAGATTGACAATATAGTTCTGTTAGAGTAGTGATTTTAGAAACATCCAATGAGGTTAATTTATTTTCGCGACAATCCAGCAGATTTAAAGCGGTATTATTGCTTACATCTAAACTAGTTAATTGACTTGTATTACAGCCTAAAAATGTTAAAGCAGTATTTGAGCTTACATCTAAAGAAGTATATTGGTTTGAACCCGAATCTAATTTTGTTAGTGCCGTATTTGCTTTAACATCTAAAGATGTTAATTGATTAGCATAGCAGCTCAAATTAAGCATAGCAATATTATTACTTACGTCTAGAGAGGTTATTTTATTGTTATTACAATCTAGAGTAGTTAGAGCGGTATTTTTACTTATATTTAATGTTGTTAATGAATTTTGGCCACAATACAAATCAGTTAATGATACAAAATCTTGTATTCCTGTTAAATCTGAAATATTACTTTTGGTAAGGTTTAAGAACTTTACAGTGCTAATATTATAAGTAAGAACTTTTCCATTTAATCCATCTGTGTCAATTCCTAATTCGATTAATTTTTGCTCAAAATTAGCGTCAGGTATTAAGGTGTATAAATTAGCACATTCATTATTAAAATTTGCAGTTGCATCTATTTTACTAGCCCAATTTGCATTTGAATAAGTCACATTATCGACTTGAATGCAAGTCAAATTTGGATTGTTTTTAAAATTTAAAGTTTGAGTTTGTAGAATATTATTTGCGCCATTTTTTAAGTTTAAGCCTCTTAACTCGTTCGAACCACAATTTATAATCGTTATCAATGGGTTTTGTGAAATGTCAAGAGTAGTTAATTTGTTGTTTTCACAGTTTATAATCGTTACAGGATTTTTTGAAATATCCAAACTGGCTAAAAGATTGTTTGCACATTCTATTCTTATTAAATCTGGATTTTGAGAAAGATCAAGACTTGTAATTAGATTATTATTGCAATATAAGCCATTTAATAAAGGGTTTTGAGTAACATCTAAAGTTGTTAATTGATTATATCCGCATATTAAATCTGTCAACATTGTATTTTGCGAAAGGTCTAAGTGCGGTAATAAATTATTGTCGCAGAACAATTGTGTAAGAGACTTATTGTAATTAAGATCCAATTTTGTCATTAAATTTTGGGTAAAATTCAACATCTTTAGATTAACATTCCTAGACAAATCTATATCTGATATTTGGTTTTTATAAAAATATAAACTTTCTAAAGCAATATTTTGTGATACATCTAAACTGGTTAGTTTATTTTCTCCAGTAGATAGATATGTTAAAGCCTTATTATGAGATACATCTAAAGTTGTTAAATCATTACCATCACATTGTAAAGAAACCAAAGAGGTAAAATCTTGAATTCCTTCGAGAGAAGCTATAGATGCAGCTCCGAGGTATAGTTCTTTTAATGCTGAAGCTTTAGAAGTAAGTATTTTACCATCTGGAGTTCCAGAATCGACACCAAGTCTAATCAATTCCTTTTCAAAATTGAGATCAGGAATATTGGTATATTGTGCATAAATAGAAAAATTTGCTAGTAAAAGCAATAAAAGTAATTTTGTTTTCATAGGCTGATTTGTTTTTTGGTAATACAATAGTACGATATTCAATTTGTATTTTATTACGGAAAGGTGTACTAAAACAGATTTTATTTTTAATGTTTTAAAACCAAAAATCCCATTGAAAATGGGATTTTGGTTTAAGTATTCTTATTATTCTACAATAACTTTTTTTGCTGAAGCAGCATCTCCGCTAATTAAGTAAACATAATAAATTCCTTTTGGCAGTCCAGATAAATTAATTGAATGATCTGTGTTTGCTGAATTTAAAGTGAATGATTTTACCAGCTGACCCAAAGCGTTATATACTGTTGCTTTTTCTAAAGATGCATTCTGAATGTTTACTTCTCCTTTTGTTGGGTTTGGATACATTACAATTTTAGAAAACAGTAAATCTTCAGTTCCAAGTAATTTACACGACGAAGAATAACTTGTAGTAGCTTCTTTGATATGTGACCAATTTGCATTAGAAAAATCAACATCATCAACTTGAATACAGCTCAATTTAAGATTTTGCAAGAAACTTGTTGCGTCTCCATATGCTGCTTTTTTTCCAGTCTGAGAAGGCAATATAAAGTTTCTGTTGTTGCCATTTTGAACATTTAATGATGTTAAAGGATTGAATTCAACAAAAATAAGTTCTAAAAGCGGATTGTGACTTAAATCTAAAGTGGTTAATTGATTATGACTTAAGTTTAAATATCTTAAAAGAGGATTTTGACTAAGATCAATCTCTGTTAATTGGTTATCATTAAGATATAGCCACACCAATTTTGGATTTGAAGTAACATCGATTTCAGAAATGCTTGTATTGATACAATTTAATTGATTCAAATTAGGAAGATTAGATACATTTAAAGTTGTCAAATTATTTCTTCCGCAATAAATAGTTTCTAATTCTGGATTTTCTGAAAAGTCTATACTTGTCAATAAATTTTGATCGGCAACTAAAGCACGAAGTTTTTTATTTTGCGATAAATCAATCGCTGGAACTAGATTGTTACTGAATGATAAATTGTATAATTCGGTATTTGCAGTAACATCTAAACTTGATAAATTATTAAAGTCTAAACCTAATCTTGTTAGATGTTTATTGTTGCTAACATTAATACTACTGATCGAGTTATCGATACATTCTAGAGCAATTAAAGCTGTAAAATCTTCGATTCCAGTTAAGTCAGAAATATTTGAACTTTGTACATTTAATGAAGTTACTTTACGTACACTTTCCGTTTTAACTTTACCATTTTTACCATCAGTATCAATTTCTAAAGCAATTAATGCATCTTCAAAATTAGAATCTGGTATAAAAGTGTATTGCGTACAATCTTCGTTGTAATTTGCTGTAGCATCTTTAAGAGAAGTCCAATTTGTATTAGAATAAGCAACATCATCAACTTCAATACAGCTTAAGCTTGGATTTGAAGTAAAATTAGAACTAAGATCTAAATTTAAATTGTTGCCATTCTTAATGCTTAATTTTTCTAAAGTATTGTTTGTACAATCTAAAAAAGTTAAAGAAGTATTTTTAGAAAGATTCAAAGTTACTAGTAAATTTCCTGAACAATTTAAACTGTTTAAAGCCGTAAAACCACTAATACCCGTTAAGTCTTTAATAGAACTTGAAGAAACATCTAAAGAAGTTACACTCGAAATACTGCTGTTTAAAACAGTTCCGTTTTGACCGTCAGTGTCGATTCCTAAATCAATTAATTTATCTTCAAAAGCAAGATCTGGTATAGGCGTAACTAGAGAACAGTCAAAAGTTGAATATGATGCAGTTGCTTCTTTAAATGTAGACCAATTTTGATTCGTATAAAGTGCATTATCAACAACAATACAAGTTAATAGTGGATTTTTTGTAAAATCAATCTCGCTTATATTTAAAGGAATAGAACCATTGTTTCCGTTTTTTAGGTTTACTGTTGTCAGCAATTTATTGTTGGCGCAAAGCAATGAAGTTAAGGCAGTATTATTTGATAAATCTAAACTTGTAAATTGGTTAGATTGGCACCAAAGCGCACTTAATTTAGCGTTGTGTGAAAAATCAACATTACCTAACTGGTTTGATGTACAAAAAAAGTAGATTAATTCAGTATTTTTCGAAAGATCTATAGTTGTGAAATTATTATAATTAATATTTAAGGTTTGAAGATTAATATTAGCAGAAAGATCTAAAGCACTCAAATTATTAAAAGAAAGATCAAGGTAAGTTAGAGCAGTGTTTTTGGAAAGGTCTACAGAAGAAATTGTATTTGACATACAGCTTAAAGATGTCAACGATTTAAAATCTTCTATTCCAGTTAAGTTACTAATATTACTGTAGTAAAGATCTAAAGTTTCTACAGAAGCAATGTCTGAGGTCAAAACTTGTCCATCAGCAGTTCCAGAATCGATTCCTAAAGCAATTAATTTGTTCTCAAAATTAATGTCTGGAATTTGCGTGTATTGAGGTACATCCACTACAGAGACATTATCAACTAAAATTTCTGAAGTTGTTGTTCCTTTTGCCCAAATAATAACTCCGATATTTTTAGTTGCTGTAGCTACATAATCAAATTCAATTTTTCTCCATTCTGAATTCGAAGTGGTATTGTCAATAGAACTTGTAATTGGCGTCTGCCAAACATCAGAATCTATTAAACCTAATTCAAGAGAAGTAATAGAGCCTGAAACCAATTTATGGTAACCAGTAACTCTATAAGTTTTACCAGTTTCTACAGGGAAATAAGCGGTAGTAAACATATAATTAAGAGTACCACTTGTTATTTCTATTTTGGTACTCGAATTTCCATTCTGATGGTCGGAATCTTGATAAATAAGTCCACTAAAAAATCGACCCCAACTATCTGGCTGAGATGAAGATGCCCAATTTTCAAAATCTCCGTTTGAAACTAAATTGGTTTGTGCGTAAAAGGTAAAATTCGCTAATAATAGCAATAAAAGTAATTTTGTTTTCATAGGCTAAAGCAGTTTTTGGATCTGCAATTATACAATATTCATTTTATTATTTTTTACGGAAAGACGTAACGCAAAAGAAATTTTACAAAAGATAAAAGAATGACAATTAACAATATTCAAATAAAAATCCCATTTTCAAAATACTGAAAATGGGATTTTTGATTTAACTATCCGTAATTTTAATTGGTTTGAAACTTCCAGATTTGACCAACAGTTTCGCCGCCTTTATTGTCTTTTACGACAACTCTCCAGTAGTATTGTTTAGTCGATTCTAAAGTTACATTTAATGTGTTTGGATTAATATTGTCACCAACTTTTTTGACTGGCGGATTTACAATATCAAGAAAAACATCATACTTTAATTGATCTGCAGTATCAACATCAGATCCTATCCAACTCAAATCTGCCGTTGTAACAGCCAATTTACTATTCACCGCTGGCTGAACTAAAGTCGGAGCAAATGGCAAATGATTTACTACCGCAGTTCCAGCAGTGTAAAATTTGAAAGTTGAAGAATAAGCGCTTGATAAACCTTTACTATCCGTGGCTTTTACTCTCCAATAATATGCTGTGTTTTTATCTAAAGCTAAACTGCTTGTTGAAAGCGATGAATTTTCAAGCGTGCTTACAATTTGTGCAAATCCATTGTCTTTTGCAATTTGAATCTGATAGACAATAACATCTTTCTGCGTATCTGTAGAAGCATTCCATTGAAAAGAAACATTGTTGTCTAAACATAGTTTATTGTCAGCTGGTGTAGCTAATACAGGAACAGTAGGCGCTGTGTTTTCTGCAGGTGGAGTAACTTCTGGATCGTCTCCGCCACCTCCACCACAGGCAGCAAACAGTAAACAAGCAATTGATAAGTATATAGAATTCTTCATTTTTTATTTTTTTATGATTTTAATGTATTCAGGAGCTTCCGAATAAATCTTTGCTGCATAAATTCCTGCAGGTAAATTTTCAAGATTTAAAACAGCTATTCCGCTTTCAGTGTTGTAAGTTCCTTTAGAAACCAGCTGACCTCCGAAGTTGTATAATTCTATCGCAGTTTCAGTTTTAGCGCCCGGAATTTCAATTTCTATAACTCCATACGTTGGATTTGGATAAGCTAAAAGCATCGTACCTAATTCGGCAGAAGTAACTTTTTTAGCAAAAACACCTTCACAAGCTTTTGCAGTTGTAACTTCAATTAATCCTGCTTTGTTCACATCAACACTAAAGTTTGTGTCTGTAGTTTGAAATTGCGCTGTACCATCAATAAATACAGTAAATGGAGCAGTTCCTTCTGTGATTTCAACATCTACTTTTTTAGAACTTACATTAGATTTTCCTGTAATGGTTGCTCCTTTTGCAATAGTTACATTAAAGTTTTGCTCAAAAATCATATTAGGAATAGTGATTTTGATGCTGTAAACACCTGGAGTTAAACTCGTAACTTGTAAAGTATTGTTTGTAAAAGTATACGATTTGTCATTTATTGTAGCAACGTACTCAAAAGCATTTTTGGCAACAATACTGATTTCACCATTATTTTCTCCCAAGCAAGATTCACTCTTAGTTTCAACAGCAAAATTGTTTGCAGGAACTACTATTTCTCCAGTACATTCTGTGTTATAGGTTGCAATATTATCTTTTTTATACAACCAGTTTTGATTTGCATAGTCTACATCATCAACAAGAATACAGTATAATTTAGGATTCGAAGTAAATGATAAATAAGGAGTGCTTAATAAAGTATTTTTACCATTTCTTAAGTCAAGGCTTGTTAACTGATTTGAGTCTACTAATAAATTTGTTAAAGCTGGATTTTTAGAAACATCAATAGTTTGAATTTTATTTCCAGAAATTTCCAAATATCTCAAAAGAGGGTTTTTAGAAACATCAATAGCTGTTATTTGACAGTTTTTTGCATATAAATAAAGCAAATTAGGATGTTGAGATACATCAAGGCTTTTTATAGCTGCATTGTTGGAAATACTAATAGTATATAAAGATAAATTATTTGAGATATCGATATTACTTAATTGATTTGAAGAAATGCTTATAGACTCTAAATCTTTATTTGCTGAAAAATCAATCTCTGTAAGTTTGTTAGTATATAGACCCAATGTTTTTAATGAAGTGTTTTTAGAAATATCTATACTTGTTAATCCATTGTTGTTAGCATTTAATAATTTTAGCAGAGTATTAGAAGAAACATTTAATTCCGTTAGATTATTAGAACTACAATCTAAAGTTTCTAATGCCTTGTTTTTTGACAAGTCTAAAGTACTCACTTTATTATCTGCCATATCAAGATGTCTTAATTTTAGGTTTTTAGAAACATCTAGTTTTGTAAGAGCTCCATGGTAACAGTATAGTTCTTCTAACGATTCAAAATCTTCTATACCTGTTAAATCTGTGATTTGGTTTGTTAAATCAAGAGCATACAAAGTTGTAAGATTTTCGATGCTTGACGTTAGGACTTTTCCGTTTTCACCATCTTTATCGATTCCATTTGAAATTAAGACTTTCTCAAAATTCGGGTCAGGAATTAATGTGTATTGAAGATTTTCGGCACACGCATCAACAGAATAAGACGCTGTTGCATCTTTTGCAATCCATTTTTCAGTAGAAAACGCAACGTCATCAACTTGAATACAAAGCAAATTAGGATTATCAGCAAAGTTTCCAAAAATCATGTTTTGCATATTGGCATTGTTTCCATTCTTCACATTTAAATTGTAAAGATTATTACTAGCACAATCAAATTCTTTTAGATTGGTGTTTTTAGAAACATCAAAATATTTTATTTTATTGAAGCTAGTGCTTAAGTTAGTAAGTGCAATACTTTTAGAAACATCCAAAACAGTAAGCTCATTGTGAGAACAGTCTAAATGTGTTAAATAAATACTATTAGACAAATTAAGAGATGTAATAGCGTTATTGCTACAATTTAAATTAGTCAATAAAGTATCATTGCCATAATAAATTTTAGTAATAGTCAATTTTGTTATAGCATTATTACTGCAATTTAAATTAGTCAATGACGGAGCTTGTGCAGCATCTAAAGCAGTCAGCTGATTTTTGCTGATGTTTAAATTCTCTAACAAACTGTTTTTAGAGAAATCTACAGTCGTTAATGCATTATTACTACAATCTAAAGTTTTTAAAGAAGTAAAATCTTGGATTCCGGTTAAGTCTGTAATTTGGCTTCCAGAAATATTTAAACTGTTTAAGTCAACAATATTTAAAGTTTCCACTTTTCCATTTTTTCCATCTTTATCGATTCCAAGAGCAATTAATTTTTCTTCAAATTTAACATCAGGAATTAGAGTATAAGGAACAATTATAGGGCAGGTATCTACAGAGAAACTTGCGGTCACATCTTTTCTTTCTGTCCAGTTTGTATTTGCATAGTCAACATCATCAACTTGGATACAAGCTAAATCAGGATTGTCTAAGAAATTTGCACTTGAACCTTTAAGTAAGGTATTTGCTCCATTTTTTAAATTAAGACTAATCAGTTTATTACCGCCCACATAAACAAATGAAAGTTTAGTGTTTTTAGAAAAATCTAATTTTCTGATTTGATTTTGGGAAATACTTATGCTGCTTAATTCTAGATTTTTTGATAAGTCTAAAGAAGTTAAATAATTTCCATACGCATTTAGATAATAAACCTTTTCATTCGTAGATAAATCTAATGTGTTTAGTTTATTATTTTCAATAGATAATGCTTCTAATTTTAAATTGCCTTTAAAATCAACACTAGTAATTTTATTATTACCAATATATAACGTTTTAAGTTCAGCATTTTTCGCTAAAGATATCTCTGTTAGATTATTGCTTCCAACATCTAAATAGGTTAATAGGATATTTTTAGAAACATCAATTTTTGTTAAACTATTACCGCTAACATCTAATTGTTGTAATGAAGTAAAATCTTCAATTCCAGTTAAGTCAGAGATGCCTGATCTGTATAAACTAAGGGATTTTAAATCAGTAATGCTTTCTGTTTTTACTTTTCCGTTTTTTCCATCTTTATCAATATTTAAAGCAATCAATTTGTCTTCAAATTTTGAATCAGGAATAATTGTATAAACATTACAATCTAAATTGAAACTTGTAATAGCATCTTTAGTAACTGTCCAATTTTCTGTAGCGGCAACATCTGCAACTTGAATACATTTTAATGTTGGATTACCAGAAGAATTTATAGTTGTTAGAGCACTGTTTTTAGAAACATCTAATTTCTCTAATACATTATCAGATACATTCAAATTAGTTAAACTTGTAAAGCCTTCAATACCTTTCAAGTTAACGATAGAAGCATTTGACACATCCAAAGAAGTAAGGTCTTTAATGCTTGAAGTTAAAACAACTCCATTTTTTCCATCAGTATCAATTCCTAAATCAATTAATTTGTCTTCAAATTTTGAGTCTGCTATATAAGTTACCAATGAACAATCTATGTTTGAGAAATAAGCCTCTTTATCTTTATTTACCCAATTAGCATTAGAATAAGCAGTGTCGTCTACAAGAATACATTTTAGATCTGGATTTGAGCCAAGAGAAATATTATTGATTATGGTGTTATTGCCATTTTTTAAATTTAGGCTTTCTAATTTGTTAGAATAACAAGAAATATTCTTTAAACGCGTGTTTTTAGAAACATCAAGTTTTGTTAATTGATTTGAGTAAATACTTAAATCAATTAATAATGGGTTTAAAGAAAGGTCAATTGAAGTCAGTGAATTTGAAGAACCACTTATGCTTACTAATTTACTGTTTTTAGAAAAGTCAATTGTACTAATCGAGTTACTGTAAAAATAAAGAGAAGCTAATTCAGTATTTTTCGTAATATTTAAAGTAGTCAATTTGTTATAACTAACATCGAGACTGTTTAGCTTTGTCGAGTTAGAAACATCAATAGTGGTTAATGAGTTGCCATAAAATGATAAAGTTAGTAATTCTGTATTTTTTGAAAGATCAACTGTACTTAATTTATTGCTATCCGCAGAAAGATAAATTAGCTGAGTGTTTTGTAGAACATCTAAGCTAGTCAATTCATTACCTTGAATATTAAGACTCTGTAGCGAAGTATTTTTAGAAACATCAACTGAAGTTAAATCATTTGAAAAAGCAGAAAAATAAATTAATGCAGTATTTTTTGAAAGATCAATCGTAGTTAATTTATTACTTCCAACATTCAACGCAGTTAAAGATGTATTTTGCGATACATCCAACGTTTCTAATTGATTGTAATTAAGATTTACCTCTGTTAGTTTTGTGTTTTTACTAAGATCGACTTTTGCTAAAGGACCATTTCCAGTGTAAGGAGATCCGTTGCATTTTAATGTCTTTAAATTTTTAAAATCCTGAATTCCTGTCAAATCTGAAATGCCAGTTTCAGCAAGATCCAAAGCTTCAATATCTATAATACTCTCAGTATTAACTTTTCCATTTTTACCATCTCTATCAATTCCTAATGAGATTAATTTGTCTTCAAATTTTTCATCTGGAATAAGCGTATAGAAATTACAATCTAAACTAAAAGAAGTCGTTGCATCTTTTGTTGTTGCCCAAGTGTTTGCATTTTCAACATTAGCTACTTTAATACAAATCAAAGAAGGGTTATTAGAAGTGTTTAAAGTTGCAATTTGTGCATTTTTAGAAAGATCTACTTTTTTTAATAAATTATTAGAAGCATTCAAATTTGCTAATGATGTAAAACCTTCAATGCCTCTTAAATCTGTAATTGAACTATTAGAAACATCAAGTGTAGTAATTGCTGAAACGCTCGTTTTTAAAACAGTCCCGTTTTTTCCATCAGTATCAATTCCTAAATCAATTAATTTATCTTCAAAAGCTGCATCAGCAATTTTTACTACTGTTGCACAGTCATAATTTGAGAAAAATGTATAAGATTCTTTATTAGAAGCCCAATTCGTATTAGCATAATTTACATCATCTACAGTTATACAAGTAAGGTCTGGATTTCCTTTAAAAGTGATACGGTTCGTTAATAATGCTGTATTATTACCATTTTTAAGGTTTAAACTTGTAAGTTGGTTCGATGCACATTCTAAACTAAACAAAAGAGTATTTTTAGAAACATCCAGAGATTTTAGTTTATTTACATTACAAACAAGAGATGTTAAAGCAGTGTTTGCAGAAACATCAAGTGCAGTTAATTGATTACTGAAGCATGATATAAAGTCTAACTTAGTATTTTTAGATGTATCAAGTGTTGTTAATAAATTAGACCAACACATTAACCTGTATAATTTCAAATTTTGAGAAATATCAAGAGTCGTCAATGCATTTGAATAACAACTAAAATCATATAATTCTGTGTTTTTAGAAACATCCAAACTTGTTAAGCCAAGTCCGCTTACATTTAAAGAAGTCAAAGCTATATTTTTAGTAACATCTATACTTTTAATATTCGTGTCAGAGCAATCTAATGCTGTTAACTTCAAGTGTTTAGTAGCATCAAATGAACTTATAGGGTTGTTGCTAATTGATATTTGCTCTAACAGAAGATTATTTGTAAGATCGATTTCAGATATTTTATTTCCATCTATTGTTAAATAAGTTAATTTAACATTTTTTGAAACATCTAAACTTGTTAATTGATTAGCATAACAACTTAATTCAGTAAGATTTAAATTCTTAGAAAGATCTAATTTTTTCAGTTTACCATCGCCACCATTGGAGCTGGAATATGAGACTCCGTTACATCTTAGCACCTGTAATGACTCAAAATCCTCAATTCCTGTCAAATCAGAAACTTGTCTTGTGTTAACAGATAATGATTTTATGTTTTTAACATTACTAGTAAGTACTCTACCATCTGGCGCTCCCGAATCTATACCTTCAGCGATCAAGAAATTTTCAAATTCGATATCAGGAATAGTAGTATATTGTTCTGTACCTGCAATATAAACTTGAACATCGTCGATTAAAACGTCAAAAGAGGCAGCATCAAAACTAAAAGTTGAAATCGATAAATCATAAGAAAGATCTACATCTGGAGTAAAAGAAGCTTCTTTTACAGTCCAAGAGTTATTTGTAGCAAACGTACTGCTTGACAGAGCGGTTCCGCTACCATTTTTTGAGATATTCAATGAAATAGGATGAGTTCCATCAAAATTGTTTGTAAGATACTTATACTTAAATTTAATGGTATAAGTAACACCTCCTTTTAGTGCAACTTCAGTTGTAATTTTTGGAGACTGAGTTGTGTAAGACAACATAGCGCTAATTGCACCTTCCGCAGAAGTATAGCTGGAAGTAACAGTATTTGCAATTGTCCAATTTTGAGGTACGCCTGCGTTCCAAGTTTCAAATCCAGGATTAGAGACTAAATTGGTTTGCGAATAAATAGAAAAATTTGCCAGAAACAGCAACAAGAGTAGTTTTGCTTTCATAGATAAAATTTAGAATTCGGTTGCGCAATTCTACCCAATTAAATCCGATAAACCTTACGTGAAGCCGTAATGACTATATTATTTGTTGTTTTTTTTACATTTATAAAATAAATAATAAATCCAAAGTATATTTTTTGAAAACAAATGATGTTTAATTGTTTGATTTTTAATCGTTTGATAATATTCTGATTTTGAATAATTTCATTTAAAATTTCATAACACATTGTTAACGGTTAGTTTTTTGTAACAAAAAAGCATAATTTAGACCCATCTTTTAACTTTACATATATTTATAGATACATGAATCATATAAAACCTCTTAAATTATCTGCTTTTGCATTACTTGTTTTAGCAGGTTGTAATGCAACAATGCAGGCACAGGCTTCGGCTCCTAAAGAGTTTATAAAAGCTCCTTTAGCAGTTGTAAAAAAAGCTCCAGTTAGTGAAAATGAATTAAAAAGATGGAGTCACCTTGATTTGATAAAAGATTCTATCCCGGGAATGAGTGTTGACAGAGCTTACGCCGAATTACTGCAAGGTAAAAAAGGTCAGAAAGTGATTGTTGGAATCGTAGATTCTGGTGTCGATATTGAGCACGAAGATCTTCAGGGAATGATCTGGACAAATCCTAAAGAAATTCCAGGAAACGGAATTGACGACGATAAAAACGGATTTATCGATGACGTTCATGGGTGGAATTTCCTTGGAAATGCAGTTCACGAAAATCTTGAAATGACACGTGTTGTTAAAAAAGGAGACGATGGTTCTGCTCAGTACAAAGAAGCTTTAGCGCAATATAATGAAAAATATCAGGAAGCTTTAAAAGATAAAGAACAAGTAGATTTTTTACTTGATGTACATAATACAATTAAAAAAGAGCTTAATAAAACTACATACAAAATTGAAGATTTAAGTTCAATTACTTCAACAGACCCAAATGTTTTGAGAAGTAAGGCAATTATGACTCAAATTTTCACAAATGCGGGACCAACTTTTGATCCAGAAGCTGATTTTGGAGAATATAAAGATCAAGTATATGATCAAATAGATTATAACTTGAACAAAGATTTTGACGGAAGAAAAATTGTTGGCGATAATCCAAACGATATTAAAGACAATCATTACGGGAATAACATCGTTTTTGGACCAGATAAAGAAAAAGCACTTCACGGAACTCACGTTGCTGGAATTATTGCTCAAATTAGAGGAAATAATTTAGGAGGAGACGGAGTAGCAACAAACGTTGAAATTTTGACTGTTAGAGCAGTTCCAGATGGAGATGAGTACGATAAAGATATTGCTTTGGCAATTCGTTATGCAGTAGACAATGGAGCAAAAGTAATTAACGGAAGTTTCGGAAAAAGCTTTTCTCCGCAAAAACAATGGGTTTATGATGCTCTTGCTTATGCAGCAAAAAAAGATGTTTTAATTGTTCATGCTGCTGGTAACGATGGTTACAATATTGATGAAACAAAAAACATCAACTATCCAAATGACTCTAAAGACAACGTAAAAGAGTTTACAGATAACGTAATTACAATTGGAGCAATTAATAAATCTTATGGAGAAACAGTTATCGCACCGTTCTCAAACTTTGGAAAAATAAACGTTGACGTTTTTGCTCCAGGTGAAGAAATCTATGCAACAGTTCCAAACAATAAATACAAATATTTACAAGGAACCTCAATGGCATCTCCAAACGCAGCGGGTGTAGCGGCGTTGATTCGTTCTTACTATCCAAAATTGAAAGCAGCTCAGGTTAAAAAGATTTTAATGGACTCTGGAGTAGCGCTTCCTTCAAAAGTTGTTTTAGGTACGAGTGAAAATCCTGGAGAAAGACCACCTGCAGTTTCTTCTGCAGAATCATCAAAAACTGCAAAAATGGTAAACGCTTACAATGCTTTATTAATGGCAGAGAAGATGTCGAAAAAATAAACATAAAACACTATTAATCCAATGGAAGGGCTCGCGCTCTTCCATTTTCTATTACAAATAAAAATGCGAAAAATTATTTTACTTTCTTTCCTAAGCTTAGGTTTAAACTCAGCGTTTGCACAAAGCGCTCCATATTGGCAGCAGCACGCTGACTATAAAATGGAAGTTTCGATGGATGTAAAAAACTATCAGTACAAAGGAAAACAAGAGTTGGTTTACACCAATAATTCTCCTGACACTTTAAAAAAAGTATTCTATCATTTATTTCCAAACGCTTTTCAGCCAGGAAGTGAAATGGATGCACGCCTTCATTTTATTAAAGATCCAGACGGAAGAATGGTAAATAAAGTAAAAGGCGCTGATGGAAAAGAAGTAAAACAAAGCCGTATTGAAACTTTAAAACCAAACGAAATTGGTTATTTAAAAATTACAAACTTCAAGCAAGATGGTGCCGTAGCTCAAACAAGAGTTTCTGGAACAATCTTAGAAGTAACTTTGGCTAAACCAATTTTACCAAATTCTAAAACTACTTTTACATTAGATTTTGACGGACAGGTGCCAGTGCAAATTCGTCGTTCTGGAAGAAATAATTCTGAAGGAGTAGAACTTTCAATGTCACAATGGTATCCAAAATTAGCTGAGTTTGATTTCGAAGGATGGCACGCAGATCCATACATTGCCAGAGAATTTCATGGAGTTTGGGGTAACTTCGATGTAAAAATCACAATCGATAAAGATTATACAATTGGAGGTTCTGGATACTTACAAGACAAAAATTCAATTGGACACGGTTACGAAGATGCTGGTGTAACGGTTATTTATCCTAAAAAAGCAAAAACGTTAACGTGGCATTTTATCGCACCAAATGTTCACGATTTTACTTGGGCTGCAGATAAAGAATACAATCATGATATTGTAAAAGGACCAAACGGCGTAGATTTACATTTCTTTTACAAAAACAACGAAAAAACTACTGCAAACTGGAAACAGCTAGAGCCTTTAATGGTTAAAGTAATGGAATATTACAACCAAAGAGTTGGAGCTTATCCATACAAACAATACTCATTTATTCAAGGTGGAGACGGCGGAATGGAGTATGCAATGTGTACTTTAATGTTAGGAAACGGAACTCTTGAAGGAATTCTAGGAACTGCAACTCACGAATTGGGACACTCTTGGTTTCAGCATATTTTGGCTTCAAACGAATCAAAACACCCTTGGATGGACGAAGGTTTTACAACTTACATCGAAGACAGTGCTTTGAATGAATTAAAAGGAGATAAAAAAGAGGTAAATCCTTTTACAGGAAATTACAAAGCTTACTACAGTTTAGTAAATTCTGGTAAAGAACAGCCACAAGGCACACACGGAGATCGTTACGACGAAAACCGTCCTTACAGCATTTCATCTTATGTAAAAGGAAGTATTTTTCTTTCTCAGTTAGAATATGTAATTGGAAAAGAAAATGTTGATGCAACTTTAAAAAGATATTTCAACGATTTCAAATTCAAACATCCAACTCCAAATGATATCAAAAGAACAGCAGAAAGAGTTTCTGGAGCTGAGTTAGATTGGTACCTTACAGATTGGACAGAAACAACAAATACGATCGATTACGGAATCAAAGACGTTGCTGATAATGCAGGAAAAACAACTGTTTCTTTAGAAAGAATTGGGAGAATGCCAATGCCAATCGATTTAAAAGTAGATTATACTGACGGAACTTCTGAGACATTCTATATTCCGTTGAGAATGATGAATTTCATTAAACCAAATCCAAACCCGAATGAGAAAAGAACAGTTTTAGAAGATTGGGCTTGGGCACAGCAAAACTATAGTTTCACAATAGATAAAAACAAAACTGCGATCAAAAAAATCACTATCGATCCAAGCGGATTAATGGCTGATGTTAAGCAGACAAATAATGTTTTTGAAGTGAAATAATTCTTCTAAAAGAACAAAAAAAGAAAGTCCCGTTTAATCAATTTAAACGGGACTTTCTTTTTTTAATTATCAGAAGCATCACATAAGGTATTTTAATGAATATGGTTTCCCGCTCTCGGCTATATCTCGCTGTTGCCCGACATCGGGCCAGCAAAGATACCGCCTCCATCGGGGCTAGATACAAACAATAGGCTTTTTTTAAAGATTTAGATTTAGGTTTTTGTCAAGAATTTCTTGCTATTTTTGTCATTCTGAGGAACGAAGAATCACACTAGAAACTCCACAACAGTGCGTTAGTCCCGCGTGTGATTCTTCGTTCCTCAGAATGACAAATGAATAGAAGTCTTTCTCTTTTAAAACAAAAAACCTCCAGCTTTAGCTGGAGGCAATTGGATTTTTACTTTATAATGATATTAAACAAATTGTGCTGAAAAAGAATTTAACTCAAATGTTCTATCATATCTTTTGTCATAGATTCCAAATCAAATTTATGATTCCATCCCCAGTCTTTTCTTGCTTCAGCATCATCTATACTTGCCGGCCAGCTGTCTGCAATTTTCTGACGGAAATCAGGATTATAAGTAATCTCAAATTCTGGAATATGTTTCTTGATTTCTGCAGCAATTTCAGTTGGAGTAAAACTCATTGCAGCTAAATTGTACGAAGAATGAATTTTGATTTCTTCAGCCGGTGCTTTCATGATATTGATAGTTGCATCAATTGCATCGTCCATATACATCATTGGCATTTTGGTTTCAGATGACAAGAAACATTCGTATTTTTTATCAGCAATAGCTTTATAGAAAATATCAACCGCATAATCAGTTGTTCCACCGCCTGGAGGAGTCGACCAGCTGATTAAGCCTGGATAACGGATACTGCGAACATCAACACCATAAATATTATGATAATATTCGCACCATCTTTCTCCAGCTTGTTTACTAATTCCGTAAACCGTAGAAGGTTCCATTACAGTATATTGTGGCGTATTTTCTTTTGGAGTTGTTGGGCCAAAAACAGCGATACTTGAAGGCCAGAAAATTTTCTGAATCTTTTTAGCTTTAGCTAAGTTTAAAACATGAAAAAGGGAATTCATATTCAAATCCCAAGCAAAAGCTGGATTTTTTTCGGCAGTTGCAGATAAAAGTGCAGCCATCAGATAGATATCGGTAATTTTATGCACTTCAACCAAATGTTCAATCTGATTAAAATCTAAAGCATTGACCACTTCAAAAGGTCCTGAATTTACAACATCAGTATTTAATTTTCGGATATCAGAAGCGATTACGTTTTCTGTTCCGTATATTTTGCGCAGTTTTTGAGTCAGCTCTGTTCCGATCTGACCGCAAGCGCCAATGATCAATATTTTTGGATTCATTTTTCCCAAGATTTTTAGCGACACAAATATAACGTTTTCGCAATTACATCTGCTTTTTAGAATCATAAATTATTAATTCAATAATTAAAAAGTTTTTTTGTTGGATTATTCGCTTTTACAGGGGGTGTGTCTTTGTGCCTTCTTATTTTTTGTATTAAAGGTCATTTTTAATGAAATTAAAATGAAAAAAAACGTCTAATTTGGCTTGATTGACAACGAAAAAAATAACCTTGATTTATAGAATCTTTAGCAAAAAACAGAATTCATAATTGTAAATTTACTTCGTAACTTTGCAGCCTAACATTTTAATAAATGAAATATAAAATATCTCTTTTTCTGCTTTTGACAACTGTGTTATTTTCTTGCCAAAATGAAAATGAAAAACGACTTGCAGAAAACGCAAAAGAAGCAAAAAAGAAGGAAGCTATTTTTAATAATATAAATAAAGGCTGGACTTTTCTAGACGAGCCAATTAACGAAATTTCAGAATCACAATTAAACTCTTGGACAGAGTGGCGTGAATTTATGAAAGAGATTGGCGAGAAGCCAAGAAAAACAATTGGAGCATTTCAGAAAAAGTCGGCAGCGATTTCTAAAAAAGCAATGGCGTTGAATGATAATATTCCAGCGCAATTCAATCAGCCTCAGATAAAAAGCCGTATTTCTATTTTAATTACCAAAATCAAAATGCTGGATTTGTTTATTCACTTAAATAAAATTCCAGATGATAAAGTGGTTTTTTTAATTCAAGAAATCAATAAAGAGCTGATTTCGCTAGAAAGACAAATGGACAAAATTGTCGAAAAAGCCAAAATACCAAAAGAAGAAGGAGAAGCAGATTTCCTTAGAATGTTAGACACAACACGTGCAATTCCGAGTTCTACGCCACCATTAGATCCAAATAAACCAAGAATTGAGTAAGAACGCCTTATATATAACCTACGATAATCTGCCGAAAGCGCAGCAGATTGCAGCAAGTTTACTGGAAGGAAATCAGATCAAAATGAACCTTAGCGGTTTGCTGGGATCTGCAGTTTCGTTTATAATACGATCTGTTTTCAGAAAAACGGAACTCCCATTTTTAATTGTTTTAGATAATAAAGAAGAAGCGGCTTATTATTTAAATGATTTGGAGCAAATGATTGGAGAACAAGATGTATTGTTTTATCCAGCTTCATTCCGTCGTCCGTATCAGATTGATGAAACCGATAATGCAAATGTTTTGCTTCGTGCTGAGGTTTTAAACCGAATTAATTCAAGAAAAAAACCAGCCGTAATTGTTACCTATCCTGAAGCACTTTTCGAAAAAGTGGTTACGAGAAGAGAACTTGATAAAAACACTTTAAAAGTCGCTTTAAACGATAAAATTTCGATTGATTTTATTAACGAAGTTTTATTTGAATACGAATTTAAAAGAGTAGATTTCATTACAGAACCTGGCGAATTTTCAGTTCGTGGAGGAATTGTCGATGTATTCTCATTTTCAAATGATCATCCGTATCGAATTGAATTTTTCGGAAACGAAGTAGACAGCATTAGAACTTTTGATGTTGAAACGCAATTGTCTGTTGAAACACACAAAAAAATCACAATTATTCCGAATGTTGAAAACAAACTTTTTCAGGAAAACCGTGAAAGTTTCCTAGATTATATTGCCGAAAAAACAGTTATTTTCATCCAAAATACTGACGGACTTTTTAGTCAGTTAGACAAACAATTTGCAAGGGCAGAAGAAGCTTTTGAGAAATTGTCGAAAGAAATCAAACACGCTACGCCAGAGCAATTGTTTTTAAATCAGGCGTCATTTATAAAGAGATCTTTAGATTTTTCAGTTGTAGAATTGGCTTCAAGACCAGTTTATAAAACAACTAAGAAATTTGAATTTCACATTCAGCCTCAGCCATCTTTCAATAAACAATTTGATTTATTGCTGAATAATCTGAGTGAAAATCATTTTAACGGATTCATAAATTATTTATTCTGTTCGAATGAAACACAGGCGAAACGTTTTCATGATATTTTTGAAAGCTTAGACGAAGCCAATTCAGAAAATATCAGAAAGCAATATCATACCATTGTACTGCCTTTATATCAAGGTTTTATTGATGAAGAAAACCAAATAACGGCTTACACCGATCATCAGATTTTCGAACGTTATCATAAATTCAACATCAAAAACGGATATTCGAAAAAACAGAATATCACTTTAAAAGAATTGACGGCACTTTCTGTTGGCGATTATGTAACGCATATCGATCACGGAATTGGGAAGTTTGGTGGACTGCAAAAAATTCAAGTTGAAGGAAAAACGCAAGAAGCCATAAAATTGGTTTATGCCGATAATGATATTGTCTATGTGAGCATTCACTCGCTTCATAAAATTTCAAAATACAACGGAAAAGACGGAACGCCTCCTAAAATCTATAAATTAGGTTCGAACGCTTGGAAAGTTTTAAAACAAAAAACCAAAGCGCGTGTCAAACATATTGCATTCAACTTGATTCAGCTTTATGCAAAACGTCGTTTAGAAAAAGGTTTTCAGTTTGCACCAGACAGTTATCTTCAAAACGAATTAGAAAGTTCGTTTATTTACGAAGACACGCCAGATCAAATGAAATCGACGGCCGAAGTGAAAGCCGATATGGAAAGCGATCGCCCAATGGATCGTTTGGTTTGCGGTGATGTAGGTTTTGGGAAAACAGAAGTTGCGATTCGTGCTGCTTTTAAAGCGGTTGATAATAGTAAACAAGTTGCCGTTTTGGTTCCGACTACTATTTTGGCGTATCAGCATTTTAGAACTTTTTCAGAACGTTTGAAAGACATGCCAGTTTCAATTGGTTACTTAAACCGATTTAGAACGGCAAAACAGAAAACGCAAACCTTAAAAGATTTAGCAGAAGGTAAGCTAGATATTGTTATTGGAACGCATCAATTGGTAAACAAAAATGTAGTTTTTAAAGATTTAGGTTTATTAATTGTCGATGAGGAACAAAAGTTTGGTGTAAACGTAAAAGATAAATTGAAAACCATTGCTGCAAATGTTGATACGTTGACATTAACGGCAACACCAATTCCGAGAACCTTGCAGTTTTCGTTAATGGCGGCACGAGATTTATCTGTAATTACAACGCCTCCGCCAAATCGTTATCCTATTGAAACGAATGTTGTTGGTTTTAATGAAGAAATAATTCGTGATGCGATTTCGTATGAAATTCAAAGAAACGGACAGGTTTTCTTTATCAATAACCGAATCGAAAATATAAAAGAAGTGGCAGGAATGATTCAGCGTTTGGTTCCAAATGCAAGAGTCGGAATTGGTCACGGACAAATGGATGGTGCCAAACTCGAGGAATTGATGTTAGGTTTCATGAACGGAGATTTTGATGTTTTGGTAGCAACCACAATTATAGAAAGTGGTTTGGACGTTCCAAATGCGAACACGATTTTCATCAACAACGCCAATAATTTCGGATTGTCAGATTTGCATCAAATGCGTGGGCGTGTTGGCCGAAGCAATAAAAAAGCATTCTGTTATTTCATTTGTCCGCCATATTCATCTATGACCGAAGATGCGAGAAAACGTATTCAGGCTTTGGAACAATTCAGCGAATTAGGAAGCGGTTTCAACATTGCGATGAAAGATTTGGAGATTCGTGGAGCAGGAGATTTATTGGGTGGAGAACAAAGCGGCTTCATTAATGAAATTGGTTTTGATACGTACCAAAAAATCATGAACGAAGCAATTGAAGAATTGAAGGAAAACGAATTCAAAGATTTATATCCTGAGGAAAATGACATCGATACAAAAGAATATGTAAAAGACATTCAGATCGATGCCGATTTTGAGCTTTTATTTCCAGATGAATACATCAATAACGTTTCAGAACGTTTGGTTTTATACAACGAATTGGGTGCCATAAAAGATGAAGCTGGATTACAAGAATTTGAGAAAAAACTAATTGACCGTTTCGGACCATTGCCAAAACCTGCTGTTGCTTTATTAAACAGCATCAGAATTAAATGGATTGCAACTAAAGTAGGAATCGAAAAATTAGTCTTGAAGCAAGGTAAAATGATTGGCTATTTCGTATCCGATCAACAATCAGATTATTATCAATCTGTGAAGTTCAGAAACGTTTTAAACTTCGTTCAAAAACAAAGCTCACTCTGCAAAATGAAAGAAAAACAAACCGTAAACGGATTACGTTTGTTATTGACTTTTGAGAATGTGAAGTCGATAAAAAGGGCGTTGGAGTTGATGGAGTTGTTCGAGGAGTAATATTTAAAAAATATTGAAGAAAAAGATGACTTCAAAAAGTCTTTATAAATGGGGTTTTGTAGGATTGATTCCAAATTTCGGATTAATTTCTGGAGCAATTCTCATTGTTCAAGGCTTTATTAGAAAAGATAGAAAAATGAAAATAATTGGATTCGCAGGAATTCTTTTTACTCCTTTGTTTTGGTATTTTTATTTAACTAGTGATTTTCATAAAGGACATTTAATTCAATTTACAAATTATCGATTGAATGAAGTTGTAAAAGATTTGGAGTTTTATAAAAGTAAAAATGATCAATATCCAGATAGTCTTGCTCAACTGAAACCTCAAAATAAATTCTTTATAGACCAAGAGTTTTTTAGTGATGAATTTGATTTTAAAAAAGTGAAGCCTGCAAGATTTTATTATAAAAAAGAAAGAAACAATTATATTTTAAAATCGTTTGGTCCGGATTTGATTTTGAATACAAAAGATGATATTTATCCTGAATTGAAAAAATAAAAAATGCCGTTTGAAAATTCTCAAACGGCATTTTTATTATGGCTTTTCTCCATTTAATGCATTGCTGATATTATTAAAGGCGTCTTTTATGACTTTAAAATTGACATTTTCTTTATGAAGCATTAGGGAAGTATAAAGTTTGATAATTTCTCTATCAGAATCAAATTCGATAATATTATTAAGCTTAATGATATAATTGGTCATGGAACTTTTTTCGTACCATCTATCAAAAACAGAAAATCTTTGAAATGCTTTTTTATCATTATCATCGCAAATATATATTAATGCATCATGAATATTTTCAAAAAATACGGCAATAATGTTTTTGATTGTTTCTGAAATCAATACATCAAATTGTTCAGGTTGAGAACTAATTCTGTCTATAGTAATTTGATAAACATTTCCAAGTTCTATATCATTCCCAACGCAAGATGCTAATGTGAAATCTTCATAGAAAGCAACCCTGTATTCAATTTGTCTTTTTGTAAAGAAACTATAATAACCAGAATCAGAATTAAAAGTATAATTATATTGTTTTAACAAGTTTGATACCTTTTGAAGTTAAGGTTTCGGCAGAAGTTTTCCCTTGTAAAAAAGAGCGTACAGCAACCTTATCTTCTCTCATTTTGATAATTGCTTTTTTAATAACTTCTTTATTTACTGCTGTAGTTTTCATATTGCAAAGTAACAGATTTAAGTTGAATACTCCAAAATTTGTAGTATTATTTTTATTCTTTAAATGTATTTACTTGGTTATCAGTGTAATTTAAAAATTAAGCTTTCTTTATCTTTTATTTAAGAAAAATCTTAGAACTAAAAAGTTTTCTTTGAAACAAAATTTTCAAAGCCAACTTTTATGCAAAATCAATTTCTTTTTCTTTTTTTACTTATTGGATTTACTACAATTTTCGCTCAAGGAAAAAATAAAATCATTTTAAACGATTCTTTAAAATCTGAAACTATTGATCCGCTTCGTCCTTCAAAAGCGGCTTTTTATTCTGCTGTTTTGCCAGGTTTAGGTCAGATTTATAATAAAAAATATTGGAAACTTCCTTTAGTTTATGGTGCAATTGGTACGAGCACTTATTTGTATATCGACAATCAAAAAAAATATAATATTTATAGAGACGAATACAAAAGCAGACTCGAAGGTATAGAAAGTGATTCGCAATTTTTAGCTGGATTAAGCGAAAGCCAATTGATTTCTGCACAAAAACAGTTTCAAAGAAACAGGGATTTATCCGCTTTGTTTATGGTCGGTTTTTATGTTTTAAATATTATAGATGCCAATATTGATGCCGCATTGTCACAGTTTAATGTAGATGAAAGATTGGCATTTAAACCTGCAGTTATAAAAAATGATATCACCTTCAATAATAATTTCGGGTTTGCTCTGAATTATACTTTTTAAGAAAAAAAATAGCCACGAATTCACGAATTTTTAAAAATTTACTTAGAATTAATTCGGAATTCGTGGCAAAAAAATTATTTAACAATCAGTTTTTTAGTCACATTAAAATCTTTAGAAACAATATTTACAATATAAATTCCAGAAGATAAATGATGATTAACTTGTCCTGAAGAAGAAAGTCTTTGATTTAAAACTGTTCTTCCGTTCAAATCAGAAACGAAAATTTCAGCATCTCCGTTTGTTAATTCAGGCATTAAAACATGAAATTCATTGTTTGTTGCCGGATTTGGATAAATACCAATTACAGGTTCAGTTGTAGAAGCTTCTTCAATATTTAATGCTGCTCTTGAAGTTCCAACAGTTGTTGGTTCTAATTGCCATTGCGCACTGTACCAGCCATCTTGTGAATTTCCGTATTGAGCAGAACCAGTTTGGTTTTCGATATGAATAATATTTCCTGTCTGCCATCTGTTTCTTAAACGAGTCCAAGTTCCGTCGATATAATCGCTTGACCATTGCGCACTCCAGAAAGTGGTATCGGTGATGTTACATTGTACATTTCCAGTTTGACCTTCGATATTCATCAATTCACCAGTTGCTACATTTTTCAATACAAAATAAGTAGCGTCAATTGCAATTTTTTGCCATTTGTAATTGTTGCCAGAAATAGATGTTCCATAACCTGTATTTGTTCCTGCATCAGATAAATAAGCGCCAGTCCATCTGTTCTTGATTGTGTAATAATTTCCTCCTCCAGAAGCTGTTGTAACCGATACTAAACAAGTACTAGTTTTACTTCCATCAACAGTTGTAACGGTAATTGTCGCCGTTCCATTTGCTACAGCGGTAATTAAACCAGAAGCATTTACAGTTGCTACAGCCGTATTGTTTGTACTATAGGTTACCGATTTATTAGTCGCATTTGCAGGAAGAACAGTTGGAGTCAATTGTTGTTGTGTTCCGCCAACATTCAATGAAGCTGTGGTTGGACTCAAACTTACACTCGTAACAGTAACACCAGTTCCTGGATTAGAATCGTACCAAGCGCTGTTCATGTACCAGCCGTTTTTATCTCTGCTTAAATCAGCTGTTTGGCTGGTTCCATCGTTGAAAATTAAATTGGTTGAAGTTACATTGGTAAACGTATAACTGTACCATCCATTTCCAGCATCGATCATGTTTACTCCAGGCCAGTTTACAGTTGCTAAAACGCCTGTTGGTAATGCATTCCAATAGTAAATTTTAATTCCAGTTCCCCAATTTGATGGTTTATAGAAATAAACCGTGAAATTTGTATTCGGATTTACGGTAATTGTTGCAGATGCTGTTTTGTTTCCGTCTTGTGTCGTTGCTGTAATTGTTGCTGTCCCAGCAGAAACTGCTGTTACAAGTCCGTTTGAATTTACCGTTGCGATTGCGGTATTGCTTGAAGACCACGTTGTGTTTTTATTTGTGGCGTTTGCAGGCGAAATTGTCGCAGAAAGCTGTTGTGTATTTCCAGCATATAAACTTGCTGTAGTAGGAGAAACTGCCACAGAAGAAACGGGAATCGTAGCAACAGTTATAGCCGAAGTCGCTGTTTTATTTCCATCAACTGTTTTAACGGTAATCGTTGCTGTTCCTGCCACAACTGCTGTAACTAAACCAGCAGCACTTACTGTTGCCACAGCTGTATTGCTCGATGTCCAAGTTACGTTTTGGTTTGTTGCATTTGCTGGAGCAATCGTTGCATTTAATTGTTGTGTAGATCCTAAACCAACAGTTACCGCAGTTGGACTAACCGAAACTCCTGTAACGGCTACAACAGGCGCGTTTGTATTGGTTAAAACTAAATATTCGTAAGCTGCAAAATTGCGTGTAGAACCTGCAGTTAAAGTTACCGAAGCATTATTGTTATACGGATTGACATAAGTTCCTGCTAAAGCTGCCGGAATAACATACGATTTTGAAGCATTTCTCAAATTCGACATTACGATTACTTTCTCCGTTCCTAATGTTTTAGTGAAAATACTAATATCGTCATTGGCATAAGTCGTTAAATCGCCTCGTCTGATGGCTGCACTTGTTGTTCTGAAATTTAGAATTTTGGCAAAATCAGCTGCTGCGGTCGGGTTTTGCGACCAGTTGAATTTAAAGTTCGTCCAAGGCCAATCTGTTTTGGGTTCGTAGTCGATTTCCTGTCCGCTCATTAAAAAAGGAACCCCTTTCATATAAGCCGAAACTAAGAAGTTAGCCACAATTCCGTTGTGATTTTTGAATGCGACAAACGGTCTTCTTACGCCATCATCATTTGTGTACGTATCATGATTACCCGTGTATCTAACTATTTGCTGATTTCCGGTTGCTTTGGCATATTCATAAGTAGACTGGTCCTGAAGTCTTTGAGAAACGGGGCCTCCATTGGCAATATCATACAAACCGCTATGAAACCATCTGTCTCCATAATTCATGTCGAAACCAACCTGAAAGTTTTCTTGTCTGTCACCTTCGGCTAACATTAATAAATTATGAGAGGAAATTCCTCTAAGGTTTGAATTCACTTCAGACCAAAAATCCAAAGGCGGATTATTAGCATAATCGCAACGGTAACCATCAATATTAGCCGCAAAAATCCAATAGCGCATAGCATCTTTAATAGCTGCTCGTGTTGCTGAACTATTAAGATCAAGCGCTGCAATATCAGAGAAGTTTCCTAATTGCTGAATGGTTGTCCCAGTTCGTTTGTAATATTCAGGATGCGAAACTGTCCAGCCATGATCCCAAGAAGTTCCGTTGATGGCAATGTCCAGAATTACGGCCATTCCGCGACTGTGTGCACCATCAACTAAAGTTCTTAAATCAGCCAAAGAACCATATTCTGATCCGACTGCTTTAAAATCTTTGATGCAATAGGGCGAAGCCGAACTTCGGGAATCGGTTCCGTGAGGAAAAATTGGCATTAAATAAATAACATTTGTTCCAAGTGCTTTTATATTGTCTAATCGGGCGGTTACTCCGGCTAAATCTCCGTTGGCACTAAACGGACGAATATGCACTTGATACATATTGATATCTCTGGTATCGGGTACGCCTGCAAATGGTGTTCCGTATTGCGCAGGATCTTGTGCATAAACTGAACTTGCAAATAATAATAGAAAGCAAATTAATGCTTTGGTAATATGAAATAATCTAGTGGTAATTTTGATTTTCATAATAATAGTTTTTGCATGCTTGTCGGCATTTCTAACTAAAATTCATTCTCACTCGCATTGTTTTTAAATTCGACAAACATTTTGTGGTTAATAGTTTTCAAATAGTAAGTTTTAATTTTTGCTCAAAAAAGAGCATAGTTTTTCTGCCACGAATTCTCGAATAAGCATTTATCTAGAAAATCTTAATTCTGAAAATTCGTGGTAAAAAAACTTAGAAACTGAGTATCTCAGTCCCGAAGCTTCGGGATAGAAACTTAAATTATAATTTTTTCAATCCTTTTAAATCTGAAGCAGTTCCTTCTTTGATGCTGATGGCAACACCACCGCCCGGAGCTAAATATTGTTTCAATTTGCTTTTAGAGTTTACAATAACTTTAGTAACGGTATATTTCTGTGGATTTTGATTCCAATTAGCATCTTTAGCATCGGCATAAATTGTTGCGACGAAATTTTTTTCTGCAGGTAAATAATCAAATGAAATGTTTGCTGTTCTTGCATTTTCATCTGTAATTCCGCCAATAAACCATTCGTTTTTGCCTTTTGCTTTTCGTGCAATGGTAATATAATCTCCAGGTTCAGCTTCCAAAATATAACTGTTATCCCAATCTACAGCTACATCTTTAATGAACTGAAATGCATCTGGAAAACGCTCATAATTTCCAGGAATATCAGCAGCCATTTGTAGTGGACTGTACATAGTTACATAATAAGCCAATTGTTTTACTAAAGTGGTGTTTACTCGTTGTGAACTTCCTGTTCCGTAATACGAAAGGTCAGTTTGGAAAATTCCAGGCGTATAATCCATTGGACCTCCCATTAAACGGGTAAATGGTAAAATTGTAGTATGATCTGGAGCTAATCCCCCCATAGATTCGAACTCAGTACCGCGCGCTGATTCCTGAGCAATCCAGTTTGGAAAAGTTCTGTTTAATCCTGTTGGACGAACGGCTTCGTGGCTGTTAATCATAATTTTATAATCGGCAGCACGTTTCGCAACGTTAATGTAATGATTTACCATCCATTGCCCGTCGTGATGTTCGCCACGCGGAATAATCTGTCCTACATAACCTGTTTTTACAGCATCATAACCATTATCATTCATAAATTGAAAAGCACGATCCAAACGACGTTCGTAATTTGTAGCCGATCCAGAAGTTTCGTGGTGCATAATAATTTTTACACCTTTTGAAGTGGCATAAGCATGCACCGCTTTAACATCAAAATCAGGATATGCGGTTACGAAATCAAAAACGTCTTCTTTCCAGTTGCCAATCCAGTCTTCCCAGCCAATGTTCCAGCCTTCGATAAGAATCGCATCAAAACCATTTTTAGAAGCAAAATCAATGTATTCTTTTGCGCGTTCTGTTGTAGCTCCGTGTTTTCCGTTTGGAGTAAGTTTGGTGAAATCATCCGTCATTTTTACGTTGTTTTCTTTTCCAAAAGCCCAAGTACTTCTTCCAGCAACGAAATATTCCCACCAAATTCCGATGTATTTCACAGGTTTAATCCAAGAAACATCTTTATAACTTGTTGGTTCGTTAAGATTTAAAATCAATTTTGAAGCTAAAATATCAGTTGCTTTATCGCTTACTATAATGGTTCTCCAAGGCGTTTGAGCGTCAGTCTGCATGTAGCCTTTTGCACCAACGGCATCAGGCGCCAAATGACTTGTCATTTTGTTGGTTTTAGCATCAACTTCAAGATACATTGCGGGATAATTAATTAATCCTGCTTCGTGAATGTTGATGTATAAACCGTCATCAGATTTCATCATAGATGGTGTTTGTACAGAAAGTTCCTTAATTGGCTGTTGTGCATTGATTTCAATCGTAGCTTTTTTAATCAAAGAAGGAATTTCTGAAATCTTTGAAGTCGTATAAGCATATTCGTTGGTATCATAATCTCCTGGAATCCAGAAAATTTTATGATTTCCAGCCAATTGAAATTCGGTGCGCTCTTCTTTAATTACAAAATAATTCAGGTCATTTTGTTTTGGAAACTCATATCTAAATCCCAATCCATCGTTGAATAAACGGAAACGAATACGGATAAATCTATTGTTATTTTTTGCATGAGCTAAAGTGACAACCAATTCGTTATAATGATTACGAATTGTTTTTTCTTCCCCTAAAACAGGATTCCAATTTTCATCAAAAGTAGATTGAGCCGTGTTTGTAACGGTAAAACCATCCATAAATGAAGCTCTGTTTTGAAGTTCTAAACCTAAAGAACTTGGTTTAATAACTGGTTTCTGCTTATATGATAATTGGTAAGACGGGATTCCGCCTTCTTTTAATTCAAATTTTAAAGAAAGATTTTTGTCTGGCGAAGTTATTTCTTGTGCCTGAAGCCAAAAAGAGGCAAGGATAAAAAATAAAAGCGCTGTTTTTTTGCTCAAACGTATTTGAAGCAATGATTTTTGGGATTGAAAATTCATGTTATTTGGTTTTTTGCAAATTTAATTTTATTTAAAGCTGCATTGAAATTAATTTTTCAATACTAAATATTGAAAAGGCTGAAGTGTTACATCTGAACCAACTGTTACTGAAGCTCCGCTAAAAGCATCTTTCCAAGTTCCTTTTAATGTTGAAGGAATTAGATGTTTTACAGTTGAACTTGTTAAATTGGAAAGTACGAATACTTTTTCAGAGTCTTTTGTCATTGTGAAAGCACTAATAGAATTACTGCTGTAACCTGTAAATTCTCCTGTTTTAAGAGCGTTGCTTGCGTTTCTGAAAGCAATGATTTTTTTGTATTCAGCTAGCATTTCATTGTCTGCAGTTGACCAGTCAATTGGTGTTTTTGCAAAATAATTTAATCTTTTGTCGTAGCCAATTTCTTGTCCGTTATAAATCATTGGAATTGATTTTAAATAAGCTGCGACAACAAATGTTGCCATAGATCCTTTTTTGCCTCCAAAAAGCTCTAATGGCGTTCCATCAGAAAGATTCACGTCATGATTGCTTGTGTATCTAACTACTTTGTTTGTTGGATCGTAAACGTTTGCATATTCTGTAGCATTCGAATCTTGAATAGTTGTTGCGGGTTTGTTTTCTTTAAAAAGCTGCTCAAGCGTAGAGAAAAAATTAAACCCAAAAGTATAATCAAAACCTGATGCAAAGTGATTGTATTTTGAACCTTCAGCCAGCATTAAAATCGTTTGATTCTTTTTAATTTTTCTAAGTTTTGATATTGCATCTGACCAGAAATTGTTCGGAACAAAATCGGCATAATCGCATCTGAAACCGTCAATATTCGCATTATAAACCCAATATGACATCGCATCGATCATCGCGTCTTTCATTTCAGTATTATTGAAATTTAGCTGTGCCACATCATTGTAATTTGTTCCTGGAGGAATGATAATATTGCCGCTAGCATCTTGCTGATACCAATCTTTATGCTGTGTAATCCACGCGTTGTCCCAAGCTGTATGGTTTGCAACCCAGTCTAAAACAACAGCCATGTTTTTTTTGTGCGCTTCTTCAACTAAAGTTTGAAGATCTTGTAAAGTTCCAAAATCAGGATTTACCGCTTTATAATCTTTTACTGCGTAAGGAGATCCTAATTCGCCAGTTGCTCTTTCTTTTCCAACAGGATAAATAGGCATTAAATAAATGACATTTGCACCTAATTCCTGAATTTGAGAAAGTCTTTCTTGAACTCCTTTAAGGGTTCCAGCCTGACTAAAAGCACGAATATTTACTTGATAAATTACTGCATCTTCTTTCTTTGGCATTTTTTCAAAAGGTGCTCCATATTGTGTATACGGAGATGCTGGAGTTTTGTTGTCATCATCAGAAGAACTGCACGAAACAAATGCTAATGCAAGCAATAATCCGTAAATGATTTTTATATTAAATTTCATAATTTTTACATTTTAAGTGGTTGAGAAGTAACCTGCCTTTCGAAGTAAAAAGACAGGTAAACTCAAACCAAACTAAACTTAATTTTTTATTTTTTTGTAATCGTATAAGTTGCTGTTGGAGGATATCCAGTACTTGCAGGATCGACATCATTTATTTGTAATGTGATTTCGTAAGTTCCGCCTTCGCCAACATAATGAGAACCTTGATCGTCTAGATAAACAATTCCGTCAGTTGTGTTTTTAGGTCCGTAATTGACTGTCCAGCTGTTGTTTAATCTGAATTTCACATTTCCAGGAACTAAAACGGCAGTCACTTTCCAAGTTTTTGTCTGATGATCGTAGCTCATCGGTGTGCTGTTATCCCAGCTTCCAGAAGTCGCATCACCAACAATTCCCCAAGAATAAGGCGTTGCAGTCCATTTTAAAGTGTTCAAATTCACTTTAATTTGATACGAACCTGCACCTGGAAGCACAAAATCGGTATCACTCATGTTTTTAAGATCACTGTTTGTATCGCCAGCGCCATAAAATTGAGCCCAGTTTCTTTCTGTATTTAACTTAAATCCTGGTCCTGCACCTTCGGCAACAGTCATGTAACCTTGGTACACTCCTTTTTGAATTGCTGTTAAAGACGCAGCGGTTTCAATAGCCCAGCCTTGATAGCTTCCTGGCATATAAATTTCGCCAAAAACAACACTTTTTTCGTAAGGAGTAACCGTTAAAGTAACAGGATTTGAATATACTTTACGATCCATCGCAGCTTCTACTCGAACGACTAGTTTTCCTTCAACATTAATAGGAAGACCTAGATCTACAGCAATTTTATTTAATTCTTCTCCGATTAAAGCTCTGCTTAAAACATCTGTACCTACTTCAATTCGTTTTGCTTTCATCCAAGCGTTTGCTCCACTTGTATCTCCAACTAAATCAAATTGAATAGCGTATGTTACTGGAGCTTCAATAGGAAAAGTAACTTCTGGCCATGAAACCAGTAAAACCTGATCGGCAGCGGTATCTTCTGTTAAAACTAATGTACTTGTTGAAACACTTATTTCTGAAGGGAAACTAACAGATTTTAATGTCGTTAATGGGGCGTCAGTGTCGCAGGATGAACCCAAGAACAGCAAACTGCCTAATATGAATAATTTATTGATATATTTTTTCATGATAGTTTTGTTTTTAGTAACCAGGGTTTTGTTTTAATCCACGATTGGCATCTAAAGCTGAGGTTGGAATTGGGAACAATTTTCTGAAAGCAGGAGACTCAGGTCTAAATTCGTTGGCCAATAAAAATTTATTGAAACGAATCATATCTTGTCTTCTATGACCTTCCCAGTTTAATTCAAATCCTCTTTCGTTGTAAATATCATCTAGAGTAGGATTGTGGTCTAAAGCGTTTAATCCTGCGCGTTGTCTGATCTGATCAATAAATGGTTTTGCAGCAGCAGCGTTTCCTAAACGAGCATTACATTCTGCCATCATTAAAATAACATCTGCATATCTGAAAATAGGGAAGTCGTTAGAAGCCCCTCCGCCAGTTCTTGGTGCTACAGGATAAAATTTCACATTACGAACACCCGCTTGTGGATCTGCTCCTGGATTATCTAATGAAGCAACATCAAGCGTATAATTGAAACCTCCTGGTTGTTCTCCAAACAAAAACTGTTTTCTACGAACATCATTTGCATCATATTTCAAGAAGAAATCTTTAGGAACAATTGTACCATTCCAACCGCTGAAACCGAATAAAGCTTGTGCATGAGCACCGTATAAACTTCGAACAGCATAAACGTTACGAGAAACAATATCTAGAGTAGCATAAATTGGCAAGATCGTTTCGTCTTCTGGAAGCACATCTCCAAATAATTCATAATATTTACTTCCCAACGGATTTGAAGCGTCTGTAGCTCCAGAGTGAAGTGTAAATCCGCCATCGGCAACTTTGTTACACGCTGTTAAAGCTTCGTTCCATTTTGGAGTTCCTGTATAAACTTCTGCGTTCAAATATACTTTTGCTAACAAAGTATAACCTGCCCATTTATTGAATCTTCCATAATAATTTCCGCCTCTTGTTCCAGATAGCAATTCAACGTTTTCAGTTAGTTCTTTTACAATAAAATCATAAACCTCTTTACGGCTTGACTGCGGAATTTTATCAACAGTAATATTATTGTCTGTGTAGAAAGGAACATCACCAAAATCATCAATCAATAAATAATAAAAGAAAGCTCTTAAAGTTTTTGCTTCAGCAATTTTTGAAGCGTCAGCATTCGCTTTTTGCAATAAATCTACTGCTAGATTGGCATTGAAAATAGATTTATAAAGCCAATTCCAAGTATTACCAATAATAAAATCTGTTGGAAGCCATTCGTGTTTGTGAAGACGAGCAAAATCCATCTGCCAGTCACCCGTATTTCTGTGCGGAATAACCTGTTCGTCAGAAGACATACAGTTCATATCGTACCATCCGTTATCTGCTCCAGCATAACCAACACCACTTGCTCCGTCTCTCACGAATTCTCCTGGAATTTGCGCATAAACACTTGCTAGCGCAATATCAGCACCTTCAGGAGTTCCGTAAAAATCTTCTGCAGGATATTTATCATACACATTTTCTTCTATGTCTGTACAACTAAAAAGTGTCAGGAAACACAAGCTTCCTGTTATCAATATATTTTTAATTTTCATGTCTTTTACTATTTAAATTTTACAGTCAAACCAAACGCCACGCTTCTGGTACGAGGATAAATTCCTCTATCGCCACCGAAGTTATCTTCAGTTCTGCCACTTCCGCTTACGTTCAATTCTGGATCAATACCTGAATAATCTGTAATTAGGAATAAATTGTTTCCTGTAAGTGAAAGTCTAATAGTATCAATATATTTATCTGTAAAACGGAAACTATATCCCGCTGTAAGATTTTCTAAACGAACGAAAGAACCATCTTCTAACCATAAATCAGAACCGTAAGGAGAGGTATAAATTCCTGTTTCTACTGCACTAGCTAGAACATTAGATTTACCAATGTTTTCTAATCTGCTTAAGTTAGAACGTAATCCGTTGTAGATTTTATTTCCTCCAGAACCTCTTACTAACATAGAAGCATCGAAGTTTTTATATCTGTAAGAAGGATTAAACGCAAAAGTATAAGTTGGTAAAGCTGAACCTGCATAATAGCGATCAGGGCTTTTAGCACCTTGATCAATTGTACCGTTTCCATCACGATCCAAAACAGTTTCAACATTGTTTTCGTTTTTACCTGTATGTTCTAAAATATAAAACGCTCCAATTGGTTTTCCTTTAACTAAATAAGAGTTTGCAGCTCCCCAGCCAACATAATCAGTATTTAAAGGAACGCCATTAATGCTTCCATTTAAATTAAGAACTTCATTTTTCATGAATGCCACGTTTCCTGCCAAAGTAAGCGTACTGTTTTGCGATTTAATAACATCGTAAGCAAGCGAGAACTCAATACCTTTGTTTGAAATACTTCCAACATTTGCCTTAATAGTTGGATAAGGATATGGAGGTTGAGGTACTGTATAATCAAATAATAAATCTTCTGTTTTAGAAGTATAAACATCTACAGTTCCTCTTAATCTATTATTGAAAAGAGCAAAATCAAGACCTAAATTTGTTTGTTTTTTAGTTTCCCATTTCAAGTCGGCATTTGAGTTTTGATAAATGCTGTAATTTGTAATTGGCTGACCTCCAAAATAAGTGATTCCTGAGTTTCCAACCAATGAAAGAGACTGCTGCGGAAGAAGACCTTGCTGATTTCCAGTTGCTCCGTAACCCGCACGAATTTTTAGCTCATCAAATACATTTTGTTTTTGCATGAAAGGCTCTTTGTCAATTTGCCAAGCAACAGATGCTGAAGGGAAATTTCCCCATTTGTTGTTAGCTCCAAATACAGACGAACCATCACGACGAATACTTGCAGTAACCAAATAACGATCTAATAAAGAATAGTTTACTCTTGCTAAAAATGAAACTAATGTTCTATCATTTTTGTATGATTCAATATCCCCAGGACGAACTTTTGACAAATCTCCCAATTGCAATGCATTGTAAGTTGTTTTATCATTCATAAAACCTCTTGCTTGGGCATAATTTCCTTGATACATCTGATTTTGCCATTCGTATAAACCTAAAGCATTAATGGTATGTACACCAAATGTCTTTTTGTAATTAAGACTTAAGTTGGTTAACTTTTCATTTTGTCTTTGGTTTCTAATATTCGCAAAACCATTTTGATCAATTGCATAAGCAACAGTTGATTCTATAGGTTGGAAATAACCGTATGTTACATTTGTTTTTCTCCAGCTTCCAAACCAGTTTAATGTTAAACCTTTAGCTAAGTCCAAATCGGCTTTTAAACTTCCAAATAAGTTATCATTTTGCGCTTCATTTGTAGTAGTTTGCGCTGCTGCGTAAGGGTTTAAATATTGAAATACATTTGAATCTGTAAAATAAGTTCCATCAGTATTGAAAACAGGATCTGTTGGTCTAACTAAATAAGCATTTGTAATTAAATTTGAAGTATAAGCCGCAGTTCCAACACTTTGAATAATACTTGTTGTATTGTTAATTCCGGTATTTAAATTGAAAGTCAATTTTAATTTGTCATCCAAAGCTAATTGAGTTGCCTGAATACGGCCGATGTATTTTTTGTTGTTTGAATTAATAACAACTCCATCTTGTAAAATTGCTGATAAGGAAGCTCTATAACTGAATTTATCTGTTCCTCCGCCAAAAGACAAAGTATGAGTTTGTGTAATTCCAGTTTGCGTTAAAATTCCGTACCAATCTGTATTTGAACCATGATTTGCAGATGCAGGAACACCAACACTTTGTGCCGCAGCCCACCATTCATCGGCATTTAGCATATCTAATTTCTTCGGAATAAAATCTAAAGAGGTAGAACCAATATATTCCATTGTGGTTTTACCCGCTTTATTCTTTTTCGTAGTAATGATAATTACACCTGGCGCACCACGAGAACCATAAATTGCAGTTGCAGAAGCATCTTTTAAAATATCAAAACTTTCAATTTCGCTAGGCGGAACTTGGTTTAGCAAATCCATATTTCCTTGAATTCCGTCAACAACTACTAAAGGATCACTTCCTCCAATTAGAGATGAAATACCACGAATACGAACACTTGGTCCATTACCTGGCTCACTTCCTAATTGCGTAATGTTAACACCTGCCGCTTTTCCCGAAATCAATTGCAACGGATTCACGATTGCTCCTTGATTCATATCTTTTGCACCAATAGAAGAAACAGCTCCAGTAACATCTCTTTTTGTTGCTGTACCGTAACCAACTACTACAATTTCTTGTAAGTCAGTTGCATCTGGAAGAAGCTGAATGTTTATTACAGACTGATTTGCAGTAACTTTTTTCTCTTTGTATCCAACAAAAGAAACAATAATAACCGACTGGCTGCTTTCTACAGTAAGTTTGTATTTTCCATCAAAATCGGTAACCATTCCGTTTTTTGTTCCTTCTTCAATAACAGAAGCCCCAGGCAAAGGCATTCCGTTTTCGTCTGTAATTACACCCGAAACAGTTTGCTTTTGAAATTCTATTACCTGCGTTTTAAGTTCTGGTTTTTTAAGGATAATTTGGGTGTCACGAATTTTAAATTCGGTAGGAGTTCCTTTAAAAATTTTATCTAAAACAACATATATAGACTGATCTTTTACAGAAATCGAAACCGTTCGATCTAAGTCGATGTCGTTCAATTTGTAAATAAATCTGAAATCAGTTTTTTGTTCAATGGTCTCAATAACCTTTTCGATTGTTGAATTGTTTAATTCGAGAGTAACCTTTGTTTTTTGGGCATAAGTACTCGCTTTAATATTAAACATGGCGACCAAAATAAGTAGAGTAGTTAGTTTCAATTTTAGGTCTTTTTGGAACAATGAGTATAGAAACCCATTATTCTTAGATTTTTTTTTCATAATTTTGTTAATTGATTGTAGTTAATTCGTTATATTCAATCACTTAGTTAATCGGAAATTG
>Ga0160502_100218_pt1 | contig 62994 bp, 52 predicted proteins | sample DIDnMG_14_FD_108237 | JGI IMG/M metagenome (GOLD analysis project Ga0160502, IMG submission 108237) | Enriched soil microbial communities from UW Madison campus, WI, USA - DID2933_E24_Xylan MG | ecosystem: Environmental > Terrestrial > Soil > Unclassified | place: USA: Madison, Wisconsin... | reverse complement strand
TCAAATAATTGGCCAGGAGTTCCTTATCCATTTTCAAAAATGACAGCTTTCCAAGGTTTCGCAGATATGGAATATCCAATGATGTGTAATGACTCGGAAATGGGAGATGCTGTTTTTGCACAATTGGTTCAAGATCATGAAGTTGCTCATACTTATTTTCCTTTTTATATGGGAATTAACGAAACTCGTTACGCATTTATGGATGAAGGTTGGGCAACGACTTTCGAATATCTAATCGCAATTGCAGAGCGTGGTAAAGAATCAGCAGATAAATTTTATAAAGACTTTAGAGTAAGCCATTATATTTATGATCGCTCTTCAGAACAAGATCAGCCTATTATAACAATGTCTACGCAGGTTTCTGGAGCAGGTTATGGAAATAACTCATACGGAAAAGCTTCTCTTTCTTATTTGGCTTTGAAAGATATGTTAGGAGATGATTTGTTTAAAAAAGCTTTGCACGCTTATATGGACACATGGAATGGAAAACACCCAATTCCGTGGGATTACTTCAATTCCTTTAATGCAACAACAGGAAAGAATTTAAATTGGTTTTTCAACAATTGGTTTTTTACCAATAACTATTTAGATATCGCCGTCAAAGGTATTTCTGCTGATAAGAAAATTATAACTGTAGAAAACATTGGAGGTTTTGCAATTCCTTTTGATGTAATTATTACTTATGCTGACAAATCGAAAGTAACACTTCATCAGACGCCAGCAATTTGGGAGAAAAATCAAAAAACGGCAAAAATAGTTTTGAAAAACGCTAAAAAAATTGATCAAATCCAGCTTGACGGAGGTATTTTTATGGATGCAACGCCAGAAAACAATGTTTTAAATGTTAAATAATTAAGTAATTTTTACACTATATCTAAAAATGTCTCTTTATTATTACATAAAGAGACATTTTTTATTTTGAATGAATAAAAATATTACAAATTATGGAAAACCGTAAAGAAGTTTTTGCAAAAAAGACTATGTTTGTAAAATAATAAAAAACCTACAAATTTTTGAATGAAAAATACATTTGCTCTTATTGTTTTATTGGCTGCCGCTCAATTATATGGGCAGAATGATCAGAAAACTGTTTTTCAAAAAAACAAATACGAATTAGCCATTTCGTATTACAAAAAATCGGATTTTGTGAAAGCTATTGATTTATTTTCTTTAGCTGCAAAGATTAAACCTGAAAATGAAATAGGGAAAGAAGCTGCTAAAAAGGTGGATACTTTGCGTGATGTTTTGAGAAAGGAAATTTTGGATCAAGCTGTAGGAACTTGGAAAAAATCAGGTAATCAGCCAGTCTGGTCAAATACAGCTGTTAGTAATCAATCTGCAGTTGAAGAAATTATAGAAATTAAAGAAGATACTATTTCGTTTTATGAAGTAGATAAAAAGACTCAAACGAGAAAACTTATTAAAAAAGAAAATTTGATTTATAATGATGCTAATAGTACAGTGTCTTTATTTTCAGAAATTGTACTTTCTGATGGAACAATTTGGAATTGCAGTATTAATGAAAAAGCAAATGTATTGCATGTAATTAACGTTGCAGTTAAAACCAAAGAAGGAATAGAAAAAATAAAAAGTGATAACGAAGAAAGTTATTACGTTAAGATCTAAAAAAAGGGAATCATTTGATTCCCTTTTTTATGAATTGTATTTTACAAGAATTTAAACCCGAGTGATAAATTTGTTACGCCAGTTTTAATTTCGCCACCAGAAGAATCGATATCAGTTAAACCTGCAAGATATCGTACATCAAATGTCAATCTCCAGACATCAACCCCAACTCCTCCAAGTACACTGTGATTATTTCTTTCTATTGCGATAGAATTGAGATTGTTACTGGTACTAATGTCTGAATAATTCTTCCAGTTGTACCCAGCAAAGATTCTTACATTGCCAGCTTTTCCTAAAGGAATAATTTTAAGTCCAGCAATTAAGGTAGCATCTGTTCCAGCCAATTTAAATTCTGTTTCTCCAACGCCATTTTGGTAAACACTGAAATTCGTTTTTGCATAGCCAAATTCGCCTTGAGCGTAAAAAAGCGCAAGATTTAATCTGGCAAAAGCCGCAAAACCGATTCCAGTATTGGTATGATCAGAACTGAAATTATCTGTATTGACAGAAGTAATATTGGTTGAAACTTGAGGGCCAATTTGTATTAACTGCGCAAAACCATTTGCACAAATACATAAAAATACTGCTAAAAAGAATTTTCTCATAACCGAATTTATTTGATTTTGGTGATATAAAAATACTCATAATAGATTTAAATTGAATGATTTGTCTGATTTATTTTTGTGTAAAGTTTTGAAAGTGAGTTTGATGCATTTTTTTATTTTGCTTTTCTAATTTCCATCAAAATGAATTAATTTTGACTCACTTGAAATAATTTACAATGGAAATAAAAGCAATTAAAGCATCAGATACTTGGCAGATTAGGCATGAAGTAATGTGGCCAGATCAACCTTTTGAGTTTGTGCAGCTCGAAGAAGATAATTCTGGATTGCATTATGGTGTTTTTGAAGACAATCAATTAGTCTCAATTGTTTCTTGTTTTATTGTAAATGATGAGATGCAGTTTAGAAAATTAGCGACTTTACATGCTTATCAAGGAAGAGGAATTGCATCTGAATTATTGAACTATATTTTTAAATCTGCAAAAGAAAAAGGAGTGAAAAAAATCTGGTGCAATGCTAGAACAGAGAAGAAGCAATTCTATGAAAAGTTCGGAATGATCGATACAGGAAGTTCTTTTGTCAAAGCGGGACAGGAATTTACTATTATGGAAAATGTATTTAAGTGATTGATATTTAATATTTTGGTCTTTTTTTAAGCATTTTAAATCATTGATTTAAATTGAAAACGTTTTCGTAAAAAAAGCAATGTTAAGACTTTCTTATTTTATTTTTTATATTATAATCTTTTACTACTTTCGCACCCAAATGAGAAAGTTAATAGTATTTTTAGTATTCATGAATATGCTTCTGTTCGGCGGAGGCCAATATCTTAATGCAAATACTTTTGGCTTACCTCAACACCATAATCTTGAAAAGAAACATCGAGTTAAATTCACCAGTCAAGATCGAGGATCTTCAATTATAGAAGATGCAGACGTTGATATTGAAGAAGATCTTCTAGGAAGTGATGATGTTGATGGACTTACGAATAAATTTTTTGCAACAACTTACAGTTTTGTAGACCATTTGTATCTGACACTATCAGATCAATCTGTTGTAAATGATTCCAATCGTTTTAAAATTTCTACACCCGTTTTCGGGCATTCAAATCCTTTATACATTACTCAACGCGTATTAAGAATTTGATTTTAAAGTATACATCGGTTGCCTGAGTTGCGATCTGCATATCTTGTTGATGTATATTATTTCTTTACTTCCACTTATATGAAAATTGAGGTCAAGCTAGGGCTTTCAGGTGTCTAACCATCTTTAAGGAATCTATGTATTCCAAGCATTCAATCGCTTAATTTCCATTTTAAAATCATGAAAAGAATTATCTTGTTCACAGGCTTTATGGCCTTGGTGTGCTTAACCAGTTGCGCAGAAAAAAAAGAAGAAAAAGAAGAAGCGGAAAAGTTTACAGTAACAAATCCGATAAAAATTGACACTTCATTTACAAAAGACTATGTTTCTCAGATTAGATCTGTTCGAAATATCGAAATCCGTGCCCAGGAAAAAGGGTTTTTACAAAATATTTATGTTGATGAAGGACAGTTTGTAAAAGCTGGACAACTTTTATTTAGAATTATGCCGAATATGTATCAGGCAGAATTACTAAAAGCTCAAGCTGAACAAAAATCAGCTGAAATCGAATTACAAAATGCTAAATTATTGGCAGACAAAAATATCGTTTCTAGAAACGAACTTAGTGTAGCTCAAGCAAAATTGCAATCTGCAAAAGCTGAGGTTTCATTAGCAAAACTACATTTATCATTCACAGAAATCAAAGCTCCTTTTGACGGAACAATTGATAGAATTCCATTAAAACTAGGAAGTCTTATCGACGAAGGCGAATTATTGACAAGCCTTTCAGACAATAGTCAGATGTTTGCTTATTTCAATGTTTCTGAGCCAGAATATCTTCAGTATGAAACTAATATTAAAGACAGAGCAGATAATAAAGTTGCTTTAGTATTAGCTAACGGAGATACTTTTAAAGACAAAGGTAATGTTGAAGTTATCGAAAGTGAATTTAACAATGAAACTGGAAATATCGCTTTCAGAGCAAGATTCCCTAACTCAGGAAAATTACTTAGAAATGGTGAAACAGGACAAGTTCAAATGAACGTTCCTCTTAAAAACGCTATTGTAATTCCACAAAAAGCGACTTACGAAATTCAAGATAAAAAATATGTTTTTGTAGTAAGTAAAGACAATAAAGTAAGTTCTAGAGAAATTACAATTACGGGCGAAATCCCTGATTTGTATGTAATCAAAACCGGTCTTACAGAAAATGATAAAATCTTGCTTGAAGGAGTTCAGAAAGTAAAAGAAAACGACAAAATTAAATTTGAGTACGAATCTCCTAAAGAGGTAATCAATCATTTACGTTTAAAAGCAGAATAGGTTTACTGGGTTTTAATCATTAAAAAATACAAAAATGTTTAATAAATTTATACAAAGACCTGTTCTGTCGATAGTAATATCGCTGATAATTGTCTTTTTGGGAATCTTATCGGTATTAAACTTACCAATTACCCAATTCCCTACAATTTCACCACCAATGGTGAACGTTACCGCAGATTATCCAGGATCTAATGGTGAATTGATGATTAAGGCGGTTGTTATTCCTTTGGAAAGAGCCTTAAACGGAGTTCCAGGAATGAAATATATGGCTTCTGATGCCGGAAATGACGGTGAAGCTACAATCAAAGTGGTATTTAACTTAGGAACAGATCCAAATCAAGCTGCAATTAACGTTCAAAACCGTGTGGCTTCGGTTACCAATAAACTTCCTCCATTAGTAATTAGAGAGGGTATTAAAATTACACGAGAAGTACCGAGTATGTTGATGTACGTGAACCTTTACAGTACAGACAAAAATACCGATATGAAATTCTTGTATAACTACGCTGATATCAACGTACTTTCGGAGTTAAAAAGGGTAAACGGTATTGGTTCTGGGGATATCTTAGGAACACGTGAATATGCAATGCGTATCTGGTTGAAACCAGACCGTATGTTAGCTTATAAAATTTCGGCTGATGAGATAATGGAAGCTTTATCTAGTCAGAGTTTGGAGGCTTCTCCAGGTAAAACAGGAGAGAGTTCTGGTAAACGTTCTCAAGCATTTGAGTACGTATTGAAATATTCTGGACGTTTTACAACAAAAGAACAATACGAGAATATCGTAGTAAAAGCAAATCCAAACGGAGAGCTTTTAAGATTAAAAGATGTTGCTAAAGTTGAATTTGGAAGCTCGATGTATGATATCTATTCGAATTTGAATGGAAGACCATCTGCCGCTATTGTATTGAAACAATCTTTTGGAAGTAACGCGAATCAAGTTATCGAAGAAGTAAAAGCGAAACTGGAAAAAATTAAACAGAGATTTCCAAAAGGAATGGATTACGAAATTTCGTATGACGTTTCTAAATTCCTTGATGCTTCTATCGAGAAAGTAATCCACACTTTAGTAGAAGCCTTTATTCTGGTAGGTTTAGTAGTATTCCTTTTCTTAGGAGATTGGCGTTCTACAGTAATTCCAGCAATTGCGGTTCCAGTTTCTTTGGTTGGAACATTCATATTTATGACATTCTTCGATATTTCGTTGAACTTAATTACATTATTCGCCTTAGTACTGGCAATTGGAGTCGTGGTCGATGACGCGATTGTGGTTATCGAAGCCGTCCATGCCAAGATGGAAGAAGAACATCTCTCGCCATTTAAAGCAACTAAAAAAGCAATGCACGAAATTGCAGGAGCTATTGTTGCAATTACATTCTTAATGGCTGCGGTATTTATTCCAGTTGCGTTTATGTCTGGTCCAGTTGGGGTGTTTTACAGACAGTTCTCTGTAACTATGGCAACGGCTATTATACTTTCAGGGGTAGTTGCTTTGACGTTGACTCCAGCACTTTGTGCGATGATGTTGAAAAACATTCATGGGCAACCTAAAAAGAAAACTCCTGCAAATAGATTTATTGATGCTTTTAACGAAAAGTTCAATTTAGCACAAGGTAAATATCAGAATGTATTAGCAAAAATTGTTAACAGACGAGTAGTTACAATTGTTTCTCTTCTTGTTTTCTGTGCTGGTACATGGATTATTAGTAGTAGTGTTCCTTCTGGATTTATTCCGAATGAGGATCAGGGAATGTTCTATGCCGTTATTCAAACGCCGCCAGGTTCATCTTTAGAGAGAACTAATAATATTGCAGAGCGCGTTCAGAAAATTGCTGAAGATATCGACGGAGTGAAATCTGTTTCTTCTTTAGCTGGTTATGAGATTCTGTCTGAAGGTACTGGAGCAAACTCAGGAACTTGTTTGGTTAACCTTAAAGATTGGAGCGAAAGAAAAGAATCTGTTCTTGAGATTATGCATGAAATGGAGGAAAAATGTAAAGATATTACAGGTGCTAATATCGAGTTTTTCCAACCACCTGCTGTACCTGGATATGGTGCTGCTGGAGGATTTGAGCTTCGTTTATTAGATAAAACGGGTTCTGTAGATTATAAGAGAATGGAGCAGGTAAACAATGATTTTGTGGCCGAATTAAACAAACAGCCAGAATTAACTAACGTATTTAGTTTTTACAGCTCTAGTTTCCCTCAATATATGATGAAAGTCGATAATGATTTGGCACAGCAAAAAGGCGTTTCGATTGAAAATGCCATGAATACTTTGTCAACTCTTGTGGGAAGTAACTACGAAATCAGTTTCATTAAATTTGGTATCAACTACAAAGTAATTGTTCAAGCTTCGCCAGAATATCGTGCACAGCCTGATGATATCTTGAAATTGTATGTAAAAAATGATCGTGATGAAATGGTGCCTTTTTCTGCTTTTATGAAGTTAGAAAAAGTGTACGGACTTTCAGAAATTACACGTCATAATATGTATACCTCAACACAAATCAGTGGTTCGCCAGCGGCGGGCTATAGTTCTGGTACTGCAATTAAAGTAATTCAGAAAATTGCTGCTGAAAAATTACCAAGAGGGTATGATATTGACTGGGCAGGTATTTCTGCCGATGAGGTGGCACAAGGAAATCAAGCAATCTGGGTATTCTTGATCTGTTTAGGATTCGTTTACTTGGTATTAGCTGCTCAATACGAAAGTTTTATTCTTCCGTTGTCAGTAATTTTTTCTTTACCAGCTGGTATTTTTGGAGCTTTCTTTTTATTAAAATTAACTGGATTAGAAAACAATATTTATGCTCAGGTTGCAATGGTAATGCTTATCGGATTATTAGGTAAAAATGCCGTGTTGATCGTAGAGTTTGCCATTCAAAGACATGCTGCGGGTATGACTGTTTTACAATCTGCAATGGAAGGTGCGAAAGCAAGGTTCCGTCCAATTTTGATGACTTCATTTGCCTTTATTGCTGGTTTATTACCGCTTGCTTTTGCAACTGGTCCAGGTAAAATTGGTAACAGAACGATTGGAACTGCAGCAGCTGGAGGTATGCTTATCGGAACAATCTGCGGAGTATTTGTAATTCCAGGTTTGTATTACATTTTTGGTAAAATCGCCGAAAAACACAAACTGGTAAAACATGAAGAAGAAAATCCATTAACAGAAGAAATTGATAACAATCATGTCTAAAATAAAATTATATCAATACAGTATTGCATTGAGCTTATGTCTTGCCGTGGCAGGATGTAAAGCTCCTGCACCTGAAACTGCAAGCACAAGCACTCCAGTTCCCGAAGGATTTGGTGCCGAAAAACCGCAGGATACAACCAATATGTCTGCTCTAAAATGGAAAGATTTCTTTAAAGATCAAAATCTTGTAGAGCTGATTGATATTGCGTTAAAAAACAATCAGGAACTAAATATGACTTTGCAGGAAATCGAAATTGCAAAGAATGATATTCGTGTTCGAAAAGGAGCTTTATTGCCAACTGTAGGAGTTCGTGCAGGAGCAGGAATAGAAAAAGTGGGTAGATACACAAGCCAAGGTGCGGGTGATGCTACAACTGAAATCAAACCAGGAGTTGAAACACCAGATCCGTTGCCAGATTACACAATTGCCGCTTACGCGAATTGGGAAGTAGATATCTGGAAAAAACTGCGTAATTCTAAAAAAGCAGCAGTAAACAGATATTTAGCAACTGTAGAAGGTAAAAACTTCGTTGTTACAAATCTTATTGCAGAAATCGCTGATTCATATTATGAATTATTGGCTTTAGACAGTCAGCTTGAAATTGTAAGACAAACTATTGAATTGCAAAGTAACGCTTTAGAAATTGTAAAAATTCAAAAGCAAGCGGCTAGAGCTACAGAATTAGGAGTTCAGAAATTCCAAGCAGAAGTTTTAACTTCAAAAAGTTTAGAGTTCGACATTCTTCAGAAAATTAAAGAAAACGAAAATAAAATCAACTTTTTGTTAGGACGTTATCCTCAGGATATAAAAAGAGACAAAACCAATTTTACAGATTTGCTTCCAGCAGTTGTAAATTCTGGAGTTCCATCTCAATTGCTGATGAACCGTCCAGATGTTAAACAAGCAGAATTGGAATTGGTAGCAGCAAAATTAGATGTAAAAGTAGCTCGTGCAGAATTTTATCCTTCATTGGATATTTCAGCTGCTTTTGGAGTTCAAGCTTTTAAACCATCTTATTTGTTTACGTTCCCAGAATCATTGTTGTATTCTTTAGCGGGTGATCTTGCAGCGCCATTAATCAATAGAAATGCAATTAAAGCAGAATTTTCTAGCGCCAATGCAAGACAGCTTCAGGCATTATACAATTACGATAAAACGATCTTAAATGCTTATTTAGAAGTTTCAACGCAGCTTTCTAAAATCGAAAATCTTCAAAAAGGTTACGATTTAAAATCACAGCAAGTTGATGCTTTAAATAAATCTATCGATGTTTCGAATGATTTGTTTAAATCGGCTAGAGTAGATTATTTTGAAGTTTTGATGACTCAAAGAGATGCATTAGAAGCTAAATTGGAATTAGTAGATACTAAAAAAGAACAATTAAATGCTGCAGTCCATGTTTACAGAGACTTGGGCGGCGGATGGAAATAATATTGCCACTTAATTTGTAGATAAAAAGCCTTTCGGGAGTAAAATCCTGAAAGGCTTTTTTTATTTTAATTAAAGAACTGTTACTTGCTTTTTGTATGGTTTTAAGATTTCTTCATCTGGCGAAATATTAGTTACTAAGACATCAATATCTTTTAGATGAGAAACAAAATAGGTTTCTGCAGTATCGATTTTTTCGCTAGAACTTAAAGCAATAATAAAATTTGAATTCTGAATCATATTCTTTTTAATTTGCGAATCATCGTATAAAATTCCAGTAAGTCCACGTTCGTGATGAATTCCGCAAATTCCTAAAATACAGATATCAGCTCTAAAATTTCTAAAGAAATCCAAAGACTCCATACTGGCAGTTGTAAAAGAGGTTTTGCACATTTTTCCCCCAGCAAAAATCAATTCGATGTTTGGTAAATCTTCGATTAAAACTGCAACAGGAAAACTGTTTGTAATTACCGTCAATTTCAAATCATGTGGAAAACTGGCCACTAAAGCCAAAGAAGTTGTTCCTCCGTCAATAAATACCACTTGTCCGTCTTTAAGATAAGAAATGGCTTTTTCTGCAATAATCTTTTTATTTTCAAGATCGTGTTTTTCTCTTTTTCTATAATGCAAGGGCATTGGAGAAGGAGCGACCGCACCGCCGCGCACCGCTTTCAAAAGTCCCTGATCTGAAAGTTCTTTCAAATCACGTCTAATTGTATCTTCTGAAACACTTAGATATTCGCTTAATTCTACTGAAGTGACGCGATGTTCTTTCGATAAATATTCTAAAATAGCCTGTTGACGTTCTTCCTTTTTCATTTTACTTGCAGTTTTATGTTGCAAAAATAAGTTAAAAATTGCGATTATTTGCAAAGTTTTGCAACTTTTGCATATTTTAGCAGCAAAATAATTTTACAATGAAAAAGAAATCAATTGCAGTAGATATGGATGGCGTGCTTGCAGATGTTGAAGCACACTTAATAACTTACTTTGAAAAAGACTTCGGAATAGCAATCTTAAGAGAAGATATTCAGGGATTGACAGAAGAAGAAGCTTTTCATGGTCGAGATAAAGTAATGAGCGTTTTAAACTCTAAAGACTTTTTCAGGACATTACCCGTAATAGACGATGCTGTAGAAAGCTTAAAGCTGTTACAGGAAAACTTTGAAGTTTACATTGTTTCTGCGGCGACAGAATTTCCACTTTCGCTAAATGAGAAAATAGAGTGGTTGGCAGAACATTTTCCTTTTATTAAATGGCAAAATATTGTTTTATGCGGAAGTAAAAGCATTATAAATACCGATTATTTAATCGATGATCATCCAAAGAATTTAGATTTTTGTATGGGTAAACCTATTATGTTTACGGCATTTCATAATGCAAATAAAACGAATTATTTGAGAGTAAATAATTGGAAAGAAGCTGTTGCTGTTTTGAAAGAAGCGGTGTAATGCGCAAGTTAATTTTGAAAATTACTTGTTTTTGAAGAAAAAGCCTTTCAAGAAGAATTTCTGAAAGGCTTTTATTTATTTAGGAATTACAATTTTAGCTTTAAAACCTTTGTCTGGTTCAGTATCAAATTCTATAGTTCCTTTGACCGTCTCGATACGACTCTCCATGTTTTGAAGGCCATTTTTTGAAATAGCTGTTTTTTCACAGCCAATTCCGTTATCTGTGTAATTTATGAAGATTGATTTTGCATCACTTTCAAATTTTATTATAACAAGACTGGCGTTACTGTGTTTTTTCATATTCACCATTAATTCCTGTAAAACGCGTCCAATAGTGATCTTTTTTATCTCATCAATCGTTTCCCAGTGTACACTTTCTAAATTAGTGCTCATAATATTTCTTTCGCTGGTATTATAAGCCGAAAGCATTTCTTTTATGCTTTTAATAAAACCTGTTCCAACTTCTACTTTATTGTTTTCTTTAGAAATTCCTCTCACACGGCCGTAAATATCATCCAATTTCTGAAGTAGATTTTCTTTGGTATTTTCTACAGCTAATGGCTGTGATTCGGCAAAAGCAATTACTTGAAAAACATCATTGGCAAGTTCATCATGTATTTTTTTAGCAATTCGGGTTTCGGTATCGTACGAACTTTTGAATTCGATTGCCTTGTTTTTGTTTTTATAATAACGGATTAAAATTGCAATTAAAATCACTAAAAAGATAAAAACAATTACAAATACAATTCGCATATATTTAGCTCTTTGTAAGGATAAAAGATTTTCTGCTTTTTCAAGACGAAGTTTTTCGTTTTCATCTTTTTCTTTTTTAGAATCGTATTTTATTTTAGCAGATTTATTTTTAAAGTTATTTCGAACTTTAATAATACTGTCATTTAAAGTAAAATATTTTTGCGTATAGTTGGGAGTATTAGAACTGTTATCATTTGAAATTAAAATCTGTAGGGCTTCAAGTCTTTCATCTACACTATTAAGTTTTGTGGCAATTTTGTACGCTAAAAGAGCATTTTCATCTGATTTTTTTGCGTCTTTTTTAGAATAATAATCGGCAAGGTGAAGATAGCTTTCAATGCTTCCGTAAGTATCTTTAGTATCAATTCTGATTTGGAGACCTTCAGTCATTAATTGGAATCCTTTATCTTCCATTCCCTTTTTAAAATAAGCGTAACCTAAATTGTCTTTTATTGCAGTTTTAAACGGAGTATTGGATTCATGATTTAAATAATTCATTCTTAAAATAGATTCTAGAACAGCAATTGCTTTATCATATTTTTTTTGCTGAATATAAACAGCTGCAATATTTTGTATGGGATATTGTTTAGAAATAGAATCAGTATATTGATCCGCTGCCTTTTTATAGTAATAAATGGCATCATCATAAAGAGAAAGTTCTTTGTCGGCAATACCTAATATATTATTTATAGAGGCTATATGATCTTTATCTTTAGCATAAATGAGTCCTTCTGTTACAGTTTCCTTGCTTCCATAATAGTCACCATTAACCTGTTGGATAGACGCTATTTGAATAAGTATATAGGGAATTTTTGCGCTGTCTTTTAAGGTTTCAAAAAGGGCTTTGGATTTGTTAAATTCATAAAAAGCAGTGTTAAAGTTTTCTTTTTTATAATTTTTATCAGCCATCTCACGTAAGCTAAGTGCTTCTTTTCGAATCAATTCAGTGTTAGGAGTAGTAGGGCTTTCTTTCTTACAGGAAAAAAGTGAGAGAAGTAGAATAAAATAAAAAAACGGGGACCGTAACATATAGATTTACTTTCCCCGAAAATAGTGATTAATTCAATACTAAAATTATATTTTTAGTTTATGGTTTTGTAGGTGGCTTTATATCACCAGGACCATCAGGATCAGGATCACCAGCTTGTAAAGGCTTTTTAACCTTTTCAATTTTTTTGACTGGTTGTGTCTCATACTCATCAGGAGTACAAGAAAATATCGTGAATATTAACGCAAAAGCGATAAAAAGTATTAGTTTTTTCATTTTAATTTAATTTAGAAATTAGACATAGGTATTGCTGTCCGGGAATTATCCAGATCTTGGAATTGCGATACCAAAATTGATTTTTGGGGAAGTCGTGTGTAGAACTGTAAGACGTAATTTATACTTCCCGAATAAACTCGGTCTTACGGTTTTCCACAATGATAATTAGAACTAGTTTTTTATTTTTGTTTTAGTCTGCAGACAAAACTGGTACTAATTTCTTATGCAAAGTAAAGGCGCTTTTAGAGCACTGTTGATAAGGGATTCCCGGAATTCCTGCATTTTCCTAAGATTCCCATGAATTCCCGAGAATTCCCAATACAACAAATCAGGAAAGGCCTAACTTTTTTATTAAATGTTATTTAATTCTAAATAAATCTCTATTATAAATAGATGCAATAAGTCCGACAAAAGTTGGTTGCGAACCATTAAAAAAAATATATAAATAATATAGATTTGGAACAAAAATTGAAATGCTGATATGGATCGAATTGAAGAGGTCAAAAATAAAGGCATAGAAAAAAATTGTTTCGGTGAAAAATGAAAATAAAGAGTCAAATGAAGTTCTTAAAAAAGGCAAAATGATTAATACATTAGAAGAATATAAAAAGGCGATTAAAATTAAATACGAGATCGAAAAAGAAGGACAATACTTTGATTATTTATACAGTCCCTCTCGCGGAAAACTTCGCGATTTGTGCTGGCTTATTTTTGAAAATGAGCCAACTCAAGACGATTTGAATGTTTTTAGAAATTTGTTTTGCTTAGATTTTGACCATACCAAAAAAAACAAGTTTAAGGAGCAAAAAGATAAATTCAGACCGATTGAAACTTTCTTCAAAAACGAAACTGACCCACACAATATTGACGCGATAAATCTTGCGGCAATTATGGTCGATTTTCAGCCGCGGCCTTTTAAAAATTTCGATAAAAAATATAGAATTGTTGAAGCAAAACAGCTTGAAAGTAAGGCAGACGTGAAGCCAAGTGTTGAAGTCAGACATGAAAGCATAGAATTTAAGAGTTTTGTGGAAAATGAAAATGAAGAGTCGAAAGAAGTTCCTAAAAAAGGAAATCTTTTATTTGATTTGGCAGATGAATTTTCTAAAAAAATAGCTCAGAAAATACAGCCAGAAAAAATAATTACGGTTGCAGTTGGTGCAGTTGTACTTGTTTCTTCTGCGTGTTTAAATTTGGTGAAGAAAAAAGAATAGAAATAAATTCTAAATGATTTTTGGATTGCATTTTCAAAAATAAAATGCTGGAAGAGATAAAAAGAATAATTTTTTGAAGAGTAATTTTGGCATTTAAAAAGTTCGTTTTTCGGCATATATTTACTGTTATTTAGATAATAAAGATAAGAAAAAAATTCCGTAAAACCTATTAAAAATCAATAATTTAATGAATTTTTCAGTCTTTTTTTTGACCTTTTTATTGAAAAATTTATTTACTCATAATAGCTAAATTTTGAAGTAGAAAACGAACTTTCGAAACAGCCGAATTGTAATAAAATTATTTATATTTATCGAACATTAAATAAATTTTTTATTTTCTAATAACTATCCGTTTTAAAACCTCTTTTATGAAAAAGCTTCTCTTACTTTTAATCGTTTTATGCACTTTTAGCTGTAAAAAATATGTTGTCTCTTTTGAACAGCCAACGAATATGGAACTTGATAAGTTGAAACTGGAAGTATTTCTGGATAAAAAGAAAGTTCAAGATATTAATTTAAATGCAACAGAAGAACTGCCAACTTATGAAACAATAGATATTTCAATATCTGATGAGGGAAAACATTTGCTTCAGGTTAAAGCAAAGGACACAACTTTTAGTTATGATATAAAATATCCAGAAGAAAAATATATTATGGTGACTACTCACTTAAAAAGCAATGGAAAAATCCATGTTGGAATCTTAAAACAGAATTACAAATTTAGATTTCAATAAGACTGTTTTTTAACTGCGAAGACCACAAACGATAAACGCAAAGTTCGCAAAGCTATAGAAAAAGCTTTGCGAACTTTGCGTTTATGAAAATACGTATAAAACCTTGTGTTCTTTGCGGTTAAGTTATTAAGATAGAAAATCTTTAAACCATAATCCAGAATTTTTAATGGTTCTTTTTTGTGTTTCAAAATCAACGTGAATTAAGCCAAATCTCGCATTGTAACCTTCGGCCCATTCAAAGTTATCGGTTAGACTCCAGACAAAATAGCCTTCAACGTTTAATCCGTCATTTTTGGCTTTTAAAATCTGTTCCAAATGATCTTGAATATAATGCGTTCGCTTTATATCATAAACTTTTCCATTTGTAACCGTATCTGGAAAAGCAGCTCCGTTTTCGGTAATAATGATTTTTCGAATTCCTTCGTATTCATTAAATTTTTTCAGAACATGATAAAGCGCAGGCGGATAAACTTCCCAACCCATTTCGGTTGAGATTACATTTCTTTTTTCGGCGCTTACCAATTCGGCGCCAATATACGGAATCAGCATTGCAGATTTTACAATTTCTCTTGTATAACATTGTATACCAATGAAATCGAAATCGAAATTAAGATTGTTTAAATCGTCTTCTAAAATATAAGAATTAAGCTTTTTAAGAACCGGAAGATCTTGCTGCGGATAACCTAATCCTAAAATTGGTTCAATAAAAGTTCTATTTAGTAAAGTATCTACACGTTTTGCGGCTTCAATATCTTTCTGGCTGTCGGTTGCTGGTTCTATATGTGTACACGAAAATGTCGTACCAATATTGGCTTGCGGAATCCGATTTCGAATTATTTTGGCGCCTGCCGAAGTTGCTAAAGTAACGTGATGCATGGCTTTCAAATAATTGGTAATTCCTTTTTTGCCAGGCGCATGAATGCCTAAAAAATAACCAGCTCCCGTAAAAACAGAAGGTTCATTGATTACCATCCAGTTTTTTACGCGATCGCCAAAATACTGTACGCAAACTTCAACATATTCTTTAAACCAAGAAACCGATTCGCGACTTGTCCATCCGCCTTTTAATTCCAGTTCGTGCGGTAAATCCCAATGATAAAGTGTAATCCAAGGTTCGATTCCAGAAGCAAGTAGTGAATCTATAATTTTGTTGTAATAATCGATTCCGGCCTGATTTATAGGATGCACACCAGTTGGCATAATTCTAGGCCAGCTGATGGAAAATCTAAAATTCGGAATATTCAATTCGCGTATTAGATCAATATCATCCTGATAAGAGTTGTAGAAATCGCAGGCAGTTATGGCATGATGACCGTTTTTTATTTTTCCTTTTTGAGAAGTAAAAACATCCCAAATAGAAGAACCTTTTCCGTCTGAATCATGCGCACCTTCAATTTGGAAAGCAGCGGTTGAAACACCCCACAAGAAATCTTCACCAAATTGGTTTTTGTTTAGAAATGAGCTTTCAGTTTTATTCATTCAATCGTAATTTCCTTTATTTTTAAACTATTTATTAATGTAGGAAAGAAGATTGCATAGCTCTTAGAAAAAGCCATTCTTTGAAAGAAACTAGAAAATTTAGATTAAATAATTTCATGACGATTAGTTTTATATCAAATTAAACAAACTAATGTGAAATTATTGTAAAGTGATTATTATCAAATGATTAAATATAGAAATGGGAAGATTTTTAATCTTCCCATCCGCAAAGTGTTAAACCATAACTTTGAGCTTCTTTAAGAGATGTTTTTACAACTCCATGACTGCAGGAACTTAAACCGCGACAGTTTTCATTGTAATGATATTTCTTTGCGCCTTTTGAACCGCAGATATAGACATTGGTTTCTGGCGGACTGAAAGAAGTAAAAAAGATAAAAAGTAGAGGCAAAATATATTTCATGGAAAAATTTTATTTAACGATTAACTGATATTCATTTCCATTTTTGTCAAGAGCTTTTAGTTTTCCGTTCGAAACCCATTCGGTATTGATTTCTAGTTCAGGAATACTGTCGGTTTTTAAAATTCCAGCTCCATATTTTCCTTGTGTATTGATATTGCCAAAAACCGAATCGCCTTTGATGTTTATTCCTTTTACATCATAATTGTATTCGTAATTACCTGGATGTCCAGTTCGATATTCATATTTGTAAGTCGTATTGACATGATATGTTTTGGCTTCTTCTGGCGTAATAGTTTTTCGATCGTCTGCCTGAATTACGGGTTTGTAAAATGAATTTACTTGAGGTAATGGAGGCGGAGCGCTAGCTTTTTTGCAGGAAAATAAAAAGAATATTAAAAGTAAAATAGAGTAGTTTTTTTGCATAGGCATTTTTAAAGAATTTGATCCCGGCTAAAAGTAATTTGAAGTTGTCTGTTTTAAAAGCGTATTTCTACGGGATTGTAGATTGTATTTTGAACTAGTAGCTTTTTAAAGTTTTAAACTTGGAGAAGATTAGCTTTCATTTTATTGAATTTTAGTTTTCGTCCAAGTTTAGTTTTTTTCAAATTGGAATTAATTTAGGTTTTATTTAATTCCAATTTTCTGCAATCCACTTTATCAGAGTAGCTCTTGAATCTATGTGCTTTAATTCTTTGCTATGAAGCAATTTTTCTACTTTTTGAAAACTTTCTTTAGTTTGAGGAACTTGATACTTCGATAAGAATTGATTACAGAAATATACTACTTCATATTCTTCTGTCTTATCTACTTTTTCTCGATCCAAAACACCTCTATATTTAGGATTGTCGCCTCCATCTACTGTTTTCGAATATCCTGTGAAAAGTAAATCTTTGCTTGTAAAATTTGCCATATTTATTATATTTTAAAAGATTAGTATTTATGTTTAAATTTAATTGAAAGTCATTAATTCCGAGTCATTAGGTGAGTTCATGTCATAGTATGTATACTCATCATCATATTTATACCATTTGTAATTGACTCTGTCAAAACGGTACATTTTTAATGCTTCTTGTAATGTTTCTTGCGTTTGTGCTTTATTGCCATTATTTGCAAAATATCCTCCAGTAAATTGAAGCGTTTTATTCTTGTTGCCTAGTACTTGTGTTTCAATGTTTTGTTCCCATAACTTTTGATATATTGCTTTTGCATACGCTTTTCGTAAAATAGGGAACTCTTTTATCTGGATGGTTTTTACTTTTTTTTCTAATTCTTCGCCTAAAGATTTAACCTCGACGTTTTCGGATGATAATGCTTCATTAATAGTTTTAGCCCATGCTCCAAATATTACTAATTCCATTTGTGTAGCTTCAACGCTACCTCTATAAGTTGTGAAATCGATACCTTTTTCAATTGAAGCTAATTCTCTTTTTAGTTGAGCAATTTGATTTGGAATGTCTTCTGTTTTTTCTTCATTTGATGTTGTTGAGGAGAATGATTCAGTTGTGGTTTCTGATTTAACTTCATCATCTCCACTACCAAATGCGATGAATATAAATCCTGCAAGAGTTAATGCAGAAAATAAGTGTTGGACTTTTCTTTTCATTGGTGTTTTAAATTTAGAGTTATTGATTTTCGGTAAATTATAAATGGTAAAATCGTTCCTAAGAAATACACAAGCAGGTCAGAAAAATCAAATGTTCCTGGAACAAAATTTGTAAGCTGTCCTAATTCAGAAACAAGTGAGATTAAAGGGATTATTAAAATCCAAAAAAGATTTTCGTTTTTTATTTCATTTTTCCATAAAAGCAAAATAAAACTGATGTATGAGAATAGCCATAACCCATCAGGTAATGAATAAAGTATAATATTGGGTAAATTGTTTGAGTAATTAAGAGTAGAGTCTCTGAGATTGTTTATAAAACTTAAAATCTTTAATTCTTCAAACCAACTAAACATTTTTAAGTTTGAAGTTCGAAATAAGATATAGATTAAACTTCCACAAACTAATGTGAAAATATGCCCGATATAAAATTGTTTAACTTTCATGGATTATTTATTTTATCCAAAAGTAAAACCAATTAAAATCAGTATTTTATGGAAATCCGTAATGAAACAGAATTTTAAAAAGAAGAAGTTTTTTAAACGGAAAAAAGAGGACAATGAAGTTCCTCTTTAAAACATATTGGTTTTTATTAAAATAAGTTTTGCTAAATATTTTGATATTAGTTTCTACAATCAATCATGATAGTGCCCGCTTGGCAAATGTATACACTATTAACCCTTGAATCGCCTTGGTAATGATTCTCGAGATCTTTCTTTAATTCTTCATATTCTTCTGAACTTACAATTTTTTGTATTTTTACATTTATCAAACGGCCAATAGGAGAAATGGTATACAATCCGTCACTAGTTGTCTTTGAATATTTTTCAGGAGAAAATCCATAGCTTTCATATTCTGTTTGTAGAGATTGTACAAATAAATCTGTTTCTTTATATAGTTCACTATTGGTTGAACAACCAAAGATTGTAATTAGAATAAAAAGGAGCATAATTTTTTTCATAATTTACTATTTTTTAGAATTACCATTTTAAATCTACCGTATTAAATTCGAGTATTTGACTCCCCGCTTGATATAGGGGCAATGAAATAAGTATTTTTTTTGATTTTTTCAACTTTGATAAAAATTTTACTTCATTATCAATAAAAATTAAGTCACTACTTCCATCTTGTGGTTCAGTATAGCTAAATTTCAGAGGCTTATCTTCATCAAAACGTACTGAGATATAATTATTCTCATATCCTCCACTAATTTGTCCTTTATCAATGCTTAAGTATATATCCAAGCCATCCTTTTTTCTTAATGTTAATCTACCATAATTAGTTCCTTCATAAGGAAAATCTAAATCCAAGCTCTCATTGGACATGATTTGTGCAAACTTGATTGCTTTTGATGTCATTTTATCCGTCGATTGATGATATTCCCATTTATTAGTTATTGTTGGCGCAATTGAATCGACAGCTATTGCTGCGGAGTCTACGGCTAAAGCTAAATCTGTATCTGACTTGAAAGTTCTTTGACAAGAAAATAGTAGAATTGCAATGAATGATGCGATGATGTGAATGATGAGGTTCTTCATTTTTTTTGATTTAATTGATTAATAATTCCAAAAGTAAAACCAATCAAAACCAGTATTTTATGGAAAACCGTAATCCGTAAAATTTAAATTTTGGAAATAAAAAAAGCCCCCGAAGGAGCTTGAAAATGATGCGATGAGAATTTAAATAATTCCCATATCTTTTGTAATTGAAACCAAATGAATAGTATTATTTGCCTTGAAAAAGTCTTTTAGTTTTGATAACCTTTTTTCCATTGCACTTTTACTATTTGGCTTAATATCACTAGTTTTAAAAATCTCGATAATTTCATCTTGCGAAGTTCCAGCAGACAAATACTTTAAAATTTTAATATCGACATCGTCAATTTCGTAATTGCCTTTTTCCTGAAGTGCAGAAGCAACTTCGGGTGAAATAAATTTTTGATCAGAATTCGAAATCACTGTAATCGCTTTTTTAAGATCTTCAATACTATTTCGGCCTTTTAGCACAAAGGCGTTAATTTCAGAATTTTCGAAAAGTGATTTTATGCGAACATTTTTATCTTCAATAGAGTAGGCAATGATTTTAATATTAGGTTGCAGTTCACGAACTTTCTCAATTAGCTCGTCACCGCTGCCAATTTTTACTTCGCGATGGTCTTGTTTAAATGAAAGATCACTAATTAATAAATCGTAAGGTTCATTATCCTGAATGGCTTTTCTTATTTTTAGAAAAGCATCGTCACAATATTTTGCGTGCTGAAAATTGACAATGTCGAAATCATTCAAAGTTTGTTTTATGGCTAAATTGAATTCTTCAAAATCCTCGGCAATAATTACTTTTTTAAACATAGGCTCTTATTTAGGCATTGTTATTTTTACTTTGAAACCTTTATTTGGTTCAGTGTCAAAAGTAATAGTTCCGTTTATAGCCAAAATACGGTTTTCCATATTTTGCAAACCATTTTTTATAATCTTTGATTTTTCGCAGCCTTTACCAATATCGCTGTAGTCAATAAATAGAGAGTTGGAGTTTGAATTAAATGTTATGGATACGACAGCAGCTTCACTGTGTTTTTTCATATTAACCATTAATTCGTGCAAAACCCTTTGAATGGCAATCTTTTTTAAATCCTCAACCGAATCCCAATTTACTTTATCAATACCATTAATAATAACGTTTGTTTGACTGCTATTATAAGTTGAAAGCATTTCTTTTAAATTATTCGGATAATTTTCACCAGTATCGATATTGTTATTTTCTCGAGAAATTCCTCGAACTCGCAAATAAATATCATCCAATTTTTCTAATAAGTTTTCTTTGTTATTCTCGTTGGTTAAAGGCTGGGTTTGGGTATAAGTAATAGCATGAAATACATCGTTTGCCAAACCATCATGAATGTCTTTTGCAATTCTGGTTTCAGTATCATACGCTGTTTTTATTTTCTCCATTCGGTTTCTGTTGTCATAATGCTTTTTCAGATATGCCAATAAAAACAGCAAAATGGTGAAAGCGGCAATAAAGATGATTTTTTCGTTTTCAGCTTCTTTAAGAGCGACTAAATTTTCGGCTTTTTCTAAACGAAGTTTTTCATTTTCGGCTTTTTCTTTTTTCGAATCGTATTTAATCTTAGCAAACTTGTTTTTAAAATTGTTGCGAATTTTAATAATGCTATCATTTAAGAAAATGAATTTTTGGGCATAAGCATTTTGAGAATCAGAGTCATTTGAGATTAAGAATGATAATGCTTTTAAACGTTCGTCAATACTATGAAGTTTTGTAGCTATCTCATACGCTTTTTCTGCATATTCATTTGATTTTTTAATATCAGTTTTTGAGAAAAATTGAGCCAAATGAAGATTGCTGGCAATAGTTGCATATAAATCTTGAGACTCTGTTCTAATTTTCAGACCTTCATTCATTAATGCAAGTCCCTTTTCGTTATTACCAATTCTAAAATACGCAAAACCAAGATTGTCCAAAACCCTTGCTTTACTTTGTTTTGAAATTTGTTTTTCTTTTAAAATTGATTCAAGAATTTGAATGGCTTCTTTGTACTTTTTCTGTTCGATATAAATAACAGCGATATTATTTAAAGGGGAGAATTTAGAAACGTCATTCTCAGCATCTTTTATTGCTTCATTGTAGTAATAAATGGCATCATTATAAAGCGAAAGTTCTTTGTCTGCAATTCCAAAAAAGTTATTGATAGAAACGGTGAAAACATCTTTCTTTTTAACGAATGGCAACGCTTCTGTTAAGGTTTCTTTGCTTCCGTAATAATCTCCATTTATTTGTTGGATGGAAGCCATTTGAATTAAATTATAAACAATATTGGAACTGTCTTTTACAGTTTCAGAAAGTATTTTAGATTTATTAAAATTGTAAAAAGCGCTGTTGTAGTTTTTGTTTTGAAAATCGGCAATGCCTTTATCTCTTATTTGATAAGCTTCATCTAGGCGAAGATTGACTTTAGGAGACACAGTTGTTTTTTCTTTACAAGAAAAGAAGAAGAGAACCATTAGCAGACAAAAAAACGGGGATCGTAGCATAAAAGTTACTTTCCCCGAAAATAGTAATAATTTATTTATAAATTACTGTTTTTTGAATTATGGTTTTTTAGGTGGTGGCACTACAACTGGATCGTCTTCCGGTCCTTCAGCCTGTGCGCCTTTTATAGGACTAACTTCTTTTTTTACTTCAGTTTTGTCAGCAGCTGTTTCTAATTCGTCAGCAGTGCAAGAAAATAATGTAGTTGACAACAGAGCACACGCTCCCCATAAATATAATGTTTTCATTTTTTTAAATTTTAAAAGTTGAACATGGGTATTGCTGTCCGGAATATTTTTCCAGGTTGGTTAATGAATGGCAATACCAAATTTTGTTTGGGAAGTGGAGTATGTAGAACAGTAAGATTTTCATCTATACTTCCCGAATAGAATCCGTCTTACGGTTTTCCATACTCGATGACTTAACTAGTTTTGTACATTTGTTTTTGACCTGCAGATCAAAACGCTAACTAATTTTGTTGAGGCAAAGTAACAACCGTTTTGAACCTGTATTGCTCAGAAAGTCAGGAAAGTCGAATGTTTTTTTCTAAAGTCAGGATAAGTTCCAGAAAGTCATAAAAAGTCGAGAAAAGTACTTTAGAAAAGTTTTAAAAAGTCAAGAAGCCTATGCCAAACTATACTTTTGAAGATTATAAAAAAGCTATTAAAGCTAAATATGAAAAGGAAAAAAATGGAGAATATTCGAATAATTTGAATTCTCCAACATCAGCAAATCTTAGAAATTTGTGTGTCAAAAGATTTGACTCAAACAATGATAAAGATGACTTAATTACTTTTGAATCTTTTTTTGAGTTTCCATTTGATAAGGATAAAAAGAATTTGTTTGGAGAAGAGGAACTGAATAAATTAGAAGCTGTTAAGCGATTTTTTTTAGGTAAAACAGAGAGACCAGCTGAAGATACTATTCAGTTAGCTGCAATATTGGTAGATCTTCAGCCAAGACCTTTTAATAAGTTTAGAATACAAAATGATCCAGATGAAGAAGAGTTAATTGAAGAATTAAGAGATACTGATTTTCCGAAAAATGATTTTTTCTCTGATAATTTGACTGATGAGGTAGAAACTGAAAAAGTTACCGATTTAAAAAGTGAAGAACAAGAGCAAATTCAAAGTCAGGAATCTGAACCGATTCAAAGCCAGAAATTAGAATCAGTTCCAATGCCAATTGTTTCAGTAACTTCTGTTGTGAAAGAAGATAAAGAAAAGCCTGAAAATATAATACCAACTAAGCTATTACATATAGGCATTGTAACTTTTGTAGTTTTTGGTTTGGTTGCTGCGGTCATTTACTTTGCTTTCTTTAACAAACAGTGTATGCAATGGTCAGAAGATCATTATGAGATTGTAGATTGTTCTTCGAAGATTGAAGGTAATTTTAATGAAATAATTCGGCTAGATAAAGATCTTTTAGACTTTAGAAAAATAAAAGCTTGTGATACTACAACTTGTTTCCTAACAAATGGAGATCCTATTGTTTGGTATGGTAAAACTGCTAACGGAATAGATTTCTTTAATGATAATGGAAATGGCTTGCATCCAGAGAATAAAAAAGCGCTACACCCTATGACTGGCTATATGTTTAGTAAATATCTAAAAGGGAAAATTTGCGAATAATGATTTTATAGCTCTTAATTTTAAGTTAAAATGCGATTTATGTAAAATATTCCTAAAATCATGGAATTTTCTGTAGGATTATACTTTTAATTTAGCAGTATAATTTTTAAACAAAAATCTACCATGAAAAATAAAGCATTATTATTAGGATTATTAAGTATCGGGTTTTTTGCAATTTCTTGCAGTAATGATGATAACGAAGGGGAAACAATAGTTCCAATACAAGGGAAATACAATTTAAGTAAAACAGGAACAATTGTAAATGGACAAGAAGTTTTAATTGACGCAATAGAAAACGAAAGTGGCTGTAACAGAGATTATTTAGATTTAAGAGTGAGTAATGCAGCAGTTATTGGAGACTATGATGGTACAGATTGCGCCTTGACAGAAACTACAGGGACTTATGTAAGATCTCATAATGATTTAACGATTACAATTGGGAACGTTAGTTCAGTAAGTGATATTATGAATCTTACGAACAAAGAATTAAAAATAAAAGACAAAACAACTGGTGTAATTACAGTTTATACTAGATAGGAAAATTTGTTTTGAGATAATTTCAATTTGTTTTGAAATGGAAAACGGAAACGACTTTAATGTGGTTTCCGTTTTTTTTTATGAAATTATATCACGAATATTTTAGTTGACAGGAATATAAATATCAAAAGCCGCTCCTTCATTTTGGATTCCTGATGCAGTAATAATTCCGTTGTGGTTTTCTACAATTTTTTTCACAATTGCCAATCCAATTCCAGTTCCGTTGTAGCGGTCTCGGCCATGAAGGCGCTGAAAAACTTCGAATATTTTTTTGTTGTATTGAGCTTCAAAACCAATTCCGTTATCTGAAACTTTAACGTGACAATATTTTTTGACAGGGATCAGTTTTTCATTTTCTAAATCTTTACCTAATTCAGTTTTGCTTTCAATTTTAATTACAATCGGAATTTCTGGATTTGAAAATTTCAATGAATTGCTGATCAAATTATAAAGTAATTGCTTGAATTGAAACGGAATAATATCGACGTGGCAAGTTTGTTTAATTTCAATAATCGCATTTTTTTGTTCTAATTCTTCCGTTAGATCTTCTTTTACTTCTTCGATAATCTGGCTGAGGTCAGTTTTTATAAAAGTGCGTTCATGCGCATTTGTTCTCGAATAAGCCAATAAATCATTAATTAAAGTCTGCATTCGCTGCGCTGCGTTTTGCATTCGTTTAAATTTATCTTTTCCGTTTTCAGATAAATTCTCAGATTCTTTTTCGATAATCTGCGAAGCAAAAGTCTGAATTTTTCGAAGCGGTTCTTGCAAATCATGACTCGAGATGTAGGCAAAAGACTGAAGTTCTTTGTTCATTTCTTCGAGTTCATTGTTTTTTTGCTCTAGTTCGAGTGCATTCATTTTTAATTTATCATCGGCTTTTTTTCTTTCCGTTAAATCATGCGTCACTTTTGAGAAACCGATAATTTCATTTTGCTTATTATGAATTGCAGTTATTACAACACTTGCCCAGAATTTACTTCCATCTTTGCGTGATCGCCAGCCTTCGTGAACGACTTTTCCATTTTCGATTGCGAGCTGTAAAAGTTTTTCAGGTAGTTTCTTTTGCTGATCTTCTTTGGTATAGAAAATCGAAAAATATTTTCCAATTACTTCTTCAGCTTTATAACCTTTTATTTTTTCGGCTCCAGCATTCCAGTTTTCAATAATTCCGTAGGCATTTAGATATAAAATAGCATATTCCTGAACTTCTTCAACCATTAAATGATAACGCTCTTCACTTTTTCGAAGTGATTCATTCATCTGAATTAATTCTCTTGTTCGAGCTGTAACCTGCTGCTCAAGTTCGTGTGTAAAGGCTTTTTCGGTATGAATGTCGGTAAAAGCGCCAACCCATTTTATAATTTTATTGTCGGGACCAAAAACAGGTTCGCCAATAACGGTGTGCCATCTATAAGAACCATCTTTTCTATGCATTCTCACATCGCAGCGATACATTTCGCCCGTTGCGAGCGCGTGCTGCCATATTTTGACATTTTCTTCAAAATCGTCAGGATGAATCATTTTCTGCCACGAACCTTCAATACCAGGTTCAATGCCAGTATATTCCATCCATTTTCCTGATGTAAATAGAGCATTTCCTTCGGCATCTGTTTCCCAGATTAATTGCGGAATACTTTCTGTAAGCGAACGGAATCTTTTCTCGCTTTCTTCGATTTTTTTTCTGGCTTCGACTTTTTCGGTAACATCGATAAGCGTCATTCTAAGTCCTGAAATCGAATTATCGCTTTCGCGAAGCGGTGCAAATTCAAAATCAACATAAAACTGATTTCTGCCTTTTTCATTATCAATAAAAAGCAAGGATTCAGATTCTGAGTACACTTTTCCTGATTCGTAAACTTTCTTTAATAATTTGGCGTATTTCTGTTTATTCAATTCTGGAAATAATTCTAATATTTTTTTTCCTTGAACTTCCGATTCTTCTTTTTTCCAGATATTCTTCAAAAGGGCAAAATTGGCCATTTCAATAACAAAATCATTTCCGCGCAAAATTGCTTTTGGAACAGGCGACTGCATAATAAGATTGCGCAGTTTTTTTTCGCTTTCCTCAATTTTCTGCTGATATTTCTTTTCTTTGGTAATATCTCGAATCGTACCAATTAGTTTTTCAGGCTGATGATTTTCATCATAAAAAACTTTTCCTTTTCCTTCAATCCAATGTATCGATTGGTCTTTCCAAATTACACGTACTTCATAATTTAGTAAACCTGAACGTAGCGCTTCCTTAAAACCTTTGTTTCTTATATGAACATCGTCAGGATGAAGATGCGCTAATAATTCTTCATGCGTCAATAGTACATCTTCGGTGTAACCGCCAATAATTTCAAGATATCGTTGAGAATAAGTTGGAATTCTCGTTTTTACATTCAATTCCCAAGTTCCCAATTCGCTGGCTTCAACTACTATTCTTAAGCGTTCTTCGTTAAGTTCGATTTTTTTTCTGGCTTCAACTTTTTCGCTTACTTCTGTAACGGTTACTAAAATTCCCGAGATTGCGCCATTCTCTTCTTTTAATGGATGATAAAGAAAATCAAAATACGAAGTTTCAATTTTTCCATATCGGTTTAAAGGAACAGAAACTTCAATTCCATGAAAAGGAATTCCAGTTTTTAAAACGCCATCTAAGAAAGCGCTGACGGTTTCTTTTACTTCAGGCAATGAATCATACAACGATCTTCCTATAAAAGTTTTTTCTTCTCGATCTACAAGTTTAAGATAAGCTTCATTGGCCATTTCCACAATATATTCTGGCCCTCGAAGAATGGTAATACCAACAGGCGCCTGTCTAACTGTGTTACGGAAACGTTTGTCACTTTCTTCAATTTTTTGTTTGGCCAAGAACAAGTCGGTGATATCTACGGCGGTATTCATTACACCATAAATTTTACCATTTAGATCGTACAACGGTGTAAAACTGTAATTGAAATAAGATGTTTTTAGAACATTATCAACAACAAGATCAATTCGGGTATTTTTAGAATGAAAAGATTGTCCCGTTTTATAAACAGTTTCGACTTGTTTAAAAATGGGCTCATCTTTTAATTCGGGAAGAATTTCGGTGTATGTTTTTCCAATCACGTCAGGACCTTTTCCCCAAACTTTAATGATTGAGTCATTGGCAAGTTCAATGCGCATTTCTTTTCCAACATAAACAGCAATGGGAAAAGGTGCATTTTCGACCAATTGTCTTATTTTCTGTTCACTTTCTTCTACTTTTGAGCGAGCCAAAACTTGAGCAGTAACTTCTGTAGCAATTGCTGCAACGCCAGAAATAGTTCCGTCGGGTTCTCTTAAAGCTTCGTAAACAAAATTGATATAAGTATTTTCGGTTTTTCCGTTTCGATTTAATTGGACAAAAAGTTCGTCAGTCGTAATTTTTTTTCCGTCTTTAAAAACGTTGTGCAGAATTTCATCAAAACCTTGTTTCTTTAATCCAGGAAGAACTTCAAAAATGGATTTATTAATTACATTTTCTGCTTTTGTTTCCCAAAGCTGGAGCATTTGGTCATTAGCAATTTCAACAATATGATTTTCACCTCTAAAAATACACATTGCAATAGGAGCTTGCATAATATTATTTACAAATCGTGCATTACTTTCTTTTAGAGCATCTGCAACAATTTTCTTTTCTGTGGTTTCAATAACAGTCACTAAAATACCACCGACAGATCCATCTTCAATTTTTATTGGACTGTATGAAAAATCAAAAAAACAATCTTCTATATAACCGTTTCGATGTAATGAAACTTTAAAATCAGGAAGACTTACCGCTTGTCCCTGCATTACGTTGGCAAACATTGGACCTATGGTTTCCCAGATTTCAGCAAATGTATTTCGGGAACTTCCGCCTAAAGCTTCTGGATGTTTAGAAGCCCCAAGAATAGGTCTAAAAGCATCATTGTAGAGTTGAGTATAATTTTTTCCCCATGCAATGTACATTCCAAACGGATTGCCAAGCATCATTGCGGTCATTGTTTTTAAACTTTGTGGCCATTTTTCAGGATCGCCCAAAGGTGTTTTGCTCCAATCTGCAGAACGAATTAAACTTCCCATTTCGCCACCTTCGGAAAGAAAATAATGTTCCTTTTTTTTGCGGTTCATTTCCAAAGAAGATTAAGGTTGCAGTATAAATTTTGCTCTTTCGGGCTGTTTGAAATTATTTTCTGATGCTACATTTAGTGCTTTTTCGATAACAGTTTTAAGTTTAGAAAAATCACCAGGTTTTCGAATATAATAAGAAGCACCTTTTATGTACAAATTGTTTACAATTTCGCTATCGAGCGAAGTAGAAAAAATAATAATAGGCAGGCTTTTTAGTTTTTCGTCGTTTTTAATTTCATCCAGACATTCAAGACCATTTTTTCGGGGCATATTTAAATCCAAAAAAAGAACATCTGGAAAATTTGAAATATTTGTTTTGAGATAATCCATCAATTGTACACCATCGTGAACCATAGAAAGATTAGTGCTGACAGCTATTTCATCGAGAGCTTCTTTAAAGAAAAGGCAGTCGTCTTCGTCGTCGTCAGCCAATAAAAGATTGTAATGCTCCTTACTCATATTGTAGTCTCCTCAATTTAGGGTTAAGTTTGTTTGGTTAAATTTAACTTTTTTCCGTAAGATTTTCTGCTTTTTTGTGAAGAATGTTTTTTAAAACACAAAAAAATAGCATATAAATATGTTTTTCATACTCAAATGCAATTTTCTGCTAAAAACTGCGTTTAATTATTCTTATCGTTTTTTCGATGCAAAACTATTTTTAAGATTAGGTTTTCTTTTCAAATTAGAAATTAGAAATCTTCTGAAAGCCTTCTAAAATCTCACTTTTCAATCCAAAAATTCACCATTTTAGTGTTTACTGTATCCTAAAAGTGTAAAATAATTATACACTCTTTTTTGTTTCAATTTACATAAATAGCTCTATACCAGTCTAAAGTCGTGTTGGCACGGCGCTTGCAAATTGTGTTTATGTCAAATCTTTGATGTGTTTGTTTTTTTATTGTTTCTCGAAAAGGAGAAGCAAATAAATCAGAAAAGAAAGATTTTACTAAAAGCCAATTAAGGAAATTAAAAAAAAGGAGTATAAGCATGGAAAGCGAAACAATTATCTCAGAACAATTTTATACGAACAATAGTTCAGTTATCAGCGAAAAAACATTAACTGGTTCATTTTTCAGAACCAACGAAAAATCACAAAAAGTACACGTAGAAAGACCATCAAGTCCATTTGGATTAGCAATTCTTGTTGCTACATTTTTATTGATGCTTTCGGGTGTGTATTTAGTATTTCAATTTCAAGACGATTTTGAACAATTTCATTTTGAAAGAATCGCTTCAACTTGGGGATTACCATTTTTAATCATCACAACAATTTTATTCTTCTATCAAACGGGAGTTTTCTTGTACAGCTCTTATTTGTATTTAAGATATAAGCCAATCGAATCTGTATCAGACGATTTATTGCCAACTTGTACGATTATCGTTCCGGCATACAATGAAGGAAAATTAGTTTGGGACACTTTATTAAGCCTTGCAGAAAGTGATTATCCAGCAGAAAAATTACAGCTTTTAGCAATCGACGATGGAAGTAAAGATGATACTTGGTATTGGATGCAAGAAGCAAAAGTAAAATTAGGAGATCGTGTTACGATTTTTCAACAGCCTAAAAATCAAGGAAAACGTCAAGCTCTTTACAGAGGTTTTAAATTAGGAACGGGAGAAATCTTTGTAACGGTAGACAGTGATTCTATTGTGAAAAAAGATACTTTAAGAAACTTAGTTAGCCCATTTGTGGTAAACAAAAAATGCGGTGCGGTTGCAGGAAACGTTCAGGTTTTAAATAACAAATCGGCAGTTTTACCAAAAATGCTGAATGTAAGTTTTGTAATGAGCTTTGAATACCAACGTTCTGCCGAAAGCGAATTAGGTTCTGTATTATGTACGCCAGGCGCATTGGCAGCTTACAGAAGAGATGCAGTTTTCAACTGTCTTCCTGAATGGATCAACCAGACATTTATGGGCGAACCATCAGATATTGGAGAAGATCGTGCTTTAACAAATATGATTTTGAAACAAGGTTTTGAAGTTAAATTTCAAAGAAATGCAGTAGTATTAACTAATGTTCCTGAAGAATATAAAGGTTTATACAAAATGTTTATCAGATGGGCGAGAAGTAACGTTCGTGAAAATCTTATGATGGCAAAATTTGTTTTCAAAGATTTTAGAAAAGGATCAAAATTTGGAGCTAGAATGTTATTCTTAAACCAATTTTTTAAGATTGCAATGACGTATCCGTTTATACTTTTTATGTTCTATTTTATTGCAGTTCACCCAGTATTATTTTTAAGTTCAACATTAGCTGCGATTTTAATTTTCTCAACATTTTCAATGCTATTTTACGCAAAAAGATACAATTTGTCAGAGTCATTCTGGGCTTACTCTTATAGTGTTTTCTACACTTTCAGTTTATTCTGGATTGCTCCTTATGCCATTGCAACTGCAAACAAAAAAGGATGGCTGACAAGAGGATTATAATATTCATTCTATTCTATATAAAACTCCGCCAAATGAAAACCCGCTGTATTATGCAGCGGGTTTTTTGATTAAATAACATTTCATTCCGAAGGAATGTCTGGGGGCTAAAATTAAAATTCACATAGCAATTTTACGTTCCGTAGGAACGTTTCATCGGTAAAAAAAGTAAACCGCACAATTACGTTCCGTAGGAACGTCTGATATATCAGATTGTTTAAAAATGATATTAAATCAAACGTTCCTACGGAACGTAAAATAACGATAACAATATTAATTTCTACCGATGAAATGTTTTTACAGAACAAATAATTTTTGAGAAATTTTATGCATTTTTATTTGAATCTAAAGCAGCAATAATCTGTTTTTTCATTGTTGTATTTATGTAATCTAAAGCCTCAGCATAAGAGGTAGCGTAACGTCTTTCTATATTTTGGAAATGCTCTGGAAAACAGCCTAAGATTTTATCATAATAAATATCCAGCTGTTTTTCTGAAGGCATTTCATATTTCAAACGAAGCTGAAATCTTCTCAATAAAGCGCTGTCTATTATTTCGTAATGATTGGTTGCACAGATCAATAAACTATCAGAAGGGAAATAATCAAAAAGCTGAATTATAGTGTTTACCAAACGTCTCATTTCGCCCACATCTTTATCGTCGCTGTCTCGGCTTTTTCCAATTTGATCAAATTCATCCAAAAATAAAACAGCTCTTTCTAGAATTGCTCTATCAAAAATTGCTTTTAAGTTTTTAGAAGTTTCACCAATTCTAGAATCGATAACGGTGCTGAGGTTGACAATGATAATTTTTTTATTTAAAGTATTGGCAATTGCTTTTGCTGTTGTCGTTTTTCCGCAGCCAGAACTTCCGTGCAGTAAAATTTTATTATCAACTTTAAGATTATACTTTTTTAATTCGTCAACATATTGATGCTCTTTGATAATTTGAAGCAAAGAAGCTTTATTTTCAGCACTAAAAAATAAATCGTCTAAAGCAATTTTTTCATTATCAATTACAGTAAGATCATTCAGGTTCATCAGCGTTTAATTTGCTGCAAAATTAAGTTTTATTCTGTAATGTTCTCATTCTCAAAAATAGCTTTTCTGGAAAAGTTTCTGCTCAGATTCAATACTTTAAAATGTTTTGTTATTTTTAAAATAAAAAAATAGACTATGAAAAAGATGCTCTTCAGTTTTCTGATTATTACTTCTTTGCATTCTTATGCTCAAAATAATCCCATTTTTAAGGGATGGTACGCAGATCCCGAAGGAATCATTTTTGACAAAACCTATTGGGTTTATCCAACTTATTCAGCGCCTTTTGACGAGCAAGTTTTTTTCGATGCTTTCTCTTCTTCCGATTTGGTGAATTGGACAAAACATCCAAGAATTTTAGATACCACATCCGTAAAATGGGCGAAACGCGCAATGTGGGCGCCATCGATCATTAAAAATAAAAATAAATATTTTTTGTTTTTTGGTGCCAATGATATTCACGAAGGAGAAACTGGCGGAATAGGAGTTGCAGTGGCTTCTAAACCAGAAGGACCTTATAAAGATTATTTGGGAAAACCTTTAGTAGATAAAATTATTAACGGCGCTCAGCCAATTGACCAATTTGTTTTTAAGGACAAAGACGGTCAGCATTATTTAATTTATGGTGGTTGGAGACATTGTAATATTGCCAAATTAAAATCGGATTTTACTGGATTTATTCCGTTTGCAGATAAAACGGTTTTCAAAGAAATGACGCCAGATAATTATACAGAAGGGCCATTTATGTTCATTAAAAACAATAAATATTATTTTATGTGGTCTGAAGGAGATTGGGGCGGTCCGGATTATTGTGTGGCGTACGGAATTGCAGATTCTCCAATGGGACCTTTTAAAAGAATTGGAAAAGTCCTAGAATCAGATCCGAAAATTGCTCGCGCAGCAGGACATCATTCGATCATAAAAGTGCCAAACAAAGAGCAATATTATATTGTCTATCACAGAAGACCTTTGACCGAAACGATAATGCATTCGAGAGAAACTTGCATCGAAGAAATGTTTTTTGACGAAAATGGTTTTATCAAACCTGTTGTTTTGACCAATGAAGGTGTAAAAGCTAATTCGTTAAAGTAAAAGGCGAATAATTTTTTTGTTCCATAGGAACATTTGATCGGTAGAAAAAATTATATTGTTATGATGTTTACGTTCTGTAGGAACGTTTGATTTTTGCATCATTTTAATAATAAGACCAATCAAACATTCGTACGGAATGATTAGGAAATATGTTTAAAAATAAAAAAGCGGTTATTTCAATTTGAAACAACCGCTTTTTTAGAGTCCTAAGAATATTAAGAAAGTACTGCAATTGGCAAATTTACAGCAGTTTTTTGAGTAAAATTTAAAGTTAGTTGATCCAAATGTCCGAAGAAAAAAGTATCTAAAACTTGCTGAAATACAGGATGCGCATTTTGTACCTGAACAAATAAACTCATAGAAGAATGTAGTTTTTTTGCTCCCAATTCTCCCAGAATTCCTTCAGCCGATTTTTTGTTTAATGTCAGCAAAAGTTTCGAAATCTCAATTAAATGTTTGGATAAAATGGGATGATTTAAAAATTCTGTCGCTTCTTTTAAATCTGCTACAGCATAATAATCTGAAATGGTACTTTTTCCCAATCCTTTAATCTGCGGAAAAATAAACCACATCCAATGCGTTTCTTTTTTACCTTTTTTAATTTCAGATAAAGCAGTTAAATACAGTTTATTTTGAGCATCTAAAAATCGGGTCAAATCATTTTTTGCGTAAATCATGTCTTGATTCTGTATTAAATCGTTTATAAATGGAGTTTCTTTAATAGGTAACACTTTTATATTTCTTTATTGTACTTTGTCAAATTTTTTGAATACCAAAAGTAAAACGCTAAAAACGGTATGAGTTATAGAATTGTAATTCGTCGTTACATAATTCCGATAGCCTGTAAGAATGCCTTGTTAATATAATTTTAAAGTTTTGAATGATTCTAAATTCTAATGTTATTTTAATGTTCTACAAAAAAATTGGCTCTAAATTGCGCGCTCAGAAAAATTGTAATAAACGCCTTAAATCACTGAGATTTTGAATTAAATGAATGTGATTTGATTAAACTTCAAGCCTTTTTTAGAGTATGTTGAATAAAATTAGAAATAGCTTTTTATGTAAATGCCTTCAGGCGTTACTTGTTGGCTATTTTCTAATTAGCAGTTTAAACATCTCAAATAGTGTAGGCAGAATCATCAATGCAAACGCTGAAACCTACACGGTTAAAGGGATTACATGCAATTTTCTAAAGAAAATCTTCAAATGTGACGGAATTCCAGAAGAATTGGACGATTACAAAACAAAAGATACCAAAACAGCCAAATTGGCAAAAGGAATTCCTTTAATGGAATATTTGATTTCATCAGAATCACTGATGCCTAATTTTTATTTTTTAATAGAATCAGAAGGGAAAAAATATATTGATAATACAATATTCTCGTTTGGTTTTCATGGTAAAATAGATATACCGCCTCCTCGGGTGAATTTATAAATACTTGTTTTTTAGGGATTAGGATAAAAAATCTTCGTCCTGAATGCGGTTTTTGCCGTATATTTATTCTATGTAATAATCTTGTATTTATACTTAAATTCATGACACCATTTAAACGTTTTTATAACTTATTGCAGCTCGATAAGCGCGATGTATATCAAATTATCTTCTATGCTGCTTTTGCAGGGTTAGTAAATCTTTCTCTGCCTTTGGGAATCCAAGCTATTATTAATTTTATTCAAAGCGGACAGCTCAGTGTTTCTTGGATCATTCTTGTGATTCTGGTTACGGTTGGAGTTGGTTTTGGAGGAGTTTTAACGATTTTACAGCTTCGTATTGTAGAGAATCTGCAGCAGCGAATTTTCGTTCGTTCTTCTTTCGAATTTGCCTACAGAATGCCTTTGATTAAATTTAAAGAAATGTACTCGGAGTATGCTCCAGAAAAAGCAAATCGTTTTTTCGATACTTTGATGGTGCAAAAAGGAACAGCAAAACTTTTATTAGATTTCTGTACAGCATTTCTTCAAGTTGGTCTAGGGATTATTTTATTAGTTCTTTACCATTCTTTCTTTATGGTTATTGGACTTCTTTTTATTGTGATTTTATGGGTAATTTTTAAATTTTCGTACAAAGATGGTTTAGAAACCAGTTTGAACGAATCAAAATTTAAATATAAAGTTGCGGCGTGGCTTCAGGAAATTGCTAGAAACAGAGAAAGTTTCCGCAGAAAAGGAGCTTTCGAATATGCTTTGGAACGAAATGACAAATATGCAACCAACTATGTAAATTACCGTGAAAAGCACTTTCAGGTAATGAAGAAACAATATATTCAGCTTACTATTTTTAAAGTAATTGTTACTGCTGCCTTATTATCGATCGGTGGTTTTCTGGTAATTCACCACCAAATGAACATAGGGCAGTTCGTAGCAGCTGAAATCGTAATTGTATTATTAATCAATTCGGTAGAAAAAATCATTTTCGGATTAGAATCTTTCTACGATGTTTTGACTTCTGTTGAAAAAATCGGTCAGGTTACTGATATGGAAATTTCATGTATTCCTCAAACTTCAGATAAAACTGAAAAAGGAATCAATATCGAAACCGAAAGCATCAATTACAATTATCCACAACACAACAAAAAATCGCTGAAGAATATCAATTTAAAAATCTCTCAAGGAGAAAAAATCATTCTTACAGGAACAAACGGTGCTGGAAAAAGTACCTTATTGCGACTGCTTTCAGGTGTTTTGGAACCAGAAAGCGGAGCAATGTATGTGACTGATAATTATATGAATCGCCTTAGCGAAGATACATACAGAGCACAGGCAGGAACATACTTGCAAGGCGATACACTTTTCGCAGGAACAATTCGCGAGAATATAGTTTTTGGAAATGAAGAATTAAACAGCGATGATTTAAAATGGGCTTTAGATAATGTTGGTCTTACACCGTACATTAAAACTTTCGAGAACGGATTGGAAAATCAAATTCATCCCGGAGGTCGTGAACTTTCTGCTTCAGATGTTCAAAAAATTCTTTTGGCAAGAAGTATTGTTAGTAAGCCAAATATCTTATTCTTAGAAGATCCAGTTGATAAAATGGACGAATTGACTTCGAGTAAAATTGTTGATTTTTTACTTTCCGAAGAAAATGACTGGACTGTTATTGTAACTTCTAAAAATGATATTTGGAAAAGCAAATGCAGTCGTATGATCACGATTGATGACGGAAAAATTATTAACGACATAAAGCTTTAATCATGCTCAATATATCTAAAGATAATAACGTACTTATAACGCCGGGCAAATACAAATCGATTACAAGCGTTGCCCGAAGACCTCACTATAAAATTTTAAATAGAGTCATAATCGGATTTTTGATTTTTGCTGTCTTATGCCTTTTTCTGCCTTGGACGCAAAATATTTCAGGAAGTGGTTCTGTAACAACTTTAAAACCAGATCAAAGACCTCAAACGGTTCATAATGCAATTGCGGGACGAATTGAAAAATGGTTTGTAAAAGAAGGTGATTATGTAAAAAAAGGAGATACGATTCTTTTTATTTCGGAGATCAAAGAAGATTACTTAGATCCAAATTTGGTTGGAAACACCAAACAACAAGTTGATGCCAAAAAGATGGCTGCAGAATCGTATGGTGATAAAGTAAATTCGCTTGATGTTCAGGCACAATCGCTTAGTACAGAAAGACAATTGAAGTTGCAGCAGGCTCAGAATAAAATTCGTCAGGCACAACTGAAAATAAAAAGCGACAGTATGGATCTTGTTGCCGTTAGAACACAATTGAGAATTGCTAAAACGCAATTTGACCGTTCGACTGCCTTAAACAAAGAAGGTCTTAAACCAATGACTGATGTCGAGCAGAAAAGATTAAAACTTCAGGAATCCGAAGCATACATCATCACTCAGGAAAATAAATTGTTGAGCAGCAGAAACGAATTGATTAATGCGAAAGTAGAAATCAATAGAATTTCTGCCGAATATGCTGAAAAAATATCAAAATCTAGAAGTGATAAGTTTACTGCTTTAAGTACGCAATACGATACAGAAGCTCAGGTAAATAAATTGGAAAACCAATATACGAACTACAGATTAAGAAATGGTTTGTACTATATAACAGCACCACAAAGCGGTTATGTAAACCGTGCATTATTGGCTGGTCTTGGAGAAACAATTAAAGAAGGAACTCCTGTGGTAAGCATTATGCCTGCTAAATACGATATTGCAGTAGAAACCTATGTAGATCCAATCGATTTACCGCTTGTTCATCGTGGCGCAAAAGTTCGTGTTTGGTTTGACGGATGGCCTAGAATCGTATTTTCTGGATGGCCTGGATTGTCTTATGGAACGTACGGCGGTAAAGTTGTAGCCATAGAAAACTTTATAAGCCCAAATGGAAAATACAGAATTTTAGTTTCACCAGATGGAGAAGATCGTCACTGGCCAAAAGAACTTAGTATTGGTGCTGGTGCGCAAAGTATTGCATTGTTAGAAACCGTTTCGGTATGGTACGAGATTTGGCGAAACTTGAATGGTTTCCCACCAAATTATTACAATTCAGGAGAAAAAGAAGAAAAAGGAAAGGAGAAAAAGTAAAATGAGAAATCTAGTAAAACTGTTTTCTTTCTTAATACTATTTTGTTTTTCTACGCTGCAAAGTCAGAATTTTAATCAAGAGGAACTTACTTTTATCGAGTTTTTGGGATATGTGAAAAAGTATCATCCGTTGGTAAAACAAGCTAATCTTGAAGTGACAAACGCTCAAGCAAAGCTGATGATGGCACGAGGCGGATTTGATCCAAAACTTGAAGTAGATTACAATAAGAAAGAATTTAAAGGCACAGAATATTATTCGTTATTAAACAGCAGTTTCAAAATTCCGACTTGGTATGGAGTGGAGATCAAAGCAGGTTTTGACGATACAAGTGGAGAATATTACAATCCGCAGAACAAAACGCCTGAGGCAGGTTTAACTTCGCTTGGAATTAACGTTGCTTTGGGGCAAGGAATGTTTATTAACCAAAGAATGGCTGATGTTAGGGAAGGAAAACTTCAGGTAAAACTGAGTGATGCACAGCGAAAACTAAGAGCTATTGAAATTTTATATCAGGCGAGCGAAGCTTATTTTGAATGGAGAAAAAGCTATAACGAAGCAGAATTGTATAAAAATTATTTAGGCTTTGCGAGCACTCGTTTTGAAGGGGTTAAAAAACTAATCGCAGCAGGAGATGCGCCAGCAATTGACAGCGTTGAAGCTAAAATTACCGTAAGAAACAGAGAACTGAATGTTGAAAACGGAAATTTGAAATTAGCGAAAGCGAAACTGAAATTAGCCAATTTTTTATGGATTGAAAATGTTCCAGTTGAATTGGGAGATTTGGTAAAACCAGAACAAAACCTAATTCAGACCATTGAGGAAACTTTGAAAACAGATGCCATGATGGTCGATGTTGAATCATTAGATTCTCACCCAAAGATTCAGTCTCTAGAAACGAAAATGGATATTTTGGAAGTCAACCGCCAGCTGAAAGCCAATTCATTGCTTCCGAAAATAAATGTGGGTTACAATTACATTTCAGAACCCAATTATTGGAATAATTTCAACGCCGATGATTATAAGTTTAATATCGATTTCAGTTTCCCTATTTTCTTAAGAAAAGAACGAGGAAGTTTAAAAATGGCAAAACTGAAAATTCAGGATATGCAATATGATATTGGACAGCAGCGATTGGAACTTAAAAATAAAATCAAAGCGCAGCAGACAGAAATTGCTTCGTTAAGAAAACAGAAAATCGTAATCGACAATCTCGTACAAGATTATATGACGATGCTGAATTCAGAAGAAAAATTATTTTCATTTGGAGAGAGTTCGATTTTCCTAATCAATTCAAGAGAAAATAATTTGGTTAGCGCAAAACTATCGCAAATAAGTTTAGAGAATCAATTCTATCTGTCGAATGCCGAATTGTATAAAATATTGGCAAATCCAGATTAATAAGGTTTAGATTTATAATCGAATAATTGAAATTTAGAAAAATCTAATATGTCGCTCCTCTGGAGCTTCTAAATTAAGGAGCATAGATTTTTAGCTATTAATATTTCGCTCTTCCAGAGCTATAAGATGGTTTTTAAAAGTCCCAGCGGGACGAAATGTTGGTAGTCCCAGCGGGACGAAATATTTATAGGAATGTATGTTTGATCTCTAAAATAGCCTCAGAGGGGCGAAATATCATTTGTACACAAAAATAACAGTCAGCTTTGTACCTGTCTGCATTATATTAATTTTCAGAATTTAAATTTTAAAAAAAGCTTTAGATATTTTCTAAAGCTTTTTTGTTTGGAAGAAATGTTTAAAAAAGCGGTTTCAAATTATAACATGAAACCGCTTTTTTAAAAAGTTAAAAACATCTTTATTTAAATTTGATAGACTTTCCTATTTCCCAGCCGTGTAATTTAATATTGACTGATTATGAGTTTATTAAAAAAAAGTTTTCTTTTATTCTGTTGCATCATTCTGTCTCAAATTTTAAAAGCCCAAGACGCTCCTTACACAATAGGATTTATTCCAGCATCTATAAGTGAAGTTGATGTTGCGTTTCCGTTAATAGAAAAGTGGAATTTGAGCGGTCAGGCAGATATGCAGCTCGTAACGCAAGGTGCTTATACCAACGGAAATCCTTTTGAATATACGCAGCGAAAAGTAATAAGACCTTGGATTATTTATTCTGGGTTTAAAAATATGAAGCTTTGGTTAGGATATGCCCACAATCAAAAATATGCAATAGAAGAAGCAGGGAATTACAAAACTTTAGAAAATAGAATTATTGTTATGGGAACTTATACTCAGGAAATGCCCAAAGGATCTCTTTTTGAACAAGTGCGTTTTGAAACCAAATTTTTTGATGACAGAAACGGAAATCACCAGACGATACCCAGAATAAGAGCCCGTTTTGGAGTCAATCATTATTTGAGACAAAGTAAAGAAAAGCCAATTTTTCTGGCACCAAATATTGGATATTACACCGAATTGATGCTAAAATTTGCTTCTAAAGATTATGCCGATGAACATTTTGATATCTTCAGATTATCGGTTTATTATACTGCGGGAATTACACCGAATATTCATTTTTTGGCAGGCATAATAGGGCAGATGCAGCTGCGTACAAACGGAACCCAATTTGATGTTTACTACGGACCAATGGTTTCATTAAAATACAGCGTAAAACCAAAAGAACGCGAAACATTTGATAGCGTCGATGGTGGTGCAGATTAACCAAATTATTTCTGGCGATTTTAAAACGACTTTGTTTTGGTTAAAACTTATAATATTTAACTTTGAAATGTTATAAGAAATAAACAAAATGAAACAAGCGATTATAAATGCTGTCGTACACACAGGAGAAGAAATAATAGAAAATGGAGTTGTAATTGTAGAAAACGCAACTATCATTTCGGTACAAAAAGAAATTCCAAACGATATTAAAAGCATCGATTTAAAAGGAAATCATCTTTCGGCAGGATTTATAGATATCCAGATCAATGGCGGAGAAAAGTACTATTTCAGCCAGACTCCAAACGAAGAAACGATTCAGGATATTTATGATGCCAGCATGAAATACGGCACAACGCACGTTTTACCTTGTTTGATTTCTTCTTCTCGAGAAACTATTCTTCAAGGAATCGAAGCTGTTCGCGATTACATGAAAAAGCATAAGAATGGCGTGATCGGAATGCATTTGGAAGGACCATTTTTAAATCCAGAAAGACGTGGCGCGCATAGTATAGATCAAGTTAGAAAACCTACTGATGAAGAACTTCAAGAAATTATCAGCAAAGGAAAAGACGTTATAAAAGTCATCACCATTGCTCCAGAATGTTTTACTGAAGAACAATTGAATATGTTGATCGAGAGCGGAATAACAATTTCTATCGGACATTCGACAATAACACATAAAGAAGCAAAACACTATTTTTCGAAAGGAATAAATTTGGTAACGCATTTGTTTAATGCCATGACGCAATTTGGTCACCGCGAACCAGGTTTAGTGGGAGCTGTTTTTGAAAACGAAAAAGTTTATGCTCCAGTAATTTTAGACGGAATGCATTGCGATTATGCTGCTGCTAAAATTGCATATAAGTTAAAACAAGAAAAATTCTTCTTAATCAGCGATGCTACATTTTTAGGACGAAAGGTTGCCAATTTCAAATGGGACAATTTTGATGCTCATTTAGTTGATGGTTTCTATAGAAATGAAGATGGAAATCTTGCAGGAGCAACAATTTCAATGACAGAAGCTGTGCAAAATGCTTATAATCATTTAAATGTTTCGGCAGATGAAGCTATAAAAATGGCAACTACAAGAGTAGCTTCTGCAATTGGTGTGGAAAATAAAGTTGGAAAAATTAAATCTGGTTTTCCGGCAAGTTTTGTTCAATTCAATTCTGATTTGTCTAAAATCGAGACTTTAGATTTAACCTTATAAAGCTTTAAAATCTGACTGTTAAGTATAGTTTCTGTTAAGGAAAACTTACTTTGGATATATTTAGGTTTAATACTTTTCTTTCAATATGCTTGTTTTTAAAAAGCATATTGATAGTTTTGTACCGTAATTAACCCCAAACCTACTTACTTAACAATGAGAAAAAACACTCACTATTTTTTACTTGCTCTTTTTTCAAGTATAATTTTAGGCTGTAGTGACGATAGCGATTCGTACCAGCCAAATTATCTGCCAAGCATTGATGCCACAGCTTTACCAGACGGAAATCATCCAATGGCAATGTTTGAAGATGATGAAGATCCTTCAATAATGTACAATAAAGCTGATCGCTGGTTTAGAGTAAATGAACCGTTTCAAGTTATTCAGAAAGGAAAAGATTCTGTACAAGTTTCGCTTTATTCTCCAGTTGGATTGACAAATGTGAAAGTGTATGCAAAACTGCCTAATTATGATAAACGATTTTTAATTTACAGTTTTTCAAAAGTTCCAGCTTTTCATCGTTCGTTTCATAAATTGCCTTTAACAGAGCAGAAAAACGATTATTTGTTGGAAACAGGAAATACCGTGACGATTGATAAAATAGAAGGATTTTCTTCTGGAGCAATAGAATTTTCTGTTGAATCAGATGATCCTTTATTTCAAAAATTCAAAAAAATAAAATCAACACATTTAGTTCAGTTTCATGATGGCTATCACATCAATGAATATGGTAAATTTCTACCAATGAATCCAGCTTTGGCAAAAGAAGCGATAACCATGATCATCAATTATTCTTATGCTTTGAGCCATCCTTTGTATTATGACACTTTTACCAATTTTGATAGATATAAGCAAGAACAGGCAACTACAGCAGGAACGGAAATAAATGGCGCTTTGAACTGGCACGGAAATGCAGATGATGTCGATGGCGTTTATGATTATTATTCGAAAGAAGAAATCGAAAAAATATATTGGAATTATCTAGATAAAAGAACCGTTTGGATGGCAATGGTAGGCGGTGATTCTGCTTGGGGCGGAGGAAATCTGGCATCGCAATGGGAATCTGGTTATGTAACCGGACATTGGGTTGGAGAAATGTCGGTTTGGTCGCACGAATATTCGCATCATATTGGTTTCAGCCACAGCAGTAATTTAGCCAATAGTGGCGAAGGTGGAGGACAACAAGAAATGCTGACTCATTTTTATAAGTATTTAATTTATTTAAATGATCTTCCTTTTACAGATCCAGAGGTTTTAAAAACCTATGCAAAAACAAGTTATGTAACAGGAACTTATAAAAAACCAGTATTTACTATTAATCCTAAAAATCCATTTTTACTGAAATATAAAGGTGAAGGAAAATGGAACTAAACTATAAATCACTCATGAAACATATTTTACCGCTTATTCTTGTAATTTGTTTTTTTACAAATTGCAGTAAAGATGATAATGTTGCCACAAAAGATTACACGTATTTTTATCCAACGGATGAAGCTTCTATTACAAATGCAAATATTCCAGGAAGTACAGAAGTTTTTGATCCAAAAGGAATTGCAATATCAAATGAAAAATTATATGTCATAAACGGAAATGTTTTAGAAATTTTTAATGCATTAACCCTTGAGCATATTAAAACGATTAAAGAATATACAAAAGGTACAACTACTATTCCGTTAACGAGTTTAACATCGGTTAGTGTAGATAATGGCCGAATTTACATTGGAAGCACCGAATCGAGATTATTTGTTTTTGACGAAATAACAAATGCCGGAATCAGCACCGTTGGAAACGGACAATGGTGGCAGACTTTTGTACACGTTTTTGGCGTTGTTGCAAAAGACGGATTGGTGTTTGTAAAAGAAAAAGAAAATAGCATAAAAGTGCTTGACGCTACTCAAATTACAGAAACAAGTACTTGGGATTTAAAGCCAATTGCTAAATTAAATACTTTAAAAGGCTATACAGAGGTTTATTCGCTTGATGTTTACGGAGGGAATTTGGTTGTAGCAGGAAGAGATGCTAAAAGTTATCTGTATTATAATATTGCCAATATTAAAAAGAATGCTACAAGCTCCCTAACAACTCCTATCGAGCCAGAATTAGTGCAGTTTGTAGATATAAAACCAATTGCAGTATCTTTTAGTAAAGATTGGGCTGTAACTTCAGAAAATGTTGGAAGTGTGTCTTATTTAAAATTATACCCTAAAGAAGAGTTTATTAAAATGAATTACAAAGCAGTTTTAAGTGCTTCAGATATTTTAGGGCAAAATGCTTTTGGAACAATTGTAGGAACTGCACAACTTGACGATCGTATTTTTATATCTGATAATACAAACAAAAAAATCAGAGTTATAAAACTAAATAAGTCAACCATTTCGGAGCAGAATAATTAATTTTTAAGTTCCAATCCTGAATCCTTGAAATAAATTCCAAATTCCAAAATGAAAACTTCAAATTGGAATTTGGTTTTTTTTTTATTGAAATTTCAAAATAACCTACTAGATTGATAGGTTAATAAAAGTTTTAACGATTTATACGTTAAAATTGAAAATAACTATTTAAATTTGCACTCGCTATGAACAAAGAGAACCAGAAAATGAATAATTATTATCGTTGCAGCATGATGTGCTGTGATGCTATTATGGTATTTGTTGATCTGGCTTATATATAAAATAATGTTATTTATTTCAAAAAAGCCTTTCATATATAGTTGAAAGGCTTTTTTGTTTTTAAACTTTTAAAAATGATTGAATTAAAAAATGTAACCAAAACTTTTCATCAGAAAGACAGAATTGTTGCTGCTTTGTCTGATGTCTCGCTTAGAGTTCCTGAAGGGAAAATTTTTGGTGTAATTGGAACTTCTGGAGCAGGAAAAAGTACGCTGATTCGTTGCGTGAATTTGTTGGAAAGACCAACTTCTGGTGAAATCATTGTTGATGGAAAAGCTTTGATGCAATTATCAAATTCTGAGTTGGCGATTGAAAGAAGACAAATCGGAATGATTTTTCAGCATTTCAATTTACTTTCTTCAAGAACCGTTTTTGAAAATGTTGCTTTTCCGTTAGAATTGGCTGGAACCTCAAAAGCTGAAATCAAAACTCGTGTTTTAGAATTATTGCAATTGGTTGGATTAGCCGAAAAAGCAAACGATTATCCTGCAAGTCTTTCGGGCGGACAAAAACAGAGAGTTGCGATTGCAAGAACTTTGGCAAATAATCCTAAAGTTTTGCTTTGTGATGAAGCTACAAGCGCGCTTGATCCAGCAACAACAAGATCGATTTTAAATTTATTGAAAGACATTAACAAACGTCTAAATATTACCGTTTTATTGATTACACACCAAATGGAAGTTGTAAAATCTATTTGTGATGAAGTAGCGGTAATTAGTCACGGAAAATTAATAGAACAGGGAAGTGTTGGAGAAATTTTTGCAGATCCAAAACATGAACTGACAAGAGAATTTATTTCTTCTTCGCTTCATATCGAAGTACCATCTGTTTATCAGGAAAAATTACAAAAAGAAGACAAAGGAAATCTGAATCCGTTATTGAAACTGGAAATGACAGGAAAATCAGTTAATGAGCCTGTTATCTCAGAAGTTTCAAGACTTTTTGATACCGATTTTAAAATTGTAAGCGCACAAATGGATCAGGCTGGCGAAGTGAATTTTGGTGTAATGCTGATTGAACTTTCAGGTAAACGCGAAAATTACGACGCAGCAATTCAATATTTTAATTCAAAACACATTAAAACAGAAATTATAGGTTATGTCTGATTCTATTATAGATTTATTGTTAAAAGGAACATGGGAAACCATTGTTATGACTTTTGTATCGGGCTTTTTCGGTTTTTTATTGGGACTTCCAACAGGAATTTTATTGTTTCTAACTCGTAAAAACCAGATTTTAGAACAGCCTGTTTTAAACAGAACATTATCAATTGTGGTAAATGTTTTTCGTTCTATTCCATTTATTATTTTAATCGTTTGGATGATTCCGTTTACACGTGCGATTGTTGGAACTTCAATTGGTGTGAGTGCGGCTTTGGTTCCGTTGAGTATTGGTGCAGCGCCATTTATTGCCCGTTTGGTAGAAAATAGTTTGCTAAGTCTTCCGTCAGGATTAATTGAGGCGGCAAGAGCATTAGGAGCAACACCATTCCAAATCGTTTACAAAGTTTTATTGCCAGAAGCTTTGCCATCTTTAATCAATGCGGCTTCAATTACTTTAATCACGCTTGTTGGTTATTCTGCAATGGGTGGAGCTGTTGGAGCAGGCGGATTAGGGCAAGTTGGTTATCAATACGGATATATTGGTTATGATGCTGTAACGATGAATTCTGTTCTAGCTTTATTGGTAATCTTAGTATTCATAATTCAGTTTGCGGGAGACAAATTATCAAAAAGATTTGATCATAGATAGTCATCAATTGACAATTAATAATTAACATTTTACAATTAAAAAAATATGAAACTTAATATTTTAAAATCTGCTGGAGTTTTGGCTTTGGCGCTTGTTTTATCAAATTGCGGAAAAAGTAAAAATAATGATCCTCATTTTATAAAAGTGGGAGTTGCTTCTGGTCCAGAATTGAAAGTGGCTGAAGCAGCAAAAAAAGTAGCCAAAGAAAAATTCGGTTTAGAAGTAGAATTGGTTTCTTTTAACGATTATGTAATTCCAAATGAAGCTTTAAGCCAAGGAGATATTGATGCCAATGCTTTTCAGCACAAACCATATTTAGATGAGCAATCTAAACAAAGAGGTTACAAATTGGCGATTATTGGAAATACATTTGTTTATCCAATTGCTGGATATTCTAAAAAAATAAAAAGCCTTTCTGAATTGAAAAACGAAAGCACTATTATTATTCCAAATGATCCAACAAACGGTGGACGTTCGTTATTGCTTTTACAGAAAAACGGATTATTGAAATTAAAAGAGGGCGTTGGTTTATTGCCAAAAGTAACAGACATTGTAAGCAATCCTAAAAACTTAAAAATTTTAGAATTAGAAGCTCCTCAATTGCCTCGTGCTTTAGACGATCAAAATGTTTCTATTGCAATTATCAACAATACTTTTGCTTCTGCTGCTGGATTGGTTCCATCTCGTGACGCTTTGTTTGTTGAAGATAAAGATTCTCCTTATGTAAATTTGGTGGTAAGTCGTGAAGACAATAAAAACGAAGAAAAAGTAAAACAGTTTTTACAAGCATTCCAATCTCCAGAAGTAGAAAAAGCTGCTGAACGCGAATTTAAAGGCGGTGCTGTAAAAGGATGGTAAACAATTATGAGTTATAAGTTATAAGTTATGAGTTTTTAACCTGTAACTTGAAACTTGAAACTTGAAGCCTGAAATAAAAAAGACAGATGATAGAAGAATCATCTGTCTTTTTTTATGTATAAAAGTCTTATTGTGTTGTTTTTCAGTCTTGTAGTGATAATTTGTTTTTTAACGGCAAACTAATTTTGTTCTGTTAATTTCTAAGAACAATTATTATGAAAATCTTTAGTTTGACTTTATTTTTATTTATTGGTATTTTGGGAACTCCAAATGAAAATAAAAAAGAAATACCGCCTTTAAGTCCAGAAATGGAACGTTTTAATGCACAGATTGAAGAAGTAAAAGCAGCTATTGCAAAAAATAACACCTACAATTCTAAAATTGCTTTTTTTATTGATATGAAAATCAAATCGGGTAAAAACCGTTTTTTTGTTTACGATCTCGAAAACAATAAAATTTTAGAAGAAGGTCTCGTTGCAAACGGTTCTGGTTCTGAAACAAATAGAAGAGGAGAATTAAAATTCAGTAACGAACCTAATTCAAGATGTACTTCTTTAGGGAATTATATAATCGGTAAATCATATCGAGGAATGTTTGGTAAATCGTACAGACTTTCTGGTTTAGACGAGTCTAATAACAATGCCGAAAAAAGAGCCATTGTACTACATCCTTATTCAGCGGTGCCAGATGAAGAACAGGATTATTATATCTATAATAGTCAGGGTTGTCCAATGGTAAGTGACGCTTTTTTTAAAAAATTGGAAAAAATTATTGATAGCTCGAAATCAAAAATAATACTGAATATTTATTATTAATTGTGAATTGTGAATGGTGAATTGTGAATTGTGAATTGTGAAATTGTTTTTATCACCTTACGTTTGATATTTTTGAGAAGAATTTTATAAAACAAATCGTTGATTTTGTAAGGTTTACGTCTTTTGGTTTAGCTAAATTTAATATTCAATTTTAAAACAAAAGCCATGAGAGCGATTTGGACAGGTTCAGTAAGTTTTGGATTAATTAATATTCCGATAAAAATGTTTTCGGCGGTGCAGGAAAGCAGTTTAGATATGGATATGCTTGACGCGAAAGATCACGCCAATATCAAATTTAAACGTGTAAATGAAGATACAGGAAAGGAAGTTGATTTTGAGAACATTGTGAAAGGCTACAAACTCGATGATAAATATGTCATTTTAGAAGATTCCGATTTTGAAGCTGCTGATGCGATTAAAACCAAAACAATTGATATTGAGAGTTTTACTTTCGAAAAGGAAATCCAAAGTATTTATTACGAACAGCCCTATTATCTCGAACCAGACAAAGGCGCGATGAATGCCTACGGATTGCTTCGTGATGCACTTGAAGCTTCTGGAAAAGTGGGCGTTACAAGATTTGTTCTGCGAAATAAAGAAAGTCTGGCCATTTTAAAACCGTACAAAAATGTTATTGTTTTAAACCGAATTCGTTTCGAGCAAGAAATTCGAAGCACAGCAGAATTAAAGCTTCCGCCAATGTCAAAGAAGTCTACAAAAGAAATGGACATGGCTGAAAAACTAATTGATCAGCTGACAGAGAAATTTGATATTTCTGGTTTTAAAGACGAATATACCGCCAAGCTCTTGGATATTATTAAAAAGAAAGCCAAAGGAAAACCACAAAAAGCAGCTCCAAAATTAAAAGTTGTACACAAACAAAGCGACGATTTAATGTCGATGCTAAAAGCCAGTCTCGAAAACAAAAAGAAAAAGTCTTCTTAACTGTTTTGACTATTTTCCAATTTGTGAATAATCTTTTTAATATTCGCTCCTTTCGATAAAACAGGTTTCCATAAATCGCCTTTTTTCTCAAAACGTTTCAAGACATTTTTGATGGTAAATTGCGACGGATGCAGTTTTTCATTTACTTCACTCCATTCTAAAGGCGTAGAAACTGTTGCGCCAGGTTTTGGACGAACAGAATAAGGTGACGCCAAAGTTTGTCCGCGGCGGTTTTGCAGAAAATCGATGTATAATTTATTTTTTCTCTTTTTAATGCTTCTATCAATCGAAGTAATTTCAGGAATTCTGGAATGTACCTCTTTTGCAAGTAATTCGGCTAAAATTTTAATTGAATCATAATCGTATTGCGCACCAAGCGGAATGTAGATATGAAGTCCGGAAGCGCCTGATGTTTTGCACAAACATTCGGTTTCCAATTCGTCTAAAACTTCTTTTACGACTAAAGCAGTTTGAACGACTTGTTTAAAATCGTCTTTTGCGGGGTCTAAATCAATTACTAGCCAATCTGGATTCTGAATATGTTTAATGGTCGAATTCCACGGATTCATTTCAATACAGCCTAAATTGGCCATATAAAGTAAGGTTTCCTTATCATTACAAATTAAATAATCAATGTTGGCGTTATTCGATTCTGAGAAGATTTTTTTGGTTTTAAGCCATTTCGGAATTTTATCTACATCAACATCTTTTTGATAAAAACTAGGAGAATCAATTCCGTTTGGGAAACGGTTCATCGATTCTGGGCGGTCTTTTAAATACGGCAGAATCAACGAAGAAACCTCATTATAATATTGCACAATATCACCTTTTGTAATCTTATCTTTTGGAAAATAAATTTTATTCTGATTGGTCAAGTGCAAGGTCGTTTTGCCAATTTTTAAATCGTAATCATTTTCAGTTTTGTGTTTATTTAGTTCTCTCATTTCAATTAAATTAGAATCTCCATTTTTATTATAATTGACATTCTCCGCTTTTTTATCAATCCTGATTCCAAGATAAACAGGATGCCTCAAATGCTGATCTTGCGTCCACTCCGAAAATTTTACCTGACAAACGACTTTGGGTTTAACCCATTGAATCGGATCACGCAACGGAATTTTTTCATCAAGCGGCGATTTTTCAATAAAATGTGGTTTTAGTTTAGTATATAATTCTTTAAGAATAGCTTCTGTAAAACCAGTTCCGCATTTGCCAATATATTTCAATTTTTTACCTTCATATTGACCAAGAAGAAGCGCGCCAAAATATTTTCTAGAATTTTTAGGTTCTGTGATTCCAATAATTATGGCTTCTTCTTCATTTGCTGTTTTTATTTTAAGCCAGTTTGTACTTCTTCTATTTATTGCATAAGTACTGTCAGCTCTTTTTGCAATGATTCCTTCGGTTTTATTTTTAATTGCTTGTTCAAATTGTTTTATTCCGTCGCCAATAGTATGTTCAGAATAAAAAACATTCGAAAATGGATATTTATTAAAGAGAATTTTAAGCAGTTCTTTTCGTTCCAAAAGAGATAGTTCGGTAATGAGATTTCCGTCCAAATTCAATAAATCAAAAACGTAATATTTTAGATTTCCAATTCCGGTTTTCATATAGTTTTGTAGCAGCTGGAAATCAGCTTTTCCAGAATCATTTTCAACTACAACTTCTCCATCCAGAACGACTGTATGATCTATTTGTTTTAATTCCTCGGCAATAGGTTTGAAATTAGAATTAAAAGAAAGTTTATTTCTGCTGAATAAATCTACTTGCTGAACATTGATAACCGCAATCGTTCTGTAACCGTCATATTTATTTTCGAAAATCCATTCGTCATCATCAAATGGCTTTTCGCTTACACTGGCAAGCATGGGTTTTATAAACTCAGCTATTTCAACTTTCGGATTAGACTTTTTTTTTACCGCTTTTTTCTCAACAGTTTTCTCTTCTGTTTTTGAAGCCAGTTTTTCAGATTTTTCTATCAGCTGTTCCAAACTTCTTTTAGAAATGACAGATTTATTTTTTTCTAAAATATCAGTGTTAGAAGCATATTTATCATTTTTCTTGATTAAAAGCCAGGCATTTTCCTGTTTTCCGTGAAGTTTTACCAACGAAAATTCGCCTTTCAGTTTTTTGCCTTTTAAAACAAAACTCAAACGTCCTTTTGCTAAATCACTTAATAACTGTTTTTCGTCAGAAGCTGTTTTTTCATCAGAAGTATACGTTCCGTTATCCCACACAATTACATTTCCAGCGCCATAATTTCCTTCTGGAATTGTGCCTTCAAAATCTTTATAACTGTATGGATGATCTTCGACCATCATGGCGAGACGTTTTACTTCAGGATCCATCGACGGACCTTTTGGCACTGCCCAGCTTTTTAAAACGCCATCCATTTCCAGCCTGAAATCATAATGAAGATGTGATGCGGCATGTTTCTGCACAACAAAAATCAGTTCATTTACCGATTTTTCAACCTTTCCTTTAGGTTCACGGGTTTGTTTAAAATCTCTTTTCTGATGGTATTTTGACAATGACATAAGCTTTTGCGGGTGTTAGAAAGTTAGCTGCAAAATAATATGGGCAAAGAACAGCTGAATATCGCAACCGTTAAAGTCAATTGGGGGTTGATAAATGGCTACTTTAAAATAGAATGATCCAGCTGAATATGCCAATTACACCACTGAGAACTCTTGAAATAAGTGTATTGAGTGGCGAAATTGGTAAATGTCCTTTACCCATACTATATGATATTCCATAACAATAGAAGATCAATAATAATGTAAAAAATCTTAAGTCCTTTTTTGAATTAAAACTCTATTTCAAAGTTACTTTTTGCTTGGCTTTTTCTGTTATAGGATTAAAATGCGTAATTATATAATTATCAGTAATATGTTGATTTTCATTTGTGTTATGATTCGAATGTTATAATCCTTAAAGTGAATTGTATAAATTTTAACTTGAAAAGCACTCTAACTTTGTGAGCCTATTGTTTGGGAAATACCTCACAACCTTGAATGAATGATAAATGTAAAATCAACAGAAAATGAAAAATTCAAAAAAAACAAACCAAGACAATTCTGATGGGAAACAGAACGATTTAGAATATAACAAATCAAATGCCGAGAACGAATTTTTAACCACCAACCAAGGCGTTAAAATAAACGACAATAATAATTCTTTAAAGTCTGGAGAAAGAGGTCCTTCTCTTTTAGAAGATTTCATATTACGAGAAAAAATAACCCATTTTGATCACGAAAGAATTCCAGAACGAATCGTTCATGCACGAGGTTCGGGAGCGCATGGTTATTTTGAATTGTACAATAGCATGGAAAAATATACCAAAGCAGGCTTCTTAAACGATAAGAGTATCAAAACACCAGTTTTTGTTCGATTCTCGACTGTTGCAGGTTCTAGAGGATCTACCGATTTAGCTCGTGATGTTCGAGGTTTTGCTGTAAAATTTTATACACAGGAAGGTATTTTTGATTTAGTTGGAAATAATATGCCCGTATTTTTTATTCAAGATGCCATGAAATTTCCAGACTTGATTCATGCTGTTAAAGGAGAACCGCATAACGAAATTCCGCAGGCGGCTTCGGCACATGATACGTTTTGGGATTTTATTTCGCTAATGCCCGAATCCATGCACATGATTATGTGGGTAATGAGCGATAGAGCGATTCCGAGAAGTTTAAGAATGATGGAAGGTTTCGGAGTTCATACTTTTAGATTTATTAATGATAAAAACGAATCACATTTTGTAAAATTTCATTGGAAACCAAAATTAGGCACACATGGAGTTGCTTGGGATGAAGCGCAGAAAATATCAGGGAAAAACTCAGATTTTCATAAATTGGATTTATGGGAAGCTATAGAAGCAGGAAACTTCCCAGAATGGGAATTAGGCGTGCAGATTATTCCTGAAAGCGACGAACATAAATTTGATTTTGATTTGCTTGATCCAACAAAATTAGTTCCAGAAGAATTAGTTCCAGTTACTATTGTCGGAAAAATGGTTCTGAATAAAAATCCGGATAACTTTTTTGCAGAAACAGAACAGGTCGCTTTTCACCCAGGACATATTGTTCCTGGAATTGATTTTACAAATGATCCTTTACTGCAAGGAAGATTATTTTCGTATACCGACACACAATTATCAAGATTAGGAAGTTCGAATTTTCATGAAATTCCAATTAACAGAACCATCGCGCCAATGCACAACAATCAGCGCGACGGACATATGCGTCAGGAAATTGCAAAAGGCAAAGTCAGTTATCATCCAAATTCTTTAGGAGGCGGATGCCCATTTCAAGCCAAAATGGATCAGGGCGGATTTGTAAGTTTCAATGAACGAGTAGATGCCCATAAAGTACGAGAAAGAAGTAAAAGCTTTTCGGATCATTTTAGTCAGGCAGCGCTTTTTTACAACAGTCAGACACCTATAGAACAAGATCATATTGCAAGTGCTTTGTCTTTTGAATTGGGAAAAGTAGAAACGGTTTCGATTAGAGAAAGAATGCTCGGACTTTTAAATCACGTTGATTCGAATTTAGCAGCAACAGTTGCTAAAACATTAGGAATTGCAGTTCCGAAAGATATTGAAAAACCAATTAATCATGGAGTAGGAGCAGACGATGAAGGAAATCAAGAACCTGCAAAAGTAAAGCAAAACATAGGAAGTTCAGATGCTTTGAGTATGCTTAAAAATCCAACCATTTCAAATACGATTGCAACTCGACAAATAGCTTTTTTATGTGCTGATGGTGTAAATGCAGATTCTATTAAAGTAATGAAAACAGCCTTGCAAAATGCTGGGGCAAAAGCTGTTATTATAGCACCGCATCTAGGAACTATTGTTTCTGCAGAAGGAACAGAAATTGCAGTAGAGCAAACTTATAAAATTGCGGCATCGGTGCTTTTTGATGGTGTCTTCATTCCAAGTGGAAAAGGAATTGCAGATCTTTCAAAAATAAAAGAAGTAAAAGAGTTTTTAAATGATGCGTATCACCACTGTAAATTTATTGCAGCTGAAGCTGAAGGAGTACAAATCTTAAAAAACAACAGTGATATAAAAGCTAAAGATTCTGGAGTTTTGACAAGTGAAAATAGCGCAGACAAATTACTAGCTACTTCGTTTATAAAAGCTTTGGGAAGACATCGTTTCTGGGAAAGAGAAAAAACTTTGTAATAAATTGTATAATTGGCTGTCGAAAAAGACAGCCATTTTTTTGTTTTATAGGCATTTATATTCAAACATAGCCTCGTGGTTTCAACCACGGGTTATGTTTTATAAAGATGTTCATTTGAATCTATGGAGCTGAATCATTGACTGTGTTTCCATTAGTCAGAATCACTTCAATTGTCCAAAATAATAACTAAACAGCTACTTAAAATAGCAACTGCTTTTTCCATTTCTTCTTTTTCTAAATGCCCAAATCCTAAACGGGTTGCGGTAAGATTTTTGGTTTGATATAAAATGGTTTTCGGGAGAAATAAACCATGATTGGAACATTCCTTTTGAAATTGTATCAAATTAAATTGATCTAGCCATTCGACCCAAATTGCCAATCCTCGTGGCGGTATCTTAAATTTGATTTTACCTTTTAGTTTTTCATTTAAAAGCGAAACAAAATGATCACGTCGTTCTTTATAGATTTTTTTATTCTTTTTTGAAAGTCTGTGTACTTCGCCTTCGGTAATCCATTCGGTTAAAACTTGTTCTTTTAGTACATCAATTCTAGGTTCTAGAATGTTTTGATGCTTTTCGAGTTCTTTAATAAATTCCGCAGGCGCGGCAACAAATCCGTAACTAAATCCAGAAGGAAGCGATCTTCCAAAAGAACCAATATAAACCACTTTCTGATTAGAATCGAAAGCGGCTAAAGGCAAAACAGGATTATTATCGTAATGAAAATCAAAATCGTAATCGTCTTCTAGAATTACAAATCCATATTGATTAGCCAATTCCAAAACTTCGATTCTTTTTTTCGCGCTAAGCGAAATTGTAGTTGGATAATGATAATTGGAGGTTAAATATAAAACTCGAATTTTGGCCGTTTCGCAAATTTCTTTCAATCTTTTGGTATCGATTCCATCATCATTTACAGGAATGGAAATAATCTGCGCGCCAGTATTCGTCAGCGTCATATTGGACATATAATAACCTGGAGAAGCCACAACCACTTTATCATTCGGAGAAATAAGTACTTTGGTAACCAAATACAAAGCAATTTCATGACTGCTTGTTGTAAGTAAATTTGAAGTTGCAATACGAATTCCTCTAGTAAGATTCAGATAATTAGAGAAATGAGTTTTAAAATTCAAATGCGAACGCAATTCTATCTGTTCATAGGTTTTAGAAGTTTTTCTTCTTTTTAATTTCGAAACATATAATCTGGCCAAAACATCGGTTTGAACTAATCTTAAATCGGGCATTCCGTCATTAAATTGATGCGGAAGATTGCTAATTTCTATCGGATTTTCGAGAATCGTCGAACGCTGAAAACTAAATCCAACATTTTCTTCCGATGAATTTTGTTCTTTCGAAATCGTAAATTCAGCTTTGTTTTTTTGTTTTTGCTGCGATAAAATAAAAGTCCCTTTATTTGGAAGAGTTTCTATCCAGCCTTGAGATTCTAAATCCTGAAAAGCTTTGATTAAAGTATTTCGGTTAACAGCAAGCACTTTGCACAAAATTCTAGTGCCGGGAAGTTTAGTGCCTTCAGGAAGAAAACCCGTTTGTATGGCTTTGATAAACTCAAAAACAATCTGCAGATAGATTGCAGTGCTTTCTTCTGGCTTAAGCTGAATAAAACTTTTAAAAGGAATTTCAACCGGACTATCCATAATTCGAAACTGATGCTTTGATTAGTACGGCAAGATACTGCTTTTCTCAAAATTTTTAGAAAAAAGAAAAACAGTTCTATTTTATACTGGCATCAGAAATCGTAACTAACAACAATTACGTAGGCCGGCTGAAATTATTTTTTCTCAGAAATAATCATTCCGAATAAATGTTAGGTTGGTAGAATTTCCATTTCGATAAAATCAGGTGTTCCTACGGAACACAATGCAAAACGATAAATTCGTTTCTACCGATGAGATATTCCTACGGAATATTAACTTAGACTTTAAAAATCAGTTTCCTTTTGTAGAAAATCCATAAAATGAACGACCAGAAAACAGCATAGGATAAAGCATAAGCGAGTGATGCGTTTAATGGATTTTCAAAACAAGGCACAATTCCGTGATCATAAATGTAGGCTTGAAGTCCTATTTCTTCTCCAGCAACTTCAGGATTTGCCACTTTTATCGACCCTAAAACTCTCGGAATTATTCCTGAAAAGAAAAATACAATCATTGGGTTTACTCCCCAAATCAAGAATAGTTTGGTCCATTTTTTATAGCCTTTCACATCAATTATAAAATATAAAAAGGTCAATGAAATTGTTGCTATTCCTGCCGTGTATAAAACATAAGAACTCGTCCAAAGCGATTTATTAATTGGGAAGAAAGTGTTCCAAATTAAACCGCCAATTAATAGAATAATTCCTGTAATGGCTGTTTTTTTGACGATCTGAATTTTCTCGATTGAAAGATTTAGAAGCTGTCCAATGTACATTCCTAAGATTCCAGTTCCAATTGCTGGCAAAGTGCTCAAAATTCCTTCTGGATCCCAAGTTTTAGACGATGCCCATAGATGTCCGTTTAAAAGTGTATCGTCTATCCAAGCGGCTAAATTGGTTCCTTTTTCGAAATTAGCAGAACCGAATCCGGGAACGGGAACAAAAGCCATTAAAAGCCAATATCCAATTAAAAGTGCGGCTAAAACTAAAAGCTGTGTTTTTAAATTGGTTTTTAAATACAAAATTGAAGTAAAGAAATATACAATTGCAATTCGCTGTAAAACACCTGGAATTCTAGTGTCTTCAAAATGTTCTAATCCGCTAAAAGATAGCGAAAGCAATATGATAAAGATCCCAACTGCTAGAATGGTTTTGACTTTCATTGAAAAGTTTCCTAAAAGTGCATAGGCAACAGCAAAAGCAATTGCTAATCTCACTGTTAATAAAGGAATTCCTTCTAAACCAAATAAATGAATTCTACTGAAAACACTTAAAAACAATCCCAAACAGAAAATTCGAAGCGAACGAACTAAGATTTTATTAAAAACACTTCCGTCAAAATGTTTTACAGGCATTGCAAACGGAATTGCAGTTCCCATTATAAAAACAAAAAACGGGAAAACTAAGTCTGTAGGCGTGCAACCATGCCATTCGGCGTGTTCTAAAGGCGGATAAATAGAAGACCAGCTTCCCGGATTATTTACAATTGTCATTAAGAAAATGGTAAATCCTCTAAAGACATCGAGTGAAGTTAAACGTTCTTTTGTCATTGGGTTTATATTTTAGATGTTAGATTTTAGATTTTAGATGTTAGATTTTAGATTTTGAATTTTGAATTTTGGAATTTGGTCCCGAAGCCTCGGGATGTGACTTGAAATTTATTTTATAATTGCGTCTTGAATGATCTGCTGAATTTCTTCTCTGATTTTTCCTTTGGCTAATTTATTTTCGTCGTTAACCACTTCTGGATAAGTTCTGTTGGATAAGAAAACATAAACAATTTCGGTTTCTGGATCTGCCCAAGCCATGTTTCCTGTAAAACCAGTATGTCCAAAACTTGCTTCAGAAACGCAATTGCAAGTTGGACCGCCTTTGTGGACTCTTTTGTCAAATCCTAATCCTCTCAAAACACCTTGATTTTTGTAATAGCAAGTATTAAAAGCATCAAAAGTTTCTGGAGAAAAATATTGAATTCCGCCGTAATTTCCTTTTTGTAAAAACAGCTGCATCATTTTGGCAACATCCATGCTGTTCGAGAAAATTCCTGCGTGACCCGCGACGCCACCTTCCATTGCCGCAGCCATGTCGTGAACATAACCTTGAATTACCTGATGTCTGAAATAATTATCGATTTCAGTAGGAGCAATATTGCTTTTGTCAAATCTGTCCAGCGGATTGTAAAGCGTATTTGTCATTCCTAATGTGCTGAAGAAATTTTCTTTGCTAAGATCTTCCAATTTTTTATGCGTTTTTCTTTCTAAATATTCTTTTAGAATGATAAAAGTAAAATCGCTGTATTTGTATTCTTTTTTATGCGATACAGGACTTTCTGCAATGATTTTCATAATCGTGTCATGATAATCATTTCGAATGTAAAGATTCTCAGCAACTTTCGTTGTAAAATTAGGCCCAGCTACTTTACTATAATATTTTTCAGAAGGCTGATTGTTGCTGTCTAAAGTTGCTTTGTAAAACGGAATCCAAGCTTGAAGTCCGGCATAATGATTTAGTAATTCTTTGAAAGTGATATTTTCTTTATTTGTTTTAGCAAAAAAAGGCAACATGTCTTTCAATTTGGTGTCTAGCTCGACTTTGTTTTTATCATACAATTGCATCACATTTGGCAGAGTCGAAATCATTTTTGAGATCGAAGCAACATCATATAAATCTGTATTCGTGACTTTTTTTCCGTTATCGTAAGTTTGTGCTCCGTATGATTTCTGGAAAATAACACTTCCTTTTCTTGCTACCAAAACTTGCATTCCCGGAGTCATTCTGCCATCGATTGCTTTTTGTGCTACAGCATCTATTTTAGATAAAATTGCAGGATTCATATTTACATTTTCTGGAGCTGAAAAAGCTAAGCGATTTAGTTTTTCGGTCGTTAAACCATCGTTGACATGAAAAGCATCATTGATAGAAACAGGCAATTTTCCTTTGGCTTCAATGGCTCCGAAAAATAGTTCTGCCGAAACAACCTGACTAATATCTGAGTTTTGATAGGAAACTACCAATCCTTCAATATCATCAAAATTTGAAATAGATAGAAGAGAATACGGTTTTGCAAAAACATCCAAAATTACTTTATTGTGTTTCGCAATTTCTTTCAGCCAAAGCATTTCTTGTAGTGTAAATTCTTGTTTTTCCCAAGGTTTATTTACTTTGTGAAAACTGATAATGACTTTGTCAAATTTTTTCAATTCCTTATTCAGACTATCAAGATTGGTGTCTTTAACTTCTGTAATTTCAGTATATTTTTTTAGGGTCGAAACAAAAGTGCTATTGGTATCTTCACCCAATTTTATGTACGCAATTTTCTCGCTTAAATCTTTTATTGGAAGAATTTCTTTTTCATTTTTTAAAACCGTAATTGCATTTTCATACAATTTATAATGTAAAGCATCATTTTGTGTCGGATTCAAATCTTCGTACAAATTATTTAAATCAATCGGCTTGTATTGATGCAATCCTGCTTTGTATTTAAAATGAAGAATTTTTTTAACAGAATGTGCTAATCGTTCTTCTGTAATTACGTTTTGATTATATGCAGCTTCTAGTTTTTGAAATGCGACAGGTACATTTTCAGGACATAATAAAATATCATTTCCAGCTAAAATTACAGCTATTTCCAAATCTCCAGGACCTTTAAAATTAGCAGCTCCTTTCATTGCTAAACCATCAGTAAAAATCAATCCGTTGAAACCTAATTCTTTTTGAAGCAGATTCGTTACTACATTATATGAAGCCGAAGAAGGGCAATTTGGCTGTGATTCTAAATTTGGAATATTAAGATGCGCGACCATTACAGAAGCCAAACCTTCGTCGAATAATTTTTTGTACGGATATAATTCTACTAACTCAAGACGTTCTTTAGAAAAATTAACGGTTGGTAAAGCTTTATGCGAATCGGTTGAAGTATCGCCGTGTCCAGGAAAATGTTTTCCGGTACAGAAAACGCCGTTTCCTTGAATTCCTTTCATTAAAGCAATCGCTTTTTCGCTCACATTGACTTTGTCTTCGCCAAAAGAACGGTTTCCAATAATCGGATTTTTAGGATTCGTATTAATATCCAAAACAGGAGCAAAGTTAAAATGTACGCCGATTCGTTTGTTTTCGGCAGCCATATTTTTTCCCACGTTTTCAATTAAATTTAAATCCTGAATCGCACCCAATGTCATATTCCAAGGATAACGATAAGTTGAATCTAGTCGCATGGCTAATCCCCATTCCGCATCGATTCCAATCATCAAAGGAACTTTTGCTTTTGATTGATATAAATTGGTCAATTTCGCTTGGCGAACTGGTCCGCCTTGAAAGAAAATAACGTTTCCTATTTTGTAATCTTCAATAAGTTTGATTATTTGATTTGCATGTACAGAATCTTTATTGGAATAAGCCGAAACCATAAAGAGCTGTCCAATTTTTTCTTGAACCGTCATTTTGTTGTAAATGCTGTCGACCCAAGCTGTTTCTTTATCAGAATCTTTGAAAAAAGTCTTTTTCTCAGTATTATTTTTTTGAACGTAAACAACGGTGTCTTTCAAAGGAATATCCTTGTTTGCATCGGTTACGCTATTGTTTTTTTTAGAGGCGCAATTGGTAATTAAAAAGATAAAAGAGGCGTATAAGCTAATTTTTATGAATGAATTTTTCATGTTATTTTTTTTAAAATCAATTGGAATCTAACATTAAACCCAAATTGATTAATCAATATTGATAAGCTGATTAGAAGCTTATTTTGTCGCTCCTTTTAGAGCTTGTAATGTATAATCCTAAATAGGTTATTAATCCGTTTAGTACGATTAATTCGTTATCAAAAACATATCCTGCAAATAACAGTTTTGAATTTTCATTAATTAAATAAGTGAAAAATGGAGACAATAAACAGATGATTGGGACTAGTTTATCATGCACATTTCTAGATTTTTGGAACAAACCAAAAGCGTATAATCCTAATAATGGTCCGTAAGTGTAAGAAGCCACTTTAAAGATCATTCCAACAACAGAACTATCGTTTATTGCATTAAAAACCAAGATGATAAAAAACACTAAAATAGAAAAACTGATATGTACTAAATGTCTAATTTTTACTGTGTTTTTCTTATGGCTGTTTTCAGCTTTGTCCATTCCTAAAAAGTCTACGCAGAAAGAAGTTGTCAAGGCAGTTAAAGCAGAATCTGTAGTTGCAAAAGTGGCAGCAATGATTCCTAATAAAAATACGATTGCAGGAACAAGCGCTAAATGATTTAAAGCAATTTCTGGGAAAAGTAAATCGGTTCTTGGTTTTCCTGTAACTAAATCAGTTGGAATTGCGATTCCGTTTTTATTTGCGTAGATGTATAAAAGCGCTCCAACACTCAAAAAGAAAATATTAATTACAACAAATATTCCTGTAAAAGTGAACATGTTTTTTTGTGCTTCGCCAATGTTTTTACAGCTCAGGTTTTTCTGCATTAAATCCTGATCCAAGCCAGTCATAGCAATCGTTACAAACATTCCGCCTAAGATTTGTTTTATGAAATGGAATTTGCTTCCCATGAAATCATCAAAGAAAAATATCTTAGAGTAATTACTGTTTTTTACTTCTTCAAAAGCGCTGATGGCACTTAAATCCATTCGATCGCAGATAAAATAAATGGTTAGAAAAACCGAAGTAACTAAAAAGAAAGTCTGTAAAGTATCTGTAATGATAATCGTTTTTAATCCGCCTCTATAGGTATAAGAGAAAATAAGCAATAGTGAAATTAAAACTGTAAATGCAAACGGAATATGATAGAAATCAAACACAAAACGCTGTAAAACAATTACAACCAAATAAAGCCTAAACGCCGAGCTAATTGTTCTACTGATCAAGAAAATAGAAGCTGCTGTTTTATAGCTAAAAATTCCCATTCTTTGCTCAATATATCCGTAAATCGAAGTTAGATTCATTCGATAATACAACGGAAGCAATAATTTTGTAATGACAATAAAACCAAGCGCATTACCCAAAACAAACTGAAAATATTTGAATTGTTCACCACTTGCAGCACCAACTTCTCCTGGAACCGATATAAAAGTTACTCCAGAAAGCGCAGTTCCGATCATTCCGAAAGCAACTAAATACCATTTTGAATTTTTATTAGCGGTAAAGAAAGCTTCGTTTCCGCTGTCTTTCTTGCTCACTCTGTGTGAAATATAGAATAATGTTCCGAAATAAATGATAATTAGAAGAAGGATGGTGCTTGGTGTCATTTTTATTTTTTGGTGTTTGATTCTTTTATAAAACTATAAAAGATTTTAGATAGTTTTAGATTTCCTGATTTTATTTTTGAGCTAATAAAACGGCTCTTACACTTTTATGCTTGTGAAGTAATTCTTCCGCAACTTCATATTCCACATCAAGTTCCTCCATAATCATTTTGATGCCACGTTTTACCAGTTTTTCGTTAGAAAGTTGCATGTCAACCATTTTATTGCCTTTTACTTTTCCTAATTTAATCATAACCGAAGTTGAGATCATGTTTAGAGTCAGTTTTTGAGCAGTTCCAGATTTCATTCTGGTACTTCCAGTTAAAAATTCTGGACCTACAATTAATTCAATTGGATAATCTGCTTCCTGAGCAATAAGTCCGTTGCTGATACAAGAAATACTTCCTGTTTTTACATTATGTTCTTTGGCCTTTTTCAAAGCTCCTAAAACGTAAGGCGTGTTTCCAGAAGCCGCAATTCCGATAATAAAATCTAAGCTTGAGATTTCATATTTGGCTAAATCTTTCCAAGCTTGTTCTGTATCATCTTCAGCATTTTCTACAGCTTTTCTAATAGCGGTATCTCCACCGGCAATAATTCCGATAATCATGTCATGAGGCACACCAAAAGTTGGCGGACATTCAGATGCATCCAAAATTCCAATTCTCCCAGAAGTTCCTGCTCCAAGATAAAATAATCGGCCGCCAAGCTGCATTTTTTTGACAATTGCTTTTACAAGCTTTTCGATTTTAGGAATCTGTTCTTCAATAATATCTGGTACTTTTCGGTCTTCTGTATTAATGTTAGTAAGAAGTTCTTTCACGCTCATTTGATCCAAGTCTTTGTACAAAGATTCTTGTTCAGTTTCAGGATTTTTATTTTTCATTTTTCTTTTTTTTGATTTTGAAACCAAACTTCTTTCGAATAATTGATTTCGTTTTTTTGCATTAATAGTCTCTGTTTTATTGAAAAAACAGTAGAATTTGGGTTATTATTGAATTAAGGGATTATTTGTAAATCAGATATTTTGTTCGCATTTTTTTGAAAGCTTCTAAATCTTTCTGCCAGCTTTGTCTTATTTGAGTTTCAGAAACACCGCTTTCAATTTGCTGTTGTAATTTTTTTGTTCCTGCTAGTTTCGTAAAAAAAGCATTGAAGAATTTTGTCTTGTCACTAGTATTCTGGTAAGCTTTAATAAGCCATTTTAATTCTAGCTGTTTTAGTTTTGGATAAGCTGTTAAATCTTCACCAAAACATTCTTTTCCATTGTATAAAGGATCTTTTGCGCCAAAGTTAGGTTTTGGCGTAAAGCTGAAATTAGTTTTGGTTAAATACGGAGAACCATAAATTTGGAATTGTTTTTCAGTTCCGCGTCCCATACTCACATTTGTTCCTTCAAAAAGGCATA
>Ga0160502_100216_pt1 | contig 63405 bp, 50 predicted proteins | sample DIDnMG_14_FD_108237 | JGI IMG/M metagenome (GOLD analysis project Ga0160502, IMG submission 108237) | Enriched soil microbial communities from UW Madison campus, WI, USA - DID2933_E24_Xylan MG | ecosystem: Environmental > Terrestrial > Soil > Unclassified | place: USA: Madison, Wisconsin... | reverse complement strand
TCGAGCGCCGCCCGCGCGGCGCTTCGCGGGACAAGCCCGCTCCCACATTTGTTGCAACGTGCCGAACCTGTCAGGCCATGGTTGCCTGCCTTGGTGCATGTCTTGAGACTGGTGAGGCGGCGGCAGCGCCAGCCGAGAAATTGAGTCAGACCAACAAGGCTGACAACCATGGCCTAACAGACATGGCCACGTTGCAACAAATGTGGGAGCGGGCTTGTCCCGCGAAGCGCCGCGCGGGCGGCGCTCTATATCCGCGCCACCGCGTACCCAAAGCCCTACACCCAAGGCAAAAACTCAGTTACTGGACAAACGGTCCCCACGGGCAAAGCGCCATGTGCGGATGATCTCCAGCCGGTCAAATTCGGCCAGGTCCCCGGTAAACGGTGCAAACGGCGCTGCCAGCCGCACGATGCGCTGCGCCGCCTGGTCCAGCACCGGCTGCCCGGACGACTCCAGCACCAGCACCTCGTACAGCGAGCCATCGCGGTTGATCGACACCATCATGCGCAAGTTGCCGTATATCTGCTGCCGGCGTGCTTCATCGGGGTAGTTCAGGTTACCTACCCGCTCGACCTTCTTGCGCCACTCTTCCTTGTACCAGGCGCCCTTGTCGCGCATGGTCGAGGCGGCGTTCAGGCGGTGGATTCGCGGGCGTTTGGCATACATCTGCTGCTCGTTGGACAGCTCCGCCTCCAGGCTGGCGATCTGGCTGGACAGCTGCGAGCTGTCGAAGTCTGGCGCTGGCGTGGCCGGCTTGGGCTGCGCCTTGCTTTCCTTGGGCTTGGGCTCGACCTTCTGTGGCTTGGGCGCGGTAGTCACTACCGCCGACTTCTGCGGGACAGGGGGCGGTACCACCTCGGGCTTCGCGGCGGGCGGCGGGGTGATCTTGTTGATCTTGCTGTCCTGGAACGGCGCCAGTTCGGTGGTCTTGGGCACCGCTTTTTTGTCCAGGGTGCCGCTGCCCTGCTGGTTGTCCTGGGCCTGGAAATCGGCCTTCTCGGGCGGTTTCTCGCTCTTGAAGGTGGCCAGGGTGATGTCCATGGTGTGGCGGATTTCGGCAGGCTTGACCACGCTGAAACCGACGCCAAGTAGCAGCGCCAGGTGCACCAGGACAGCCAGGAACAGGGTGAAGCCGAGCCGGTCCGCCGGGCGAACACGGGGGGGCAGCAGGTCGGCGGGGATGTCAGCAGGCAGCGTCATCGGGTATCCAGCAACCGCAGGGCGGGGTAGCAGGCCAGGCAAAAAGGACCCGCATCATACCCCACTCTGGGTTGTTGCCGTGCGTCGGCGGTCAGCGCGCCTTCAGCTGGCGATCAATGGCATCCATCAATTGCCCGCCGATATCGGTGTTGTAGGCGGCATCGATCTCGCGGATGCAGGTGGGGCTGGTGACGTTGATCTCGGTGAGGTAGTCGCCGATCACGTCCAGGCCCACGAACAGCAGGCCCTTCTCGCGCAGGGTCGGGCCGACCTGGGCGGCGATCCAGCGGTCGCGGTCGGTCAGTGGGCGTGCCTCGCCACGGCCGCCGGCGGCCAGGTTGCCACGGGTCTCGCCGCTGGCCGGGATGCGCGCCAGGCAGTAGTCGACCGGCTCGCCGTCGATCATCAGGATACGCTTGTCGCCGTCCTTGATCTGCGGCAGGTATTCCTGCGCCATGATCTGCTGGTTGCCGTGCCGGGTCAGGGTTTCCAGAATCACCGACAGGTTGGGATCGTCCTTGCGGTGGCGGAACACCGACGCCCCCCCCATGCCGTCCAGTGGCTTGAGGATGACGTCACCCCGGCTGTCGGCGAACTCGCGCAGAATGTCCACGCGGCGGCTGACCAGCGTCGGCGCCATGCACTGGTGGAACTGGGTGGCGAACAGTTTCTCGTTGCAGTCGCGCAGGCTCTGCGGGCGGTTGACCACCAGCACGCCCTCGCGCTCGGCCTGCTCCAGCAGGTAGGTGCTGTAGACGAACTCCATGTCGAAGGGCGGGTCCTTGCGCATCAGGATCACGTCCAGGTCGGCCAGTGCGCTGTCCTGCTCCTCGCCCAATTCGAACCAGCGGGCCGGGTCGGCGAACACTTTCAGCGGGCGCATCTGCGCACGGGCCTGGCCGGCGCCCAGGTACAAGTCGCGCTGCTCCATGTAGAACAGGCTCCAGCCGCGTGCCTGGGCGGCCAGCAGCATGGCCAGCGAGCTGTCCTTCTTGTAGGAGATGGACGCGATGGGGTCCATGACAATGCCGAGGCGAACGCTCATGGGGTGGTTCCTCTTGGCGGCGAATGGCCGCGATGGATCGAAAGAAAAGTGGCTCAGGGTGGCGCTGTGAGCGCTGCCGGTCAAGGGGCGCGGCAGATGGAATGGCCACCCGGAGTGTGCTAAAAATGCCAGTCATAGTGCTGAATGACAGGCCCATGGGGCTGCTGCGCAGCCCTTTCGCGACGCAACGCCGCTCCCACGATGGCCCCAGGATTTCGGCAAATGGTAGCCCAACAGATGGAACAACCCCTGAAGGTGATGGTGATCGACGATTCGCGCACGATCCGCCGCACCGCGCAGATGTTGCTCGGTGAAGCGGGCTGCGAGGTGATCACTGCCAGCGATGGCTTCGATGCCCTGGCCAAGATCGTCGACCACCAGCCCAGCATCATCTTCGTCGATGTGTTGATGCCGCGCCTGGACGGCTACCAGACCTGCGCGGTGATCAAGCACAACAGTGCCTTCAAGGACACCCCGGTCATTCTGCTGTCGTCACGCGACGGCCTGTTCGACAAGGCCCGTGGCCGGGTGGTCGGCTCCGACCAGTTCCTGACCAAACCGTTCAGCAAGGAAGAACTGCTCGACGCGATCCGCGCCCACGTGCCCGGCTTTGCCGCAGCCCAACAACACGCACCCTGACCGCGCCCCGCCATGGCACGGTTCTACTTTCCTGATGGGGAAACAGCATGGCCCGAGTTCTGATTGTCGACGACTCGCCGACAGAGATGTACAGATTGACCGAATGGCTGGAAAAGCACGGTTACCAGGTGCTCAAGGCCAGCAACGGTGCCGATGGCGTGGCCCTGGCCCGGCAGGACAAGCCCGACGCGGTGCTGATGGACATCGTCATGCCCGGCATGAACGGCTTCCAGGCCACCCGCCAGCTCAGCAAGGACCCGGAAACCAGCGCCATCCCGGTGATCGTGGTGACCACCAAGGACCAGGAAACCGACCGTATCTGGGCCACGCGCCAGGGCGCCCGTGACTTCCTGACCAAACCGGTGGAAGAGGATGCGCTGATCGCCAAGCTCAAAGAAGTGCTGGGAGCTTGACCACCCGCCCGCAGGGCGCGTCGCTGACGGCCTTCGAGTTGTTGCTGGACATCGACCGGCGTTGCCGCCTGCTGGTCGCCGACCAGCCGCCGCAGGACAACCGCCTGCAGCAGTGGAGCGGTATCGGCTTTCGCATTGCCGGGCAGTGGTTCGTCGCGCCCATGGGGGAGGTGGCCGAGGTGCTGCGTGAACCGCGCAGCAGCCGCGTCCCCGGCGTGCAGCCGTGGGTGTGCGGGGTGGCCAACCTGCGCGGCCGGCTGTTGCCGGTAATGGACCTGAGCAGCTTTTTCGGTCTGGGCCACGCCGCCCCGGGCAAGCAGCGGCGGGTACTGGTGCTGGACCACGAGGACCTGTTCGTCGGCCTGCTGGTGGACGAGGTGCTGGGCCTGCAGCACTTTGCCCTGGACAGCCTGCAGCTGTCGCCACCACAGCCTCTGATTCGCGCCGCTGCACCCTTCGTGCGGGGGCATTTCCCGCGTGAACGCAACTGGGCGATCTTCAGCCCCTTCGCCCTGGCCCAGGCGCCGGGCTTTCTCGATGTGGCGTTATAGGACCTGCGAACGTGAACAAGCCCGTCACCCCCGTCACCACCGTGACCCCACGTACCCGCAGCATCGCGCAGATCACCGTGCTGTTCCTGATCCTGATCCTGTCGATCATCCTGCTGTTCGCCAACTTTGCTTATCTGAACACCCAGTCCAACTACGACAAGCAGTACATCGGCCATGCCGGCGAACTGCGTGTACTGTCGCAGCGCATCGCCAAGAACGCCACTGAAGCCGCCGCCGGCAAGGCCCTGGCCTTCAAGCTGCTGTCGGATGCGCGCAACGATTTCGAACGGCGCTGGGGCTACCTGCGCCAGGGGGACAAGTCCACCGGCCTGCCACCTGCACCGCCCACGGTGCGTGACGAGATGGAAACGGTACGCCGCGACTGGGAAAACCTGCGCAGGAACACCGATACCATCCTGGCCAGCGAGCAGACCGTGCTGTCGCTGCACCAGGTGGCGGCGACCCTGGCCGAGACCGTGCCGCAGTTGCAGGTGGAATACGAGAAAGTGGTCGAGATCCTGCTGCAAAGCGGTGCCCCGGCCACCCAGGTGGCAGTGGCCCAGCGCCAGCTGCTGCTGGCCGAACGCATCCTCGGCTCGGTCAACACCGTGTTGGCCGGTGACGACACTGCGGCCCAGGCAGCCGACGCCTTTGGCCGCGATGCCGGGCGCTTCGGCCAGGTGCTCGAGGGTATGCTCAGTGGCAACGCGGCGATCCAGGTGACCCGTGTCGAGGACGCCGACGCCCGTGCGCGCCTGGCCGAAATCGCCGAGTTGTTCCAGTTCGTTGCCGGTTCGGTGGATGAAATCCTCGAAACCTCACCGGAACTGTTCCGCGTGCGCGAGGCCGCGGGCAACATCTTCAGCCTGTCGCAAACCCTGCTCGACGAGGCCTCGCACCTGGCCAACGGTTTCGAGAACCTGGCCGGTGGGCGCACCCTCGACACCGTCGGCGGCTATGCCTTGGGCCTGCTGGCGCTGGCTTCGATCATCCTCATCGGTCTGGTCATGGTACGCACCACCAATCGCCAACTGCGCGAGACGGCGGAAAAAAACGAACGCAACCAGCAGGCAATCATGCGCCTGCTCGACGAAATCGAGGAGCTGGCTGACGGCGACCTGACCGTGACCGTGTCGGTGACCGAAGACTTCACCGGCGCCATTGCCGACTCGATCAACTATTCCGTGGACCAATTGCGCGATCTGGTCGCTACCATCAACCACAGCGCCATGCAGGTCGCTGCCGCTGTGCAGGACACGCAGAACACCGCACGCCAACTGGCCAAGGCCTCCGAGCACCAGGCCGAGCAGATCAGCGAGGCGTCCGAGGCGGTTGGCGACATGGTCGAGTCGATCGACCGGGTTTCGGCACATGCCTACGAGTCGGCCAAGGTGGCCGAGCGCTCGGTGGCGATCGCCAACAAGGGCAACGAGGTGGTACACAACACCATCAACGGCATGGACAACATTCGCGAGCAGATCCAGGACACTGCCAAACGGATCAAGCGCCTCGGTGAGTCTTCCCAGGAAATTGGTGACATTGTCAGCCTGATCGACGACATTGCCGACCAGACCAACATCCTTGCCCTCAACGCGGCGATTCAGGCCTCGCTGGCCGGCGAGGCCGGCCGTGGTTTTGCCGTGGTCGCCGACGAAGTACAGCGCCTGGCCGAACGCTCATCGTCGGCCACCCGGCAGATCGAGGCGCTGGTGCGCACCATCCAGGCCGATACCAACGAGGCGGTGATCTCCATGGAGCAGACTACCGCCGAAGTGGTGCGCGGTGCCCGCCTGGCCCAGGATGCCGGGGTGGCGCTGGCCGAGATCGAAGGCGTATCGCAGAACCTCGCCGACCTTATCCACAGCATCTCGGACGCTGCACAGTTGCAGACTTCGTCGGCCGGGCAGATCTCCCATACAATGGCGGTCATCCAGCAGATTACCGCGCAGACCTCCGCCGGCTCCAGCGCCACCGCCGACAGCATCCGGCACCTGGCGCGCATGGCCAGCGAAATGCGCCGTTCGGTGTCCGGGTTCACCCTGCCGCCCCAGCAGAGCCCAACTGACGAGCAGCGCTGAGGAGTGCCCATGGCTGTAGTTGCTGTAAGCCCGGAGCGTCACGACACGGTGGCGCTGGCCTGGACCAAGGCCGCCATCCTGGACTGCCTGGGCCAAGCGCGCCAGGCACTGGAGCGCTTTGCCGGCGAGCCGGGCGACCTGTCGATGCTGGCGTTCGTGGTCGACAACCTGCACCAGGTGCATGGTTGCCTGCGCATGCTCGAACTGCGCGGGGCCACGCGCCTGGCCGAAGAACTGGAGCTGTTCGCCAAGGCCTTGGCCGATGGCCAGGTCAGCCCTCGCGGTGATTGCCTGGGTGCATTGTTCCGCGGCCTGGAGCAATTGCCGTCGTATCTGGAACGCTTGCGCGGCGCCCGCCACGACCTGCCCCTGGTGATGCTGCCGCTGCTCAACCAGCTGCGTGCCTGCCGTGGCGAGGAGCCATTGGCCCAGGCCAGCCTGATCAGCGGAGCCACCCAACGGTTTGCTGGCGCCGACGACCTGGCCAACCTCGACCTGTCGCTGGGCAACTGGCGCGAGCAGTTGCAGGCCGGGCCGGGCCGCGATGCCCTGCGCTCGGTGGTGACCGCGCTGTGCGACGACCTGATGCGCATAAAGGAGCGCCTGGACCAGTTCGTGCGCGGTGATCGCCAGCACAGCGAGCAGCTCGATGCCCTGCTGGCACCGCTGCGCCACGTGGCCGACACCTTGGCGGTGCTGGGCTTTCAGCAGCCACGTCGGGTGATCATCGACCAGGTGCTGGCGCTACAGGCCCTGGCCCAGGGCGAGCGGGCGGTGGACGACGCGGTGTTGATGGATGTAGCGGGGGCCCTGCTGTATGTGGAGGCCACGCTCAATGGCATGGTCGGCCCGCTGGAGGAAAACGGCCAGGGCGGCCTGCCGGGCTCGGACCTGGCCGAAATCCGCCAACTGGTGTTGAACGAGTCGCTGAATGTGCTGCAGCAGGCCAAGGACCTTATCGGCGATTGCCTGGAATCCGACTGGCCGCGGCAACGCCTGCAAGCCTTGCCAGGGTTGTTGCAGCAGATTCGCGGGGCTCTGGCGATGTTGATGTTGCCGGCCGTGGCCGAGCTGTTTGCCGGTTGCGCCAGCTATGTGCAGCGCTGGCTGCAGCACCTGGAGGTGGAGCCGCCAGCCGACGAGCTGCGGCACCTGGCCGAGGCCTTGAGTGCCGCCGAATGCTACCTGCAATGGCGGGTGGCGGACCCATTGGCGGATGGCCAGCCCTTCATCGACATGGCGCACGCCAGCCTGGCGACGCTGGGCGTGCACTGCGCGCTGGTCGAGGCCACTGCAGGCCACGATGGCAGCGCTGATGGCATTGATGACGAGTTGCGCGAAGTGTTTCTCGACGAGGCCGGTGAACTGCTGCCGGAAATCGAGCGCCACTGGCTGCGCTGGCGTGCCGACAACCAGCAGCGCGAGGCACTGGGAGAAGTGCGTCGCGCCTTGCATACGCTCAAGGGCAGCGGCCGCATGGTGCATGCCGAGGCGGTGGCCGAGCTGGCCTGGGGCGCTGAGCACCTGCTGAACCGGGTGCTTGAGGGCCGCAGTGTGCTCACCCCGGAAGGTGTAGTGGCCCTGCAGCAGGTGTTCGTCCACCTGCCCGACCTGCTGGCCGACTTTGCCGCCGGCCAGTTACCACAACTGACGGAAATCGAGCAACTGGCCGGGCACCTGCATGCCCTGGCAGAAAACGATACCCCGGCAGCGGCCGAGATCGACGGCCTCGACCCGCAATTGCTCGATATTTTCCGCAGCGAGGCGCAGGGCCACCTGGCCAGCCTGGATGCTTTTCTGCAGGGCGCCGACGGCCATGACACGTTGGTCAGCGATGGCCTGCAGCGTGCCCTGCATACGCTCAAGGGCAGTGCGGCCATGGCCGGGGTGATGCCGGTCGCCGAACTGGCCACCGCCTTCGACCGCCTGGCTCGGGAATACAAGGGCCACCAACTGCCCCTGCAAATGGCCGAGATCGAATGGCTGGAAGCTGCGCGCTCGCTGTTCCACCTAGGCCTGGCACAACTCGACAGCACGCCGCTGGCGGCCATCCCCGGCGCCGCGGAGCTGATCGAGCAGGTCGGCCAGGCAGTGGATGGGCACCTGGCCAGCTTGCATGACGACCCGCAGCGTATGCGGCGCAGCAAGCGTGACCCGCAGTTGATCGCCAGCTTCCTGGCACAGGCTATGGATATCCTGCTGGATGCCGAGTCGTTGCTGTCGCGCTGGCAGGAACAACCCGGCCAGCGCGATGCGCTGGACACTCTGCTCGACGAACTGACCACCCTGGGCCACGCCGCGCACCTGGCCGAGCTGTGGCAGATGGATGACGTGTGCGAGGCCTTGCTCGACCTGTACGGCGCCGTGGAGGAGGGCAGCCTGCCCGCCGATGCGCGCTTCTTCGCTCACGCGCAGCGGGCCCATGAGGCCCTGCTGGACATGCTCGACGAAGTGGCGGCCGGGCAGGACATCCCGGCAAGGCCGGAGCTGGTCGACAGCCTGCGCAACCTGCTGGGCCAGGCCTTGGCACCGGAGGCCACTGGCCTGGTGGGCATCGACACGGTCACGCCGCTGCACCCGGACATGGACCTTGCCGATACCCTTGGCCTGGGGTTGGCGCACAACCCTTTGCTGCCGGCTGCGGCTGAGCCGCTGATCGAAGAGCCGGAAAGCCCTGGTGAAGAGCTGCTGGAAGTCTTCCTCGAAGAAAGCTCGGACATCGTCGAGAGTGCCGCTGCAGCCCTGGCGCGTTGGCAAGCCGACCCACGCAGCAGCGTCGAGGTGGATAACCTGATGCGCGACCTGCACACCCTCAAGGGGGTGGCGCGCATGGTCGAAATTGCGCCGATCGGCGACCTGGCCCACGAACTGGAATTTCTCTACGAGCTGCTGGCTGCTGGCCGCCTGCCGCCGAGCGCACCACTGTTCGCCCTGCTGCAGAACTGCCACGACCGCCTGGCGCACATGCTCGATGCCGTGCGTCTGGGCCAGCCGCTGCATGCCGCCACGGCGCTGATCGACTACATCCGCAACTTCAGCAGCGCGGCGCTGACTGACAGTGCGGCGGGCCAGGGGCCGGTGGGGGCTGCCACCAGCGAGGCGCCGGCGGCAGCCCCGGAGCGGGCGCCAGGCGACATGGTCAAGGTCGATGCCGACTTGCTGGACGATCTGGGCAACCTGGCTGGTGAGCACTCGATCATTCGTGGGCGCATCGAGCAGCAGGTCAACGATGCGCAGTTCACCCTCAACGAGATGGAAACCACCCTCGAGCGCATGCGCGACCAGTTGCTGCGCCTGGACATCGAGACCCAAGGGCGGATCTCCAGCCGGCAGCAGTTCGAAGGCGATGCCTATGACGACTTCGACCCGTTGGAAATGGACCGCCATTCGCAGTTGCAGCAGCTGTCGCGGGCCCTGTTCGAGTCCGCCTCGGACTTGCTCGACCTCAAGGAAACCTTGGCACAGCGCGCCCAGGAGGCCTACAGCCTGCTGCAGCAGCAGGCGCGGGTGAACAGCCAGTTGCAGGAAGGCCTGACCGCCACCCTGATGGTGCCCTTCGAGCGCCTGGTGCCACGCCTGCAGCGTGTGGTGCGGCAGGTGGCCAGCGAACTGGGCAAGCAGGTGGAACTGGTGGTCGGCAACGCCGAGGGCGAGCTGGATCGCAGCGTGCTTGAACGCATGGTGGCGCCGCTGGAGCACATGCTGCGCAACGCCGTCGACCATGGCCTGGAAAGCCGCGAAATGCGCCTGGCCGCCGGCAAGCCGGAGCAGGGCACCATTCACCTGAACCTGCTGCACGAAGGCGCGGACATCGTTATCGAAATGACCGACGACGGTGCCGGCGTGCCACTGGAAGCGGTGCGCCGCAAGGCCATCAAACGAGGCCTGCTGGACCCGCAGGCGCAACTGAGCGATCACGAGATTCTCCAGTTCATCCTGCGCCCGGGTTTTTCCACCGCCGAGAAGATCACCCAGATTTCCGGGCGTGGTCTGGGCATGGATGTGGTGCACGAAGAGGTCAAGCAGCTGGGCGGCTCGATGAGTATCGAATCGGCCCAGGGCAAGGGCGCGCGCTTCCTGATCCGCCTGCCGTTCACCGTGTCGGTCAACCGTGCGCTGATGGTGCACCTGGGCGAAGAGCAGTACGCGATTCCGCTGAACACCATCGAGGGTATCGTCCGCGTGCCGCCGGCCGAGCTTGCGGCGTGCTACCAGCTGGACGCCCCGCGTTATGTGTACGCTGGTCACGAATACGAGCTGCACTACCTGGGAGAGCTGCTGCAGGGCCTGCCGCGTCCGGCACTGCTCGGGCAGAGCGTGCCGCTGCCGGTGCTGCTGGTGCATTCCCAGGAGCAATCGTTCGCCATCCAGGCCGACAGCCTGTCGCCCAGCCGCGAGATTGTGGTGAAGAGCCTGGGGCCGCAGTTTGCTGCGGTGGCCGGGTTGTCGGGGGCGACGCTGCTGGGCGACGGCCGGGTGGTGCTGATTCTCGACCTGCTGGGCCAGTTGCGTGGCCAGCAGCGGCGCCGGGCGCGCCTGCCGGGCGGCGGTGCAGCCCAGCGCCAGGTGCTCGGCCCGGCGCCACGGCGGGCGTTGCTGGTAATGGTGGTGGACGACTCGGTGACCGTGCGCAAGGTCACCAGCCGCCTGCTGGAGCGCCACGGCATGAGCGTGCTGACGGCCAAGGACGGGGTCGATGCCATGGCCTTGCTGGAAGAGCACCGCCCCGATGTGTTGCTGCTGGACATCGAGATGCCGCGTATGGACGGCTTCGAGGTGGCCACACGTATCCGTCGTGACGAGCGGTTGAAAGACTTGCCGATCATCATGATCACCTCGCGTACCGGGCAGAAGCACCGCGACCGTGCCATGGCCATCGGCGTCAACGAATACCTGGGCAAGCCGTACCAGGAGTCGGTCCTGTTGCAGAGCATTGCCCACTGGAGCCAGACCCATGCTTGAACTGATCGCCGGCCAGCGCAGCAGCCTGACCGGGCTGTTGCTGCCATTGGGCGACCGTACCCTGGTGTTGCCCAACGTGGCGGTGGCCGAACTGAGTGGCCAGCGCAACCTGGTGTGCCAGCGCGGTGAACCGGCCTGGCACCTTGGCTGGATCGACTGGCGCCAGCAGCGCCTGCCGCTGATCGGCTTCGAGGCCGCATGCGGTGGCGAGACACCTTGCGGCGAGCGGGCGCGCGTGGTGGTGCTCAATGCTTTGGGTGATACCGGGCTGCGTTACCTGGCAGTGTTGCTGCAGGACATTCCGCGCTCGTGCAAGCTCGACAGCCAGCTTAACTACGTGGACGTGGCGCTGGGGCGCCTGGAGCTGGCGGCGGTGCAGGTGGGCGAACAGGTGGCGCGGGTGCCGGACCTGGTCGGGCTGGAACGGCTGGTGCGTGACGCGGAACTGCAACCTGAGTTTGGGTAGGATGGAAGGCGCAGGGCCTCTTCGCGGGTAAACCCGCTCCCACAAGGATCCCACAAGCCTGAGGGCGGTGCCGTACCTGTGGGAGCGGGTTTACCCGCGAAGAGGCCGGAACAGAAGGACGCAGGAACCCAGCCCACCTCAGGAGGTCTGTGTTTGCATGTATCACGGTGAACGCTTCAACGCCTGGACCCACCTGGTCGGTGCCGTCCTGGCCTGTATCGGTGCCATCTGGCTGATCGTGGTAGCGGGTCTGCAGGGCGACCCGTGGAAAATCGTCAGTTTCTCCATATACGGCGGCACCTTGCTGTTGCTGTACAGCATTTCTACCCTGTACCACAGCACTCGCGGGCGGGCGAAAGTGATCATGCGCAAGCTCGATCACCTGTCGATCTACCTGCTGATCGCCGGCAGCTACACGCCGTTCTGCCTGGTCAGCCTGCGCGGCCCCTGGGGCTGGAGCCTGTTCGGGGTGGTCTGGGGGCTGGCGGTAATCGGCATGCTGCAGGAGATCAAGCCGCGCTCCGAGGCACGGATCCTTTCGATCATCATCTATGCGGTGATGGGCTGGATCGTGCTGGTGGCGGTCAAGCCGTTGCTGCACTCGCTCGGCAGCGCCGGCTTTGCCTGGCTTGCCGCCGGCGGGGTGTTCTACACCGTCGGCATCATCTTCTTCGCCTTCGACAGCCGCTTCCGCCACTGGCATGGCATCTGGCACCTGTTCGTGATCGCCGGCAGCCTCATGCACTTCGTGGCGGTGTCGCTCTACGTGCGTTAGTTAAAAGTCGCCCCACAGTTGCTGCGCCACCGATAGTGCCACCACCGGTGCGGTTTCGGTGCGCAGCACGCGAGGGCCGAGGCGTGCGGCGTGGAAGCCGGCAGCCTTGGCCTGCTCGACCTCCGCTTCGCTCAGGCCGCCTTCGGGGCCTATCAGGAAGGCCAGGGTGGCAGGCCTGGCGTGGCTGGTGAGCGGTTCGGCGACCGGGTGCAGGACCAGTTTCAGGTCGGCCTTGGCGCTGTTCAGCCATTCGGCCAGGGTCACTGGCGGGTGGATGACCGGCAAGGTCGAGCGGCCGCATTGTTCGCAGGCGCTGATCGCCACCTGGCGCCAATGGGCCAGGCGCTTGTCGGCGCGTTCGTCCTTTAGCCGCACTTCGCAGCGTTCGCTGACGACCGGGGTGATTTCGTTGGCGCCCAGCTCGGTGGCCTTCTGGATCGCCCAGTCCATGCGCTCGCCACGGGACAGACCCTGGCCGAGGTGGACATGTAGCGGTGAGTCGGCCTGGCCGGCGAGGGCCTGGTCAAGGCTGACGCGGACGGTTTTCTTGCCCACTTCGAGCAATTGGCCGCGGTATTCCTGGCCGCTACCGTCGAACAACTGCACGGCGTCGCCGGGGGCCATGCGCAGTACGCGGCCGATGTAGTGGGCATGGGCTTCGGGCAGGTCGTGCTCGCCAAGGCTCAGGGGGGCGTCGATGAAGAAGCGGGACAGTCTCATGGTTCAGCTCGGACGAAAAGGGGTCATGTGACCCTGTGGGAGCGGGTTTATCCGCGAAAGCGGCGGTGGACTCACAATCGCATTCGCGGGTAAACCCGCTCCCACAGGGTTCGGCGGCGGCTTTCGGGCTTAGCCCGGGTCGCGGAAGTCGGGGTGGAAGTTGGCCGGTACGGTCACGCTGATGCTATCGCGGGTGGCAATGTCGATGCCTTCGCTGGCCACTTCTGCCAGGAAGTCGATTTGCTCCGGCGTAATCACATAGGGCGGCAGGAAGTACACCACGCTTCCCAGCGGGCGCAGCAGGGCGCCACGCGTCAGGGCATGCTCGAACACCTTCAGGCCACGCCGCTCCTGCCACGGGTAGGCGACCTTGCCGGCCTTGTCCTGGACCATCTCGATGGCCAGGGCCATGCCGGTCTGGCGAATCTCGGCCACATGCGCGTGGTCGGCCAGGTGCGCGGTGGCGCTGGCCATGCGTGTGGCCAGCGCCTTGTTGGCCTCGATCACGTTGTCCTGCTCGAATATGTCCAGGGTCGCCAGCGCCGCGGCGCAGGCCAGCGGGTTGCCGGTGTAGCTGTGCGAGTGGAGGAACGCGCGCAGGGTCGGGTAGTCGTCGTAGAACGCCTGGTACACCTTGTCGGTGGTCAGGCAGGCTGCCAGCGGCAGGTAACCGCCGGTCAGGGCCTTGGACAGGCACAGGAAGTCCGGGCGGATGCCGGCCTGTTCGCAGGCGAACATGGTGCCGGTGCGGCCGAAGCCCACGGCGATCTCGTCGTGGATCAGGTGCACGTCGTAGCGGTCGCAGGCCTCGCGCAGCAGCTTGAGATACACCGGGTGGTACATGCGCATGCCGCCGGCACCCTGGATCAGCGGCTCGACGATCACCGCGCTGATCGAGGCGTGGTGCTCGGCCAGGGTCTGCTCCATGGCCTGGAACATGGTGCGCGAGTGCTCTTCCCAGCTCATGCCTTCGGGGCGCAGGTAGCAATCGGGGCTGGGCACCTTGAGGGTGTCGAGCAGCAGCGCCTTGTAGGTTTCGGTGAACAGCGGCACATCGCCGACCGACATGGCGGCGATGGTTTCGCCGTGATAGCTGTTGGTCAGGGTGACGAAGCGCTTCTTGCCCGGTTTGCCGACGTTCTGCCAGTAGTGGAAGCTCATCTTAAGCGCCACTTCGATGCATGACGAACCGTTGTCGGCATAGAACACCCGGTCGAGGCCGGCCGGGGTCATGGCCACCAGGCGCTCGGACAGCTCGATCACCGGCTGGTGGCTGAAACCGGCCAGGATCACGTGCTCCAGTTGGTCGACCTGGTCCTTGATGCGCTGGTTGATACGCGGATTGGCGTGGCCAAACACGTTGACCCACCAGCTGCTCACCGCATCCAGGTAGCGTTTGCCTTCGAAGTCTTCCAGCCACACGCCTTCGCCGCGCCTGATCGGGATCAGCGGCAGCTGCTCGTGGTCTTTCATCTGGGTGCAGGGGTGCCACAGGACCTTGAGGTCGCGTTGCATCCACTGATCATTGAGGCCCATCGGCACTTCTCCTGGCTTTGCGGCTTGGTTCGACGGCGTAAGCCTAAGCAATGCGGCAGGGCAGGACAACCGCCTCTGTTCCCGGAAGGGCTAACTTTGCTTGCCGCCATGCTGCATGGACAAAGGCAAAAATGTGAGGTGCCAAAAGCACTTGATGTCGCTGTGCTGGCAGGGTCGGCAGACCTGACGTATTCTTAACGCATCTCTCCCGGGGCATTTCTGCCTCTCCCCGTTTCTGTAACCCCCTGACTCGGAGTTCGCCGACATGGCTGCTGCTTGGGTGCGCCTGTGCGCGTTGGTATTGATTGGTGTGTCCAGCGGCGCCGCGCTGGCAAAGGACAAGACACCCTCGGCGATCGTCGTGGGTGGCGGCCTGGCGGGCCTGACGGCCGCCTATGAGCTGCAGAACAAAGGCTGGCAGGTGACGCTGCTGGAAGCCAAGTCGGGCATGGGCGGGCGCTCGGGCCTGGCCACCAGCGAGTGGATCGGCAACGCCAAGGCGCAGCCGGTGCTCAACCAGTACCTCGACCGTTTCAAACTTGAAACACTGCCTGCACCGGAGTTCGTGCGCACCCCCGGTTACCTGATCGACGGCGAGTATTTCAGCGCCACCGATCTGGCCACCAGGCAGCCGGCCACCGCCGAGGCGCTCAAACGTTACGAGAAAACCCTCGACGACCTGGCCCGATCGATCGACGACCCGTTGAACCCGCAGGCCACCAGCACGCTGTTCGCCCTCGACCAGATCAACGTCTCCACCTGGCTGGACAAGCTGCAACTGCCGACCACTGCCCGTCAGCTGATCAACCAGCAGATCCGTACCCGCTACGATGAGCCATCGCGCCTGTCGCTGCTGTACTTTGCCCAGCAGAACCGTGTGTATCGCGGCGTCAGCGACCGTGACCTGCGTGCCGCGCGCCTGCCCGGCGGCAGCCCGGTGCTGGCCCAGGCCTTCGTCAAGCAACTGAAGACCATCAAGACCAGTTCGCCGGTGACCTCCATCGTCCAGGACAAGGACGGCGTCACGGTCAAGGTCGGCAGCGTCGGTTACCAGGCGGACTACCTGGTCATGGCCGTGCCCCTGCGCGCCCTGGCCAAGATTCAGATGACCCCGGGCCTGGACAGCCAGCACCTGGCGGCGTTGAAAGGCACCAACTATGGCTGGCGCGACCAGTTGATGCTCAAGTTCAAGAAACCGGTGTGGGAAAGCCGCGCGCGCATGTCGGGCGAAATCTTCAGTAACGCTGGTCTGGGCATGCTGTGGATCGAGCCCGCGCTCAAAGGTGGCGCCAACGTGGTGATCAACCTGTCGGGCGACAACGCCCGCCTGCTGCAGGCGTTCGGCGACAAGCAGATGGTCGACCAGGTGCTGATCCGCCTGCATGCGTTCTACCCGCAGGCCCGTGGCTCATTCACCGGTTACGAGGTCAAGCGCTACAGCACCGACGCCAGTACCGGTGGCGCCTACCTGGCCTATGGCCCGGGGCAGATCAGCAAGTACTGGCGCCTGTGGGAGCGCCCGGTGCAGCGCATCACCTTTGCCGGTGAGCATACCGACGCCCTCTACCCAGGCACCCTGGAAGGCGCCCTGCGCAGTGGCCAGCGCGCGGCGAGCCAGGTGCAGGACCTGCTGGCCGGCAAGTCGTTCGACCCGGCCAAGGCGGCACCGGTGGCGGCGGCAGCGGCAGGTGCCGTAGCGGCCAAGGAGAGCAAGGGCGGGTTCTTCTCCAACCTGTTCGGTGGTTCGTCCGACAAGAGCGACAAGGCGGACAAGGCCCCGGCCAAAGCTGAGCCGAAGCCGGTCGATGAGGCCAGGCAGGAAAAGCCGGGCTTCTTCAAGCGCCTGTTTGGCGGGGCGGACAAGCCTGAGGTGAAGGCCGAGCCGATTGCCAAGGCCGAGGACGTGGCGCCGGCACCTGCGCCAGCGCCGCAAGCCGCGCCGGCCCCGGTTGCGCCAGCGGCTGTGGTCAAGGAAGCGGCGGCCAAGCCTGCTGCGACCAAGGCTGCACCTGCCAAGCATGCATCGGCGCACAAGCCAGCCCAGACCAAAAAGGCGACTGCCAAGTCCGAGCCGGCCAAGAAAGCTGTGGCCAATACCCAGGCCAAGGCTGGTTGATTTATTGACAGAGTTGGCCTCTTCGCAGCACAAGGCTGCTCCTACAGGTACTACGCCGTCCTGTAGGAGCAGCCTTGTGCTGCGAACGGGCCGGCACTGGTAACCGCTGATTACCCAACTATCTTTAATGTTTCCTTAATGGGAAGCTTACAAAATAAATATCGGATTTTTCGATAATCCAGAGCAATTTTTTCCGCTTTTCTTCGATACGTTACGCGTTAGTCTGTGCACAGCTTTCACGGGGAAACACGTCAACATGCAACTGCGCAATTCACCTTCTCGCTACGGCGTGGTCAGCATCGTCCTGCACTGGGGCGTAGCTCTGGCAGTCTTCGGCCTGTTCGGCCTGGGCCTGTGGATGGTCGGCCTCGACTACTACAGCCCTTGGCGCAAGGCCGGCCCGGACCTGCACAAGAGCATCGGCCTGGTGCTGCTGGCGGTGATGCTGCTGCGGGTGGTCTGGCGCTTCATCAGCCCGCCACCACCGGCACCGGCCAACCATGGCGCACTCACCCGCCTGGCGGCCAAGCTCGGCCACCTGGCCCTGTACGTGGGGCTGTTCGCGGTAATGATCGCCGGTTACCTGATTTCCACCGCCGACGGTGTCGGCATTCCGGTGTTCGGCCTGTTCGAAGTACCGGCACTGGTCAGCGACCTGCCCGACCAGGCAGACCTGGCTGGCGTGATTCATCTCTGGCTGGCCTGGGGCTTGGTGATTTTTGCCGTGCTGCATGCCTTGGCAGCGCTCAAGCACCATTTCATCGACCGTGACGCGACCCTGACCCGCATGCTGGGCCGCAAAGCTTGACTCTCAACCTCAATTGCATAGGAAGGAAGTAAGGATGTTGAAAAAGACTTTTGCCGCACTGGCGCTCGGTACCGCTCTGTTCTCCGCTGGCCAGGCCATGGCTGCCGAGTACAAGATCGACAAGGAAGGCCAGCACGCGTTCGTTGACTGGAAGATCAGCCACCTGGGCTACAGCTTCATCCACGGTACCTTCAAGGACTTCGACGGCAACTTCACCTGGGACAGCGCCAAGCCTGAAGCCAGCAAGATCAACGTCGACCTGAAAACCGCCAGCCTGTGGTCGAACCACGCCGAGCGTGACAAGCATATTTCCAGTGCCGACTTCCTCGACGTGAAGAAGTACCCGCAAGCCAAGTTCGTCTCCACCAGCGTCAAGCCGACTGGTGACAAGACCGCTGACGTGACCGGCGACCTGACCATGCACGGTGTGACCAAGCCGGTTACCTTCAAGGCCACCTTCAACGGTGAAGGCAAGGACCCATGGGGCGGCGAGCGCGCTGGTTTCAACGCCACCACCACGCTGAACCTGAACGACTTCGGCATCAAGGGCCCGGGCGCTACCTCGCAGACCCTGGATCTGGATATCAGTGTCGAAGGTGTGAAGCAGAAGTAAGTATTGCCTTGGCAATAAAAACGCCGCCCATTGGGCGGCGTTTTTGTTTCCCGTTGTAGGCTCCAGGCTTAGCCCTTGCGGGTCAGCAGCGCCGGGCGCTCACCGCGCGGGCGGCTTGGCAGGTCATCCAGCTGCTCTGGCGTCGGATAACGGTCGAGCTTGGACTCCTTGCGGATGATCACCGGCTGTTTTTCCGGCTGGCGCGGGTTGCGCACCGCAGGCTCTTGCCGAGCAGCATCTTCCCGGGCCGGGCGACCACGGCCGCCGCCATCACGACGGGCACCGCCACCGTTGTTGGCACGGGCCGGGCGTTTCTCGCCACCGCCACTGCGCTGCTGGCCACCATTGCGGCCCTGGCCACCCGCATTGCTACGCTGGCCGTTACCTTGAGCCTGACCTTGGCCGGCATTGCCACCTGGGCGGCGATTGCGGCCCTGGTTCTTGTTCTGGTACGGGCTGACATAATCGGCGCGGTTGCCGAAGTTGTCGATCTCGTCGTCCAGGAACTCTTCCGGGTCACGGTCGGCAGGTACTCTCGGAACGCTGCTGTTGCTGGCCTGCTGTTGCTGCTGGCGCGGCTTCTTGTCACGCGGCTTGCGTTGTTGCTGTTGCTTGTCGCCGCTCTTTTCCTTGTCGGCCGGCTTGTCCGCAGCCTGTTGCTTGGCCTTGCCTTTATCCTTGCCCTTGTCCTTTCGGCCGCCGTTGGCGTCTTTGCCGCCTTCGCCGCGGGCCTGCTGGTTACGGCCACCACGGCCGTTGTTCTGCTGGCGTTCGCGCACTTCAGGCTTTTCGGCCTCTACCTGGCTGGCGTCGAAGCCCATCAGGTCGCCGTCCGGGATCTTTTGCCTGGTCACCCGCTCGATGCTCTTGAGCAGTTTTTCTTCATCCGGCGCGACCATGGAAATGGCCTCGCCCGAGCGCCCGGCACGGCCGGTACGGCCGATACGGTGGACATAGTCCTCCTCGACGTTCGGCAGCTCGAAGTTGACCACGTGTGGCAGCTGGTCGATGTCCAGGCCACGGGCGGCGATGTCGGTGGCGACCAGTACGCGAACGCTGTTGGCCTTGAAATCGGCCAGTGCCTTGGTGCGGGCGTTCTGGCTCTTGTTGCCGTGGATCGCGGCGGCGGTCAGGCCGTGCTTTTCCAGGTACTCGGCCAGGCGATTGGCGCCGTGCTTGGTGCGGGTGAACACCAGCACCTGCTCCCAGGCACCCTGGGTGATCAGGTGCGCCAGCAGCGCGCGCTTGTGGCTGGCGGGCAGGCGGTAGACGCGCTGCTCGATACGCTCGACGGTAGTGTTCGGCGGGGTGACCTCGATACGCTCCGGGTTGTGCAGGAGCTTGTCGGCGAGGTCGGTGATGTCCTTGGAGAAGGTAGCCGAGAACAACAGGTTCTGGCGCTTGGCCGGCAGGCGGGCGAGGACCTTCTTGACATCGTGGATGAAGCCCATGTCGAGCATGCGGTCGGCTTCGTCCAGCACCAGGATTTCCACGTGGGCCAGGTCAACTTTACCTTGGCCTGCCAGGTCGAGCAGGCGGCCCGGGCAGGCGACCAACACGTCTACACCCTTGGCAATCGCCTGGATCTGCGGGTTCATGCCGACGCCGCCAAAAATGCAGGCGCTGACCAGTGGCAGGTCACGGGCATAGACCTTGAAGCTGTCATGCACCTGGGCTGCCAGCTCGCGGGTCGGGGTCAGGACCAGTACGCGAGGTTGGCGTGGGCCATGGCGCTGCGACTTGTCGGGGTGGCCAGCCGGGAACAGGCGCTCAAGGATCGGCAGGGCGAAACCGCCGGTTTTACCAGTACCTGTCTGTGCGGCGACCATCAGGTCGCGGCCTTGCAACACGGCGGGAATCGCCCGCTGTTGCACGGGGGTCGGCTGGGTATAGCCCGCAGCCTCGATAGCGCGGACAAGAGCCTCGGAGAGACCGAGGGAAGCAAAGGACATGGGCAATCCTGTTCTCGTGTGGGCTGGGCCCGTTTGGGATGTTCTGCCTGGCGCGACGGGCATCGGTGGGATGCGATCGCGTCCGGTCCAGCTGGGCTTTCACTGCACATCCGGGTAACGGAGGGTGGACGCGAAGGCGCGTCGATGCCGATCGGGATGCCTGTTGCGAGGCCGAGCGTCCGGGCGTGAGCCGGGCGGGAAGGCCCGAGTATAACAGAGCTATCGCGCTGTGCTGCTTTCCTGCTGCTCAACGGCGTTGAGAATGTTTCCGCTGTGGCTTGTGTAGCGGTTGCTGATTGCCTCGTAGGCCGGTTCCTGCTTGAAGCGCCGCAGTTCCGCGGCGAAGGCCTGGGCCAGTGCCTCCCGCCCCGGCTTGCGCGCCAACCCCAAATACTGTGGCTGACGGCTGATCACCAGTGGCAGTTCCTCGATTTGTTGCTGCAGGCCCAGATGCCGCAGCAGGTAATGCCCAACCCTGCGGTCGGTGATTGCCAGGTCGATGCGGCCTAGCATCAGCTTGCCGAAGTTGGCTTCATGAGTAGGCGCGGCTTCGCGCTTGAAATGTACGGCCTCGGTGAACGCTGCACCATAGGCGTAGCCGGGTGAGGTGCCAACGGTGAGGCCGACAAGGTCATCCAGACTATTGACGGCATGGCGACGTGCGCGAGCCTGGAAGAGGACGAACTCGACCTGCGACATGGGCTCGGGGGCGTATACCAGGTATGGCTGGCGCGACTCGGTCTGAAAGACGTCCATGATGCCGTCGGCCAGGCCTTGCTCAATCATTGCCAGACAGCGCTTCCAAGGCAGGAACTGCCATTCCACCTCGACGCCAAGGCGTTCGAACACCAGGGTGGTGACTTCGTAGTCGATACCGTGCGGCTGGCCGTTGTGCTGGTACGCATAGGGTGCCCAGTCGTCGGTCACCAGGCGCAGGCGCTCGCCCAAGGCCAGCGGGCTCAGGCAGGCGAGCAACAGGATCCAGAACAAACGGGCGACGGGTGGCATGGCCGGAGATTACGCGCTCGGCCTGTTCAAGGCCAGTGGGGATGGTGTTCTCCTGTGCCGGCCTCCTCGCGGGTAAACCCGCTCCCACAAGTACTGCGCAAGTCTGCAAGCCAGCAGAGATCCTGTGGGAGCGGGTTTACCCGCGAAGAGGCCGGCACAGGTCACTCAAGTGTGGGAAGACCTCAGCAGATGCGCCTCGATATCTTTGCGCCGCTCGCCCAGTGACAGGCGCAACCCCGGGTGGCGCAGGCACTGGCGCAGTTGCTCGGGCTCCATGTGGCCATGGCGGGCATTGAGGTTTTCCAGGGCCTTGTCCCACCAGGCCGGCGCGCAGGCGCGGTCGAACTCATTGGGGTAGGGGTAGCAGCCATACAGAAGCTCGCGGGCGAACTGGCGTTCGTGGCTGGGCAGGGTCATGCTCAGCGCCTTGTAGCCCAGGCGTTGCAGGGCCGGTGGCCGTGGCAACTGGTCATTGACCAGGGGCACGTCGGCCAGCGCTGCGTGGCTCAGCAGGTCGTGGCCGTGCTTGCGCAGCCAGGCCTGGATCTTGGCGCGGAACTGCGCCTTGCGGCTCCAGTAGTGGTGGATGACATCGGTGCATTCGGCCAGCTCCAGCGTGCGGTAGGCTGCCACCGCCAGGCAGAACTCCTCGAGGGTATAGGCCTCGCGAGCCAGGGGGTGGAACTCGTCCATCATGGCGATGGAGCGGTCCAGGGTGCCGGCGTCTTCGGCAGTTAGGCCGATCACCCCGGAGTTGACCAGTGGCATCTGGCAATCGGCCAAGCCTCGGGATTCGAGGATGGCCAGCAGGTTCTTGTACAGCAGGCACTTCTGGTTGCTGCCGTAGCGCGCGCCGATGGCATTGCACAGCAGGCGGCCCGGGGCTACCCGGGCGAACAGCTCCAGCGGCGACTTGCGGAAGAAGGTGTCGGTGTCGATCAGCACTGCCAGTGGGTGTTGTTGCAGCACCTGGCGCAACAGCACATGCTTGCTGCGAAAGTGATAACCGTGAGGGGCGTTCCATGCCTGGCGCGTGGCTTCGTCTAGCAGGTGTACGGTGACCGGCAGGCCGGCATAGGGCTGCGGATTGTCGGTGTAGACCTGGATGTCCATGGCTTCGCCTGCCGCTGTGCCCAGGTGGGCGAGGGCGCTGACGATGCTGAAGCAAGCTTCCTGATGGTAGGTTGCCGGGCCAAAAGCCAGGTAGACGAGCTGTGGACGCGATGGCTGGTGTGGCTGCATGGCGGGCAAGACCTGTGTAACCGGAAAATGAATAAGGCTTTAGTCTATGACCAAAGCCTTAATCAAATCTTAAACAGATTTTGCAAAAAATTTCAGCGCGGCAGCTTCAGATTGTTCCAGATCGCCAGGCTCGGTTCGGCCTGGTTCAAGGTGTAGAAGTGCAGGCCCGGTGCGCCACCTTGCAGCAGCTGTTCGCACATGCGGGTGATCACTTCTTCGCCGAATGCCTGGATGCTGGCGGTATCGTCGGCATAGGCTTCCAGCTGCTTGCGGATCCAGCGTGGGATCTCGGCGCCGCAGGCGTCGGAGAAGCGCGCCAGCTTGCTGTAGTTGGTGATCGGCATGATGCCGGGCACCACCGGGATGTCTACGCCCAGCTTCTGCGCGCGCTCGACGAAGTAGAAGTAGCTGTCGGCATTGAAGAAGTACTGGGTGATGGCGCTGTCGGCACCGGCCTTGACCTTGTGCACGAAGTTGGCCAGGTCAGCCTCGAAGTTGCGAGCCTGTGGATGCATCTCCGGGTAGGCGGCCACTTCCAGGTGGAAGTGATCAGCGGTTTCCTGGCGGATAAATTCGACCAGATCGCTGGCGTAGCGCAGTTCGCCACTGGCCATGCCCATGCCTGAAGGCAGGTCGCCACGCAGGGCGACGATGCGCTTGATGCCTGCTGCCTTGTATTCGGCCAGCAGGGCGCGCAGTTCAGCCTTGGTGTCGCCTACGCACGACAGGTGCGGTGCGGCAGGTACCTTCACTTCGCTTTCCAGCTGTAGCACGGTGTTCAGCGTGCGGTCGCGTGTCGAGCCACCTGCACCGTAGGTGCAAGAGAAGAAGTCCGGGTTGCAGGCGGCCAGCAGGCTGGCAACGCCCATCAGCTTTTCGTGACCGGCATCGGTCTTGGTCGGGAAGAACTCGAAACTGTAACGGCGTTCCTGGGACATCAGGCGTTCCTCTAGCAGCAAGCTTCAAGCGGCAAGCTGCAAGTAAAAGCCAGATCGGTTATGGCCGGTCTGGCTTGGACATCGTTCAAGATCTTTGCTGCTCGAGCTGCAAGCGGCAACGGCACGGTCTGCCTTTGCTTGCCGCCTGAAGCTTCAAGCTTGCTGCTTAGTAGCGGTAGGCGTGCGGCTTGAACGGGCCTTCGACGGTGACACCGATGTAGTCGGCCTGCTGCTTGGTCAGCTGGGTAACCACGCCGCCGAAGCCGCGGACCATTTCCAGGGCCACTTCTTCGTCGAGCTTCTTCGGCAGTACTTCAACGGTCAGGCGCTCGGCTTTCTTCTCGGCCGGCAGGTCGGCGAATTTCTGTTCGAACAGGAAGATCTGCGCCAGTACCTGGTTGGCGAACGAACCGTCCATGATACGGCTTGGGTGACCAGTGGCATTACCCAGGTTGACCAGGCGGCCTTCGGCCAGCAGGATCAGGTAGTCGTCGTTCTGCGGGTCGAAGCTGCCAGCGCCGGTGCGGTGGATCTTGTGCACCTGCGGCTTGACCTCTTCCCAGGCCCAGTTCTTGCGCATGAAGGCGGTGTCGATCTCGTTGTCGAAGTGGCCGATGTTGCAGACCACGGCACGCTTCTTCAGGGCCTTGAGCATGTTGGCGTCGCAGACGTTGACGTTGCCGGTGGTGGTCACGATCAGGTCGATCTTGCCCAGCAGGGCCTTGTCGATGCTGGCTTCGCTGCCGTTGTTGATACCGTCGATGAACGGCGAAACCACTTCGAAACCGTCCATGCAGGCCTGCATGGCGCAGATCGGGTCGACTTCGCTGACCTTGACGATCATGCCTTCCTGGCGCAGGGACTGGGCAGAGCCCTTGCCCACGTCACCGTAGCCGATCACCAGGGCCTGCTTGCCCGACAGCAGGTGGTCGGTACCACGCTTGATGGCGTCGTTCAGGCTGTGACGGCAACCGTACTTGTTGTCGTTCTTGCTCTTGGTGACCGAGTCGTTGACGTTGATCGCCGGGACTTTCAGCTCGCCCTTGGCCAGCATGTCCAGCAGGCGGTGAACGCCGGTGGTGGTCTCTTCGGTCACACCGTGCACGCGCTCCAGCACTTGCGGGTACTTCTTGTGCAGCAGCTCGGTCAGGTCGCCACCGTCGTCGAGGACCATGTTGGCGTCCCATGGCTTGCCATCCTTGAGGATGGTCTGCTCCAGGCACCACTCGTACTCTTGCTCGGTTTCACCTTTCCAGGCGAATACCGGGATACCGGCGGCGGCGATGGACGCGGCGGCCTGGTCCTGGGTGGAGAAGATGTTGCAGGACGACCAGCGCACTTCGGCACCCAGGGCAACCAGGGTTTCGATCAGCACGGCGGTCTGGATGGTCATGTGGATGCAACCCAGGATCTTCGCACCCTTGAGCGGTTGCTCGGCCAGGTACTTGCGACGCAGGCCCATCAGTGCAGGCATTTCCGATTCGGCGATGATGGTTTCGCGACGGCCCCAGGCGGCCAGGGAGATGTCGGCGACTTTGTAATCGGTAAAACCAGCAGGCATGTTTGCAGCGCTCATGAGAGCCTCCATTCGTAGTGTGCGAATGGGCGCCGTTGTGCGTTAAGCGCCCGCGAGAGCGAGCAACGCCCCATCCGAGCCTGACAGGCCTAGCCTGCTGCAGCGCCCCTCGGACGGGTGGCGGGCATGGCGCCGCTGTGGGCGTCCATGTGAAGCGGCGGAGATTATAGCCGCGCCCGTCGGCTTGCCCAAGGTTTTCTGTCGATTAATCGCGACGATAGTCGATGTTCAATGGAGCGACAGCGGCCGCTCTGCCATCATTGCTACACGTTAGCCAGGCAGGTCAGGAGTACAGATGAACTTTCATACCCGCAAGTGGGTTAAACCCGAAGACCTCAACCCCAACGGCACGCTGTTCGGTGGCAGCCTGTTGCGCTGGATCGACGAAGAAGCGGCGATCTACGCCATCGTTCAGCTGGGCAACCAGCGCGTGGTGACCAAGTACATATCGGAAATCAACTTCGTCAGTGCCTCGCGCCAGGGCGACATCATCGAGTTGGGCATCACCGCCACCGAGTTCGGTCGCACCTCGATCACCCTCAAGTGCGAAGTGCGCAACAAGATCACCCGCAAGGCCATTCTCACGGTCGACAAGATGGTCTTCGTCAATCTTGGCGAGGATGGGCTGCCGGCACCACACGGGCGGACCGAGATCAAGTACATCCAGGACCAGTTCCCGGACAGTGCAGTCGAGTAGATCTCGGTTGTCGGTGCTGGCCTCTTCGCGGGTAAACCCGCTCCCACAAGGTTTTCACTGCCCGAAAGGTAGCGGAGATTCTGTGGGAGCGGGTTTACCCGCGAAGAGGCCGGCACAATTGCTCACGGCTGAGCGCTGACTTTGCGCACTACTCGCCCGATGCTCAACCCCTGCACCAGGATCGACGACAGCACCACGATGTAGGTGATCGACAGCAGCAGGTCACGTTCCTCGCCCTGTGGCAGTGACAGTGCCAGGGCTACCGACACGCCACCGCGCAGGCCACCCCAGGTCAGCACCCGCACCGTACCCTTGGGCACCGGGCGCCAGCGCCGCAGCAGCACAATCGCAGGGGCCACGGTCAGTAGCCGCGACAGCAGCACCGCCAGCGCCAGCACGCCGCCGGCCGCCAGGTGCATCCAGTTGAATGGCAGTAGCAACAGTTCCAGGCCGATCAATGCGAACAGCAGGGCGTTGAGCATGTCGTCGATCAGCTCCCAGAAACCGTCCATGTAGCGACGGGTCATGTCGTTCATCGCCAGGTTGCGTCCCAGGTTGCCGATGATTAGCCCGGCCACCACCATGGCGATCGGCGCCGAAACGTGCAGCTCGTAGCACATCGCCGAGCCACCGATGACCAGCGCCAGGGTCAGCATCACTTCCACCTGGTACTGCTCGACGCTCTTGATCATGCGGTACGTGGCGTAGCCGATCAGGCCGCCGAACAACACGCCGCCGATGGCCTCGCGGGCGAACAGGATCGCCGTGTCGGTCATGCTCGGCGTCTCACCCAGCTGGATGATGCCCAGCAGCACGGTGAACACCACCACCGCGGTGCCATCGTTGAACAGCGACTCGCCGACGATGGTGGTTTTCAGCGGTTTGGAGGCATTGGCGGTACGCAGCGCGCCCAGCACGGCAATCGGGTCGGTGGGCGAGATCAGCGCACCGAACAGCAGGCAATAGATCAGCGGCACCTGCCAACCGAACAGGGCGAACACCCAGTGCGACAGGTAGCCGATGACCACGGTGGCAATCAGCACGCCGACGGTGGCCAGCAGGCCGATGGGCCAGCGGTAGCTGCGCAGGTCGGAGAGGTTGACGTGCAAGGCACCGGCGAACAGCAGGAACGCCAGCATCCAGTGCATCAGCAGGTCGTTGAAGTCGATCTGGTTCATCAGCCCTTCGACGCGCGCTTCCAGGCCAGGGAAGCCGATCAGGCTCAGGCCCTGCAGCATCAGGGAGAACAGCAGCGCCGTGACCATCACGCCGATGGCAGGGGGTAGGCCGATGAAACGGTAATTTACATAGGTGAGGAGGGTGGTGAGGCAGATAAACGCGGCAACTAGTTCAAGCATCCCGAATCCTGTAACAGTGGCTTCCAAGTCGTAACCCGAATTACTCGGGCAGTTCTTTGATGACCTGGCGCGGGGTTCGGGGCACACTATTTGACTGTGCAGGTAGACCGCGTTTCTGTTGTGAGGTTTCCACCGGGTTTCTTCATACTTCGGTTCTTGCTGTCGAGCACTCGTGGCTTTCTGGCTCGACGGGCTGGTGCTGCAAGCCGGAGCCCGGTAGGGCGACCTCGGCGATTCGTGTCGAGAAATACCTGTCGAAAGGCTCCCAGTCGGGATATTCCTCGGGCGAGACAGCCATTGCCATCAAGCGACCTACAAGGCCGCAGATCCAGTCCGCGCATTGCAGGGTCTGGAAGAGGTGGCTTTCGCCCTGCAGCGGCGGCTCTATCAGGCTCCGACATTTATCTGCGGGGTCCTCGAACATCGCCAGGGTGCAGGCTTCTACATTTTGTTCACGCCACTCGTTGCCAGCACGCTGCTCATCCAGCAGGAGCATGAAGGTTGAGCGGGACTGCGTGCAATAACGATCGATCGTTCTCACCGCATGCAGCAGTTGGCGTCTGAATGTCTTGGTCGCGTCGTGCTGCCTGGCCGGGCCGGTCTTATGTTCACCCGCATAAATGACATACCCGCCAATCTTTCTGATGTGGTTGAGCAGGCGAAACGTTGCCTGTCTCAATGATCGATATTGTGTGACGTTACGTGTCGTGAATAACTTTGAGCCCTTCTTTTCCCATTGATAGGGAGGGAGGCTTCTGGGGTTTTCATGGTTTATGTCCCAGGCAAGTAACTGGCATTTCAGCTGATAGAAGAAGATGGCGAACTCCCGTACTTCTTCTGCAGGTAGTAGCACCCCACCCAGCCCGAACACTGGACTGGTCTTGAATTGGGTATGAGTGCGCGAGATGTATTGCCCGACATGGCCGAATTCGTCGAGGTAGGCCACATAATGCGTCATGATTTCTGGGTGTCCTTGGCCCAGAAATACGAAAGCCCGCATGCTTTCGCATCGCGGGCTTCGGAAGGTAGGCACGGGTGACCCCATGCGTTACGGCAATCCTAATCCTGCAAAGCCTGAAGCGTCAATCGCGTTTCGTAAGCGAGTGTGTTTCCGTTTGGGTAGCCGCCTTGAGGTATCACGCGTTTCCATGCGGCACAGCGAGCGATGATTGTATTGCGTTTTGGGGCAAGCCCCGGCTTGCAAGGCGTATTGAAACTTCTACAGCGTTTGTAGCCTTTTTCCTTAGTCGTACCTATTACCCAAGGTATAGTGCTGCAAACGAATCTGACTCGAAGGCAAGGACGATTTCGCGTGCTGGCAACTTCCCTGGTGTTGGTCGCTGCCCTGCTGCATGCGACCTGGAATACCCTGATCAAATTCAGCGGCGAGCGCCTGCTGGTGATCGCCAGCATGGATACGGTGGCGTTGGCCTTCGCGGTACTTGCGGCGCCCTTCGTCGAGGTACCGCCGGCCAACATCTGGCCTTGGCTGCTGGCTTCGGCGCTGGCCGAACAGCTGTACCGCTTCCTGCTGATCCAGGCCTACCGCGTGGGCGACCTGGGGCTGGTCTATCCTCTGATGCGCGGGCTGTCGCCACTGGTGGTGCTGGGGCTGACCCTGGCCTTTGCCGGCGAGTCGCTGAGCCAGCAGCAGATAATCGGCATCCTGCTGATCCCCTGTGGCATGGCCTGCCTGTTGTGGCAGGGCGGTGGCGGTGACCGGCTGCCCTGGTCGATGCTGCCGGTAGTTGCCCTGATCGGCCTGTGTATTGGTTGCTACACCTGGTTCGACGGCCAGGCCGTGCGCCTGTGGGGCAAGCCTTGGGATTACCTGGTGTGGCTGACTTTGCTCAGTGCGTGGCCCTTCCCGCTGCTGGCCAGCGTGGCGCGGCGTGCGCCGTTCGTGTTGTTCTGGCGCCTGCAGTGGCGCCTGGGGCTGGCGGTGGGGCTGTGTGTATTGCTCAGTTACGCGCTGGTGCTGTGGGCCATGCACCTGGGGTCGGTGGCCGAAGCGGCGGCGTTGCGGGAGTTGAGCGTGATCCTGGTGGTGCTGCTGGGCATGCGCTACCTGAAAGAACCTTTTGGCGGGCCGAGACTCCTAGCTTGCGGGCTGGTCCTGGCGGGTATGCTGGTGATGAAGCTCTAACCCATTTTCGAACAAGGAGTCATGAGCATGACCGTTGCCCTGTGGTGCATCCTGATCGCGCTGCTGTTGAACCCGCTTTGTGCCTTGGTCGCCAAGGCCGGCAGTGGTCGCTTCGGCCTGAAGGACAATCATGATCCGCGCGCCTTCCTTGATACGTTATCGGGCCTGCCAAGGCGTGCCCATGCTGCGCAGCAGAACGGCTACGAGGCCTTTCCGGCTTTTGCCGCGGCAGTACTGGTGGCGGATATCGTCGGCAATGCCGAGCAGGTGACCCAGGATGTACTGGGGGTGATGTATATCACCAGCCGATTGCTTTATATCATCTGCTACCTGGCGGACTGGGCAGCACTGCGCTCGCTGGTGTGGTTTGCCGGGTTGGCGATCATCGTTTCGTTCTTCGTGGTTTCAGCCTGAAAACGCACTGCTTGCTTCGCGGGTAAGCCCGCTCCCACAGGTGCTGCACAGATTTCAAGACCTGTGCAGTACCTGTGGGAGCGGGTTTACCCGCGAAGAATCCATCGCCGATCAAGGCACTTTCGGCACCTCGGGCAGCGGCTTGCCCTTGGGCCACAGCATCCAGATCTGCCCCTGCTGCTTCATGTTCCCGGCCAGTTCCCCGGCCTCCGGCCCGGTGCCCCAGAACAAGTCCGCGCGCACCTCGCCCGTAATTGCCCCGCCGGTATCCTGAGCCCCCACCGGGCGCACCACTGGCGTACCGTCCGGGCGAGTGGTGGACAGCCACAGCAGGCTGCCCAGCGGAATCACCTTGCGGTCGATGGCCACGCTGTAGCCAGCAGTCAGCGGTACGTTCAGCGAACCGCGCGGCCCTTCGTTGCTATCCGGGCGGGTGCTGAAAAACACGTAGCTGGGGTTGCTGGCAAGCAGTTCCGGCACCCGCTGCGGGTTGGCCTGGGCCCAGGCATGAATGGCGCCCATGCTCACTTCTTCCTTCTTCAACTGGCCCTGTTCCACCAGCCAGCGCCCGATCGGTCGGTAGGGGTGACCGTTCTGGTCGGCGTAACCCAGGCGCAGCTGGCGGCCGTCTTCCAGTTGGATCCGGCCGGAACCCTGGATCTGCAGGAACTGCAGGTCCATAGGGTCGGTCAGCCAGGCCAGCACCGGCGCCTTGACGCCGTCACGGTTGATCACCTCGGCGGTATCGTAAGGCTTGAGCACGCGGCCATCGAGGCGACCGCGCAGGCGCTTGCCCTTGAGTTCGGGGTACACGCTGGCCAGGTCGACCACGATCATGTCCTCGGGGATACCGTAGACCGCCACGTGGTTGGTCGCCGACTGGCTCAGGCTGCCAGGGTAGACCGGTTCGTAGTAACCGGTGATCAGGCCGTTGGCATTGTTTTCGGCCGAACGCAGGCCGTATACCTGTAGGTTCTGTTGCAGGAAGGCGCGTACCTGCATGGCATTGTCGGGCACGCTGGCGGCTGTTTCGCAGGTGCTGGCCCAGACGGTGTCGCGCTTGAGCTTTTCACAGCCGTTGCGCCAGGCCTGGAAGCCGGCTAGCAGGTCGCTGTCGCTGACGGTGGGCAGGTCCTGCCAGGAGGCATTGGCGTAGGTGGCGATGGCATGGGGCTCGGGTTTGGCGCTTTCGCCGCCGTTGCAGCCGGCCAGCAGGGCCAGCGCCGGGAGTGTCCAGGCCAGATGGCGCAGGGCAGATTTCATGAGTACGTTCCTGTCATGGGTGAACATGAATATTCGCCCCTGTTTTTTATGTGGCTATTGGTCTTTGGCCCTTGGGCAGCGATACTGGCCGCCCATTTGCGTAGGCCGAAGTGACCGTGATGTTGAAGCGATTGACCGTTGTTCTGCTGGCAGCACTGGCCCTGGGTGGTTGCGATCGGGTTGACCCGAACTCCCCGCTGGGCAAGCGCAAGGTGATCTTCAAGGACATGCTCAAGACCAGCGAAGACCTGGGCGGCATGCTGCGTGGCCGGTTGCAGTTCGACGGGGTGAAGTTCGCCGACGGTGCACTGAAGCTGGACAACCTTTCGCACCAACCCTGGCAGCACTTTCCACAGGCCCGTGATGGTGGCGACAGCAGTGCGCGTGCCGAGGTATGGGAGCGCCAGACACGCTTTCATGACTTGGCCCGGCAGCTGGAAGGCGTCACTGGCGAACTGGTCGATGTCACCCGCGGCCAGCCGCTGGACGCTGCGCAGTTGAAGGCGCCGATGGACAAGGTCGAAGCAGCGTGCAAGGCCTGTCATACCGAGTTTCGTAATCATTGATGGACTGCATTGCTCTGTGTAGGAGCGGCCTTGTGTCGCGATGGGCCGCAAAGCGGCCCCGGCGATTTGTGCATCAGCTGAAGCCCTGGGGCCGCTGCGCAGCCCTATCGCGACACAAGGCCGCTCCTACAATGATCGCGTCTGCCCGGTCGGAGCCTTAGCGATCCAGATCGTCCACCGCTTCCTGCAGTTCCTTGCGCGACTCGGCCAGCTTGTCCTTGCGCTTGTTGATCTTCTCCGAATCGCCTTTCTTCTCGGCTCTCTTCAAGTCCTTTTCCCGCTGCGCCACTTCGTGACGGGCTTCGAGCACCTTCTGCTCACGTTCCTTGCGCAGGCTGGCATCGGTGCAGTTGTCGACCCCACGCAGCGCCTCCTCCAGCCCCGCGACCTGGTCGTTGTTGCCGTGGTCACGGGCAATCTTCAACTGGTTCTCGATGGCGCTGCGCTTGGCGGCGCAACCGGTCAGGCCGGCATCCGGCCTTGCCGCTTGTACGGCGCCAGCGGCCAGGCCTAGTGTCGCGAGCAGGAAAAGGGTCGAAATACGTTTCATGAAAAGCCTCCTTGACGGGGCGGGGCAGCAAAAGTTGGGGGAAATCCTGCCTTGGTTTTGCCCATTTAGAAACCCTTGTTGGGGTCTTCCGGCTTAATCTCGGGATTTTCCTACGGGTAAATTGGTAAATAATCATTGCTCGACGCTTTGCCTGTCGATCCGGAATCCGTCGATCCCTGCCTTGGCCAGCTGCGTTGCAATGGCTTGAACCTCGGTGCTCGCAAAAAATCCTGCAAGCTGTTGCCCGCGCTTTTCACCGATACCGGGCATGGCTTGCCATTCGCGGTTTGTGCGCGCAGCCAGCGCCGGCCAGTCGGCTGTCACCTGCACGCCTTCGGGTGTGGGCGCGCCCAGCCCGCGCAGCCATTGGGCAAAGGGCCGTGAGCGGGCTTGGTCGAAACTGCCCAGCAGCTGCATAGCTGTCGTGTCGCTGATGCCCGTTACCTGGCCCAGGCGCTCGGCATCCAGGTGCAGCCAGTCGGTCATCGAGGTCACCAGCCCTGCAGTCACCAGTCGGCGCCAGGTGCCGGGGCCGGTGCGCGGCAGGGCCAGCCCCTGCTTGCCGCTGAGCCAGGTGAGGCGGGCAATGAACTGCTCCTCGCAGCCTTCGCTGGCCTGCCAGCAACTGTGGGCATGATATTGGCCGGGCGCTGGTGCGGTCACCGGTTGGCGCTCGGCGGCGCGGTGCACCACTTGCTCCAGGCGCGGAATGGTCAGCCCGGCAAGGCTGATGGCCACCTGGTCTCCGGGGCGGATGTCGAGCTTGAGCCAGCGTGCCAGCGAGCCCAGGCTCACCTGGGTGATTCGCCGGTCATCCAGGGTAACCGGCAGTACATGCAAGACTGGTGTGACCCTGCCTGTGCGGCCAACGCGGAAGCGTACTTCGCGCACTTCGGCCAGGGCCTGCGTGTACGGGTGCTTCCACGCCGCGATCCAGTAGGGTGCCTTGGCCTGCCAGCGCTCGGCCGACGGCCGTACGCCTTGGCGCAACACCACGCCATCGGTGGCGAAGGGCAGGGGTGAGCGGTACCAGTACTCACGCCAGTGCGCGGCATCGTCCGCTGTTTCTATGGCGACGCTGTAATCCTGGCTGTGCGCAAAGCCCAGTTCCGCCAGCTTCGCGAGGCGTTCGGCCTGCTGCTCGGGGCCTTGCGGCCAGTCCCACACGAACAGGCCGATGCGTTCGCCATGCTCACGACCCAGCTGCTTGCGAGCCAGCAGCCCGGCTACCGTCCCTCGGGCGTTGGCGCTGCCTGCCCGGGCTTGCACATGCGCATCCAGGCGCAGGTACAGTTCGCCCTGCAGTTGCAGGTCGATGGCCTGGGGCAGCTGCCGGTTGATTGCGTCGAGCAGGGGGATGTGGCGGCTCCAGTCGTGCCCCTGCACGCCGTCCCCCCGGCTGATCAACTGCACCAGCCGGCCCTGTCGGTAGATGAGGGATACCGCTACGCCATCGACCTTTGGCTGCACCCAGACATCGGCCTTGCCGGCCAGCCAGCGTTCTACAGCCAGGCGGTCGGCCAGCTTGTCGACGCCGGTATGTGGCACCGGGTGAGGGATTGGCCCGCCAGCGCTGGCCAGCGGGGACGGGGTGGTCGCGATGCCAAAGCATTGCTGCAGGTACACCAGGCGCTGGCGGCTCTGGTCGTACAGTTCATCGGCCACCAGTGCGATGCCCTGACGATGGTAATGGTCGTCCCAGCGGGCAAGCGTGGCGCGCAGCTGGGTTACTTCAGTCTCGACTTGCTCCGGGCTCCAGGCGGGGCATGTGGTGGCCCAGGTCAGGGGGGCACTTAACGTCAACAGCAGGGCGAATAGCAGTATGAGCGGCATGGCCAGCATCCTTGCGTGGCGGGGGGAGCTCTAAGCATAGGAGGGTGGCTTGGTGGGGAATGAGTGGAGATGTCAGGTGATGTGTCACACATGGGGCTGTGTGAGGGCTGACAGGTGCCTGCCTTAGGGCTTCGAGGTGGAGCAGAAATCGAGCGCCGCCCGCGCGGCGCTTCGCGGGGCAAGCCCGCTCCCACATTTGTTGCAACGTGGCCATGCCTGTGGGAGAGGCGTTGCCCGCCTTGGCGAAGTGTTTGAGACAGGCGAGACGGCAGTAGCGCCAGTCGAGAAACCGCATCAAGCCAACAAGGCTGACAACCATGGCCTCCCAGGTTCGGCACGTTGCAACAAATGTGGGAGCGGGCTTGCCCCGCGAAGCGCCGCGCGGGCGGCGCTCGACCTCGAAGGCGGTACACAACCCAAGCCAGACACAAAAAAGCCCCTGCCGATTGCTCGGCAGGGGCTTTCGTCCAGCGCTGTAGGAAACTTACAGACCGGCAGCGTCACGCAGCGACTGGGCGCGGTCGGTGCGCTCCCAGGTGAAGGTGGTGAAGGTGTCGTCGCCGACCGTCTTCTGCTGCGGGGTACGGCCGAAGTGGCCGTAGGCAGCGGTTTCCTGATACATCGGGTGCAGCAGGTCGAGCATGGTGGTGATGGCGTACGGGCGCAGGTCGAAGCACTCGCGTACCAGCTGGACGATCTTGTCGTCGGAGACCTTGCCGGTACCGAAGGTGTTGATCGAGATGGAGGTCGGCTGGGCCACGCCGATGGCGTACGACACCTGGATCTCGCAACGCTCGGCCAGGCCGGCGGCGACGATGTTCTTGGCCACGTAGCGGCCGGCGTAGGCGGCGGAACGGTCGACCTTGGACGGGTCCTTGCCGGAGAACGCACCACCACCGTGGCGGGCCATGCCACCGTAGGAGTCGACGATGATCTTGCGCCCGGTCAGGCCGCAGTCACCCACCGGGCCACCGATGATGAAGTTGCCGGTCGGGTTGATGTGGTACTGGGTGCCCTTGTGCAGCAGTTCGGCAGGCAGGGTGTGCTTGACGATCAGCTCCATCACGGCTTCCTGCAGGTCTTTCTGCGAAACCTCAGGGTTGTGCTGGGTCGACAGCACCACGGCGTCGATGCCGACCACCTTGCCATTTTCGTAACGGCAGGTGACCTGCGACTTGGCGTCCGGGCGCAGCCATGGCAGCAGCTTCGATTTGCGCGCTTCGGCCTGGCGCTCGACCAGACGGTGCGAGAAGCAGATCGGTGCCGGCATCAGCACGTCGGTTTCGTTGCTGGCGTAGCCGAACATCAGGCCCTGGTCACCGGCGCCCTGGTCTTCCGGACGGGAGCGGTCGACGCCCTGGGCGATGTCCACCGACTGCTTGCCGATGATGTTCATCACGGCGCAGGTGGCGCCGTCGAAGCCGACATCGGAGCTGTTATAGCCAATGTCGATGATGACCTTGCGCACCAACTCTTCCAGGTCGACCCAGGCGGAGGTGGTGACTTCGCCAGCGATGATGGCGACCCCGGTCTTGACCAGGGTTTCGCAGGCTACGCGGGCGTATTTGTCCTGGGCGATGATGGCATCAAGGACGGCGTCCGAAATCTGGTCGGCGATCTTGTCCGGATGCCCTTCGGACACGGACTCGGAGGTGAAAAGGGAGTATTCGCTCATCTCGAAGGTTCCTGAAATTTACCGATGGTGTATGTCGCCAGCCGTCCGCTGGAAATGGCGGACCTGGATCTGGAAACCGTTACGCAAGCCCACGTACAGGCTGTCCCCGGGGGCCAGCCCGGCAGCGCTGGCCCAACGGGCCAGGTCGTCCTGTTCGAAGCCAAGCCACAGGTCGCCGCAGGCTTCGCGCGCCCACCCCTGGTCATGGCTGCACAGTTCGGTGACCAACAGGCTGCCGCCTGCCTTCACCCGTTTGGCCAGCTGGCGCAAGGCCAGGGCCGGGTCGCTGAAATGGTGCAGCACCATGTTCAGCACGACGCAGTCGGCGGCTACATCCGTTGCACCCAGTGCATCGGCCAACTGCAGGTTCACGTTGTCGAGCCCTTCGCGCTGGCATACCTGGCGCGCCAGTTCGAGCATGGTCGGGCTGTTGTCCAGGGCGGTGACCCGGGCGAAGCGCCGGGCCAGGTCGGGCAGGAAGCCACCGTCGCCGGGGCCGACCTCCAAGGCGCTGGCGGCCGGGTCGAAATTCAGTTTGTCGAGCAGCGCAAGCAGGCTTTCGCGGTACTGAGGCAGGCCGGCGATCAGGTCTTGCTGGGCTCGGAACTTCTCTTCCACGCGCAGGAAGAAGTCCTGGCTGGTGGCTGCGCGGCGTTGCTGCACCTGGGCAATGCGCGCCTGCACGTCAGGCGGCAGGGCCAGCTCATCCACCTCTTCGAGCAGCGCTGCATGCAGCCGGCCGCCCAGGCGCAGGCTGTCGGGCAGGGCGCGGCGGTAGAAGATGGCATTGCCCTCGCGACGGGTTGCCACCAGCTCGGCCTGGGCCAGCACCTTCAGGTGGTGGCTCATGCCCGACTGACCCACGTCGAAGATCTGCGCCAGTTCCAGCACACCGAACGAGTCGTTGGCCAGGGCGCGCAACACGTTCAGGCGCAACTCGTCGCCACTGGCTTTGCACAGGGCAGCCAATGTTTCGCGTTGCTCGGGGGTCGATTGCGCACGGAGGTTCATGGGGCGGCAGTCTAGGCAGGTATCGTTGCCCTCGCAAGGGCAATATCAAAAAGTTTTGATATTGGCTGATAGGCGGAGTGCGGGGTTGCCCTTTCGGGCCTCTTCGTGGGTGAACCCGCTCCCACAGGTTCAGCACTGCCCTCAGGCTTGGTGCGACCCTGTGGGAGCGGGTTCACCCGCGAAGAAGCCAGCACCGATTTCCAGATTTTGCCCCGAAATGAGTGCCAATCAGAGGAAAATCCCCCGACTGCGACCATACGTCATTGCCCCAAGCCCCCCCAGTGGGCGAAAATGGCCGCCTTTTTTCGTGACACCACCTATTCAAGCCCCCAGGAGATCAGCGATGCCCAGCCGTCGTGAACGTGCCAACGCCATTCGTGCCCTCAGCATGGATGCCGTGCAAAAGGCCAACAGCGGCCACCCAGGTGCCCCCATGGGCATGGCGGATATCGCCGAAGTGCTTTGGCGCGACTATCTGAAGCACAACCCGAGCAACCCGGATTTCGCCGACCGTGACCGCTTCGTGCTGTCCAACGGCCACGGCTCTATGCTGATCTACTCGCTGCTGCACCTGACCGGCTACGACCTGTCGATCGACGACCTCAAGGCCTTCCGCCAGCTGCACAGCCGCACCCCGGGTCACCCGGAATACGGCTACACCCCAGGTGTGGAAACCACCACCGGCCCGCTCGGCCAGGGTATCGCCAACGCCGTGGGCTTCGCCCTGGCGGAAAAAGTGCTCGCCGCCCAGTTCAACCGTGACGGCCACACCATCGTCGACCACAACACCTATGTGTTCCTCGGCGACGGCTGCATGATGGAAGGTATTTCCCACGAAGTCGCCTCGCTGGCCGGCACCCTGGGCCTGAACAAGCTGATCGCCTTCTACGACGACAACGGCATTTCCATCGACGGCGAAGTGCACGGCTGGTTCACCGACAACACCCCGGCGCGTTTCGAAGCGTACAACTGGCAGGTGATCCGCAACGTCGACGGCCATGACGCCGACGAGATCAAGACCGCCATCGAGACCGCCCGCAAGAGCGATCGCCCGACCCTGATCTGCTGCAAGACCATCATCGGTTTCGGTTCGCCGAACAAGCAGGGCAAGGAAGACTGCCACGGCGCACCGCTGGGCAACGACGAAATCGCCCTGGCCCGCAAGGAACTGAACTGGAACCACGGCCCGTTCGAAATCCCGGCCGAGATCTACGCCGAGTGGGACGCCAAGGCTGCCGGTGCCAAGGCCGAAGCCGAATGGAACCAGCGCTTCGACGCCTACGCCAAGGCCTACCCGGAGCTGGCTGCCGAGTTCAAGCGCCGCGCCGCCGGTGACCTGCCTGCCGATTTCAGCGAGAAAGCCCAGGCCTACATCAACGAAGTGGCCGCCAAGGGCGAGACCATCGCCAGCCGCAAGGCCAGCCAGAACGCCCTGAATGCCTTCGGCCCGCTGCTGCCGGAGTTCCTCGGCGGTTCGGCCGACCTGGCCGGTTCCAACCTGACCCTGTGGAAGGGCTGCAAGGGTGTCGAAGCCAACGACGCCAGCGGCAACTACGTATTCTACGGTGTGCGCGAGTTCGGCATGACCGCCATCATGAACGGCGTTGCCCTGCACGGTGGCCTGGTGCCTTACGGCGCGACCTTCCTGATGTTCATGGAATACGCCCGCAACGCCGTGCGCATGTCGGCGCTGATGAAGCAGCGCGTGATCCACGTCTACACCCACGATTCCATCGGCCTGGGCGAAGACGGCCCGACTCACCAGCCGATCGAGCAGCTGACCAGCCTGCGCAGCACGCCGAACCTGGACACCTGGCGCCCGGCCGACGCGGTCGAATCCGCCGTGTCCTGGAAACACGCCCTGGAGCGCAAGGACGGCCCTTCGGCGCTGATCTTCTCGCGCCAGAACCTGCAGCACCAGAACCGCAACGCCCAGCAGATCGCCGACATCAGCCGCGGCGGCTACGTGCTCAAGGATTGCGCCGGCGAGCCTGAGCTGATCCTGATTGCCACCGGTTCGGAAGTGGGCCTGGCTGTTCAGGCGCACGCCAAACTGACCGAGCAAGGCCGCAAGGTGCGCGTGGTTTCCATGCCGTGCACCAGCGTGTTCGATGCCCAGGACGCTGCCTACAAGCAGTCCGTGCTGCCGCTGGAAGTGGGGGCGCGCATTGCCATCGAAGCCGCTCACGCCGACTTCTGGTACAAGTACGTCGGCCTGGAAGGTCGTATCATCGGCATGACCACCTACGGTGAGTCGGCGCCGGCTTCGGCACTGTTCGAAGAGTTCGGCTTCACCCTGGAGAACATCCTGGGTACTGCCGAAGAGCTGCTGGAAGACTGATACAAGGAAGGCGAGGGCCTTTGGCCCTCGTTCGCGGCACAAGGCCGCTCCTACAGGGTATTGCGTACGCCGTCCCCTGTAGGAGCGGCCTTGTGCCGCGAATGGGCTGCGCAGCGGCCCCGTTCAACTGCCGGAGTTCAAGAGCTACCTATGTCCCACCTGCGTCCCTACAAAGTTGCACTCAACGGTTATGGCCGTATCGGCCGCTGTGTCCTGCGCGCGCTGTTCGAGCGGGGGGCGAAGGCCGGTTTCGAGATCGTCGCGCTGAACGACCTGGCCGACCAGGCCAGCCTGGAATACCTGACACGCTTCGACTCCACCCACGGGCGTTTCCCCGGTGAGGTGAAGGTCGACGGCGACTGTCTGCATATCAATGGCGACTGCGTGAAGGTGATGCGCAGTGCCACCCCTGAAGGCATCGACTGGGCCGCCCTGGACATCGACCTGGTGCTGGAGTGCTCCGGCGCCTACCACACCCGCGCCGACGGCCAGCGCTTCCTCGACGCCGGCGCGCCGCGGGTGTTGTTCTCGCAGCCGATGGCCAGCGAGGCCGATGTCGATGCCACGGTGGTTTACGGTGTCAATCAGGCCTGCCTGACTGGCAGCGAGCGCCTGGTGTCGAACGCATCGTGCACCACCAACTGCGGCGTGCCGCTGCTGCGCGTGCTGGACCAGGCGTTCGGCATCGAATACGTGCAGATCACCACCATCCACTCGGCGATGAACGACCAGCCGGTGATCGACGCCTACCACCACGAAGACTTGCGCCGCACGCGTTCGGCCTTCCAGTCGGTGATCCCGGTGTCCACTGGTCTGGCGCGTGGCATCGAGCGCCTGCTTCCGGAACTTGCCGGGCGAATCCAGGCCAAAGCGGTACGCGTACCGACCGTCAACGTCTCGTGCCTGGACATCACCCTGCAGACCGCCCGTGATACCAGTGCGACCGAAGTCAACCGGGTGCTGCGCGAGGCGGCCCTGGAAGGCCCGCTGAAAGGCTTGCTGGCCTACACCGAGTTGCCCCATGCCAGCTGTGATTTCAACCATGACCCGCATTCGGCGATCGTCGATGCCAGCCAGACCCGTGTTTCCGGCCCCCGCCTGGTGAACCTGCTGGCCTGGTTCGATAACGAATGGGGGTTCGCCAACCGTATGCTCGACGTTGCCGAACACTATCTGCACGTCGTTCACCCAACCCGCAACAAACAGCCCTGAAGGACTGCATTCATGACCGTGTTGAAGATGACCGACCTCGACCTGCAAGGTAAGCGCGTACTGATCCGCGAAGACCTCAACGTGCCTGTGAAGGACGGTGTGGTAGCCAGCGACGCGCGTATCCTGGCAGCGCTGCCGACCATCAAGCTGGCCCTGGAGAAGGGCGCGGCGGTAATGGTTTGCTCGCACCTGGGCCGCCCGACCGAAGGCGAGTTCTCTGCCGAGAACAGCCTCAAGCCGGTCGCCGATTACCTGAGCAAGGCCCTGGGCCGTGACGTGCCGCTGGTTGCCGACTACCTGGACGGTGTCGAGGTCAAGGCTGGTGACCTGGTGCTGTTCGAGAACGTGCGTTTCAACAAGGGCGAAAAGAAGAACACCGACGAGCTGGCGCAGAAATACGCCGCCCTGTGCGACGTGTTCGTCATGGACGCTTTCGGTACTGCCCACCGTGCCGAAGGTTCGACCCATGGTGTTGCCAAGTTCGCCAAGGTTGCTGCTGCCGGCCCGCTGCTGGCAGCCGAGCTGGATGCCCTGGGCAAGGCCCTGAAGGCACCGGCCAAGCCGATGGCGGCCATCGTTGCCGGTTCCAAGGTCTCCACCAAGCTGGACGTGCTGAACAGCCTGAGCTCGGTCTGCGACCAACTGATCGTCGGTGGCGGCATCGCCAACACCTTCCTGGCCGCAGCCGGCCACCCGGTGGGCAAGTCGCTGTACGAGCCTGACCTGGTCGACACCGCCAAGGCCATCGCCGCCAAGGTCAGTGTGCCTCTGCCGGTCGATGTGGTGGTGGCCAAGGAGTTCGCCGAGAGCGCCGAAGCCACCGTCAAGGCCATTGCCGACGTTGCCGCTGACGACATGATCCTGGACATCGGCCCGCAAACCGCAGCCAACTTCGCCGAGCTGCTGAAGTCGTCGAAGACCATCCTGTGGAACGGTCCGGTTGGCGTGTTCGAGTTCGACCAGTTCGGCAACGGCACCAAGGTGCTGGCCAAGGCCATCGCCGACAGTGCCGCGTTCTCCATCGCTGGTGGTGGTGACACCCTGGCAGCCATCGACAAATATGGCGTTGGCGCCGATATCTCCTACATTTCTACCGGTGGTGGCGCCTTCCTCGAGTTCGTCGAGGGCAAGGTCCTGCCAGCCGTGGCAATCCTGGAAGAGCGGGCCAAGGCCTGATGACGTCGGCGCTTGGCAAAGGGAGTGGCCTGATGGTCAAGCAATTGCCTGTGATGATGCTGGCTGGCCTGCTGAGCGCGTGCGCCGGCAGCCCGGCCTCGGATGCCGACCCGGCGCGGGCGCCCAAGGGCGGTTGCTACCAGTCCGAGTGGCAGGCCGAGACGGTGCCGGTCATCAGTAAGCGCGTGGGCCCGGAAGGCCTGGAAAAGTACGACGAAGACCACCAGCGCAAGGCGCCGGGTTGCCCTTGATCGGGTAACAGGCAACCTGAAGGCTGATTTGTGGTCTTGAGAAGGGGCCGCCGTGCGGCCCATTGTCGTGGCGACGAACCGCGACGATGGGCTGCAAGGCAGCCCCAAATCGAGGAAACTGAATGAAAGCGCTTTTGGCCGTGACGGCCCTGGCGACACTGGCAGGATGCTCACTGCTGCAGCCGGCGCAACCCGCCCCGGCAGACGACTGGACCCGTTGGGTCTGTGACACCCAGGCTGAAGTGCTATGGCGCTTCGCCGATGCGCAGCGCGACCAGGTCGATGTGCGCCTTGGTGGCGGCGACCAGGTCTACCGGCTAAAGGCTGAGCCGGGTGCCTCGGGTGCGCTGTACAGCGATGGCATGCTGGCCTTCCATACCAAGGGCGAAGAAGGCCTGGTGTACTGGGTGGCAACCAACGATCTGATTGGGCGGGGCTGCAAGGCACCGTGACTGGCCGGGCCACGAGGGTGGCCCACACTACTTGAACAGCAACCGCCCCTGCGGCAGGCTTGCACGAAACAAACGACGCTTGTCGGGAGAGAGATACACAATGGCACTCATTAGCATGCGCCAGATGCTGGACCACGCCGCCGAGTTCGGTTACGGCGTACCAGCTTTCAACGTCAACAACCTCGAGCAGATGCGCGCCATCATGGAAGCGGCCGACAAGACCGACTCCCCGGTGATCGTCCAGGCTTCGGCCGGTGCCCGCAAATACGCTGGCGCCCCGTTCCTGCGCCACCTGATCCTGGCTGCCATCGAAGAATTCCCGCATATCCCGGTGTGCATGCACCAGGACCACGGCACCAGCCCTGACGTCTGCCAGCGCTCGATCCAGCTGGGCTTCAGCTCGGTGATGATGGACGGTTCGCTGGGTGAAGACGGCAAGACCCCGACCGACTACGAGTACAACGTCCGTGTTACCCAGCAGACCGTTGCCATGGCGCACGCCTGCGGCGTTTCGGTAGAAGGCGAGCTGGGCTGCCTGGGTTCGCTGGAAACCGGCATGGCTGGTGAAGAAGATGGCATCGGCGCCGAAGGCGTGCTGGACCACAGCCAGATGCTGACCGACCCGGAAGAGGCCGCCGACTTCGTCAAGAAGACCCAGGTCGATGCCCTGGCGATTGCCATCGGTACCAGCCACGGTGCCTACAAGTTCACCAAGCCACCAACCGGTGACGTGCTGGCCATCGACCGCATCAAGGAAATCCACAAGCGCATCCCCAACACTCACCTGGTGATGCACGGTTCGTCCTCGGTACCGCAAGAATGGCTGGCGATCATCAACCAGTACGGTGGCGACATCAAGGAAACCTACGGTGTTCCGGTCGAGGAAATCGTCGAAGGCATCAAGTACGGCGTGCGCAAGGTGAACATCGACACCGACCTGCGTCTGGCTTCCACCGGTGCCATGCGCCGTCTGATGGCGCAGAACCCGAGCGAGTTCGACCCGCGCAAGTTCTTCGGTGAAACCGTCAAGGCCATGCGTGACGTGTGCATCGCCCGTTACGAAGCCTTCGGCACTGCTGGTAATGCCTCGAAGATCAAGCCGATCTCCCTGGAAGGCATGTACCAGCGCTACCTGAAAGGTGAGTTGGCGGCCAAGGTCAACTGATCGACTGGCTACACAAGAAACCCGCAGAAATGCGGGTTTTTTCATTTTTGGCTGTTAGAACCTTACGCCTGTGCAGGCAAACCGACCGTTAGTCGGCTACCGTACAGTTGAGGCACTGATAGCGTTCTGATTGCATTGCGTGTTGCCCGCTCAGGTCTAGAGTACTAGTGGATCCAAGCGTATCTTGAAGTCGGTCACATAATAGAGAAGCAGCATGGATGGCGCTCACCCTCAACCTCTGCCACTGGATGGCAACTCGGTTCTTCTGGTGGTAGATGATTACCCCGAAAACCTCATCAGCATGCGGGCATTGCTGGCCCGCCAGGATTGGCAAGTATTGACGGCAAGCTCGGGGATGGAAGCCTTGAGCGCGTTGCTCGAACACGAGGTCGACCTGGTTCTGCTGGATGTACAGATGCCGGAGATGGACGGCTTCGAAGTCGCCCGGCTGATGCGCGGCAGCCATCGCACCCGGCTGACCCCGATCATTTTCCTCACCGCCAACGAACAGTCCGAAGCGGCCGTGCTCAAGGGCTATGCCAGCGGCGCCGTGGACTACATGTTCAAACCGTTCGACCCGCAGATTCTCAAGCCAAAGGTCCAGGCCCTGCTCGACCAGCAGCGCAACCGGCGCATGCTGCAGCGCCTGACTCGCGAGCTGGAGGCGGCCAGGGCATTCAATGCGTCGATCCTGGAGAACGCCGCCGAGGGCATTCTGGTGGTGGATGCCCAAGGCATCATCAGCTTCGCCAACCCGGCCATTTCCCGTTTGTTGTCAGCGCCGGTGCAGCAGCTGCAGGGCACCCATCTGCTCGACCTGGTGCAACTTGCCAGTGCCAGCCTGTGGAACGAATCGGACTTCTACCAGGCCTACCTGGCTCGGCGCATCTTCCGCGTGCACGATGCCCAACTGCGCACCCTCGGCGGCGAGCTGGTACCGGTGGCGTTGTCCTGTGCGCCGCTGCCGGCCGAACAGCAGGCCATGGTGGTCACCGTGTTGGACATGTCGGTAGTGCGCAACCTGCACCAGCAGCTGGAATACCAGGCTGTCACCGACCCGCTCACCGGCCTGCTCAACCGCCGTGGTTTCTATCAGGCTGCTGAAGGCGCGCTGCTGCGCAACGAGCGCTCGGACAAGGCGCAGGCGCTGATGTACATGGACCTGGATGGATTCAAGCGCATCAACGACTCGCTCGGCCACGACGCGGGTGACCGGGTGCTGCACTGGGTGGCCGAACAGCTCAAGGACTGCCTGGGCAGTGAAGCGCTGCTGGCGCGCATGGGCGGGGATGAGTTCACCGCCCTGTTCGACAGCCTGCCTTACCCGGAACAGGCCGGGCGTTATGCCGAGCGGTTGCTGGAACGCATTTCCATCAGCCACCAGGTGGAAGGACTGGATGTGAGCCTTGGGGTGAGCATCGGCATTGCGACCTATCCGGATTGCGGAGCCAATGTCGAAGGCCTGGTACGCGCGGCCGATGCGGCGATGTATGCGGCCAAGCAGGCCGGGCGTCAGCAGTATCGCTTCTACGATCAGGAGCTCAATGGCCGGGCGCGCTCGCGGTTGATGCTCGAAGACAGCGTACGCATGGCCGTCGAGCAGCAAGACTTCACCCTGGTTTACCAGCCGCAGGTTGGCTTCAACGATGGCCGCCTGCGTGGTTTCGAGGCCTTGCTGCGCTGGCAGCATCCCAGTGTAGGTGACGTACCGCCGGGGCTGTTCATCCCACTGCTGGAAGAGGCGCGTTTGATCAACCGCCTGGCCAGCTGGATCTACCGCCAGGGCGCGGCCCAGCGCCAGGCCTGGTGCCAGCGTTTTCCGGCGGACCTGGTGCTGGGTATCAGTCTGAGCCGCGCGCAGTTCGCCATGCCAAGCCTGGTCGACGAATTGCATCGGGTCATCCAGCTTTACCAGCTGGACCCGGCGCAGCTGGAAGTGGAAGTGGCGGAAACCTCGCTGATGTACAACATCGATGCGGCTGTGAAACAGATACACCGCTTGCGCGAGCTGGGCGTGCGGGTGGCGCTGGATGACTTTGGTGCCGGCGACTGTTCGTTGCGCATGTTGCGCGACCTGCCGATCGATACACTCAAGCTCGACCGCCATCTGGTGGCGCGCCTGCCCGACTCGGCGGTGGATGCCGCACTGGTGCGCAGCGTTATCGGCCTATGCGCCGACTACCGCATCACGGTGATCGCCGAGGGCGTGGAAACCCCGGCCCAGGCGGCCTGGCTGAAGGACAACGGTTGTGAGTACGTGCAGGGTTTTCTGGTGGCTCACCCGATGACCGCGACGGATGCCAGCTGCTTCCCGGCGATTTTCTCCTGGCCTGAGCCATGATTGGCTAGAATCGGCATTCGTTACACCGAATGCAGTGCCATGAGCGTATTACGTTACTTGCAAGCCTACCCCCCGCACTTGCAGCAGCAAGTGCGGCAGATGATCGACAGCGACCGCTTGGGCGAGTACCTGCAGCGTCGCTACCCTGACCGCCATGACGTGCAAAGCGACAAGGCGTTGTACGGCTATGCCCAGGATTTGCGCCAGCAATACCTGCGCAGCGCGCCGAACCTGGACAAGGTGCTGTTCGACAATCGTCTCGACCTGACCCATCGGGCCCTGGGCCTGAACACGGCGGTATCCAGGGTGCAGGGCGGCAAGCTCAAGGCGAAGAAGGAAATCCGCATTGCCTCGCTGTTCAAGGAGGCCGCGCCGCAATTCTTGCGCATGATCGTGGTGCACGAACTGGCACACCTGCGCGAGCGCGACCACAACAAGGCGTTTTACCAGCTCTGCCAGCACATGGAACCGGACTATCACCAACTGGAATTCGACCTGCGCGTCTACCTGACCTATCGGGAGCTGCAGGGCAACTGTTAAGGACCACGCAGCATGGAAGTGAGCAAGACCAAGAGCAGCTTCTACCGCCGCCTGTACGTAGCCTGGCTGATCGACAGCCAGACCGCGACTAGCGTGCCCGCCCTCATGGAGGCCACCGGCATGCCCCGGCGCACTGCCCAGGACACCATTGCGGCACTAGCAGACCTGGATATCGTCTGCGAGTTCGAACAGCAGGAAGGCGCGCGTAACCACGCCGGGCATTACCGCATTCATGACTGGGGGGCGATCGACAAGCAGTGGATCATCCAGCACCTGCGGCAGATTCGCGAAGTGCTGGGGTACCCCTGAGGTTTTCTGGCAGTTGCTCCGGCCTGATCGCATGTCGCATGCGCTTCGGCCAAAATAGAGGCTAAATGACACTATTGGCCGCTGCCCTGGACAGCGGCTTTGTGTAATCTCATCAGCAGTTGCAAAGAAGACCGCCTTCACAGTGTGTGCCCTCCATTGCGAAAGGACTTGAGCATGCGGCCACTGCTTTGTGTTCTGGGATTACTGGCATCGATGCTGGCAACCCCCGCCCTGGCTGGCGACCAGCTGCGCCTGGTGGCGGACAGCTGGCCACCGTTCACTGATGCCAACATGCCGGGCGGCGGCCTGGCGACCAGCATCGTCACCACGGCGCTGGCCAGGGCCGGCTACACCAGCGGGTTCGAAGAAGTGCCTTGGGCGCGGGCGTTGCTGGGGGTGAGTGAAGGGCGCTATGACGTGCTGATCAACGCTTGGTACAACGATTCACGCGCCCGCATCGGGCAGTTTTCCACCGCCTACCTGACTAACCGCATTCGCTTGCTGCAGCGCAAGGGCGAGGCGTTCCGCTACAAGAGCCTGTCGGACTTGTATCCCTACAGCATCGCCGTGGTGCGGGATTACGCCTATTCCCCCGAGTTCGACCGCGACACCCGCCTGCACAAGGTGCCGGTGCGCAACTTTTCCTCTGCGGTACGCATGCTGGCGGCAGGGCGGGTGAACCTGGCAGTGGAAGACGAGTATGTGGCCCGTTACAACTTGCAACGCGAGCTGCCGGAGGTACGCGACGGGGTGATGCTGGTTGAGCCGCCGCTGGGAGAGAACACCTTGCATATCCTGGTCAGCCTGAAGCACCCGGAGCATGAGCGGATCGTCGAGCGGTTCGAGCAGGCGATTGCGGCGATGAAGGCGGATGGCAGTTTTGCGCGGTTGCTGCGCCAGTATGGCTTCTGATTTCTACTGCCTGTGCCGGCCTCTTCGCGGGTGAACCCGCTCCCACAGGAACACCACAAGCCTCAAGTCCTGTGAGATACCTGTGGGAGCGGGTTTACCCGCGAAGAGGCCGGCACAGGCGATAGTACAACTCAGGCCGGCGCACCTTCCTTGATCAGGTGTGCAGCCAAGGTCCGCAACGGCCCCAACTGCCGGCAGATCAACGCCAACTGCGTCTGCACCAACCGCTGATGCTCGTCCAGCTCCTCCGGCATCTGCTCCAGGGCATTGGCCAGCGCCTCTTCGGCATCACTGTGAATCGCCACCGGCAGCCGCGCGGCCAGGCCATTGGCAATCTCGTCCAGGCTGCTGGCCAGGCTTTGCCCGGCACCTTCTATCAACTGCTCCTGCACCTCCGCAGGCAAAGCCGTGTCGCGGTGCGCGCCCAGCCCCGAGAGGTAGCTGAGCAAGGTGTGCGACAGCACCAGGAAGCGGAAGCCGACGTCGGCCTCCTTCCGGAAATGCCCCGGCTCCATCAGCATGTTGGCCAGGGTGGTGGACAGCGCCGCGTCGGCGTTGTGGGCGTTGCGCCGGGCCAGGCGGTAGGCCAGGTCATCGCGCTTGCCGTGGGCATACTGTTGCATGATCTGCCGCAAGTACACGCTGGCGCAGGCAAGGGTATTGGCCAGCGCCTTGTTCAGCCGTCGCCCCTGCCAGTCGGGGAGGAACAGGAACACCGCGAGGATGGCGATCAGGCTGCCGACCAGGGTATCGAACAGGCGCGGCAGGAACAGGCCATAGCCATCGCCGATCTGGTTGAAGCAGAACAGTACCATCAGGGTGATCGCGGCCGTGGCCAAGGTGTAGCGGGTGGTACGGTTGACGAAGAACACCACCCCGGCGACCACGGCGAACAACGACTGGATGAGCGGGTTGGGGAACAGGTCGAACAAGGCCCAGCCCACCGTCAGGCCGACGGCGGTGCCGGCTATCCGTTGCACCAGCTTGCGTCGGGTCGCACCGTAGTTGGGCTGGCACACGAACAGCGTGGTGAGGATGATCCAGTAGCCCTGAGTCGGGTGGATCAGGTGCACCATGCCATAGCCGACCGACAGCGCCAGCGGCAGGCGCAGGGCATGACGGAACAGTAGCGAGGTCGGCGTCAGTTGGGTGCGCAGGCGGGTCCACACGTCCTTCAGCGAGCGTGGCGAGCGGTCGAGCAGGCTGCTATCGCTGGCGTCGGCCAGGCTGTCCGGGTTGCTGGCGGCGCTGAGCAGCCGGTCCAGCGTCGCCAGGTTGGCCGCCAGCGCCCGCAGCGAGCGCAGCAGGCCGCGCCAGGCCGGGTTGTTCTGCATGCGCAGGTGCTCCAGCGAGGCGTTGAGGTCTTCGAGGGCTTCGGGATAACCGCTGGCCAGCACGAACGGCTGGCGCAGGCGGATCGAGCGGGCCAGCTCCTGGCAGGATGAGCCTTGCTTACGCAGCAGACGCTGGCAGCGGAACATCACGTCGCTGTGGAAAAAGGCCTCAGTCAGGGCGTTGTAGGGATAGTGCGAAGCACTGACCCGTTCATGGATGTCCTGGGCCAGGAAGTACAGCTTGAGGTAGCGGCTGACCTTGGAGTTCGGCTGGCTGTTGCCCACCCGGTGCAGGATGATTTCCTTGGCCGCGTTCAGCGCTGCCACCACCTTGCCGTTCTGCTGGGCCAGCTCCAGGCGCCGGGCTTCGACGTCAAGGGTGCGGATGGGTTCGAACAGGCTGGCCTTGAGCTTGAGGTAGCTGCCCAGCTCGAAGAACAACTTGGCCAGGCTCTGCTGCACCGGCTGGTTGGAAAACAGCGCCTGCCACAGCACCGACAGCAGCCCGTACCAGGCCGCTCCCGCCACCAGTAGCAGCGGTTCGTGCCAGAAGTCGGTGACCTGGCCGCCGCGCTGGTCCACGCCGATCATGGTGTACACCGCAGTGATCAAGGTCGCCGAAGCGATGGCGCCATAGCGCTCGCCCAGGGCGCCGAGCATGGTCAGGCCGAAGGCAGCCAAGGCCAGGGCGATGACGAAGATCCAGGGGTAGGGGAACAGCAACTCGACCGCCAGCGCGGCGATGGCAAAACACACCAGGGTAACGGCCAGGGCGCTGAGGCGGCCCTGCCAGCTGTCATCGGTTTCGGCCAGGGCACTGGCGATGATGCCGAGGAACAGCGGAATCAGCAGGGCCATCTCGTTCTGGTACCAGCACAGGGCCAGGCTGCCGGTGAGGGCGATGGTAACCCGGATGCTGTAGCTGAACTTGTCTTGGCCCCACAGGCGACGCAGTGACTGACGGAACGAGCTCGATGACATGATGGCCTGCTAGGCAGTGAGCGAATGAAATGCATTGCAGCACGGCCAGCAAGAAGCGTTCCGTGCTGCTGAATGGATTCTACTCTACACGAACTGCGCTGCGGCGTTGGCCGATGCCCAGGCCCACTGGAAATTGAAACCACCCAGGTGGCCGGTCACATCCAGCACTTCGCCGATGAAGTACAAGCCGGGACTTTTCAGCGATTCCATGGTTTTGGACGACACCTCGCGGGTGTCCACGCCGCCCAGGGTCACTTCGGCGGTGCGGTAGCCCTCGGTGCCGGCCGGCACCACCTGCCAGTTCGCCAGTTTCTCGGCAATCTGTGTCAGTTCCGCCGGGGTGTACTGCTTCATGGGCCTGGACTCGAACCACTGCTCGGCCAGCAGGTTGGCCAGCTTGCGGGTAAACACTTCGCCCAGTACGGTCTTCAGCTCGGCGTTGGCGCGTTCGGCCTGCATCTGTTGCAGCCAGGTCAGTGCATCACGGTCGGGCAGCAGGTTGATCTCGACCGTGTCACCGGCTTCCCAGAACGACGAAATCTGCAAGATCGCCGGGCCGCTCAGGCCTCGGTGGGTGAACAGCAGGTTTTCGCGGAAGCTGGTGCCGTTGCAGCTGGCGGTGCAATCCAGCGAGGTGCCGGACAACTCGGTGCACAGTGCCTTGAGTTGGGGCTCGGTGATGGTGAACGGTACCAGCCCGGCGCGGGTCGGCAGCAAGGTGTGGCCGAACTGGCGGGCCACCTGGTAGCCGAAGCCGGTGGCGCCCAGGGTCGGGATCGACAGGCCGCCGGTGGCGATCACCAGCGACTGGCAGGCGAACTGGCCGCCGCTGGTCTGCAGCAGGTAGCCGCTCTCGGTCTTTTCGATCTGCTCGATGCTGGTGTGCATGCGAATCTCGGCACCGGCCTCGTCGCATTCGGCCAGCAGCATGTCGAGGATGTCGCTGGCCTTGTTGTCGCAGAACAGCTGGCCGAGCTTCTTCTCGTGGTAGGCCACGCCGTGCTTGCACACCAGTTCGATGAAGTCCCACTGGGTGTAGCGGGCCAGGGCCGATTTGCAGAAGTGTGCGTTCTGCGAGAGGAAGTTGCCCGGCTCGGTATACATGTTGGTGAAGTTGCAGCGGCCGCCGCCGGACATGAGGATCTTCTTGCCCGGTTTGTTGGCATGGTCGAGCACCAGTACCCGGCGGCCACGGCGGGCGCTGAGCTGGGCACACATCAGGCCGGCGGCGCCAGCGCCGAGGATGATCACGTCGGTGGAGTGCACGGTGTTACCTCTTCAGGATTGCTGGGGGCTGCTTTGCAGCCCTTTCGCGACACAAGGCCGCTCCCACAAGGGATTGCACAAGATTTGAAATTTGCGCAATACCGTGTGGGAGCGGCCTTGTGTCGCGAAAGGGCCGCAACGCGGCCCCAAAATTAGGTCAGACGATACGGACTTTCAGGGAGCGCCCCTTGATCTTGCCGCTGTTCAGGCGCTGCATGGCCTGCTTGGCCAGCGCCCGCTCCACGGCCACGAACGCCTGGAAATCGAAGATCGCGATCTTGCCCACCTGCTTGCCCGGGATCCCGGCATCACCGGTCAGCGCCCCGAGGATATCGCCCGGGCGCAGCTTGTCCTTGCGCCCGGCAGCGATGCACAGGGTGCTCATCAGCGGCAGCAGCGGCTCGCCGCCCTTGTGCTTCAGGCTGTCCAGCTGGTCCCAACGCAGCGGACTCTTCTGCAGGTCTTCGATGGCCTGGGCGCGGTGGCCCTCGGCTGGAGCCACCAGGCTGACCGCAATACCTTTCTCGCCGGCACGGCCAGTACGGCCCACACGGTGCACATGGATCTCCGCATCACGCGCCAGTTCGACGTTGATGACCATGTCCAGGCCATCGATGTCCAGACCGCGCGCAGCCACGTCGGTAGCTACCAGCACCGAGCTGCTGCGGTTGGCGAACATGGTCAGCACCTGGTCGCGGTCGCGCTGTTCCAGGTCGCCGTGCAGGGCCTGGGCAACGATGCCTTTGGCGGTCAGGTGGGCGACCACATCTTCGCACTGCTGCTTGGTGAAGCAGAACGCCACGCAGGACTGCGGGCGGTAGTGGCCGAGCACGCGGGTGACGGCCTCGAGGCGTTGTTGCGGGTCGATCTCGATGAAGCGCTGCTCGATCTGGTTGTCGGTGTGCAGGCTCTCGACCTTGACCTGCTGCGGGTTGCGCATGAAGTCAGCAGCCAGTTGCTTGATGCCGGCCGGGTAGGTGGCCGAGAACAGCAAGGTCTGGCGGCGCGACGGGGTTTTGCCGATGATGCTGGCAATGGCGTCGAAGAAGCCCATGTCGAGCATGCGGTCGGCTTCGTCCAGCACCAGGGTGTTGAGCCCGTCGAGCACCAGGGTGCCCTTGTCCAGGTGCTGCTGGATGCGCCCCGGGGTACCGACGATGATGTGTGCGCCGTGCTCCAGCGAAGCGATCTGCGGGCCCAGCGAAACACCGCCACAAAGTGTCAGGATCTTGATGTTGTCTTCTGCGCGGGCCAGGCGGCGCAGCTCCTTGGCCACCTGGTCGGCAAGCTCGCGGGTGGGGCACAGCACCAGCGCCTGGCAGCCGAAGTAGCGCGGGTTGATCGGGTTGAGCAGGCCGATGCCGAAGGCGGCGGTCTTGCCGCTGCCGGTCTTGGCTTGGGCGATCAGGTCCTGGCCCTTGAGGATGACCGGCAGGCTCTGGGCCTGGATCGGCGTCATCGAGGCATAGCCGAGGGCGTCCAGGTTGGCCAGCATGGCAGTGGACAGCGGCAAGGTGGCAAAGGCGGTGGATTCGGTGGTCACGAGGCGGGCCTGCAGTGCAAAGCGAAAAATGCCGCACAGTCTACCAGCCTCATGGCCGTTCGCCCTACGACTCCATGTGTTGTTCCGGACGACGGGCACGCCTTCCGTCCGTCGGCGCCAGTTGCAGGAAGATCGCCGCCGCCAGCATGGCCATCACGCCGATGGTGACGAAGGTCAGCTGGAACGCCCCCAAGGTGGTTTCCACGCCTTCGGCGCTGCCTGCCGCGGTAAAGCCGCCGAGCAATGCACCCGCACACGCCACGCCAAGGCTCAGGGCCAATTGCGCGACCACCGACAGCAGGCTGTTGCCGCTGCTGGCGCTGGCGTCGTCGAGGTCGATCAGTGTCACCGTGTTCATTGCGGTGAACTGCATCGAGTTGACCGCCCCGAGCAGGCCCAGCTGAATCAGTAGCACCGCATAGGGCGTCTGCTCGTCGACCAGCCCGAGGCTGGCCAGCAGCAGGCCCAGCAGCAGGGTGTTGCCGGTGAGGATGATGCGATAGCCAAAGCGTTCGATCAGTGGCCGGGCAATGGACTTGGCCAGCATTGCCGCCGCCGCCAGCGGGATCATGCTCATGCCGGCCTGGGCCGGCGAGTAGCCCAACGCCACCTGCAGCAGCAACGGCACCAGGAACGGCAGGGCGCCGCTGCCCAGGCGGGCGAACAGGTTGCCGAGGATGCCGATGGCAAAGGTGCGCACGCGGAACAGGTTGGGCGAGAACAGTGGTTCCGGGTCGCGCCCGGCGCGCAGCCAGTAGGCCGCCAGGCAGGCCATGCCGGCGAACAGCAGCAACATCACTCGCAGGTGCGGCAGGTGCAGTTCGCCCAGGCCTTCCATGGCGATGGTGATCAATACCATCGCTGCACCAAACAGCAGGAACCCGGGGCCATCGAACGTGGTGCGCTCGGCGCCGCGCAGGTCGGGGATGAACCTCCACACGGCATAGCAGCCGATCAGGCCGACCGGCAGGTTGAGCAGGAAGATCCAGTGCCAACTCAGAATTTCCACCAGCCAGCCGCCAACCGTTGGGCCCAGTAGTGGCCCAAGCAGGCCGGGGATGGTGATGAAGCTCATGATGCGCACCAGCTCGGTGCGCGGGTAGGCACGCAGTACCACCAGCCGCCCGACCGGCAGCATCAGCGCACCGCCCAGCCCCTGCACGACGCGGGCGAAGATCAGGAAGCCGAGGCTGTTGGCGGCGGCGCACAGCAGCGAGCCGAAGCTGAACAGCAGGATGGCGCTGAAGAAGATGCGCTTGGTGCCGAAGCGGTCGGCGATCCAGCCCGAAGCGGGGATCAGCAGGGCCACGGTGAGCATGTAGGCGATGATCACGCCCTGCATGCGCAGCGGGTCTTCGGCCAGTGAGCGGGCCATGGCTGGCAGCGCGGTGTTGAGGATGGTGCCGTCCAGGGACTGCATGAAGAAGGCGATGGCCACCACCCAAGGGATCCAGCGGGCGGTGACAGGGTCCAGCGGGGTGCGTTCGGGCATGACTTCCTCGTTTGTCAGTGCCGACCTCTTCGCGGGTGAACCCGCTCCCACAGGGATATCACCACATTTAAGGGCAGTGGAGATCCTGTGGGAGCGGCTTTAGCCGCGAAAGGGCCGGTAAGTCCAGTCACAATGTCAGGGTCAGGCCTTTGACCAGAGCCCCCGGCAAATGACTCGACCCGGTACTGCGTTGTCCATAGGTACTGGTCGACAGGATCATCTCGCGCTCGCGGGTCAGGTCCTCCAGCTGGCTGCCGAGCAAGCTGTACAGGCTGTCATCGAAGCGCATGGTGCTCACCGGCCCCTGGATCCGCCCGTTCTCCACCCAGAAGGTGGCGAAGCGGGTCAGCCCGGTCATGCGTGCCGCCGGCAGGTCGGAGTAGTTCAGGTACCACAGGTTGCTGATGTACAGCCCGGTACCTAGCCGCTCCAGGATCTGCTCGCAGGGCAGGTTACCCGCTGCCAGGCTGAGCGAGCACGGTGACTCGTAGCTATCGGCGCCATTGGCCAGCAGCTCGAACTCAGCCGCACTGCGCGCACTGATCAGCCGCTGCAGGGCCTCGCCTTGCTGGATCAACGGCACATCCAGGCGCGGCGAGCCTTCATCGGAGAACGCCGGGCTAAGCGAGCCGCTGACCTGCTCGGTGAAACTGACCAGCGGGCTGAGCCGCGCGTCACCGTTGTACAGGCGCTGCAGGGCACTGTTGCCGGTGGCCAGGGCCTGTGCGGAAAAACCGCCCCAGCACAGCATGCCGGCTATTTCATCCATGGCCGCCGGTGCCAGATAGGCGCGGTAGCTGCCAGGTTTTAGCGTGATTGCCGGGCGGCCCAGGAAGCCCAACTGCTCCCGTGCCTGACGCAGGCGTGCGGTGAAGTCGTCGGCGCTCCACACCTGCCCGGCATAGTTGGCCTTCACCGCCTCGCCGTTTTCGTGGAACAGGCTCCAGTCGAAGTTGAAACTGTTGGCCTGGTGCCAGCCGAAGGCGCCGAACGAGCTGGCGAAGCCCCGGCAGATCGGGCCGGCGGCGTAGATGCCGACCAGGTCCAGGTCGCCGGCCTCGCGGGCGAGCAGCGTCAGCACATCGCTCAGTTCGGGCAGCGGCTGCTCCTGCTGGCTGTGGCTGTGCCAGGCACTTTCGTCCAGGCGCAGGTACGGGTCGACGGCCAACAGTGGCAAGGTCTGGCGCAGTTGCGCCTGGGCAGCGATCAGGCGCTGGCTGTCCAGTTGCTTGTCACCGCTCAAGGTCACCTGTTGCTCTGCCTGCCGGCCATCGCGGATCAGCCGCAGCTGTGCGCTGGCCTGGCTCACTTCGCCGGCCTGGCGCACCTTGGCGTGGTTGAAACGCACGAATTGCGACTGTTCGGCGCTGTAGCCGAGGGTGAACTGCTCGCCTGGTTGCAGGGCGGCGCGTACGTCACCGACCAAGGTCTCGAAAGCCTGCTTCATCACGCATCTCCTCCGAATACATCGATCTGGCGGAATACGCAGGCCGGCGAGGCGTGGCCCACCCGTACCACCTGGTTGGGTTCGCCCTTGCCGCAGTTGGGCGTGCCTAACACCTGGAAGGTGCTGCGGTCACCGACCGCTGCGAGGTTGCGCCAGAACTGCGCGGAAATGCCGCGGTAGTTGGGATTCTTGACGATACCCTTGAGTTCGCCGTTTTCGATCAGTTGGCCCCATTCGCAGCCGAACTGGAATTTGTTACGTGCATCGTCGATGGACCAGGAACGGTTGGTGCGCATCAGGATGCCGTGTTCGATGCCCTCGATCAGCTGGTGGAGGGATTGGTCGCCCGGCTCGATGTTGAGGTTGGCCATGCGGTCGATCGGTGCACGGTTCCAGCCGCAGGCGCGGCTGTTTGCCACACCGTCGAGGCCGGAGCGGAACTGCGACAGCGCACCACCCAGCGGCCGCAGCAACAAACCGTCGCGGATCAGGAACTGCTTGCTGGCCGGGCTACCGTCATCATCAAAGCTGTAGCTGGCCAGCTCTTCACCGATGGTCGGGTCGAAGGTCACGTTGAGCAGCGCGGAGCCGTACTGCAGGTGGCCGAAGTCACTGGCTTTGACGAAGCTGGTGCCGGCGTAGTTGCGCTCGTCGCCGAGAATACGATCCATCTCCAGCGGGTGGCCAATGGATTCGTGGATCTGCAGCATCATCTGGTCCGGCATCAACAGCAGGTCGCGCGGGCCGCTGGGGGTGTTCGGTGCCAGCAGCAGTTGCAGCGCCTCGTCGGCCACACGACTGGCTGCGCCGACCAGCCCGCAGCGCTCGACGATCTCGAAGCCGCCCTGCTGGCCGAAGTTATCGCGTCCCAGGCTGCGGTTCTGGCTGTCCTGGCCGTCGCTGGCAGTCACGGTCAGGCCCGGGAACAGGAAACGCTGGGCGTGGCGCAGCTCGGCGCCGGCCGAATTCAGGTAGGTCTGCTCGACCAGGCTCAGGCCCAGGCTGGCCTGCCAGTCCACCAGGCGGCTGTCCTTGGGCACGCTGGCCGATTCGGCCGCGAGCAGGCCGAGGCAATCGGCGAGGGTAGGTACGGGCTGGTCGAAGTTGGGCGAGATGTGGTCATGGCGGGCGCTGGTGACGGGCTGTTCGCGCAGGTCCAGCAGGCTGTACCGGGCGACCTGCCGGGCCAGCGCCTCGGCTTGCTCCAGGGCGCGCTGCAGGCCGGCCTGGGACAGGTCGGCGGTGGCCGCGTAGGCCTCCACGCCATTGACCCGCACGGTGAGCATGGCGCCTTCGTCCTGGCTGAACAGCGGCGGTTCGGCGACATTGCGGCGCACCGACAGCGCCTGGTGCGACTGCTGCACATGGCGCAGGGAAAACAACTCGGCCGTACTGCGCAGCGCAGCGAAGCGCTGGCGCAGCAGGGCGCTGGAATCGAACATTCGGAAGCCTCCGTGTACACGGTGGCTCCCCCTAGAACCACTCGTCTTGCATGGCGAGGCAGGTATCGTCGCGCGCCTCGAGCAATGCCTGCTCATTATGGCAGCCAGGCACTTCCCGGGTCAGGAAATAAGTGCGGTCAGCAAGGGCCTGGTGTTGCAGGGCCATCCTTCTGGATGGCGGCCTTCAACATTTCGTTCAGATGCGATGCAACATGGTGCGAGGTGTCCGTCAGCAGGTAGACGTGATGCTCGGCGAGCTCGGGCAAGCCCATCCCCTCCACGTGCGCCAGCGATGCGTCGCTACTCTCCAGCCCTTCGACGATGCCGACTGCCAGGCCACTTCTCATGCAGGCCAGCACCGCTTGCCAGTTGGCGCTTTCCAGCAGGATGCGGTATGCAATGCCGTGCGCTTTCAATGCCTGCAATGCTGCCTCTCGGTACGGGCAGCCCTTCAACTGCAGGGCCAGTGGCAAAGGGCGGCCAGGATCGTAGTGGAACCCTGGGGCTGCGGCCCAGCGAGGCTTGGTCGAGCGAAGCCATTCCCCTTGCTCCCATGCTTCGCTGCTGACCGCCACTGCCAGGTCCAGGCGCTGTCGCGCGAACAGGTCGATGAGCTCTGCGCTGGAGCGCGCTACGGCCTCCAGTTCCAGCTTTGGATTGCTGGCTACGAAAACCGGCAGGAAATCGCTCATGAGGCTGGCTGCATATCCGTCCGGCACACCAAGGCGGACCTTGCCGGTCATTTGCTGGGGCGACAGCGTGGCCAGCAACCTGTCATGGGCCATCAGGAAACGTGTCGCTTCAACCAGCAGGTGCCGACCTGCCGGGGTCAGCTCGACGGACTGGTTGCTACGAGTAAACAACTGTTGCCCGATCTGTTCCTCCAGCTTCTGTATTTGCGTGGTCACCGCCGACGGGCTGCGATGGACATAGTCGGCTGCATCCTTGAAGCGGCCCAGCCGGGCTACTGCCTGGAAGGTTCTCAGTACCTTGATGTCGAGGCCTTTGCCCATTGAACCACCTGATTTAGTCAGATCGAACCAGCGCTTCGATTTAATCAACTGTACAGGCTTTATACCCCCTCTTACTGTGTGGGCAAGGCATAGTTCCCCCCGAAATTGCAAAGGAATGATACGGATGAGCCTGAACGACTTCGTTGTAGACGCGCTCGTGCGCACCCCCTCGTACCAGAACGCGCGGCTATGGACTGTCGAGAACCGTGAGAAGTACTCGACGCTGGCCCAGCCCGAGCCCCGCTGTGACGCTGGGCATCGTTTCAACCACGAAATATTTCTGCTCATGCGCGCCTTGAATGAGCAAGGTGTGGGTGAGGACGGGCTTTGTGCTGACGCCCGGGGGCAGGGGGCGCTCAAAAGTGTCATCGGTAAGGTTGCCGAACGGTTGGCAGCGCTGAGTGATGGGCGTCGGCTGCACTATGTCGAGCTAGGCCCCGAGCCGATCAAGAGTAGCTGCCTGCTGAAGCGGATAGCTCAGACTTCGAGCTCCATTCGCTACACCGCCATCGATATCAACCAGACTTCGGAACCCGCGATGAGTGATGCCGTGCGCCCCATCGTACAAGCCGATGGCAGCTTCAATTACATCGCCGCCGACTATCACACCGTAACCCATGACGTCTTGCATCACGATGAAGAGCTCACCCTGATCACCTTGCTTGGTTTCCAGGAGGGTAATGAGCTTCCAGTGAGTACGGGGAGACTGATACGTAACCTTGCGGGTGAGAAGACCTACATTCTTTCGGAAATGCAGATATATGAAGAGGGCCTGGAGCGGCCCATCCTCGCCTTCTATGCCAACCCTCACATGCAGCAGTTTTCCCGAATGGTTGCGCTTCAACAAGGCTTCAACCCGTCGGGCGAGCACGAAGCCATCCTCGTACCGTTACGAATCCTCGATGAAACGATCCATGTGGCCGTTACGCTGCAGCCAGTCCAGCACCTGCAGCAACATGGCTATCTACTGACCAACATCTGCCTCAAGTACACGCCTGAACAATTTCGTCGCATCAGAGCCCGGCACTGCAACTGCAGCGTGGTGGACGAGTTCGCCAGTGGGGATGGCACGGTGCGCTATCAGATCGCGAAGTACCTCCAGTAGCGGACGACCAACAGGGGCTCACACATCATGAACCACTCAGACACATTACCTTTGTTCGAGCGCGGCCTCGGCCGTGTGAAGCTGGCGCTCAAGTCAACGTTGAAGCGCACACCGCGAGCTTCGTCGCTCTGTCTGGGCGAGCAGGTGGCCTGGCGGGACGATTTGCTTCGGCAACCAGGGCCTACTGTCACGGGCTCCCGAACACTGGGGCAACTCGGCTATACCCAGAGCCCACACGCGAACATCACGGTCGATGCCATTACCGGTGTCGCTACCGTGCATCAGCTGTTCACGCCAGAGGGGGTCGGGATATTGCAAGAGATCTGCGCTCGCCTGGAGAAGGTGGCGGGTGATAGCGACTGGATCATCTCCAGGCGTACGCGAGGTGTAACAGCACTGTCGTCGTTCATCCACGACATGATGTTCAGTCGCGCATTCCTCCTGGCTGTTTCGCGCATAGCTGGCGTGCCGCTGGTGCCATATCCCATGCTCAACGCACGCTCGCAGATCAACTATTACTACCCCAAGCCTGGCGAGCAACAGCAACACCGGGGCACGTGGCACACGGACGGCACCAATTACGTACTGAACATCGTGCTGTCAGCGCCTTGCGACTACAGCGGGGGCGAATTCCTTTTCCACAATGGCACTGTCGATAACTTCGATGCCCTGGATTACCGTACCTTTGAAACCGCAAGGCTGGATGAGCCTGGCGACGCCCTGTTCATTTACGGCAGTCGCTTGTATCACGGTGTGCGGCCAGTGATCAGCGGGCGCCGCATGTCTTTGGTGTTGTCCTTTCATTGCCCCTACTTCAGCGATGACTCCAACCGCTTCTGGCACCTGGCCTCTGATGATGGCATACCTGCGACCATCCCCAATTGGCTGGGGCTGCGTTGGGCCTTGTGCCGATCGGCTACCCGGCACTTTGCATGCATGGGCATTGAGCCGATCACCTTCGAGGAATTGCATCAGACAGGGGTGTGAACATGCCAAGTAGCACGCCGTACCTGATCTTTCTACAAGTCATCTTCGTTCTTTCCTGGAGTTCCGGCTTCATTGGCGCCCGGCTGGGCACGGAGGACGCTGGTGCCATAAACCTGCTGTTCTGGCGTTTCCTGCTGGTCTGCATCTGTCTGTTGCCTTTTGTCTTGCACCGGCTGCGTGTACTGTCGTGGGCGCAGATACGTTACAACGCCGTGATCGGTTTTCTGGCCCAGTTTGCCTACCTGGTCAGCGTTTACATCGCCATCCGGGGCGGCCTGCCGGCAGGGATTGCTGCCATCATTTGCGCCTTGCAGCCATTGATCACGGCATCGATGAGCAGCAGGGACCACGGTGAACGCAGTGGCCGTCAGGAGTGGCTGGGGCTTGTGCTCGGTTTTGTGGGTGTCAGCATGGTCATTCTGGGGGAGTACAGCCTGTCGACGGCCCGGCTTGACCTATGGCTGTACGCCCTGCCGCTGATCGCTGCAATCACACTGTCCATTGCCACGCTTTACCAGCGACGGCAATCGGTTCTGGAGACAGACCACAGCAAAGATGGCTTGTTGGTGCCGCTGTTCCTGCAGTCGATCGCAACACTGGTGCTGCTCACCGCGACAGGCCTGCCGTTGGGTTTGATAGAGGTGCCTGCCAGCACCCAGGCCTGGGTGGCTGTCGCCTGGCTGACGCTGTTCTCGACATTCATCGCCTATTTGAGCCTGTGGATGTTGCTGACCAAGCTGACGGCGACCCGCGTGTCGGCGCTGGTTTATCTGGAACCGCCAGTGACGTTGTTATGGGCAGCATTGATGTTCGGCGACGCGATCCATTGGACAACCTACCTGGGCATTGTGGTAGTCGCTGCAGGAATTGCTATTGCTCGCAACCCCCGCAGCTCGGCATCGCCTGCCAAGTGTGCTCAGTGATTCAATTTACAGGTGCTGCCTAGAACCACCCGTCCTGCATGGCGAGGCAGGTATCGTCGCGCGCCTCGAGCAATGCCAGTTCATGGTGGCAGCCAGGTACTTCCCAGGTCAGGAAATAACGTGCGGCCTGCAGCTTGCCAAGGTAGAAGTCGCGGTCGGCCTGGGGGCCCTTGAGCAGGCCCAGCTCGGCATGAATCGCCTGCTCCAGCCAGCGCCAGCCGATCACGCAGTGGCCGAAGGTCTTGAGGTACAGGGCGGAGTTGGCCAGGGTACCGGCGACCTTGCCTTGGGCCAGGTCGCCAAGCAGGGCCAGGGTCACACCTTGCAGGCGGTTGACCAGTTGCTCCAGCGGCTGGCGCAGTGGGTCGAGGTTCGGGTGGTGGCTGGCGCGCTCGCCGGTGGCGGCGATCAGGCGGATCAGCTGTTTGAGGCCGGCACCATTGTTCTGCGCCAGTTTGCGGCCGAGCAGGTCGAGCGACTGGATGCCCTCGGTACCCTCGTGGATCGGGTTCAGGCGGTTGTCGCGGTAGTACTGCTCCACCGGGTATTCGCGGGTGTAGCCGTGGCCGCCGAGGATCTGGATCGCCAGTTCGTTGGCCTTGAGGCAGAAGGCCGAGGGCCAGGACTTGACGATCGGGGTCAGCAGGTCGAGCAGCTCCTGCGCCTGCTTGCGGGCGCTGTCGTCGCTGGCAGTCTGGGTGTCGTCGAACAGGCGCGCGGCATACAGGCCCAGGTCGAAGGCGCCTTCCACGTAGGCTTTCTGTGCCAGCAGCATGCGTTTCACATCGGTGTGTTCGATGATCGGCACTGCCGGGCTGTGCGGGTCCTTGTTGTCTGGCAACCGGCCCTGCGGGCGCTGGCGGGCGTATTCCAGCGAATACAGGTAGCCGGCGTAGCCGAGCATCACCGCGCCCATGCCGACACCGATGCGTGCTTCGTTCATCATCTGGAACATGCAGGCCAGGCCCTGGTGCGGCTGACCGATCAGGTAGCCGACGCACTGGCCGTTGTCGCCGAAGTTCAGCGCGGTGGAGGTGGTGCCGCGCCAGCCCATCTTGTGGAACAGCCCGGCCAGCAGCACATCGTTGCGCGGGCCACGGCTGCCATCCGGGTTGACCAGGTACTTCGGCACGATGAACAGCGAAATGCCCTTCACCCCGGGTGGTGCGTCCGGCAGTTTGGCCAGGACCATGTGCACGATGTTTTCCGACAGCTCGTGGTCGCCGCCGGAGATGAATATCTTGTTGCCCTTGAGCCGGTAGCTGCCGTCACCGGCAGGTTCCGCGCGGGTGCGGATATCGGCCAGCGACGAGCCGGCGTGGGGTTCGGTCAGGGCCATGGTGCCGAAGTAGCGGCCTTCGATCATCGGCTGGAGGAACAGGCGCTTGTGTTCGTCGCTGCCGAAGCTCTCGATCAGATTGGCCGCGCCCATGGTCAGGAACGGGTAGGCCGTGGTGCCGGCGTTGGCGGCCTGGAAGTGGGCGAAGCAGGCTTGCGAGACCAGGCTCGGCAGCTGCATGCCGCCGGCATCGAAGTCGCGGTTGGCGTTAAGGAAGCCGGCTTCGAGAAAGGCGTCGACGGCGGGTTTCACTTCGGGGATCAATTCGGCACGGCCATCAACGTAGCGTGGCTCGTTTTCGTCGGCCTTGCGGTTGTGCGGGGCGAAGAACTTCTCGGCAATGGTACGGGCAGTTGATAGCGCCGCATCGAAGGTTTCGCGGTTGTGCTCGGCGAAGCGCGGGCGCTGGGTCAGGGCCTCGGCGTCGAGGACTTCGTAGAGTTCGAAGGCGAGGTTGCGGGGGCTGAGCAGGGTCTCGGGCATGGTCGCGGTCCTGAGGCGGGATGCTGCGAGTGTAGGTGGGCAGGGTTCGGTGGGGGAGGTTAATAGGTTTGGGTGATATGGGTTTAGAAAAGGCGCTGCAACTGTCTTCGCGAACACCTGTCAGCCCCACCGCATTCCGGTCAGCATCCCGGCAGGTTTTTAGGTTTTTGCCTATTCCATGTAGTCCGTTTCCCAAACATACTCCCAACCCCCTCCTGGCCATTGCGGTGCTCTGGATCGGGCCATAGTCTCGGGTGGTCACTGCTAAATCAGTGACCGGCTTTGACAGGCCGACCAGAAAATTCTCATGGCTTTCGCTTTTATGGCGGCTGTGTATGGGGCACCTCGTGTGCGCCGGGTTTTTTGGATTTTTCTACCGGTCTGTCAACCCATGCACAGCTGCCACCCTCCTGTTTGACAGCAGATGGTGGTGGCCCTTACCGAGAAAAATACCAATGCTGAATATTGTCCCCGATCCACCCCTGAACACCCATTCACTCGAGATGCCCTCATCCAGGCCACGGACTACGCACTGAGGCTTATTGATGTGTCGCCTGAGCCGGCTCTTTCGCGGGTGTGCCCGCGAAAGAGCCGGTCCAGGCAGTCGAGAATTATCAGGGGATTGAACAATGACAACAGAAGACACCCAATTCACCGTCGGCAAGACTACCTTCTACCAGGGCGAGAATGGCACACACCCGCTTTTCCGCATCGAGCCCGGCATCCCGTGCAGGGACGCCCGCGAGCAGTCTTCGGAGTTGATGGGGTATGTCCGTGAATTGACCATTACCGGGCTGATGGATGAGAAGCCGATGATGATCTGGGCTGCCCATTATCTGAGTGCGATGGCCAAGGCACTGATGGATGATGCTGAGTTGGGGATGAAGCAGTGAGGGATTGGCTTCAGGTCGAGTGAAGGCCGCGAGGTGTTCGCCACAACATTTTCTGCGCTTGGGAGATCGAGCGCCGCCCGCGCGGCGCTTCGCGGGACAAGCCCGCTCCCACATTTGTTGCAACGTGCCAAACCTGTCAGGCCATGGTTGCCTGCTTTGTTGGCCTGACGATGTCTCCCCGTTAGCGCGGCTGCCGCCCCACATGTCTTTAGTCATGCGCCAAGGCTGACGACCATGGCCTCACAGGCATGGCCACGTTGCAACAAATGTGGGAGCGGGCTTGTCCCGCGAAGCGCCGCGCGGGCGG
>Ga0160502_100210_pt1 | contig 65759 bp, 50 predicted proteins | sample DIDnMG_14_FD_108237 | JGI IMG/M metagenome (GOLD analysis project Ga0160502, IMG submission 108237) | Enriched soil microbial communities from UW Madison campus, WI, USA - DID2933_E24_Xylan MG | ecosystem: Environmental > Terrestrial > Soil > Unclassified | place: USA: Madison, Wisconsin... | reverse complement strand
TTCGGGAGTTGTTGGTTTCTACTGGGAACAAATCATAAAAAAACGCTTTCTTATTGGGAAAGCGTTTTTTTTATAAGTTGAAAATTCTAAAAGTTTACGACAAAACTAAATCAGCGCTGGTTAGCTTTACCTTTGGTTTGCCCAATTTTATTACAGCTTCTTGTACTTTAGTTTGATCTTCTTTTGAAAGGAATACTGGAATCAAAACCGCTATTTCTATTTTTAATAATCGATTTATCACTATTAAATCTCTCAAAGTAAATGGTTTAATACCATTCATAAGTTCAGACATATACGTTTTGCTTTTATGACCTAAAATTAAAGCCAGATTTTCCTGAGTCAATTCAAGTTCTTTGAGTTTCTTTCTTATTATTTGTTTTCTATTTTCAAGAAATAATCTCTCTAGTTCTGCTATGCGTTCAGATTTATCACTTTCCAAAATTTTTTGATCATCAATTTTATCGACATCATTCCATTCCGAATTTTCATACTTCTCAATTATGTCACGCAAATTAGATCTTAAGTTTTTAAAATGTGTATTATCTTTCGCCAAAAGCCTTAATTTTCGGTCAGCAATAAGAGCTCTTTCATAATCTAGTTCGTTTGTGATTACGCCTCTTTCTACTATTTTTTCTATATCAAAATGTGTTTTCATTATTCTATATAGTTATTTTTTCGTAACCATTTTTCAATAGTTGCTTTGTTATTTTTAAATGTTGATTCATATTCCTGATGCGTTCCTGCCCATACAATTGTAGCCTCGCCATCATCATCAAACTCAATCAATATAAGTGTTCTATGGATATTAATATTGAAGAAATAAAAACCGTCGTTGTGCACACAATCGGCATCATTTCTAATTTCGTCAATAGTATTTTCATTAGAATTAAACCTTTCTAAATCAACAATTAACTTATCAATTTCATCGCATAATTTTTTATTGCCTATATTTTTCTTTTTAATTTTTAAAATCGTCTTTTTCCCAATAATCCTCATAATACCAACTTAGCAAAGATAATTAAAAGTTCTTATATAAACCGAACTTTTACTTTATAGTTCATTTTAAATCCATTTAAATTTTACCGAAAGATTTCTATTTTCTTTATTCAAAAAAAGTTATCGATAAAAACAAACTTATAATTTTATTTAAATTTTAACAAGTATTGACTTTCTTTTTTTTAATTATTATATTATGTGTTAATTTTTAAAAAGTATAAAAAAACGCTTCCTTTTATCAAAGAAGCGTTTTTAAAATTATAAGAGTTCGAAGAGAATTTAATTCCCATTAAAAACTAAATACAAGGCCAAAATCGTCAATCCCAACAAACCAAACAAAAGCTTTACCTTTTTACTCGTTTTAGGAATATCCCTTTCATCTGAAACATTGACTTCTGGATTTTTATCGGTTAAAGAAATAATCACTGCTGTTATTAAAAGCACAGCAAAAATGTAAAAGGAAATCAATAAAAAGTGAGGCCAAGCGGAATATTTATCCGCAGGGAAAATCCATAAATACAAAACCCCAACAAACAAACTAAAGGCCGAACCCCACGAAAGTGTTGCATTTACGGCTTTTTTGGTAGTGCGTTTCCAGAAGACACTCAAAAGGAAAACAACAGATAACGAAGGCGCCAAGAAACCTAAAACGGCTTGAAAAATGTTGAATAAATTCTGTCCTTTGATATTGTCAATCGCAATGGCAATCAAAATTGCAAACACACATCCAGCAGCAATTGTTAAACGACCAATTTTAATTTGATCCTGAATTGTCGCCTTCGGGTTGATTTTCTTTACATAAATATCATTCGTGAAAACGGTGCTCAAAGCATTTAACGAAGAACCAATTGTTCCCACCAAAACCGCGATCATCACGCAGATTACCAAACCGTTCATTCCGCTTGGGAAAAGATTCGTAACCATTGTCATATAAGCTAAATCAGAATTGCTTCCTAATTCGGGATATAACGCATAACACAAAATTCCGGGAAGAATAAACAACGGCAAAGCCATAACTTTTAACCATCCAATAAAGTTTACGCCTAATTGTCCCTGTTCCAGATTTTTAGCTCCCAAAACACTCTGTACCATCGATTGATCGGTACAGAAAAAAGCAACTGCAGCTACAGGATAACCTAATAAAATTGCAGGCCACGGATAATGTGCATCATCTGAAGGACGAACTAAATTCCAGAAGTTAGAAGGTGTTTTAGCAATTAAAACATCTATTCCTCCTAGTTTTTGTAAACCTAAAAAGGAAAGCGTCAGCGAAACTACAATCAACAGAATCATCTGAAAAACATTGACTTTTGCAATTGCTTTTAATCCTCCCGCAAATGTAAATATTCCCGAGAAAATCACTAAAACGGTAACGCTCTGCCACATCGGAATTCCCAGAATCTGACGTACTAAAACGCCTCCGCTGAATAATCCTAAAGACAGCCAGCTTACTAATATTTTTACCAAAGCATACCAAGCCAAAATATTCTGCGTACTGTCGCCGTAGCGTTTTCCCATATACTCGGGCATTGTGCTTACTTTACTGGCAATATATCTTGGCGCAAAGACCATTGCCAAAAGCAGTAAAAACACAAAAGCGTACCATTCAAAATTTCCCGCTACAATTCCCGTAGCGTAACCAATACTCGCAAAAGCCAATAATGACGAAGGCCCAACATTGGTTCCCCACATATTAAACCCAATGCTGTACCAGTTTAAGGAGTTTCCGGCTAGAAAAAGCGTTTCGTTTTTCTTTCTCTGTTTCATACTTACCACATATCCAATGACCAATAAAGCCACTAAATAACCCGCAACAATTACAAAATCGAGCGTGGTTAATTTATCGTAGATACTGTTCATAGTCCGTATTCGTTAAGAATATCGGCAATTTTAACCGGCATTCCAGTTTGCAAAGATTTATCCATTGCTTGTAACAAAGCCACAGTTCCAATTCCTTCTTCCATGTTTGGATAGGCTTCAAAACCTTGCTCGATGCTGTCTACAAAATATTCTAAATAATTCTGATATTCTCCGCCGTGATGGCTTTGTCCTTCAAAACGGAAATAATATTTTATCGTGCTGTCGCCCCAAGTAATTACTTTTTCTTCTCCTGTTTTGTCTGTAATAGCGTAACGCAATTCGTGATAATCAGCCTGACTTGCCCCTTCTGTTGCTCTTAAAATCGTACTCATTCCGCTGTCGCGTTGCGCTGGTTGAGTCGGCGAAGTATAAACACCACTTACACGCGCAATTCTTCCATCGGTTGCTTTGAAGATAAAATGCATCGTATCTTCATTCTTCAATCCTGCATTTTGTCCGTTACTGCTAATCATTCCGTAACCCATTACTTCCTGAATATTCGGCAAATACCATCTAATAAAATCTACAGGATGGCTCAAACCTCCGTACAACCATTTAAACGATTGCAAAAGCGACCATTCTTTCTTTAAAAACCATCTGTGATCAGCGTGATATTGGGCTTCAATGGTAATTAAATCTCCAATTAAACCCGCTTCATAATCGGCTCTTTGTCTTTTGGCTGGTTCGAAGAAACGAGAACTTTGTCCAATGAAAACTTTCTTTCCAGTTGATTTGCTTAATTCTAAAAGCTCTTTGGCATCCGAAAGATCATCGATAAACGGTTTTGTACAAACGACATGTTTACCGCTTAACAAAGCTTGTTTTACATGTTGTGCATGCAAATGATCTGGCGTATAAATGGCGATAATATCAATTGACGCATCGTTTAATAAATCATCGTAATTGGTTGTGTATGAATGAAAATCGAATTCTTTTGCTCGCTGTTTACATAGTTCTTCGTTTCGATCGCATATCTTAACGAGTTCTAGTTTTGAACTTTCTATAGCAGCCGACATTGTGCTTCGTCCTTCTCCAAGTCCTAGAATGGCTATTTTTAACATTGGTTTTATTTTAGTTTTTGATAGTTATGATTATCCTAACAGGTTTCCAAAACCTGTTAGGTATGTTTTTTTAGCCACAGATTAAAAGATTAAAAAGAATTTCTAATCTTTGTAAATCATCTAATCTGCGGCTAATATTTCTCTGAACTTAAGAAATACCTAACAGGTTTTGGAAACCTGTTAGGATACTTATTTTGTTTCTACTTTGTTTAGAAAAATCCAAGTTTCATCTGGTTTTGCGCCTTCAATTCCCGATTGGTATTTTTTCATTAAGGCGTTCCAATCGTCTACTCTTGGATTATTTTGTGTTGTTTTCGGATTTAGTTTATCCAGATTTTCCCCTTTCGGAATACTAATTACCAAAATTAATTGCCTGTCTTTTTTGAAGACTTGTAATTGCTGAAAATCGGCATTACAGAAACCCTTGGCTACTTCTGGCCATTTTTCGAATTGGGTTTTATGATACTCTACATATTCTTTTTGTAGTTTTTCATCAGCAGGAAGATTCGCTGTTAAAACCACATTTTCCCAATCTGATGCTGGTTTCGAATCTTTACATCTTTCAAAGTTTTGGAAATCATAAACCAAATCATCATAGATTTTAATTTCTAAAGAAGGAAAAGCGCCTGCCAGTTTTCGTTTTGTTCTTTCTGGCTGATTCATTTTTCCGTAAATCACCAAATGATTTTTCCATTGGTACAATTCCTGACCAACGATTCTAAATCCTGTCAATGTCGATTTAATTTTTTCGATATCAAAATCAGAACCTATCAATTCAATTGCATACGGTTTTGGCATTTCCTGCAAGCCCCATTTCTCATCGATGACAACTTCTTTTTCTAAATCTTTATAAGGCGCTCTAATTCCCGCAGCATCTTTTATTTTAGTACTTACATACGGATCATTATGCTCCCAAATATTTCCTTTTGGGCCATTATGGTTTTTAAGGATTTTCTTTTCGGCAATCCAGTTGTTTTTTATCGTAAAACCTTCACTTCCTTCATCGGTATATAAATACAGCCATAAAAACGGATCGTGTGCATACGGGCTATTGTAAACCTTATCAATATAATTTTCTTCGATTCGGCTGTTTGGCTGAGCCGAAAGCGTATAAATTCCAGCCACATCATGTAAATGTTTTGCATAATGATGAATTTTATTCGCCAGAATTTTATTGTTCTGCATTACGTTTGGCGTATGCGTCCAACCCCAGCCCATTGCCATTCCGGAATAGGAAACATCCGAAATTTCATTATGTTCAATCGTAATATTTCTAACAAATCCAGCGCTGATTCCCAAAGTTCCCCAATCTTCATTGGTTACGTTTGTGATTAAATTATCTGAAATCACTTCGTCCGAACACATTTCTCTTTCATCCTTTATGATTAAGGGCAAATGTGCTTCAAAAGCTTCTTCAGAGAAAATACCAACGTTGATAGCACTTCCGCCGATATCTTTAAATAAATTTCCTTTTACCGTATTATGATTTGTTCCTTTATTTAAATCTAAACCAGTCGAAGACAAATGCTCAAAACGACAAGATTCAAACTGAATATTATTAGCATAATTCACTTCAACCGCTGCACGAGGTCTTCCTACCCAAGCCTGATTTTCTAAACTCGCCTGATTTGGCGTTCCTGGAACTTTCAGTTTATAAGCATCTAACAAATACAAACCAGATTGCAACGGCACATGACCTTGCTGCGAAGGACGAAGCCAGTTGCTGTATTGAAACGAAATTCCTTTAAATCTGAAATGCCTCACAGGCGAATCGATCGTTCCTTTTACTTCCAGAAGATTTTCTAAAAACGGAGCCGTAACTTTAGCCGTATTAATATCTTCTCCAGCTCTCGGAACATAATAGATTTTAGCATTTTTCTTGTCCAAATACCATTCTCCAGGCTCATTTAAAAGTGAAAAAGCATTGTTTAAGAAATAAGCTGAGTTTCCGTTGTTTTTAGAAATCCAAGGAGCTGGCCAAGGATGTTCGCTTTGAATACGACTTTCTGGTTCTTCAAATGAAAGTTTGGCACTGTCTTTTTGTACTTCGATATTTTTAATACGTAAGTTGGCATTCGACCACCATTGTACAATAAACATTTCCATTCCAGGCTCATATTTAACTGATTTATCTTTAAATGGAATCCAGCAGGTTTGTTCTTCGTGATTCCAAGATAAAATACGTTCCATTGTTGTGCCTGCAGTATTTTTAGCTCTTACGGCTTTTTTATCGTTTACCCATAATTGTCTGTAATCAATCAGACTTCCTGCTTTTTTAGGAGCATCAGCCACCCAAACAGAGCCTTTTTTCAGTCCATTGATAACCGTTGTCGATTTTGTCCAGTTTTTAATTTCGATTCCACCGCTTATAATGGGTCTTGCATTTACATCGGCTTCAATTGTTGTCGGACTTTCTGCTGTTCCCGAATCTTCAGGTCGAACAAATAATGGTTCGTTTAAATAATACGTTCCGTTCATTACTATGATTCGGATTCCGTCTTTAATCGATGGATCTTTTAAACGACGAAGTTCTCTGGCTTTTCGCATTGCCATATGAACCGTTGCCAGCGGATTTGATTTTGTTCCGATATTAGAATCTTTTCCTGATGGTGAAACCCAGATTTCAGCTCCACTTGCAGAAACTGTGAATACCATTAAAAAAACAATTAGTAATTTGTTGAAAGGAATTAAACGCATTATTTATAGTATTGATTTTTTTCTTGAGCTAAAATTACGAGGCATTTATTTAAAGCGCTATAATTTTTACAAATAATTGTATTTTTAACACTTTTACCAAATAACGACGACAATTTAAAAGAATATAAAATCACAAGCATCCTGTACCCTCCTGTAATATTGACTTCTAGACATAGACTTTGAAAATTTGGCTTTTAATTATCTTCTGATTTCCCAATCAAAAAAAGTTAAATTCATAAAAAATCTGTGATAAACCGCCAAAAACTGGTATTTCATAATATTTTTTTAATAGATTTGTGTAATCGATTACATTAAATATTTCAAATTAAAAATGCTTAATTTTATTCATTGAATAAAAATTTAAAGTATAAAAAATTGAATTACCAGTAAATCGAAAAAAAAAGTTCCCAAGACACTAAATCACTAAGATGCTATGTTTCTCACTTGAATCTTAGCTTCTTAGCCACTTAGAACCTTAAAATACTAACTATAATATAATACGAATGAAAACTAACCGAAAAACCCTTTTATGTATAGCTCTCGCCACTTTTGCATTGAGTTTCAATACAGTTTCTGCACAAAAATCTGCTGATACTTATAAAAATATTGAGTTTAAAATGGCTGAAGTCCAAGAACCTATAATTCCACAATACAGTGTAAATTTAAAAGACTTTGGAGCAGTAAATGGCGGTTATGTTTTAAATACTAAAGCTTTCGCCGATGCTATTGATGCACTTTCTAAAAAAGGCGGTGGAAAATTAATTATTCCGCCTGGAATCTGGCTGACTGGTCCGATCATTCTAAAAAGCAATATTTAACTTCACGCTCAAACTGGCGCTTTAATTAAATTCTCTACAGACAAAACATTATATCCAATTATAGAAACCAGTTTTGAAGGTTTAAATACTTGGCGATGCATCTCTCCTATTTATGGGAAAAACTTAGAAAACATTGCTTTTACTGGAAACGGTGTTTGGGATGGTTCTGGCGAAGCTTGGAGACAAGTTAAAAAGAGTAAATTGACAGACGAACAATGGAAGAAATTTGTAGCTTCTGGTGGCGTTTTAAATGAAAAGAAAGACAGCTGGTATCCTTCTGAACAATATTTAAAAGGTGCAAAAGGTGCCGATCAAAATATTCGTCATGATTTGAAAACTAAAGAAGATTTTGAAGCAATTCATGATTTTTTGCGTCCGGTTTTAGTTAGTATTCAAAATAGCAAAAGGGTTCTATTTGACGGACCCGTTTTTCAAAATTCACCTGCGTGGAATATTCATCCACTATTAATTGAAGATTTAATCGTTAGAAATATAACGGTTCGTAATCCGTGGTTTTCTCAAAATGGCGACGGACTTGACGTTGAATCTTGTAAAAATGTAGTAATCGAAAACTCAAGTTTTGATGTTGGTGATGATGCTATCTGCATTAAATCCGGAAAAGATAAAGATGGACGCGAAAGAGGTATTCCGTGCGAAAATATTATCGTAAGAAACAACATTGTATATCACGGACACGGCGGCGTAACGGTTGGAAGTGAAATGTCTGGCGGTGTAAAAAACCTGCACGTTTCCAACTGTACTTTTATGGGAACTGATGTTGGTCTTCGTTTCAAAAGTACTCGCGGGCGTGGCGGAATTGTAGAAAACATTTATATCTCGGATGTTTTTATGACTGATATTCCATCTCAAGCTATTTCATTCGATTTGTATTACGGAGGAAAATCGATCGCCGAAACTTTAGCTGAAGGCGGAAATACGGTAAGTATAAAAGCAATTCCAGTAAACGAAGAAACACCTCAATTTAAAAATATCGTAATCAAAAATATTACGATTAAAGGTGCTCAGCAAGCCGTATTTCTACAAGGCCTTCCTGAAATGAATTTAGAAAATATCGAAATCATTAACCTAATTGCTAAAGCGCAAAAAGGTTTTTCTATAATTGATGCTAACGGAATTAAAATCAGCAATGCGCAATTGGATATTGAAGCTAAAAATGCTTTCGAAATTTACAATACTAAAAACCTTTCGCTGAAAAATATCGGGTTTAATCCTTCTTCTTCAAACGCAATTACGATTAATGGCGAAGCGAGTAAGAATATTGATTTAAGCGGTTCTTCTGTTAATTTTTCTAAGACGACTACTATTGATAAAAACGTTCCTAAAAAAGCGGTGAAATTTTAGTTTTTTTTGTGAAATGTCAAATGTAAAAAATTAGATGTTTTATAAAATGGAAAAGAGGATGTTCATTTTGAACATCCTCTTTTTTTGCTCTTTCTTTACAGAAATGACAAACTATGCGCTAAGTATAGTAGCTATTGATTTTACTCATAACTCATAACCCATAACTCATAATTTATAAAACTCATTCGCATTTTCAAACCAAATCTTATTCTGGTCTTCAATAGAAAACTTCGAAATATAATCTTCCAAAGTTTTTACAACCTCATTATAATCAGAAGCTACATTTAAAACTGGCCAGTCTGATCCATACATTAATTTATCAACTGAAAAGTTTTCAAAAATTACATCTAAATACGGTTTTAAATCTTCTGGTTTCCAGTTTTTCCAATCGGCTTCTGTGGCCATTCCTGAGATTTTACACCAGACATTGTCGTATTTTGCAATTTCTTCAATGCCACTTTTCCAAGTATAAATAGTTTCTGATTTTATGTCTGGTTTTGCAATATGATCAATTACAAACTTTTGATTTGGAAAATCTTTTACCAAACTTATTGCTGCTGGTAATTGACGTTCGAAAATCAGAACATCGTAGGTATAATTGAATGGTTTTAAAGCTTGAATTCCATTTCTGAATTCTGTTCCATACATAAAATCATCCGCTTCACCTTGTACAACGTGCCTGAAACCTTTCAGTTTTTTTTGATCTGAAAAGAATTGCAAACGTTCTTCGATATTCTCATTTCGCAAATCTACCCAGCCGACAACTCCTTTTATGAAATCATTTTTAGAAGCTAAATCCAATAAAAAATGAGTTTCTTCCTCCGATTGACTTGCTTGAACCGCAACACAACCTTCAAACTGGTTTTCTTTTAATAATGGCTGTAAATCTTCTGGAAGAAAATCTCTTTGGATATTCTGCATAGTTTCATCAATCCAGCTGTCTCTAACGGGATCAAACTTCCAAAAATGCTGATGGGAATCTATTCTTTTACTCATAACTTTTTAATTAACATCGCTGATTAAAGCGCGGTCTAAATGTACGTAACCTCCATCCACAAAAACAAATTGTCCTGTAGTATGCGATGATTTTTCAGAAATGACGAAAAGCGCTGTATCTGCAATTTCTTCTGTTTTAGTCATTCTACTTTCTAGCGGAATGCTTTTATTGATTTTATTCAAAACAGTTTCACCGTCTGGCAATGTTTTAATCCAATCCTCGTAAGCCGGCGTGTAACTTTCAGCAATAATAATCGCATTCGAACGAATTCCGTACTGAATCAAATCTACCGCCCATTCTCTTGTTAAGCCCAAAACACCGCCTTTCGCAGCAGCATAACCCGAAGTCCCGCCCTGCCCTGTTAAAGCCACTTTTGAACCGATATTTAAGATATTTCCTTTTGATTCTTTTAAGTATGGAAGTGAATATTTAGCTAAAAGAAAATAACTAACAACATTCAATTTCAAAGAATCCATAAATTCCTCGTAAGAAGCATCTAATCCTGCACCGTCATTAACGCCAACATTATTTATAATGGCATCAATTCTTCCATATTTAGCTCCGATTACTTTTACAGCGTTTTCTATTGCAACAGGATCAGTTACATCAGTCTGCACAAACAAGGAATTAACGCCTCTTTTTTGAAGTCTTTCTACGTATTCGAAACCTCTTGCGTTTCTGTCAACTAAAACCGGAATGGCTCCTTCATCTGCCAATCTATTCACGATCGTTTCTCCAATACTGCCTTCCTTTCCAGCCGAACCAGAAACGACAACTATTTTATTTTTTAAGTTTAAATCCATTTCGTTTTTGTGTTAGATGTGATTTGTAAGATGTGAAAAGTGAAATACATTCAACTTAAGATTGCACACATTTCACTTTTCACATTTCACTAATTACTTTTCACTAATAGCTAATTACTCAATTTCAATTAATGCTTTGATCACATTATTCTTTGGATCAATTAAGTTACCAAAATCAGTAATCATTTCAGAAAAACTCGTTCTATGTGTTATATATTTTTTAGGATCGATTTTACCTTCTTTCAAACATTTCATTACATATTCGAAATCTTCAATAGTTGCATTTCGACTACTCATTAAGGTCGATTCTCTTTTGTGGAAATCAGGATGACTAAAACTTAATTCTCCCTTTTGAAGTCCAACCAAAACAAATCTTCCGCCATGCGAAATATAATTAAAAGCGCTGTTCATCACTTTCTGATTTCCAGTTGCATCAATAACCACGTTTGCCATATCGCCGTTTGTTAATTCTGCTAATTTTTGCGCAACATCATCGTTTAACGGATTAATCGTTTCATCTGCATTTAGTTCTGTTTTACAGAAGTTTAATCTGTAATCGTTAATGTCCATTACGATTACTTTTGCCCCAGCGATTTTAGCAAACTGAATCAAACCAATACCGATTGGTCCTGCTCCCATTACCAAAACCGTATCGGTTGGTTTTACAGCCGCTCTTCTAACTCCGTGCGCTGCAATTGCTAACGGTTCAACCAAGGCCAATTCATCATAATCTAAACCTTGACCATGCAGTAAATATTGTTCTGGAATCGACACATATTCAGCCATTCCGCCATCAATATGAACTCCGAAAACTTTAATATTTACACAGCAATTTGTCAACCCGTTTCGGCACGCAACACATTTTCCGCAGTTGAAATACGGAATAAAAGTTACTTTATCTCCCGGCTTGAAACCTTCTGCATTTCCTTTTACATATTCTGCCGCCAATTCGTGGCCTAAAATTCTTGGATATTCAAAATACGGCTGAGTTCCGCCAAAAGCGTGGATATCAGTTCCACAGATTCCGATTCTTTTAATTTTCAATAAAACTTCCCCTTCTTTTGGTTCTGGAATACTGGTTTCTTTTAGTAGAAATTCCTGCGGTTTTTCGCAAACTATATATTTCATTTTATACTTTCTTAATTTTTATTTTTGATATGCTACAGCTTTCTGTTTGCTTGTTCCTAAACCTTCAATTCCTAATTCAACAACATCGCCCGCTTTAATGTAAATCGGATCTGGTTTGATTCCTAAACCAACTCCTGGAGGCGTTCCTGTACTGATAATATCGCCCGGAAGCAAAGTCATAAACTGACTTAAATAATGGACCAGATAAGCAATTTTGAAAACCAAATTTAAGGTGTTGCTGTCTTGGTACTTTTTACCGTTTACCGTCAGCCACATCTTTAAATTATCAACATCTGCGATTTCATCTTTCGTAGCCAAAAATGGTCCAAGAGGTGCAAAAGTATCGCTTCCTTTTCCTTTTGCCCATTGTCCGCCACGCTCCAGCTGAAAAGCTCTTTCGCTGTAATCATTTAATAAAGCATAACCAGCCACATAATCTAAAGCCTCTGCTTCTTCAACATAACTTGCTTTTTTACCTACGATAAAAGCCAATTCAACTTCCCAATCTGTTTTCTCACTATTTTTTGGAATAATCAAATCATCGTCTGGACCGCACAAAGAAGTTGTTGATTTAAAGAAAATAATAGGTTCTGTCGGAATTGGAGCATTTGTTTCTTTACAGTGATCAATATAATTCAATCCAATACAGATAATTTTTGAAGGACGAGCAACTGGCGAACCCAAACGTACCGAAGCATCAACTTCTGGCAAAGTTGGATTGCTATCTAATGCTTTTTGTAATTTTTCTAATCCGTTTTCTTCAAAGAAACTTTCGTTAAAATCGGTTACAATCGAAGAAACATCATATCTCTTTTCTCCAATTAAAACTCCTGGTCTTTCTTTTCCGATTTCTCCAAAACGTATTAATTTCATAATCGTATATTTTTATTGTTAGTTTATTTTTTCGATGAAAGAGCTTCATCATGATTTTATTTTACAAGATATTTTACTATTTATTAATTCAAAATTTGCTAAAAAAGCTGAAGCAAAAATAATAAATGTAAAAAACACAATTACAAAAGTACTTTTTAAAAATTAATATCCGAGATATATTTCATTTTCTGCCTTTAAAAATGATCAAACTTTAATAAATTATAACAATTTTTAAATGATTTGTAAAAATTACAGTCCTATTTATCACTTTAAGTAAAAAAGATTTCTTAAAAATAAATGATTTCTTGTTCATATCAATCTTATTCCTACTTTTGTAATTGTAATTTTTACATTTATTAATACAATCGATTACATTACCAAAAATTCCTATTTAAAATGATAAAATTAAAAGGCATAACTTGGAACCATACAAGAGGTTTGCTTCCAATGGTTGCTACATCGCAGCGTTTTACTGAACTACATCCTGATGTTGAAATTTCTTGGGAGAAAAGAAGTTTACAAGAATTTGCCGATGCTTCAATCGAAGACTTAGCTAAAAGGTTTGATTTGTTAGTAATCGATCATCCTTGGACAGGTTTTGGAGCGCAAACCAAAGCAATTCTTCCGTTATCTGATTATTTATCAAAAGAATATATTAAAGACCAAGAAAGTAATACGGTTGGAAAATCATACGGAAGTTATGTTTTTCATGATAAATTATGGGCGTTGCCAATTGATGCTGCAACTCCTGTTGCTTCTGCCCGCTTGGATCTTTTAGAAAAAAATAATTTAGAAGTTCCTAAAACTTATGATGATTTATTGGCTTTAGCGAAAAAAGGTTTAGTCGCTTTTGCTGGAATTCCGGTAGATGTTTTAATGAGTTTTTATATGTTTTGCTGCAGTTTAGGCGAAGCTCCTTTTCTTTCGGAAGAAAAAGTGATTTCTGAAACTACTGGAATCAAAGCGCTTCAAATGTTTAGAGAATTGGCGCAGTTGATTGATCCTAAAAACTTTAATCGTAATCCAATTCAGGTTTATGAGGCGATGGTTAATTCAGACGAAATTGCGTATTGTCCGTTTGCTTATGGTTATTCTAATTATTCTCGCATTGGCTACAGCCGAAATCTTTTACATTTTTATGATTTAGTAAAATTGAATGAGAATCCAATGATTTCTTCTTTGGGAGGAACTGGATTAGCGGTTTCTTCATTCAGCGAACATACTGAAACAGCCATAAAATATGCAGAATTTACTTGTTCGTCACAGGTTCAGCAAAATATTTATACCGATAACGGCGGTCAGCCGGGTCATTTACAAGCTTGGAAAAGCGAAAGAATTAATGGTGTAACGCGCGATTATTTTAAAAATACACTTCCTGCATTAGAACGTGCTTTCCTTCGTCCGAGATATTACGGTCATATGTATTTCCAAGATCATGCTGGAGATGTGGTTCGCAATTATTTGATGAATGGCGGAGACGAACTAAAAGTATTGGAAGAAATGAATTCGCTTTACGCGGAATCTCTAAAAATCCAAACCTTATGAGACCTTTAGAAGGATTAGTTGTTCTGGAATTCTGCCAGTTTTTAGCAGGACCTTCAGCTGGTTTAAAACTGGCCGATTTGGGCGCACGCGTGATTAAAATCGAACGTCCGGTAAAAGGGGAAGCTTGCAGACAATTGAGCATTAAAGATTTATTTGTTGACGACAGCAGTTTGCTTTTTCATACGATTAACAGAAATAAAGAATCTTTTGCAGCCGATTTAAAAAATCCTGACGATTTGGTTTTAATTAAAAAACTTATCGAAAAGGCTGATATTATGACACATAATTTCAGACCTGGAGTGATGGAAAAAATCGGTTTAGATTTTGAAAATACACTTTCTATAAATCCGCAAATTATTTACGGAACCATTACAGGTTACGGAAATGAAGGACCGTGGGCAAAAAAACCGGGACAAGATTTATTATTGCAATCGCTTTCTGGATTAAGCTGGTTAAGCGGACGCAAAAGTCAAGGTCCAGTTCCTTTTGGTTTGGCTGTAGCCGATTTAATGTGTGGGAATCATTTTGTACAAGGAATTTTAGCAGCACTTTTAAAAAGAGCCAAAACTAAAAAAGGCGTTTTGGTAGAAGTAAGTTTACTAGAATCTATACTAGATGTGCAATTTGAAGCGATTACTTCTTTCTTAAATGATGGCGGTCAATTGCCTGAACGTGGCGATATTAAAGGAAGTGCACATGCTTTTTTGAGTGCTCCTTATGGAGTTTATCAAACGCAAGACGGCTTTTTATCTCTTGCAATGGGCGATTTACTTTTCATTGGAAAAACGTTAGGTTTGGATTTAAACGCTTTCGCTGACAAACATCTTTGGTTTGAAAAACGCGATGAAATCAGAACAATTTTGAGTGAAAGAATTCAAACTCAAACTTCTGATTATTGGATTGATATTTTACAGAAAGAAGGTATTTGGTGCGGTAAAGTTTTCAATTACGAGGAACTAGACAATCAGCCTTTTGTAAATGAATTACAACTGAAACAAACCGTAAAAAATTCCGAAGGCGAAACTTTGGTAACCACCAGAAGCCCCATTCAGTTAGACGGTGAAATTTTACTTAGCGAAAAAGCAGCACCAAAAGTAGGTCAGGATAATTTAAGTATACACGCAGAGTTTATTCAAGCTAAATGATACGCAACAGCTTAAATTAAAATCTGTGCAAATCTGCTTTAATCTGCACAAATCTGCGTGAAAAAATCTATGTGCTAAAAGTATTTCACGCAGATTTAAAAAGATTTTAGCAGATCAAATTAGATTTTAATTGTTGATGGAAAACGATTAAACAAATAAACGATTCAACGAATAAACAAAAAAAATGAAACCATTAGAAGATTATTTAATTGTAGATTTCAGTCAGTTTCTTTCGGGGCCGTCGGCGAGTTTGCGTTTGGCCGATTTGGGAGCGCGCGTCATAAAAATTGAAAAACCGGGAACGGGAGATATCTGCCGTACTTTATATACTTCTGATTTGATTATGAATGGCGAATCGTCTGTTTTTCATACCATCAACAGAAACAAAGAATCTTTTGCAATTGATTTTAAACAGCCAGAGGAACTTCAAAAATTAAAAAAATTATTAGCCAATGCTGATGTTGTCATGCATAATTTCAGACCTGGAGTTATGGAACGCATTGGTTTGAGTTACGAAGAAGTAAAAAACATCAATCCAAATGTGATTTACGGATCAATTTCGGGTTTTGGAGAACATCCAGATTTGAAAGATTTGCCGGGACAAGACTTGCTTTTACAATCATTAACCGCTTTAACTTGGCTGAGCGGCAATCAGGAAGATGGTCCAGTTCCAATGGGATTATCAATTGTTGACATGCTTGCCGGAGCGCATTTGGCACAAGGAATTTTGGCTGCTTTATATAGAAAAGCAACTCATAATATTGGCGCGCAAGTACAAGTAAGTATGCTGGAATCTGCTTTTGATTTTCAGTTTGAAACAATTACCACTTATTTTAATGACGGAGGCGAATTGACTGTTCGAACCAAAACCAATAACGCACACGCTTACTTGGGCGCGCCATACGGAATTTACAAAACCAAAAACGGTTATTTGGCACTTGCAATGGGTTCGATTCCTGTTTTGGCTTCTTTGCTACAATGTGATGCTTTATTGGCTTTTCCTGAAAATAAATTTACGCTTAGAGACGAAATCAAAAATATTCTTGCCGATCATCTGCAAACGCAGGAAACACAGTCTTGGCTTGATATTTTAGAACCAGCCGACATTTGGTGTGCAGGAGTTTTAAACTATCAGCAGCTTTTTGCAGAAGATGGTTTTAAAGTTTTGAATTTTACGCAGCAAGTCGAAATGCTTGATGGTTACACATATAAAACAACACGCTGTCCGATAAAAATAGACGGTGAATATCTGACTTCTGGAAAAGGTTCGCCGAAACTGGGTCAGGACAATGAGAAAATTATTAAAGAATTTATAGACTGCTAAAATGGATAAAATTAGAATCGCCGTTCGAAAATTCGATCCCTTCGAAAGCACACTGCAAAAGCTGTGGGAAGCTTTCTGTCTTCAAAATAATATTCAAGTTGAAGCTGAAATGATTCCAATGGAACTTCATGAATTGTATGAAACCACGATTTCTAAAAAAGGCTTAAAAGAAGGAAAATGGGATATTGCGCACATCAACACCGACTGGATTTTTGATGCTGTACACGAAAAAGCGGTTCAAGATTTATATCCTTTTATAGCAGAAAATCCGCCTGAGAATTATCCTTACGGTTGGCATAAATCGCTTTTGCATTTACAAAAGTTAGATAATGGAACGTACGGACTACCTTTTCACGACGGACCAGAATGTCTGATTTACAGAAAAGATTTGTTTGAAAACGAAACTGAAAAAGAGAACTTCAAAAAGAAATTTGGTTACGAACTTTCAACACCAAAAACTTGGAGGGAATTTGTTGAAATTGCAACTTTCTTTAATCGCCCAGAACAAAATTTATATGGCAGTATTTTTGCCAATTATCCAGATGGACACAATATGGTTTTTGACTTCTGCCTACAATTATGGACGCGAGGAGGTTCTTTAATCAATAATAAAAATCAAATTTGCATCGATAGCGAAGCAGCAGTTCAAGCTTTAGATTTTTATCGAAAAATTGTCAATAATAAAAATGCCGTTCATCCAAAATCTAAGGAATTTGGTTCGGTTGAAGCTGGTTTGGCTTTCGCCGATGGACAAGCAGCAATGGCCATCAATTGGTTCGGATTTGCCTCAATGGCTGAAGTGATCGAAGAATCGAAAGTAAAAGGCAAAATTGATATAACTTCTCTCCCATCCGATCCAAATCATAAAACGGCTTCGTTGAATGTATATTGGTTATATACAATCGGTTCAGGAAGCAAACACAAAAAATTGGCTTATGATTTTCTACGTTTTGCCACGACGGCTGAAAGCGATAAATTGTTGACGAAAGAAGGCGGAATTGGCTGCAGAAAATCAACTTGGAAAGATGAAGAAATCAATACTTTGATTCCTTTTTATCATAAGTTGGAAATGCTTCACGAAAATGCTTTGACATTACCACAAACTCCAATTTGGCCAAAGGTTTGCGAATTTATAGATCACATGGTTTTAAAAGCCATTAATAGCGATATTCCTTCGGCACAATTATTAGAAGAAACACAGATTAATATTCAAAAAATAGAATAGATATGAATATTCCATATAAACCTTTATTACCTGAAACAGAACAGCCAATTATCATTATTGGGGCAAGCGGCATTGTAAAAGATGCGCATCTTCCTGCTTACGAAATGGCTGGTTTTAAAGTTTTTGGTATTACAAATAGAACAATTTCAAAAGCACACGATTTACAGAAAGAATTCAAAATCGATCACGTTTTTGAAAGCGTTGCTGATGCTGTTAAAAATGCGCCATCAAACGCTGTTTATGACATTACGGTTTTACCTGATCAATACATCGAAATTTTAGAGCAATTACCTGATGGAGCTGCTGTTTTGATTCAGAAACCAATGGGTAATGATTTGAGTCAGGCTCGCGAAATTGTAGCTGTTTGCGAAAGAAAAAACTTGGTTGCTGCGATTAATTTTCAATTAAGATTTGCTTCGTTTGTAAGTGCTGCACGCTATTTAATCAACGAAGGGATTTTGGGGCAGTTATACGATTTTGAATTCAAAGTAACTGTAAATACTCCTTGGGAATTATTTCCGTTAATTAAAGAACATCCAAGATTGGAGATTCTTTTTCATAGCGTTCATTATATTGATTGCATTCGTTCTTTCCTAGGAAATCCGAAAGGGGTAATGGCGAAAACGGCCAAACATCCTCTTAAAAAATTATCTTCGAGCAGATCTACGATTATTTTAGATTATGGCGAAGATATGCATGTGGTTATTAATACCAATCACGATCACCATTTTGGGCCAAAACATGAAGAAAGCTACATCAAATGGGAAGGAACAAAAGGCGCTGTTAGAGCAAAAATGGGCTTGCTGATGAACTATCCTGACGGTCTTCCTGACGTTTTTGAGTATGCTTTACCAATAAAAGAAGGCGAAAATGAATACCAATGGACAGAAGTTAAACTGGAAGGTTCTTGGTTTCCTGAAGCTTTTATTGGAGCAATGTCAAATCTAATGCGCTATAAAGAAGGTTCTGATGAAAAATTGTCAGCTAGTGTACAAGATGTTTTAGGCACAATGAAAGTTGTAGAAGCTTGCTACATCAGCAGTAAAAATGGTGGAATTTCTTTTGATGAAGTGTAATTAAAACACTATATTTCAAAACCAAAAAATAAAATTTTAGTCCTCTTCAAAACAAACGTGATTTTAACATTTATTTGAAAGAGTAAGACGAATAAAAAGTAATTAAATTATGTATTTTAAATCGACTTTTTTCGAAGATTATACCATCGACGATAAACGTATAACGGTCGGCAGAACGATAACAGAAACTGATTTTGTAGTTCACGCCGGACACACGGGAGATTTCTTCCCACACCACATGGACGAAGAATGGTGTAAAACACAACCTTTCGGCCAAAGGATTGCACATGGAACCATGGTTTTCAGTATCGGAATCGGTTTGACTGCATCAGAAATAAATCCAGAAGCTTTTTCAAGAGGTTACGACAGAATGCGTTTTGTAAAACCTGTTCACATTGGCGATACAATCCATTCTGAAATCACTATTTCTGAAAAAGGCGAAGCTAAAAACCCTGAATTGGGCGCTGTCACAGAGCATGTAGAAATCATTAACCAACGCGGTGAAGTCGTTTTGGTTTGTGATCATTTGCTTTTTGTGAAAAGAAGATCCTAAGATACTAAGTTGCTAAGATTCTAAGTTTTTAAATACTTTGTGTTTTAGCAACTCCACAAGATTATTTTAAAGCCTTTAATTAAATCTCGCAAAATCGTTAGAAAAAAACTTAGAATCTTAGCATCTCAGAACCTTAGAACCTCAAAAAATAAAAACAAAAACTATCTAAACAATGCAAATTACAAACCAAGCTGGCGATCAACACGAAGTGCCGACAGAAGGCGGAAAAGGAAATCAATACCTTTTGCCTTTTATTTTAGTTACATGCCTATTTTTTCTATGGGGAATGGCCCATAATCTTGATTCTGTATTGATTCCGCACTTGAAAAAAGCTTGCGAATTAAACAATCGCCAATCTACTCTTATCGATACTTCTGTATTCTTTGCTTATTTTATCATGGCAATTCCAGCTGGAATGCTGATTAAAAGGTTTGGTTACAAAAACAGTATTATCACAGGTTTATTAGTTTTTGCAATTGGAGCATTTTTATTTGTTCCTGCGGCTAATACTAGAACTTATGAATTATTCTTATTTGCTTTGTTTGTAATTGGTTGCGGATTAACCATTTTAGAAACCAGTGCCAATCCGTACGCTGCGATTTTAGGGCCAGCTGAATCTTCTTCAAAAAGATTGAATTTAGCTGCTTCTTTCAACGGATTAGCAGCAATGGTAGCGCCAATCGTGGGTTCATTATTTATTCTTTCTGGAACAAATCATACAAAAGAACAAATGGCAGCAATGCCTGAAGCTGAAAAGGCGACTTATTTATTAGGAGAAGCAGCCTCAGTAAAAATGCCTTATATTGTATTAGGAAGTATTTTGGTTTTAGTAGCAATTGTATTCTATTTTGTGCAATTGCCTTCTATGAAAGCTACTCACGCTGAAGCTGAAATTAAACCAGGTTTTTTCTCTGTTTTAAAATTTAGACATTTAAGCTGGGGGGTTGTAGCGCAATTTTTCTATGTTGGTGCGCAGGTTTGCATAACAAGTTTCTTTATCAGAATTGCACAGCAAGGAGCTGGATTAGACGAAAAAACAGCTGGATATTACTTAGGAATTTATGGTTTCCTTTTTATGGCAGGACGTTTTATTGGAACTTTCTTTTTAAGGTTTGTTAAAGATTATGTTTTACTTTCTATCTATTGCGTAATGAGCGTTTTACTTTGTCTAGTAGCAATCTATGGCTCTGGAATTGTGGTAATTTATGCGCTTGGAGGAATTGGGTTCTTTATGTCAATTATGTTCCCTACTATTTTCTCTCTAGGAATTAAAGGCTTAAAATCGAATACAGAAACAGGATCTTCTTGGTTAGTAATGTCAATTGTTGGTGGAGCCATTATTCCATACGGAATGGGAACTCTAATCGACATGAATCACGATGATATTCAGTCAGGATATATTATTCCGTTAATCTGCTTTTTGATTATTCTTTCTTTCGGAACTTACGGACATAAAGTAAAAGCAGTTTCAGAATAGATTTTGATATTTATATATAAATCAAAAACGCCTCCAATTGGAGGCGTTTTCTTTTAGTCATGTTTAAGATTAATGGTGTTTTCCATTAGAGTGATCGTGGTCTTTGTTTGATGACTGTTGTTTGGAGTTATTATTTTCTTTTCCTTTATTATTCCCTTTGCTGTTTCCATTGTTCCCTTTTGGTTTTTCTCCTCTATTTTTTTGAGGTTTTCCTTGGTAACCTTTTGGATAACTCGCTCTGTGTTTTGCATGATATTTATAAGGAGTATCTCCTTTGTAATCATTTAAAACCACTTTATAGCCTGAATACAAATCATATTGTCTGTAATTTGCAGGAAGTCTTTTATCACGATTCCATTTTCCGTTGCTCTCGTAGATAAATACACTTTGATTTACATCATAATACACATCAATGTCTGGCAAATAGTAATATCTGCTGTCGTCGTTACCTTGTGGTCCCCAATTTGGAGGAGTACCAATGTTAACATTGATTGAAACTTGTTGGGCATGAGCAAAAAATACACTCATAAATAGCACTGAGGCGAATACTAACTTTTTCATGTCTTTAGAATTAAATATTAATTTTAGTAGATATTAATCGAAATTAATGCCAATATTTAAGCTTATAGCATTCATTATACAGAACCGCAGAACTAATCGACGAATAGTGCCTTTTTACCGACATAGCTTTTAAAAAAAATGCCTCATTTCTGAGGCATTTTTAAGTCATGTTTTCTTTTAATAGCGACCATAATATTGGATATAAAATGATCAATGTGGAACGATTACTAACTCACATATTTACGTATCCGTTTTTGGATGAATCAAAAGTAAATACAATTTATCATTATAGAATAAAATTTAGACCAAAAGCACAATTGTAGCGACAAACGTACAATTTTAAGAAATCAAAATACTATTTCCAGCCGCCGCCCAATGCTCTATACAAATTAATAACAGCTTGTAATTTCTGCAGATTATCTGCTACTCCACTTAACTGAGCTGCTAAAAGGTTTTGTTCTGATGTTAAAACGTCTGTATAATTGGTTGCAGAGCTATATTCTAAAAGTTCTTGAGTAAAGTCTACTGCTTTTTCTAAAGCTGCAATTTGTTTTGCTCTCGAATCTTCTTTTTCAACAGCCATTTGATACGAGTACAAAGCATTGGAAACTTCCTGACCCGCAACTAAAAGACTTTGCTGGAAACTATTATATGCCTGTAATTGTTGGGATTGAGCTGTTGTCAATCTCATTTTATTAAGTCCGTTATTGAATAAAGGCTGCGTTAATCCTCCTATAATCGAATAAAAAATAGAATTACTAAAGAAATCTTTCAATTCTAAATTTGAAAATCCTGTGCTTGCTGTAAGTGTCAAACTTGGATAGAAATAAGTTTTAGCCAAATTAGTCGACTCGAATGCCACTCTGAAATTAAATTCCGCTTGACGGACATCAGGACGATTGTTTAATAATTGAGCTGGCATACCAATTGCAATTTTCTCAGGAATAATCTGCGTTCCTAAAACACCTCTTTCAATTGGTCCAGGAGCTTGTCCTAACAAAATATTTAAAGCGTTTTCTGTCTCACGAATATTTTGTTTTAAATCTGGAATTAAAACTTCCGCCGCATGCTGATTCGCTTCACTTTGAACTACAGCCGCACCAGTTACAATTGCACCTTCTTTTAGCTCTTTAATTGTTGCCACATTTTCGATACGGCTTTTTAAAGTCTGTTCTGTAATTTCCAATTGTTTATCATAAGCTAACAACAAGAAATAATTGTTTGCAATATCAGCAATCAATTGCGTTTGAACTGCTTGTTTTGCAGCGTCAGAAGCTAAATATGTTGCCAAAGCCGCTCTTTTAGAACTGCTTAGTTTTCCCCAAACATCAATTTCCCAAGAAGTGCTTACACCTAACTTATAAGTGGTTGTTAAAGTATTGATGTTTATTCCTGAAGGAAAGTTTAATCCTGCCTGAGATTGTTTCGTATGCGTAACATTAGCATCTAATTGCAATGTTGGATAATAAGCCAATTTGCTTTGACGCAAAGAAGCTCTTGCCTGCACAATATTCTCAATTGCATTTTTCAGATTCAAATTCTGTTCTAATCCTTTTTGAATTAAAGCATTCAGTTTTTCATCTTTAAAAACAGTATTCCAAGGCATATCTGCAATTGAAGTCGAATCTGTTGAAGACTCATCACGGTACAATTGATCAGTTTTTAAAGTTGTGGGGCGTTCGTATTTATTGGTAACAGAGCACGCACTAATTAGTGCGGCTGTTATTACCAGTAAAATATATTTATTTGAACTATTCGTCATCTTTATTGTAATTAAATTTTACTCTTTGTGAGCTTCTATTAAATGAATTTCGTCTTCATCATCATCGTCATCATCATAACCATCTTTTGCTGGTCCGCTTACTTTTTCTTGTAATGTTTGGAAAATGATAAACAATACAGGAATTACGAAAACTCCTAAGATTGTACCAATTAACATACCTCCTACTGCTCCAGTACCAATAGATTTATTACCAACAGCACCCGCGCCAGAAGCAAACATCAAAGGAACAAGTCCGAGAATAAAAGCAAATGAAGTCATCAAGATCGGACGTAAACGTGCTACTGCTCCTTCAATCGCCGCTTGTACAATAGGCAGACCTTTACGTCTTCTGTCCAAAGCAAATTCGACAATCAAAATACCGTTCTTCGCCAAAAGTCCGATAAGCATGATTAAGGAAATCTGCAAGTAGATATTACTATTCAATTTGAAAATAATCGAGAATAAATATGCTCCCGCCAATCCAAACGGAATTGATAATAATACTGCAAATGGCAAAATATAACTTTCGTACTGCGCACTTAACAAGAAATAAACGAATACCAAACACAATAAGAAAATGAATATCGTTTCACTTCCCGAAGCTAATTCCTCACGCGTTAAACCTGAGAATTCATAGCCATAACCAGCAGGAAGATTTTCTGCAGCCACTTCCTGAATCGCTTTAATAGCATCTCCAGAACTATAACCTGGTTTTGGCGCTCCTGTAATCGAAATTGACGTAAACAAGTTAAATCTCGAAATAGATTCTGGTCCAAATACTCTCGTCATTTTTACAAACTCGGTAATTGGTGCCATATTTCCTGCGCTGTTTCGAACGAATATTTTATTCAATCCTTCTGTATTAGCTCTAAATTCTGGAGCTGCCTGAACCATTACACGATATTGTTTACCAAATTTGTTGAAATTCGAAGCGTACAATCCACCATAGTAACCTTGCATTGTTGACAGAATCGTATTTACAGAAACTCCGGCATCTTTCGCTTTCGCTAAATTAATATCCATCATATACTGAGGGAATCCAGGGTTGAATGGCGTTGTTGCATATTGAATTTCTGGACGTTCTGCTAATTTTGCCAAGAACTCATTATTTACTTTATAAAACTCAGAAGTTGTATGTCCTCCTTTATCCTGTAATTGGAATTCAAATCCACCACTTTGTCCAAAACCTTGAATAGTTGGAGGCGAAATGAAGAAAATACTTGCTTCACGGATACCGCTAGTTTTAGCAAAAAGCTGTCCAATTACATCATCCACACTCAAATCACGCTGATCCCAAGGATATAATTTCACAATTACCATACTGTAGGCACTACCCGCTCCCGCAGTAAAGTTCTGTCCAACAATACGAAGTGTATTTTTAACTCCTGGAATAGTTTTCGCAATACTATCAACTCTTTTCGCAATAATATCTGAACGCTCCATTGAAGCTGAAGGCGGTAAACTAATATTCGCGAAAACAGTTCCCTGATCTTCCGAAGGAACGAAAGCCGAAGGTGTAGTTTTCATCATATAAACTAATGCCACACCTGCAATTATAATTGATGCCAATGCAATCCATTTTTTCGCAGAAAGGAAACTTACAGAACGTTTGTATCGTGCCGTAACATTATCGAATGCAACGTTAAACGAAGTATAAAAACGCTGTAAATAGCTTTTATGTTTGTGGTCATCAGCATGCGGTTTCAATAAAAGCGCACATAAAGCTGGACTCAAAGTCAAGGCGTTTACTGCCGAAAGAATAATCGCAACAGCCAGTGTAATACCAAACTGTTTATAGAAAACTCCCGTAGATCCATTAATAAAGGTTACCGGAATAAATACCGCCGCCATTACCAAAGTAATCGAAATAATCGCTCCCGAAATTTCGTCCATTGCATGAATAGTCGCTTTTTTAGCTGATTTATATCCGTGATCGAGTTTGGCGTGCACCGCCTCAACGACTACAATCGCATCATCGACTACAATACCAATGGCGAGTACCATTGCAAAAAGCGTTAATAAGTTAATCGTAAATCCGAATAAATTCAGGAAGAAAAACGTACCTACAATCGCAACCGGAACTGCAATTGCTGGAATTAAAGTCGATCTAAAATCTTGAAGGAAAATGAATACTACGATGAAAACCAATATAAAAGCTTCAATCAAAGTGTGAATTACTTTCTCGATAGAAGCATCCAGATTTTCGTTGACATCCACCATGATAGTGTATTTCATTCCCTTTGGAAAACTCTTCGCAGCTTCTTCAATCAGTTTTTTAGAATTGATAATTACATCTCTTGCATTAGATCCCGGAGTCTGGCTGATTGCCATTGCTGCCGATTCTACACCGTTTGTTTTAATAGTTGATGAATAACTTAAAGATCCCAGCTCTACTTTAGCCACATCTTTAAGTCTTAGCATTTGTCCGTTCCCAACAGATTTTATAATAATATTTTCAAATTCTTGAGCGCTGGTTAAACGTCCTTTATATTTAATTACGTATTGAAACGCCTGATTTCCGTTTTCACCAAATTTACCTGGTGCTGCTTCGATATTCTGCTCAGCCAAAGCTGTAGAGATATCGCTTGGAATCAGCTTATATTGCTGCATCACGTCTGGTTTCAGCCAGATTCTCATAGAGTAATCTTTTGAACCAAAAACGGTTACATCACCTACTCCAACTACACGCTGAATCTGTGGTACAAGGTTAATCTTCGCATAATTTTGAAGAAACGTTTGATCGTAAGCTTTATCATCACTGTATAAAGAGAAAATCAACAAGTTACTACTCTGGCTTTTCGTAACAGTAACCCCTGCCTGAGTTACCTCTACAGGTAGTAAACTTGTTGCTCTCGAAACCCTGTTTTGAACGTTTACCGCTGCTAAATCAGGATTGGTTCCTACTTTAAAGAAAACTTTTATAGAAGCATTTCCATCATTTGTGGCTGTAGAAGTCATGTAAGTCATGTTTTCTACACCATTAATTTGTTCTTCCAACGGAATTACAATACTTTTAAGTACCACATCTGCATTGGCTCCGGTATAACTTGCTGCCACGTTTACCGTTGGCGGTGCAATATCCGGATATTGAGAAATCGGTAACTCAATTAGGCCTAAAACACCTAAAATAACGATAATAACAGATATTACCGTCGAGAGTACGGGTCTTTGTATAAATTTTTTAAACATTTTTTTTATTTTAATTCGGCGTAAACTGTTTCCTGGCTTTGAGTTTGGGCTTTAATTTCAGTTCCTTCTTTTAATGAAGCTACTCCTTCTAATACGATTTGATCTCCTGCTTGTAAACCGCTTGTTACCACGTAATAATTTCCTGCTGTATTTTCAAGCACCGTAATATTTACATTCTTTGTTTTACCATCTTTTCCTAATACTACCGCAAACATTTTATCTTGAAGTTCAAACGTTGCACTTTGAGGAACAATGATTCCGTCTTTTATATCTTTTGGAATACGAACTGTAGTACTGCTTCCGCTTCTGATAATTCCTTTTGGATTTGCGAAACGAGCTCTTACATTTACAGTTCCTGTTTCAGTATTGATCAATCCGTTTACGGTTTCAATATTCCCTTTTTCATCATACGCCGAACCATCAGATAACAATAGTGAAACTGCTGGCATAGTTTTGATTTTCTGAGTTAATGAAGCTCCTGTGCTGTTTTCTTTAGTAAAGTTTAAAAGTGCTTTTTCGTTCATCGCAAAATAAGCATAGACATTTCCAATACTAGAAACTGTTGTTAAAGGTTCTGTTGTATTAGAGCTTACTAAACTTCCTAAACGAAATGGAATTGAACCTACAACTCCATTTACTGGACTTGTAACTGTGGTATATCCTAAATTAACTTTAGCATTTACTAAAGCTGCATTTGCTTGAGCCAAAGCCGCTACCGCTGACTCATAAGTATATTGAGCAGATTCTAAATCATATTTACTAATGATTCCTTTTTCTACCAATGGTTTAACTTTATTTACAGCCAATTTTGCTGAACTTACTTCTGCTTGAGCACTTTTAATACTTGCTGCTGCTGTACGAACTTGCTGCTCATACTCTGGCGCGCTGATTTTAAATAATGGCTGTCCAGCTTTTACTACTGCTCCTTCATCAACAAAAATCTTATCGATGTAACCTTCAACTCTTGGACGGATTTCTATATTTTGCTGTCCTTGTATACTAGCTGGAAAATCGCTGTTTAATGTAGCAGATTCCGGTTGTAATACAACAGTTTTATACTCTTTGATTTGCGGTGCACCGCCGGCTTGTGCCGATTTATCATTTTTATTACCGCAAGAAGCGATAATAACTGAGGCTGCGAGAATACTTAAAAATGATTGCTTCTTCATCTTGAAAAATGTGTAATTATCTATTATATGCCAACAAAAGAACTAAAATATAACACACGAAATTTTTCAAATAGACGAAGAGCGAGAGACAATCGATAAAGGCAAGATGACAACCGACGGAATTTTTTTAAATATTAAACAAGTGTTTAATTTTTGTCTTATCGGTTCTAAAATGCTTTTTAGAGACTCTAAATCGGGTTTGGGCGATTGCTCAAATTTTATATTCAAATAAAATGTAATATTGCCCTTAAAATCAGAAATTAAAATGACACCAAACTTTTTTAGACCTTATCTTTTTACTGGATTACACATACTGGGATGGTTCTTATTAGGGTATCTTATGTTGTTTTACATTCCTTTAACTTGGAATGTTGTGCTTCCGCAAGCATTCTGGCTTTGGCAGAGTATAATCTTATTTCTTTTAATAGTTGTTTTTTATTCAACAGCAAAAATCGTTGTTCCAAAAACCATTATTAAAGACAATACTTCTCTCTATTTAATCTGGGCTTTTCTTGCCATTCTTACATTACAATTAATCGCTTATTTTTATACTTCTCAAACCGATCTTCATAATCAAATTAGTAAAGCAATTGGTTTTAAAAAATATAAAAATCCGTACTTTGACAATTACGTTTTTACACTGACATTACTGGTTTTAGGAATCAGTACGAGCTGGGCCATGTTACAGCATTGGCAGAAAGCTGCACAGCACAAACTAAAATTAGAGCAAGACAAGACAATGGCTGAATTAGCCATGCTGAAGGCACAGATAAATCCGCATTTTTTCTTTAATTCACTTAATAGCATTTATTCGCTTACTTATACTGATATTGAAGATTCTAGAAATGCACTTCATACTTTAAGCCGAATGATGCGTTATTTGCTTTACAGCACAGAAGGCGAACGAACGACATTATTTAAAGAAGTAGAATTTTTAAAAGATTTTATCGCTTTGATGAAACTTCGTGCCAATAGTAAATTAACGATCACCACAGAAATTCCTGAAAAACTTCATGACTATCCAATTGTTCCAATGTTATTACTACCTTTAGTAGAAAATGCATTTAAACATGGCGTTCATGCAACCGATAAAAGCGAAATACACATTAAACTTTCGCAAAATGATACTGATCTTGAATTTGAAGTAGAAAATACTTTTTTCGAAAAAACATCAGTTTCTGATGAAGGCGGAATTGGTTTAACCAATACCAAACGTAGATTGCAATTGATTTACCCGAATCAGCATTCTATCACTTTTGGAGTTACCAATCACGGAACATATAAAATTAAATTGAAAATAACTTTAGAGCAATGACCTTATTAAAATGTATAGCGGTAGATGATGAACCATTGGCTTTAAAACTAGTAGAAACATTTATACATCAAACTCCGTTTTTAGAATTAATAACAACATGCGACAATGCTGTAGACGCAATGGGCATCATTCGAGAAACAAAACCTGATCTAGTTTTCTTAGACATCAATATGCCCAATTTGAGCGGAATGGAATTGGCAAGACTTCTTCAAGATCAGCCTGGACCGTTGCCGAAAATCGTATTTACAACGGCATACAATCATTATGCAATTGAAGGTTACCGTGTTAATGCAGTCGATTATCTTTTGAAACCTTTTAGTTACGAAGAATTCCTTCGCGCTTCGAGTAAAGTTTTACAATTATCAGAAGAAGCTAATAATCACTTTAATACGATTGCGGCTGATGATGAATTCATCTTTCTAAAAGTTGAATACCAATGGGTTAGAATTTCATTAAAAGACATTACTTATATCGAAAGTCTGAAAGATTATGTAAAAGTACATCTTGAAGATTCTCAAAAAGCTTTATTATCACTGATTTCTCTAAAAGCTCTCGAAGAAAAACTTCCTTCATCAAAATTTATGCGTGTTCACCGATCGTTTATTGTTTCGCTAGATAAAATAAGCGCAATTAGTAAAAACTCCATTTTTATTGATAAAATAGAAGTTACAATCGGCGAACAATATAAAGAAGCTTTTAAAACACTAGTCGATAAGTGGCTAAAATAAATTAGAATTACAAAAAATCATGGAAAAAAGATCAAACAAATATTACCTGACTTTAAGTCTAAAGGAATATGCAAACGGCGAAACTCAGCCAGCAAAAGAATTAGGAATCGAATTTGACAATCACGACGAAATTTTCGCAATTATAGAACGAATCAAAGAGAAAAACATTTTTCCAGACGATTCTCAAGCAGTTCAGTTTGCTTTAGGATTAAAATTATTTAGCGAAATCAAAATAAAAAATCGCAAAAATCCGCTTTTTGAAGAATTAAATGAAGTTTTTCCAATCTTCATGAAAAAATTAAAAAGTCTTTAAAAATACCTTTGAGAATAAGACTTCAAGCTTATTCTCTTTCAAATTTTGAATGTTAAATTTTGGCTAAGAAATAAATAATCTAATTCTTACTGGCAATATTTTCCAACAATATCCCGTTTTTCAATTAATGCATGTCCCACTAAATGCTTTCCTAAAAGAAGTTTGATTTCTAGTTTGAAATTCTTTTGCTTCATAAAATAGCATAAGCATTTAGGCATCTTTAATTGAAAATATAACTGGAGAATTTCATTCAAAAGGAAAACTTTCATTTTAATGAATCTCTAAAAACAATATTCACTTTTCGATGTTTGATAATGCAGAGCTATTTTTTAACCTATAAAATGAAAGCATTATGATAATTCAAAAAAGTATTTTTCTTCTTACCGCAATTTTCGCTTTAGGAAGTTGTTCAAATAATGACAATACTGACGAAGGCACCGATCCAGGACCAACAGGACCGCCTGTCGAAACTGGTACTGCAAATACAACTTATCAGCCAGCCTTCTCTGGACAGACACGTGCAGGAAGTATTCAAACCACAACAGAATATGAAGCTAAAATAATTACCAGCGGTTTAAGTGCGCCTTGGGGAGTTACTTATCTTCCTGACGGACGTCTTTTAGTTACTGAAAAAGCAGGCAATATTCGTATTGTTACTCAAGCTGGCGTTATTGGTAATGCTTTAACTGGTGTGCCTACTGTTAATCCGGCAGATCAAGGAGGGTTATTAGGAATTTGCCTAGATCCTGAATTTGCAACAAACAGAATGATTTATTTCACCTTCTCTGAAATTGTAGCTGGCGGAAATATTACCGCTGTCGCGAAAGGACGAATTTCAGACAACGAAACTGCACTTGAAAATACAACTGTTATTTATCGTTCGAATACACCAAATGCCAGTACGCTACATTATGGAGGACGAGTTCTATTTGACAAAACTGGAAATCTATTTGTGAGCATTGGTGAAAGATCTGTTTTACAAACTCGTCCATTGGCTCAATCTGTTACAAGTAGTTTGGGTAAAATTGTCCGTATTACAACTAACGGACAAGCTGCAGCAGGAAATCCATCTTTTACACAAACTGGAGCTTTACCAGAGCTTTACACTATTGGCCATAGAAATCCGCAAGGCTTAGCTATTCATCCAACAACGGGCGAACTATGGCAAAGCGAACACGGGCCGAGAGGTGGTGACGAAATTAATCGAATTAAAGCTGGGGCAAATTATGGGTGGCCAACAATTACTTACGGAATCGAATATAGCGGAGAAAAAATTGGAGAAGGAATTACACAGCTAACTGGAATGGAACAGCCCGTTTATTATTGGGATCCTGTAGTTTCTCCAAGCGGTATGACTTTCTACGCTGGAAACCGTATTCCAGAATGGCAAAATAATCTATTCATTGGTTCATTAAGTGGCACACATATTGTACGTTTAGCTTTTAAAGACAATAAAGTCGCTGGAGAAGAACGATTATTGGCCGGACAAGGACAAAGATTTAGAGATATTACTCAAGGAAAAGATGAAGCATTATACGCCGTTACCGATCAAGGAAGACTTTACAAAATTGATAAAAAATAGAAAGTAAACTTGTTCACTATACATGCCAAAAACGCCCCAAATATGGGGCGTTTCTATTTTATGTTTTTTTGTTTCAGGTTTCAGGTATCAAGTTAAACGCAACGGAATAAAACATGAAACTTTAAACTTGAAACAAAAAAATTAAGCTTTTGCTTTTCTTTTTACTGTACAGCCAATTTCTTTAGTTTGCGTAATTGCTGGTTTTTGACCGCTTTTTAATGATGCAATTACATCTTCTGCATATTTTACTTTTTGAGGGTTATTCCCTTCTGGATCATTATCGATTGCTCCTACATATTCTACAACATTTCCTTTTGAAGTTTTAGAAACGATAAAAATGTGAGGTGTACGTTTTGCGCCATATTCATCTGTAATTTTTTGTCCTGGATCAAATAAATATGGGAAAGGATATTTTTTGTCTTTTGCTAAATCTTGCATTTTTGCAAATGTATCTGCATTAGATGCTTCAGGATCATTTGGATTTATTGCAATTACAGGATATCCTTGTGATCTGAATTTTTTATCTAAATCGATAATTCTTTGCTCATAACCAATTGCGTATGGACAAGTATTACAAGTAAAAACAACGATATAACCTTTTGCATCTTTAAAAGTTCCAAAAGAAACTTCTTTGTTGTCAACATTTTTCAGTTTGAAATCTGGAGCTGCATCGCCCGCTTTAAGTGTTACAGCATTTTGTGCGTGAGATAGAAAAGCAGAAAATGCCAATGCTAATAATAAGATTATTTTCTTCATAATAGTTTACAGTTTTTTATATTCAGTTAATAATTGTTCATAGGTAAATTCGCTTTCAACAAATTTTCTTTTATCATTTTTAATGAAAAGCGTTGCTGGAATGCTTCCTGACCAGCTTGGATCTATTCGATCAATAAACTCTTGTGGATTGCTTTCGTTTAAAAGAAAGACTTCATTCTTTAAGTTTTTCCTTTTTACAAACGGAATTACATTCGATTCCAATTTCGATTTAAAATCTAAGCTTACTAACAAAACAGCTACTTTTTCAGATTTATATTCTGCTCCCAATTTCTCGAAATGCGGTAATTCTTTTATGCACGGCGCGCACCAAGTTGCCCAAAAATTGACTACATAAGTGCTGTCTTTTCCGTTTTTAATTCTTTCATTAAGCTGATTTATGTTTAAAAGCTTTACGTTCTGATTGTATCCTTTTATAGAAAAAAGCAAAAACAGAAGAAAGGAAATTTTTAAAAGTTTATTTTTCATAGACCTTTTGATCTTAAAATTAATTTGTTTCCTACAAATATAAACTAATGCTTAATTAGATTTTGTTAATGAAAATCTAATGATTCTTTTGAGGTTCTAATATGTTGAGATTTTATGGGACTAAGTTTAAATCTATCGTTGTAAAAGTTTTTCAAAAATTTCTTTTTCTGAATCTTTAAGCTCTTTGCTAATCTTAGCAAAACCTTTACTTTGCCCAAACGTGGTATACATGACACTTTCCCAGCAATAATCTGTCATTTCCTGTACATTAGTACCACTATCTGAATATTCTTTTAAATCTTCCTCTGTAAAATAATACGAAATGAAATTCTCTCTGCTATCCAACAATAATTTCAAGCTCTTCTCATTTGCAAAATAAGAAACGAAAATCTTATTATGCGGATGTTGTTGCATGGATAAAACGGCATTTATATAAACCTTTATAGATTTTTCGGTTATACCAAATTTCTCTAAAAATACAGGCGTAAATTTTGCATGAACAGATTGGTGTTCTTCATCAACTGTTTTATAATAATCAATCAGAGTATCAAAATATTTTTCGTCTTGTAATCCTAAAGCAAAAACGGCAAAAGTCGATGGCATGGCACAATTTTCGTCTTCAAGATTGTTGTACCATTCGTATTTCTTTTTAGCCAGATTAATATATTCTAAAATGTCATTGTGAAGATTTGGATATTTAACAGCTCCAGCAAAAAGATAATTCTGTCCGCATTTTGGAAGTCCTTTTATTGGGAGTAATTCTTTATTTTTTGATGAAAAACTAATTTCGAAACTTTTAGGAAAATCAAATTTTAGAAGGCTGTTAACGAAGTTTAATGCTTTTCTATAACTTTCTTCTGTTTCAGTAATCAGTTTTATATTGATTGTCGCAAAAACATCATTGGCTTTAGCTGTTAAATCGCTGTCTTTGTATGCAATTAGTTCTTTTGGAAGTTTCCCTGTTCCGTTTTTCTTAAGCTGTTCTACTTCATCAGAACCTAATTCGGTTACGACATCAAAATACTCATTTGCAGTAACTGTGGCATAACTTGGGCCGTATTTAATATGAGAAACAGCGATATAACATATAAAACTTAAAAGTTCTTTTTGTTCTTCTGTCAATATTGGTTTCGGAAGCTCTTCTTGAGTTTTTGGTATAAAAATCTTGTATTTGCCTTTTTTTACTCTTTCAAAACTATTAAAAACCAATTCTTCAGCTTGCAATCCTAGTGAATAACGATAACTATCAAATCCAGTAAGTTTTCGAAGTTTTTCTACAAATGAAATATAAAACTTTTTTGAAAAGGGTCTAGTCTGGAAAAAATACTCAATTATGGGCGCTAACAGAAATTTTTCTCCCGAATCTAATACGTACGGATTTGGATACGCTTTATCAATTTTAACTGTATTATTATCAATCGCTTCAATGAATTTTTCTAAAAGCGCTTCGTTGCCTTCTATTTTTACTAAATAATTTAATTCTCTCATTCTTTATTTTATTGTCACATTTTTAATTTGATTATTCTTCATCTTCATCATCATATTCTTCATCATCATAAGACAGATAAGACCAATCGATATCCATATTATCCAAAATGGCATCAAATCGTTCCTGATCGCTTGATCCAATAAAAGCTCCCGTACAATTGTTTTCCTGATCGAATGACAAACTGATCACTTCATAAAAATCATCTGTATATACTTTTTGATTTTCTCTACTGATTTCTGGAACAAGAGCATAATTCTCTTCAATAAACTTTACAATTTTCGAGTCAATTTCTCCTAAATAATTTCCATTAAATTGAAGTCCGCCCAAAGTTCCATTAAAAACTGCCATGAGCAGAAAAAAGTTCTCCGTTGTCTCAGTTTCTATTTCCCAATCCGATTTTTCTATCGTATCATAATTGCCATAAATCGGCGGATTGTCCTGTGATAGATCTTTCTTTTTAATTCCCCAAAAAGCAACGTTTTGATTTTCTTCATAAAAAACCAAAAAATTATCATCAGAAAATCCGATTTCATTTTCAGGTTTCAAAAGTCTGTTAAAGCAGTAATTTAGGTTTTCCTCTTTTCCTAATTCCAGATAATATTCTTTTAATTTTAAAGGAATTTTTATCTCTAATGTTTTCTCAAGATCGAGAATTTGATTTTCTGAAAATCCGTAGTTTTCAGTTTCAGACAAGTTGTAAAGGCGTTTAATCTTTTGAATATAATTCATTTTAGGCTTCTATTTTTACGAAGTGAAAAATAAACAATTAATTACAAGCTTGCAATCACTTTATAATGATAATCTCACTTTTTTTTGCAAAAGCAATTTCTTAAGATTAGAATGTATTTTCTAGTCATGTTTTTTTGACTAATTGACTGGCGATGATATTCGGCTGAACTTTGCAACATATTCATAAATCCGAGAGTACCTTTTAAAAATTACTATGAAAATACTGTCGATACTATTAATCCTGATTTGCAGTTCAAGTTGCCAATCACAAACGAATTCAAAAATGAGTGAAAACAAAACAAATCCGTTATTATGTGATCCTGTAAGTGGAATGTGTGAAATGCCTGTTGGCGAAAAATCAAATGAAAAAACAGCTATTCCAACAGAAAATAAACCTGTCAAAATAATTTACTATACTGATCCAATTTGTTCTTCTTGCTGGGGAATTGAACCTCAGCTTAGAAAACTAAAACTAGAATATGGAGATTATTTTGAAATTGATTACCGAATGGGCGGTTTATTGCCTGATTGGAGCTATAACAGTGGAGGAATAAGTAAACCATCTGATGTTGCGCATCATTGGGATGAAGCCAGTTTATATTATGAAATGCCAATCGATGGAAATGTTTGGATTGAAGATCCGTTAGATTCCTCTTATCCTTCTTGCATTGCTATGAAAGCGGCTCAGATGCAAAGCAAAGAAAAAGCGATTTACTTTATGCGTATTCTTCGCGAAAAGCTTTATCTCGATAAAAAGAATATTGCAAAATGGGAAAACATAGCAGAAGCTGCAAAAATCTCAGGTTTAGATGTTCCGAAACTAAAAGCAGATTATGATGATGCCGAAGAACTTTTTCAAGAAGATTTAAATTTAGGAAAAACTCTTGGCGTACGAGGTTTCCCAACTTTATTTTTAGCCAATGAAGATAATAATCAATTAACTGTTTACGGTTCTAAACCTTACGCTTCTTATGAAAATGCTTTATTAGCATTATTTCCAGAAGCAAAAAAGAAGAATTTTAAAAATGAAAACCCGTTAGATTTGTTTGAGATTTTTCCAACATTGGCTCCAAAAGAATATGCTGTCATTTTAGATAAATCGACTTCTGAAGCTACTTCTATTTTAGAGAAATCATATCAGCAAGGTTTATTAGATAAAAAGACAATAAAGAATGGTTCGCTTTATAATAAGAAATAATTAAAAGAATATTGAAATCATGTTCCATCGGAACATTTGGTTGGTAGAAAAAAAATAAATGAGATTGTTCGTTTCGTCCCGTAGGGACGTTTGATTGATTATCATTTTAAATTAATCTCAATTAATCTCAATTTATCAAACGTTCCTACGGAACGTAAAAAAATAATTCAAAATCTCTACTACCGACGAAATGTTTCGATGGAACATGATTTTACCAAAGAATATCTACAATTTCATGAACTTCGTATTCAAAATAATTACCGTTTTTGTCTTTATTTCTATTAAATAAATTGGGTTTATAATTTTTAAAATTCTTCTCTAAAAACTTCTTGAAATAACCGTTACCATAAATTGTATTTCTATAAAATGTTGAAATAAATTCTGAAGTATTATCTTCTGGTTCTTCAAATGTTTTTATAAGATCCACTATTTCAAATAATTCATTTTTGCTAATGTCATTTAGCTTTTTTGGATCTGGCAATGAGATATTAAAAGCAAGATTTTCTGCCCCATCTTCTTCCCACCATTCCCAAAGATTGAATTGCGTCATATCTTTTCCAGTTAATAGATGCAATTTTTCTTCCAGATTTTTATATTCTATATTTTCTTCATCTCCATTTTCATCACAAAATTCAGTATAATCTAAAATCAGTTTGAGAACTTGTGAATATAGTTTTTCAGCAATATCAAATTCAGGTTCTATTTCTTTTCTTAATTTCATTTTAATATTTTTTTATGTTGATTTTACATTAATAACCTAAACAATATTAATCCAACGTTCCTATGGAATGTAAAAACTGAATAATGATTTAATTTCTACCGATGAAATGTTCCAATGGGATAATATTATGTAATTTTTAAAAAATGTTCCATCGGAACATTTCATCGGTAGAAAAAAATATATGCATTGTTAATTTCGTCCCATCGCGACGTTTGACATTATAATATTGGTTCTTTAAAAATGTATTGATTATCAAATTCTACTTCAAAAGCTTTTAACTGTTTCTGGTATTCTTCTAAAAATGTTTCTTTTTTATGATGCTGTTCTTGATTTTGAATATATCGAATGACATTCGGCACATGGCTTCTCGAATATGAAAAAGCACCATACCCTTCTTGCCATGAAAAATTAGGAGACAATTTTTGTTCTTTAATCCATTTGCTGGTTTCTGTTTTTATATTTTGGACCAGCGCAGAAATGGATTGTGTAGGACGCATCCCTATAAAAACATGCATATGATCTGGCATACTATTAACACATAACATTTTATGATTATTGGCTTGAATTATACCCGTAATATATTGATGTAATTTGTCTTTCCAATCCTTAGAAATTAATGCTTTTCTGTATTTCACCGCAAATACAAATTGTATATGCAATTGTGTGTATGTATTTGCCATTACCAACCAAACGTTCCTACGGAACGAAAAAAATGAATCATTTAAAGTTCTACCGATGAGATGTTCCTAGCGGAACATTTTTTTTAGTAGTGCAAATTTTAAAAATGCTTGTGTTTATTGTATCTCCTAAAAGTCTTTAGAGTATTATTTTAAGACAAAATCACTTAAAAAAAATCTTCCGCTAGGAACATCTCATTGGTAGCAGCACGTTTGATTGGTTTATTATATCTCCTTCAAAATCAAATCTGCAACAACATCAATTGCTTGATTGATTATACTTTCTGGATCTCCTTTAAATTCATAACGTTTAGCTATTTCTTTATCTGAAAAAACGATATGTATGAAAATTGTTCCAACTGGCTTTGATTCACTTTCGCTTCCTCCAGGAGTTGTTAATCCCGTTAGACCTACGCAAATGTCAGAGTTTATATACCGATAAAAATTCTGCGCCATTAATTTGGTAACCTCAGCAGATTCTGCACTGTATTTTTCGATAGTTCCCCACGGAATTTGAAGCAAATCTTCTTTCATCGATGAATGATAACAAATCATTCCGCCAATCAAAATTCTTCCGGAGTTGAATACCGTCGAAAATTCATAGCACATTTTTCCAGCAGAAGCACTTTCTGCAAATGATATTGTCAAGTTTTTTTCTATTAAGGCTTCGCAGCATTGAGTAACTTTATCAGATGGCATAATGTTTTGGATTTAATTGCACATTTCTTTCTCAACCAAATGTAGATTCTTTTCAACAGATTAAACTTACATAATTCCTTACAACAATTACATTATAAGTAACTGTTAATTATGCAACTATCTTGTTTTTTCTTGTAAGGATATGCTCTTGATTTCATCGTAAATTTGTAAAATGCGATATACAGGAAATTATAAATCCCAAGAAAAATAACAATCTAAAAAACAGTATTATGGAAAAGCAACACAACCATGATTATGGTCAGTTTGACCCTGATTATATAGATCAAAACACTCTTGCTGATGGTACTTATACAAATGAAGATCAGTTTAAACAAGTGTTGAAAAAACATGACAATCGGGAATTTGGCGAAAGTGATCCTGATTATTACGAACAAAATACTCTTATAGATAATGACAATTATGCGCGAGATGAAGATCCGTATCAATATCAGGAAGAGTTCATCGAAGATCCAAAACATCCGCAAGTTGATCTTGAATCGAACTCCAATATTCGATCAGAAAATATTCCGAATCAAGAGCGAATTATTAATGAAGATGATGCCATTACCAATGATGGCACGAAAGATGATTTGAACGAAGAACACCATCCTGATTTAGATTATGAAGAAGATGTAGAAAAAGATTCAGATCACGACCAAGATGAAGAATTAGACGATTTTGATGCAGAACATTATCCAGAAAACCATCCTCGAGAATAACGAAATTTTCGTAAATTGTAAAAGCATTAGTTTATGGCTTTAGGAACGCAAATCGTCTGGCTTTTTGTATTAGCAATTCCGATTGCTTGCGTAAGTTGGACTGTCACGCATGAAGAGATTTTTAGAGAACCTCATGAATGGTGTGTCAGACATTCTAAAAATGACAGGTACATCTTGTCTAGAAAGTTCTTTTATCTTCTTACGTGCGAGTATTGCTTTAGTCACTATGTCACAATCGCTTTTTTGATTATCTGCGATTATAAACTTTTGTTAAATGATTGGAGAGGCTATATTTTGGCAGGGTTTTCTCTAGTTTTTATGGCAAATGTTTATATGAGTCTTTTTGCTTTGCTTCGTCAGACTATAAAAAAAGAAAAAGTCGAAATCGAGAAAATTGAAAGCGAAACGGATAATGAAAACACAATTAAATAAGTATAACTAAATAAATTAACATTATGGAGAACTTAAATTTCATAGACCCATTATTACACGGAATCACACCTGAAAAAAAGCCGCTGAATCTTTCTGTAAAACAAATGGTATGTGCTGGGGTTGGTGTTCTTTTAGCATCGGCTGTTTTGAAAAAAACAGGACATAAAAAAGCTAGTGCCGTTGTAGGAAGTCTTGCTTTACCAATTTTGGCATCGGCTTGTTATAAAAAATACAATCAAGTTAGCAAAGAAAAAATAGACGCTCAGGCAAGCAGCGGTATCGAATACAATCATTAATAGTTTTTGTTATATCTCATAAAAAAAAGAGCACTTTCTTATAAGGTGCTCTTTTTTTATTTCTATTAAAATCTACGTTTAAGAAATATTTCCTTCAACCCAATTTAAAGCTTTATTAAAGTCTATTTTTTTATAGCCACGAAATTCCCCTGGAACAATGTAACTAAATCCGTTTGTGAAAGAAATTATTTCATCTGTATCCGTTACAATTGCAGCTCTATTCCACTTTCCTAAATGTTTAAGCCCTAAAAGTCCGTCTTGAAGCCAAGCACCCGCGGTAAAGTTCTGAATATCGGTATCCAAAACCAATAAAAAATTAATCTCGTTTGTTTGTTTTACCAAATGTTCAACGGCTGGAACTACTGCTGTCAAAAAATCGTCTTTTGTTACTTCTGCCAATGCTCTAAAAGCTACAATATTATCGGTAGTATCAATTTGATGTATCATGATTTTTATACTTTTTTGAGTTACTTAAATGAGTTTTGTCAGAGCACTTTATAAAATACTCAATTGTATCTCAAATATACTTATAATCAGCGAAATAGAATTTACATTTAACTATTCGTTTATTATATTTTTTTAAGAGACAAAGTTTCAAAGTGCAAAGTGACAAAGGTTTATATCGAATACTTAAATAGGTATTGCGATAAAAAAAAACTCAAAACATTATCATTCCATAACACTATCATAAACTGATTTCCGCTATAAATCAATAAAATTGCGGTCAATTAAAAGTTCCAAAACTTCTAATAAGCCCCAATTATTAAAGTTAAAAACCTATGCACTCAAGATTTACAATATTATACCTATTATCGTTTTTTGCTTTTTTCAATTATACCGCATTGGCGCAAAAAGCTAAAAACCTCAATGGAACACAAGTTGCATTTTTATCTGACGTCCATTTACAAGATTTATTTGGCAGATTTTCAGATTCAGATTATAAAGGCGTTTTAAATCCGAAAACAGGAGAATATGCTTTGGTGCGCACCATGTCATCACAGCTTCATTCTACTCGAATTTTCAATGAAAATTATTTTGCATTTATAGCTGCTTTAGAAGATATCGCAAAGCGAAAAATCAAATATGTAGCACTTCCAGGAGATTACACAGATGACGGCCAGCCAATTCACGTTCGCGGATTAGCCAAAATATTAAATCAATACAGTAAAAAATACGGAATAGAATTCTTCATTACTACAGGAAATCATGATCCAGTTGGGCCTTTTGCTCAAGAATCTGGAAAAGAAGATTTCTTAGGAAAAGAAGGTAAAAGTCAACCCATTTATAGCAAAGAAGGTCTTTATAAGCCAAATCTAAACATCGAACAGCCCGTAGTTGTTACCGCCGATATTGCTAAAATGGGTTATTTAGGAATTACCGATCAGCTTCAGGATTTTGGCTTTCATCCCAACAAAAAATACAAATTTTGGGCTACTCCATTTTCTTCTTATACAAATGAAAATTATACATTCGAAAAAGCTTTAGAAAGCGCTAAACTGGAAAATCGCGTATATGAAGTAGCGCCAGGATACGAAGTTCCAGATGTTAGTTATGTTGTAGAACCAATCGATGGACTTTGGCTAATGGCAATTGACGGAAATGTTTATATTCCGAAGAAAAATGCTTCTATTGAAAAAGATTCTAAAAATTACAGCGAAGCAAGTACAGGCTATAATAATGTGCTTTCGAACAAAAAACATCTCATAAAATGGGTTGAAACTATTTCGGCTCAAGCCAAAAAACAAGGAAAAACTTTAATCGCTTTCAGTCATTTTCCTATGATTGATTTTAATGATGACGCTTCCGCGGAAATAAAAGAACTTCTCGGCCCAAACAAATGGCAGTTGAACCGTGTTCCAGTTGAAGAAGTGGCACAGGTTTTTGCAGATGCAGGATTGAAGATTCATTTTGGAGGTCACATGCATATAAACGATACGGGTATCAGAACTTCTGCAAAAGGAAATACTTTGGTTAATATTCAAACGCCATCTTTAGCAGCTTATATTCCAGCTTATAAATTATTGACTTTCAAGAAAGATAATGTTGTCGATATTCAAACGATTACTATCGATGATGTTCCTAGATATAACGAGCTTTTCGATTTGTATAAAATGGAATATCAATTTTTGGAAAGTCAGAAAACGCAAGACATTTGGAATATTGATATTTTAAAGACAAAAAACTATCACGATTTTACCGATTTTCATTTGAAAGAATTAGTTCGTCTTCGTTTTTTAAAGGACGATTGGCCTTCTCCTTTCAAAGATTTTATATTGAATGTTTCTGCGAAAGATTTACTGGTTTTAGCCAATATCCAATCGCATAAAGATTTTGATTATATTCTAAAAAATAAAGAACAGTTTCAAAAAGAATGGAATGAAGCTGAAGCGAAATCTGATAGAATTTTAGCTCAAAACAACCTGAAAAAAGATAATTTTAATTGGACAGGCTACGATCTTTTAGTAGATTTTTATCGTTTCAGAAGCGCCGACGAATTAGCTTTAACTGATGTTGGAACTCAAAGAGCAAAAGAGTATAAGGTTTTATCTAATTTATTTTTAGAAGGTTCTAATGCTGATCTTTCGAAAGATAATCCGATGCAAAAACAAATGAAATTATTTCTTATCATTTTCAATAAGTTCATGCACGAAGTTCCAGCAGATCATTTTACAGTTGATTTGAAAAATGGTGAGATTAAGAGTTTGAAGTGATTTTTTTTCTGTGCAGGATGCATTTTTTTAACGCAAAGGGCACAAAGGTTTTTCGCAAAGTCCGCTGAGTATTTTGAGTAAGATTTTACAAATCAAAGTTCGCAAAGCTTTATGAATTCTAGTTTTGCAGATTTACAGAAAAATAATTTTAACAAACTAAATTTTAACATAGCCCGCGGTTTCAACCGCGGGTACTTACGGATAGGCAATATGCATTGTGTTCCTGCGGTTGAAACCGCAGGCTATATTCACTAAGCTCCAGAAAACGATGTCCATAAAGCTTTGCGCCCTTTTTTATTTTATAAATTTAGCTTAAAAAAAAACTTAGCGCTCTTTGCGAAAAACCTTTGCGCTCTTTGCGTTAAAAATAAAACAAAAAAGCTGTCAAAAATGACAGCTTCTTATTACATTAAAAACCTAAAATTTAATGTATCTAAAACCATTATGGCAAATGGGTTAGGATTATTTTTTAATAAAACGTCTTACCGTTTTGATTCCATTTTTCTCAACTGAAATCAGGTAAACGCCCGTTTTTAAAGTAGAAACGTCTACACTATTATTATTTACGGTCTGAGAGGAAACAGTTGCTCCTCCTTCAGTTTTAATAATATTTACATTTCCGCCAGAAACTTCGGTACTGAAAAAGATTTCACTTTCTGTTGGATTTGGATAAATTTCTAAACTGGCGATAGATTGTTCAGTAGTTGGTGCAGCTGATCTTGCCGTTGAACCCGATTTTGTAATTCTAAACCAGTTTATATTAAACCCTGTGTTTTGAACATATATCCCAAAATTATACGTTCCAGCATTTACGGTTACGGTTTGAGTAATCGTCTGCCAATTTTGCCATCCACCTGTATTTGGAACATTTATAGCACCAAGCTGAATAGTTCCTGCATTTAAATCAGATGATAATCTTCCGCCCGTAACTGCACTTGCAACTCGATATTCAATTTGATAAGAACCAGAAGTTGGGAAATTAATATTATAATATGCCATCCAATCACCTGTATCACAATATCCAACGTTTAATCCACCGCCTGTATCAGTTGTTGCTTCGGTTTGAACACCGCTCATGGTATTGTAATTTTCTGCTTGAATTAAAGTTCCTGTTGCTGGTGGATTGCTTCCTGTAATAACTTGATTAATGGCAGTTAACAAAGATTTTGAGCCTGTTGCATCTTGAGACAATTCCCAAATCATTACTCCAGCCGCATTTTGAATCGCAAAAGTTGTTTTTTGTTTGATCGTCGGAATCCCGTTGTAATAAATTGTGTTTCCAACTTGATCTAAATTTTCAGCACCTGGATATTGCGCTACAATATTGGCATAAGAAATTCCTTGATTAGCAGAAGCTCCAAAACCGTATCCGTAAAACGGAAGACCAATTACTGCCTTACTTGCAGGTAATCCTCTTCCTGTCCAATAATTAAATTGATTTACCGCCATGCTATAAGGAGAATGCTGTCCCGGATTGTTTGGTGCCCAAGGCCCTGTTGCGTCATAAGCCATAATATTGATCCAGTCGTAAGCTGCAAAAGTAGATGAAGGTACATTTGCACCACCATATCCTTCTGAAAGCGCTGCTGAAATCAATTTGCCATTGGCATGCAATTTATTCGCTAAAGCAATCACAAATCCTCCATAATCACCATTAATTGCTGGACCTTCTAAATCTACATCGACTCCATCAAAATTGTGAGCAACAACATAATCGTATATTTTCTGAATGAAAGCAGTTCTATTTGCTGGAGTTATCAGATTAAAATAATTGTCACGAATCGCTCCTCCTTCTGAAACTGAACCTCCTCCAAGAGAAACAAAAACTTTTACATTCTGTGCATGTGCTGCATTTATGATTGTATTGCTTCCTGAATTAAAACTCAAATATCCATTTGCATCAGGATTTTCGAAAGCAATATTAATGTGCGTTAATTTATTATACTGAATAGTGCTTGAAAAAGCATTTAAATCAATCCAATTTGGAATATATGCGATTACCTTTTTTTGGGCTACAGAAAAATTAAAAACACCCAATGCTAAAATAAGAATCCATTTTGCCGACATTCTTTTGTAATTGTCTTTCATAGTGATTTGTTTTAATTTGTAAATATGGGGATATTGAAAAATTGCAGGTTTCAGATTTTAATCTAAAACCTGCATTCTAAAATTATTTTTTAATAAAACGTTTAACCGTTTTTGCACCATCTTTATGGAAAACAACAAAGTAGATTCCAGTTCTAAGGCGTGAAACATCAATAGCATTATTATTGATTTTTTGCTCAGAAACTAGCGTTCCTGTCTGATCTATAATACTTACTTTTTCTCCGCTTTCAGATGTTGTCACAAAAAGAGTATTTTCTGCTGGACTTGGATAAATATTTAGTTCAGTTGCAACTGGTTCTTCTTCTACTATCGTTTCAGTTGCAGCCATTCTCGCTGTTCCTGCTACTTTTGTAATTTTAATCCAGTTGATGTTCATTCCTGTATTTTGAATGTAGATTCCAAAATTATACGTTCCTGCATTTACGTTTACAGTCTGCGAAACGGTTTGCCAGTTTTGCCATCCACCAGTATTTGGAATATCAACATTTCCTAAAAGAATCGCTCCTGCATTTAAGTCAGATGATAATCTTCCGCCAGTAACAGCACTTGCAACTCGATATTCGATTAAATAAGAACCTGTCGTTGGGAAATTGATGCTATTATATGCTAACCAATCACCTGTTTCTGTGTACCCTACGTTTGAGCCTCCGCCAGTATCTGTAGTTGCTTCAACTTGAATACCACTCATTGCTGAGTAATCTTCTGCCTGAATTAAAACGGAAGTTTGAGAAGATGTTGCTGGAACTAATTTCCATTGTCCGCAAGTTTGATTATTGTTATCCCATTGCTGCACAATTGCTCCCGATGCTGTACTTGCTCCCGCAACTTCAACAATTCTTCCGCTGTGACGAGCGACAATTTTATAATAGCCATCGCCAGTAGAAACCAAAATAAACTGCTGATTTGTAGTTGCATTGTATGGATATTGCTCTACTCTTGCGCCATTAGCTTTATTGAAGTTATTGATATCCATTGACATTCCGCTATGGTTTGCAATGATTTTATACATTCCGTCTCCTAAATGCGTAAACGTAAATTTCTGATTGTTTCCAGAATTCAAAGCACCTTGATTGATTCCTGCTCCGTTTGACATACTTGAATTCCAAACGTCCATATACAAACCGCTGTTTCTGTTTTGAAGGAAAAAAGTTTGGTTTCCTAAAGTAGTAGTTCCGTTTGCAATAACTCTTATCGAACTCACTTTATCGTTCCAAGTGGTATTCAAACAAGAATTATCAGAATTAATTACAGTTGAAGTTCCACCAAAATTATCATCCTGATATAAAATTGCCTGATAACCTTGAGTAATTTTTAGCGAAGAAATATCATCATTTAAAACCCCTAAAGAATTTAAACGAGCTAGGTTATAATCTCCAATGGTTAATCCGCCTGAGAATCCAGTGTAGTTGCAGTCTTTATAAACTGTGATTACATCTGTTGAAGCTGGAACTGAAGGCGTTAATCCTGCATAACCTCCAAATGTTGCTATAACTTTTGTTGGTGATGGCGAATGAAGTGATGGCGACTGATCTGCAACATCATCATAAGCAAATCCGTAAGCTAAATTATCAATATTGATTCCTGGTAAATGCCAGAACTTAGAATAATGATTCGTTGGATTTACCTGATAAAATTTAGACGCATCGTACCAATTTTGCTGACCCGGATTTGCTGTTGTAGTATTCACAACATGACGGTTAATCGCAGCCGTTAATTGTGATTGAATTACAAGATCTAAATCTCCGTCAACCAATCTTCTGTCCAAAACCCCTTTTCCTTCAAGAGCTTCTTGGGTTGTTGGTCTATTTTGTACGCGTCCAGTTCTTCCAACAAAAGCTCCAGATTGTCCAACCATTTCAAGTTGTTCTCCAATAACTCTACCTTTGAAAACTCCTGCATCACCTGCGTAGAAAATCAAATCTTCATTTTTGTATTTGTTCCAAATTGCATCAATGTATGATTTCAAATAATTTGCGTATTGTCCAGATCCTTCAGCGTAAGCAGCCGTTTTAGAAGGCGCTGTAATTTCGCCCGTTGCATCGTTTACACAACCTTGAAATTCTACTGGAACATTGGCTTTAAAAGCCGCGACAATATCAGCATGTTTTTTCAAATCACCCACTTTCTTTTGGTAGCCGTTTGCTCCAAATAATTCCAATCCCATTGGATATTTGTATGAATCAACTCTTGTTGGATTTCCAAAGAAACCATATTGATTGTTAGTCAATTCAATCATTTCATACAAAATTCCCTGATTCGGGTCTGTTGCATTTTGCGGATTTGGCGATGCATATCCTGAAGGAGCTCCGCTGGCACCAAAAAAGTAAAAATACAGTTGAGACCCTTTAGAAATAAAAACTCTACATCCTGCAATTAATGGCAGTGTAAAAGTTTTGTTTGGAATATCACTCAACTTAGTAAAACAAGCTGCATATTTAGAATTTTGTCCCGGTCCTGTGTTTCCACCGTAAGTTGGTCCCGTAACCGTATTGTAAGAAGCGCTCATTGGTAAAACCTGACTAGTTTGAGCATTTACCCAAACATGATTTCCAGTTGTATAATCGATACCGACAATAGCTACATATAATTCGCTGTCTGCAAACGGCGAATTATTACTAATCGTAAATGGTACAGGCCCTTGAGCATGCATCAGGCTTGAAAACACTAAAAAAAGTGTCGTCAAAAAAGAAAATCTTTGAAGTCTAATTTTATTCATATCTAAATAATTTTGGGGTTACGTAAATAGATTTAAACCAAAGCCATTTTAAAATAAATGGCTAAATAAATCCGCCAGGTGCAACTGGTATGCCCTCCTTGAATTGCACCCAACGGATTTAAAAAATTATTTCTTAATCAGCTTTTTTGTCCAGCTTTTTTGATCTGATTTGAAGTTCAGAATGTAGATTCCTCTGCGAAGTTTACTTAAGTCAATTACACTTTCGTTTCCTTGAGGTCTATTTTGTAAAATCAAATTTCCAGTATTGTCATAAATTGTAATGACTTTATTATCTAAGTTTTCAGGAGATGAAACTTGAACATAATTAGTTGTCGGGTTCGGATATACAGCAAAAACAGTTTCTTCTGCTGGAAGTTCTTCCTCAACACTCAAAGCCATTCTAGCTGTAGAAGCCGAACCATAAGCTTCGATTTCATATAATGAATATCCGTAAGGAGCTAAAGCTTTCGTTGTACATAAAATACGCAGATATCTTCCTGTTCCGCTTACGGCTAAATCATCTGTTCCGCCATCGCTTGCCGTTTGTGTATTGATTGTTTCATTTTCTGTAAAAACATTATCAGTGGAAAGCTGTACTTTATACTGAGTTGCATAAGCTGCTTCCCATTTTAATACTACACGATTAAGAGTATAATTGCTTCCTAAATCAACATAAATCCATTCGGTAGCATTGGCAAAAGAACTTGCCCATCTTGTACCTGCATCACCATCTGTTGCTTTATTTGCTGTAAACGTCGCGTTTTCTTCTGTAGAAGCCGTCGCTGTTTTAGCTAAAGCTAGATTCACATTCGGATTTGGAGTGATATTTCGAACTGTTACATCGCTGAAAACTCCAGTTGTTAAAGTTCCATTAGCATGAGAAGTAACTGCCATTCCCACATAAATTGTACTAGCCATTGAAATTGTTCTTGGTGTTCCAATTTGTGTCCATGTTGTTCCGTTATCTGAAGAATAAGAAGTAAATACATTTCCAGATCTTACTAAACGAATCCATTTTGGAGCTGCTCCTGTCGCAACTTCTGCAGTTGTTACTCCCGAAGTTGTTTCACGAGTCAAAAACTCAATTCCTGCCGCAGCGCTTGCATCGGTCATGGCGTGTTTTGAAGTCGGTGTTAACGTTTCACGGAACATTACTCCTGCTTTTGCGTAAGTGTTGGTATTGGTTAACGAATTTACTTTAGCAATAATTTCGGCATCTCCAGTTATTGGCTGATTCACAAATTGAAACTGATCGCTTGTTTCCCAAATGTCATTTCCTGCACCTTTAATCGTAAATGTTCCGCTAGCATGTGTCGCTTCTCCTACTGGTGTAACGGCACCTAAATCGGTACTAATCCAAGGCGAAGGCAATCCTGCTGGAGTTTCTGTAGAAACTAAATTTAAAGCTCTCAGATTGTCAAAATAATAGGTGTTTCCAGAATTGGTTCCCGGTTCAAACAAGAAAACAAAACGGTTTACATCATTATCTGGAGTCGAAGCGTCTGGCGTACTTACATAGGTAAAAGTTATCGTATGCCAAGCGTTACTTTGTTTTACAACTCCCTGATAAATACTGTGTCTACCAACAGGATAATTTGATGGAACCGAAGCACTGCTTTCTGCCTGCCAAGAAATAATTGATCCAACTGGCGCTGAAGTATAAACGTCCATCGCGAACTTTTTAACTCCGCCTTTAAAATCCCCAATATTGGTCAATGTCGTATTGAATGAGAAATTATCATATAATTCAGTCGATTTACGAACGTATTTTCCAACATTAGAAGAAGTATTTATTCCACTAGCATTTGGATTTGCCGTATTTGGCGTGTAAGTTCCAATTGCATCTCTAAAAGTGATATTGTGAATCGTTTGATAATCTTCATACACTACACCTTGCGTAAAAGTATCTGGAAGTTTAGTTGACCCAATTCGAATGTTATCAAAATAATACGTATCGCTTGTGTAAGAACCTGAATTAAACAATAAAACCATTTGATTTACTGCCAAATTTGAAGTTCCCGCATCTGGGCTTGAATTGTAATAGAAAGTCAATGTTTCCCATTGATTTTGTTTGGTTGTAATTGCGACATAATTACTATTTCTTCCTGTCGGATAATTGGCTGGAAGCGAAGTCGCGCTATTTTCAAAATTCATGCTTACAACCGTGCCAATTGGCGCCGTTGTATACACATCAATCATAATTTTATTGGTCTGACTTTTGAATAATCCCGCATCTTCAATCGAGGTTTGTGTATTAAAGAAAAGTACATCATATTGCTCAGATACATTTCGAACGTACTTCGCTACATTCGCGGAAGCGTTAACCGAATTCGTTCCAGGATTTGCCACAACAGAATAGGTTCCTGTTGTAGTTCCTTTTATAATTTTATTTACACCGTCGTAATTTTGCAGGACATCTGTTGCAATAATTGGTTTTTCTGGCGCTGCTTTTGTCAGTAAATTATCAAAATAATATGTTGCTCCAGAATTAGAATTCGATTCAAAAAGAATCACCACATTATTAATTGACAAAGCACTAGTATTAGGGTCGATTACTTTTTCAAATTCAAATTCGATCGTTTCCCATTTGTTCTGAACTGTTGTAGTAGCTTTAAAACCGCTATGTCTTCCCGAAGGATAATTGGTTGCCGTCGTAACATTGCTGTTTTCTAACTGCATCGAAATTTTTGTTCCAACCGGAGCCGAAGTATAAATATCAAACGAAAGTCTTTTTCTTCCGTAAACATAATCGTTCGCATTGGTAATGGTTACATTTCTGATGTTTAAAACATCGTACAACTCACTTGAATTTCGAACGTATTTTCCAACCAAAGCAGAAGTGTTAATTCCTGTAGCCGAAGGATTCGCAACAGCTTCTGTTAAAACTCCCGTTTTTACAGGATACAATACATTTCGATTGCTTTGAAAATCTTCATGTATTTTTTCTACTGGCAATGCTGGTTCGGTTGTAACTGCCAATTTGTAGGTATTGACATTACAACCAGAAACTGTTGCAGCTACAGAAACATCTCCTCCAGCAGTTCCCCAATTTACAATAATCGAATTGGTTCCCTGTCCTGATGCAATTGTTGCTCCCGCTGGAACAGTCCAGTTATAGGTCGCCCCCGCAATTGCATTTACAGAATAGGTTTTACTAGTTTCATTTTGGTATACTTTGTTATCTCCTGCTACCGCATATTTAAAACTCCCATCGTAAACACGAACATAATCGACTTGTAATTTTGCTGGGAAATCACCTGGAACAGGCGCTACTCCTGCTCCATTAACACTGGTATAAGGCGTTCCTGCACTACCAACAGCAAGGTTTAAAATGATATAAAACTGACTATCGTTAAAAGGCCATCCGCCGTTAACCGTTGTATTTGGAGTTGCCGTATGAAATAAAACATCATCAACAAACCATTTGATAAAATTTGGTCCCCATTCTACCGCATAAACGTGAAAATCTGAAGATAAATCTGTTGGAGAACTGTAGCTTCTGCCTGTAAAATGATATCCGTTTCCATCATAATGGATCGTTCCGTCTACAGATTGCGGATTTCTGTGTTTGGCTTCCATAATATCAATTTCACCAGTATACGGCCAGTTACCGTTTACGGGAAGCATCCAAAAAGCTGGCCATGCTCCCTGTCCGTTAGATAACTTCATTCGAACTTCAATTCTTCCGTATTTTAAAGAATATTTTCCTTCTGTAGTCAATTTTGAAGAAGCATAAGGCTGATCTGGAAATGAAGCATTCGGCTCATACTTTGCCTGAATGTTCAAATAACTGTTCGCGCCTTCTTTTACGATTGTCGCCTGATTTGGATCGTAGCGCTGTGCCTCAGCATTTCCAAATCCGCAGAGAGACGGACATCCGTTTCCTGAGATGCTTTGCCATTTGGTTAAATCTACAGTTGTGCCATTAAATTCATCAGACCAAACGAGCGTATTACATTGGGCATGAGTTTTAAGAAATGGCAGCATTAAGAATAAAACTGCCACACAAAATTGTTTAAATAAATAAGAATTGCTTTTCGGTGGTCGGCCGAAAAAAAAGTCATTTTGCTTCATTTTTAAATAGGTTTTAGTTAGTAAATGCTATTCCTTCAATCAATGCTACTTTATAAAAATAGATTGTATTTTCCGACAATAACAGCGCAATATTAACTAAAAAATCAGGCAAGACTTACATTTTTGAGTACGGTTTGACTACGGTACTATTAAAAAAATGTAATAAATAGCCCATAAAAACCGTAAAACTACTTAGGATTTCATTTACAAGAGAAAAACTAAAAATTGAGAATAAATTCGGTGATGTTTGTATCTGATGGAAGCTGCAATTTTTTACGAATACGGTATCTAGTATCTTCAACACCTCGAACAGAAATTCCTAAAAGCGGTGCAATTTCCTTTGTATTGAAGTTCATTCGCAAATAAGCACACAATCGCATATCGCGTGGAGTCAATTCTGGATAACTTGATTTTAATCGCTGCATAAAATTATCATGCAATTGATTGAAAATTTCTTCAAATTCGTTCCAATGCTTGTCTCCCTGCAATTCGTGGTCGATTAATTTATTGATTTTCATCAGAAGACTGAAGTTTACATTTGGATCGTTTTTCTTATCAATCTGACCAATCAATTCTTTTATCGAAAGCAAAATTTCATTCAAATGAATCAAATTGACGGTATTCGAAGCCACTTTAGCATTTTTGAGGTTAATTGTAGTTTGAAGATTTTCACGCACAATCGCCATATTTTCTTGTTCTAAAGCCAATTTCTGCTCATTTAGTTCCGCACGATTTCGAAGCAATTCTTTCTCCTGATTGAGAATTAACTGCTCTCGCTCACGTTCTGCAACTCCTTTTTGATATTTAATAATGGTATAAATTAAAACTCCAAAAAGCATCAAATACAAAATATAAGCCCAAGTAGTTCTATACCAAGGCGGTAAAACTTCAAATCGAAAAACGGCCTCTTCACTAACTACATCGTACATATTTTTTGCTCTTACGTGAAAAATATATTCGTTTTCAGGCAAATTGGTATATTCTTTTTCTGTTTGAAGACTATAATCTGACCATGTTGGTTCAAAACCTTCTAGCCAATATTCATATTTTGTGGCATCGGCATCATCAAAACAAAGGGATGCAAAAGAAAAATGAAGAGCATTATTAGAATGAGACAAAACAGTCGAAAATTTATCGCTTACTGATCCTGTTTTATTCGGAAGAACATCATAACGGCTAGAAAACAGCAAACTATCTTTAGGGAAAATACATTTTACTTCTGAAATAACTGCTTTATATTTCGTTTGATATTTCTTATTTTTAATAGCGCTGTAATGAATCAAACCTTCTTGTGTTCCAAAGAAAACATCGCCACTTTTTGTGGTTTGAATATTTTCGAAACCAGGAACATATAAATAGCGAAGTTTTCGAAAAGGAAGTTCTTCCACTTTAAAACTTCCATTTTTCTGTTTGTTCATTTTTCCTGTGTTTTCGCCAGAAACGTACCAAATATTGTCTTGATTGTCAGGTTTTAATAATCGAATATGATTTTCTAATCCGAGATATTTCTTGAAAACAGGATCTGGAATCATCTTTTTTGAAGATACATCTTGTCTGTAAACGCCTTTTGTTGTTCCAAACAAAATCTGATTATCGATTTTAAAAGTGTTCAAAAACAAACTCGAGGGAAAACCATTTTTATCATTATAAAACTGAATATCGGTAACCGAATCAAATTTCGCATTAAATTTAAGTTTATAAATTCCTTTATATCCGTGTGCAATCCAAATATTTCCCTGTTTATCGGTTTCCATGATTCTACTGCTTTCCTCAAAACCTTTTATTCGATGTTGAAAAACCCAAGAACCGTTAATTTTTTTTAGAAGATACAATCCCGTATAACCGCCAACAAGAAGTAAATCAGGTTGATTTGGAACTAGAATTCCTTGCCAAGCGCCATCAACTTTGGCCAACGCTTTCGCGGAATTTCCATTGATTTCAAATATTCCGTTTTTTTCAAAAGCCAATAACGAATTACCAAAAACGCCAACATTCCAAACATTTTCAGACATTCCAGAAACATGCTGAAAGGTCACGTTTTCTCTTTTTCCGCTTTTATAAGCTTCCCAATTCAGCCAAAACAAACCGTTGTCGGTACCGATATATAATTTATTTTGGTAAATCTGACTGCAATAAATTTTGGTTTCAGAATTAGTGCCGTCAATAATTTTTGACAAAGGAGACGAAATCTGTATTAACGAAATTCCGCCTTTAAGTGTCACCCACAGATTTCCTTCTTTATCGATTTTAAAATTGGTAACATATTCATTCTGAAGTCCCATTTGTTTATCGATGTGTTGAATCAAATGCCCTGAACCATCTATAACTATCAACCCAGATTGACGGGTTCCAATTCCGAAATAACCGTCTGAAAGTTCAATTCCTGCTGAAATCTGACTTTGCTTTAATAAATAATCAACTTCCGTTATAAAAGGCTTTATTTGATTTTCATTAAAAGTAAAAAGACCATTTTTTTGAGTTAATAGTAAAAGTCCGTTTTGGGTTTGAAAAATCTTTCGAACCTGTAATCCAACAAACTTCTGACTATTTTCTACAGGAATTAATGCATTGCCTTTTAGCTTTAACAATCCTTTTTCATTGTCTGAAACATAAATTTCTTTTCCTACTTCGAAGAAATCATCAAAAGAAGTTTTAGCATCTATTACTTTGATTAAATTGTTTTTATAGATAAAAATCCTTTCGTAAGAGAAAAAAATCACCTCATTATTTCGAATGACAGTATGAAGTACATCTCCAAAATTTCGAGCCGATTTAGGAAGGAGTTTTACTAAAGAAGTATATTGATATTGCCCATTTGGAAGCTGAATCACAAACCCAAAATCACCTTGCGCGCCAACATACATTTTATCATTTTTATCAATTGTCATAGAGCGCACCATGCTTCGGTTTTCTGGCTGCGTTACAATTCCCCAGCGCACACCATCAAATTGCATAATTCCAAAATGATTGGCAAAAAACATCATGCCTTTAGAATCTTGCAAAACATCCCAATTCTCTGATGCCGCTTTATAAGCTTTCGGACTGTAATTGACTATAAAAGGAACTCCAATCTTTTTGATTTGAGAATTGATAATTGGAGAAAATAATAGGAATAGAAGTAAAATTCTAATTTTAAATTTCATCATTCTGTTTGCGTGTGTAGGTTAGTTTTGTGATTTTAAAATCACAATCCAGAAAATGCTTCTTTGGGAAAAGTTATTTTCTAGACAAAAAACATTCTTTTTTAAATGTACCAATAACAATTATTCATTAATATTAAATTAAAAAAGAGAATGTCGAAACTCAAATATATAAAATTTTATTTTAATGCAATAAATCACATTTTAATAAGAGAATTTGACAATTAAACTTTATCAAAGATCTTAAGAACCACAAACCTTGCCTCCGACTTCTTACAACAAACCCGACAGGTTTTAAAAACCTGTCGGGTTTAACTTGAAAAAAAACAAACTTTAAACTCCAGTTACCCCTACAGGACACTATGCAAATTCATTACTGTTTTTTTATTGATCAGATATTCCTAACGGAATATTTTTTTCGTGAAAATAAATCAATTCAAAAATCAAAATCTTGTTTTCTCATTTTCAGCATTCTTGTACAGAATTACACCTATTCTGTATTTTCAATTCCGTTTCAATTTGTACTTTTATATTCCTATCAAACCTATTTTTTTAAATATTAAAACCAAAGAATTTTGAAAAAACATCTTTTTATCATAACCATTCTGACCGCCAATTTTGCTGCTTTTTCTCAGAATAAAATCATTACCATTACCAACAATTTAAAAGTTGACCGAGAATTTGAAACCATCGAATTAACTAAAAAATCTCTTGGATTAAATGCAAATTCGAAACTTGAAAATTATGCCGTAAAAGATCTCAACAGCAATTCTTTCTTAGAAACCCAAACGGTAGATAATGACGGTGACGGAAATGCAGATTTGCTTTTATTTCAGCCAAAAATTAAAGCTTCCTCAAAACAAGATTTTGAAATTTTAGTTGGAACAAATCCTTCGGCTTCAAAAGTTGTTAGTTGCTATTCTCGTTTTGTTCCAGAACGTACAGACGATTATGCTTGGGAAAACAATAAAGTGGCTTTTAGAACTTATGGACCTGTGGCACAAAAAATGGTTGAAGATAATATCGCAGGCGGAACATTAACCAGCGGAATTGATGCATGGTTAAAAAGAGTCGATTATCCAATCATTAATAAATGGTATGAGAAAGCCACAAACGGAACTGGAACGTATCATAAAGATACTGGCGAAGGTTTGGATAACTTTCACGTAGGTGACAGCCGCGGTGTGGGCGGAATTGCTGTAAATGTTGACGGAAAATATTACTTCTCTAAAAATTTCATTAGCTGGAAAACCATTACAACGGGTCCAATCAGAACGAGTTTTATTCTAACTTATGCCGATTGGGATGCAAAAGGCAATAAAATAACCGAATCAAAATTAATCAGTTTAGATTACGGAAGTCAGCTTTCTCGCTTTGAAATCAATATTACTGGAACAAAACAAATTGCTGCCGGATTAACACTTCACGATAAAAAGGGAACAATTGGAACGAATTTAAAAGAAGGCTGGTTAAGTTATTGGGAGCCAATCGACGATTCTGAAATTGGCACGGGACTGGTTGTTCCAAAAGGCAATTTAATCAGTTTTGACAATCATGTAACAGATGAAAAAGATCTAAGTAATCTATACGGAAATATTGCCGTTAAGAACAATAAAGCTATTTATTATGTTGGCTTTGGATGGAAAAAAGGAAGTCCGTTTCAAACTAAACAAGAATGGGAAAAATATTTGAGTTCTTTTGCTGAGAAGGTAAATAATCCTTTGATTGTGAAGTTGAAAAAATAACACAATCTTGTCATCCTGACGAAGGAAGGATCACACACGAAATCGACAAAGTTTTTTGACATTCTGTGTAGAGCTACTTGTGCGATCCTTCCTTCGTCAGGATGACAAAAAAACTACAAAAAATCACTTTCTAGCAGGAAAATAATTTTCCTTCAAAATAATCTCCAACGGGATATAATGTGTTCGCTCAGTATCTTCTTGCAGAACCAATTTCTTATACAAATAATTAATTCCCATATAACCTTGATCTTCGGGTCTTTGATTGATTAAGAAATCAATTATACCTTTATTTAAATATTCAATATTTTCTTTCAACAAATCAAAACCAATAATTCGAACGCCTTTTATATTGTTTTTTTCTAAAAATTCGGCAACAATATACGCTCGGGAATTGGGTACAAAAATACTGTTTACACCAGAAAACATTTCTAAACTCAATTGATCGATTCCTGAATCTTTTAAGGCAAATTCAGAAAATTTAAAATTGGTCAATTCATCGTGATCTTGAAAATATGAATAGAAACCTTTTATACGTTGCTGATACACAGAAGTGCTTTCGATTTCTCTAGTAATCTTAAAAATTAAAACTTGTCGCTCATTTTTTACAGCAAAACTAATTAATCTTCCAGCTAAATATCCGCTCTGAAAAGCATCTTGTCCAACATAAGCATGCTCATTTTCTTCAGATATATTCGAATCTACCATTACAATCGGAATATTCTTTTTTTCATATTCCTTTAAAAACTGAACAGAATCTTCGTAAAAAATTGGTGCAAACAATAAACCGTCGCAATCAAATTCCAATACTTTTTGCGCAGATTCTTTAAACGATGCCCAATTATAATCATAGAAAAAATAATCCAATACAATCCCAAATTTACTGAATTCTAAAGCTGCTTTTTCGATTCCGTCCGTCTGACTTTTCCAATATTCCAAAGTTTCAGATTTTGGAAGGAAAACTGCAAAATGAAACTTTTTGTTCAAAGCCAGATTACTTGCCAGAATATTTCGGGTATAACCAAACTCTTCAATTATCGCATTCACCTTATCAACGGTTTCCTGCGCTACTTGTCCGCGTTTGTGTATAATCCTGTCGACAGTTCCGGCAGAAATATTAGCTAGTTCGGCAATTTTTTTTATTGTTATGATATTGATTCTTTTTAAGTTAAAAAAATAAAAGCAGTCGGGTAAAATTAATTTATTTTATTAAAAATAAGTTGTTTTACATCACTTTTTGCATACATTTGTAAAATACCGTGTACGCACACGCAAATATACACATAACATCAAAAAATAAAAATAATAACCAATTAAAATGATACTAGACTCATTACAAAATGCACCAAAATACTATGGTTTGCATCCAAATTTCAAAAAAGCTTTTGATTATGTAAATCAAAATGACATTGCTAATCTAGAAGAAGGCGCTTTTGAAATTGGTGAAGGTTTAAAACTAATTGTAATTGTCGGACAGGGAAATACAAAAGAAGAAGCTGTAAAAGGATTCGAATGTCATGATAAAAACATCGACATTCAAATTTCGATTAAAGGGCCTGAAACTTTTGCGTGGAAGCCGAGAGAAAAATGTGTAAATCCAAATGGAGATTATAGCGATGAAAGAGATGTTCGTTTCTTTCATGACGCACCAGATACCTTTTTTGAAATGCAGGAAAAACAATTTGCAATTCTGTTTCCAGAAGATGTTCATACCGCAATGATTGGTGAAGGAACACTGAAAAAGATCGTTATTAAAGTAAAAATATAAGTTATGAGCACTATTCAGAATTCGATTGATGTTATTGCAAAACAAGGAATGCTTCCATTGTATTTTAATGCCGACGAAAGCAAAAGCATCACGATTTTAAGAACACTTTATAACTCTGGAATTAGAGCAGTAGAATATACAAGCCGTGGTCCAGAAGCGCTTTCTAATTTCAAAAAAATGATTGAAGTGAGAAATGCTGAAATGCCAGGAATGCTTTTAGGAATTGGAACCATCAAAAATTTAGCGCAAGCAGAAACGTATTATTTAACTGGAGCCGACTTTTTTATAAGCCCAGGATTTGTTCCTGAAATTGCTTCTTTTTTAATTTCCAAAGAAGTTTTGTACGCTCCAGGCTGTATGACTCCAACTGAAATTATTGCAGCTGAAAATGCTGGAGTAAAATTCATTAAACTTTTCCCTGGAAATATTTTAGGACCAGATTTTATGAGCGGAATTAAAGATGTTTTCCCAAACTTAATTTTTATGCCAACAGGCGGCGTTGATACAACACGAGAAAGTATTCAAACTTGGTTTAGCGCTGGTGTTTCTGCGGTTGGAATGGGAAGCAAATTAATTAGTAAAAAAGTAATGGATGATGACGCTTATGATACAATCGAAAAAGAAACGAAACGAGTTTTAGAATTAATTGAAACGATAAAAGGTTAAATCTCAAATTTGAAAACCCAAATTCCAAAACTCACAGAGTGATCAAACGAAAAAATTAATATTAATGATACAGAACATACTTTATCTATCAAATTGAAATTTAAAGTATGGGAATTTTTAAATTAAAAAGCATGAATTCAATATTCAATTTAAAAGGAAAAATTGCCCTGATTACAGGTGGCGCAGGTGTTTTAGGAAGCCAATTTGCAAATGTTTTGGCACAACAAGGTGTTGTTGTCGGAATCGTTTCGCAATCATTGGAAAAAGCCGAAAATACAGTAAAAGCAATCGAAGCAAATGGCGGACAAGGATTTGCTGTTCAGGCAAATGTTTTAAACAAAGAAGAATTAGAAAAAGCCAAAGATTTTATTGTTGAAAAATACGGCCATCTTGATATTCTAATTAATGCTGCAGGCGGAAATATGCCGGGCGCAACGATTCAACCTGATCAAGCGATTTATGATATGAAAAGCGACGATTTGCAAAAGGTTATCGATTTGAATATTATTGGAACTATGCTTCCTTCTCAGGTTTTTTCTGAACTTTTTGCAAAGCAGAAATCGGGAAATATCATCAACATTTCATCCGCTTCAGCACAAAGACCTTTAACGAGAGTTGTAGGTTATTCTGCTTCAAAAGCGGCAATTGACAATTTCACACAATGGATGGCGGTGGAACTGGCTTCTAAATATGGCGAAGGAATTCGCGTAAATGCTATTTCTCCAGGATTCTTCATCGGAGAACAAAACCGTGCTTTATTACTTACTCCAGAAGGAAAACTAACTCCACGAGGCGAAAAAATCATCGATCATACGCCAATGGGAAGATTCGGAACTCCGGAAGATATTGACGGTGCGCTTTTATTTTTATGCAGCGACATGTCGAAATTCGTAACAGGAATAACATTAAAAGTTGACGGTGGTTTCGCTGCTACAAGTATCTAAAACATTAAAATAATTACATAAAATGGAACAAACATTAAGATGGTTCGGACCAAATGACCCTGTTTCTTTACAAGATATCAAACAAACCGGAGCAACTGGAATTGTAACGGCTTTACACCATATTCCAAACGGAGAAGTTTGGAGTATTGATGAAATCATAAAACGAAAAGTTGAAATCGAACACGAAAACGGAGATCCTAAAAAAGGCGCTTCAGGTTTAACTTGGTCAGTTGTAGAAAGTATTCCGGTTCACGAAGACATTAAAAAACAAACTGGAAATTATTTGCAATACATTGAAAACTATAAAGAAAGCATTAGAAATTTAGCTTTATGCGGTATTAAATGTGTTTGCTACAACTTTATGCCTGTTTTAGACTGGTCAAGAACAGATTTGTCCTATACAGTTGAAGACGGATCAAAAGCTTTACGTTTTGATATTAATGCTTTTGCTGCTTTTGAATTGTTTATTTTAAAAAGACCTGGCACAGAAAACGAATATTCTGAAGAACAAAAACAAAAAGCAAAAAGCTATTTTGAAGCAATGACTGCAGAAGATAAAGTAAAATTACAGCAAAATATTCTGGCTGGACTTCCAGGTGCTGAAGAAGCTTACTCTGTTGAAGATTTCTTGGTTACTTTAAGTGCTTATAATCATATTGACAGACAGGCTTTGAAGAATAATCTTTTTCATTTTCTAAAAGAAATTATTCCGGTTGCCGAAAGTAAAGGTGTTTTAATGGCGATTCATCCAGACGATCCTCCTTACCCAATTTTAGGTTTGCCGAGAGTTGTAAGTACAGAAGAAGATTTGATCGAATTAATGAACGCTGCTCCTTCTCCATCAAACGGATTTACGATGTGTACAGGCTCTTATGGTGTTCGCACCGATAATGATTTGCCTGGAATTGTAAGACGTCACGGCGATAAAATGAATTTTATTCACTTAAGAAGCACACAACGTGACGAAGAAGGAAGCTTTTACGAAGCAAATCACTTAGAAGGAGATGTTGATATGTACGAAGTTGTAAAAGCAATTTTGGAAGTTGAGAAAAGAAATAACAGCAAATTACCAATGCGTCCAGATCACGGACACCAAATGTTGGACGATTTGAAGAAAAAAACAAATCCGGGTTATTCTGCAATTGGCCGTTTAAGGGGATTGGCAGAATTGCGAGGACTTGAATTAGGGATTAAGCGATCTTTATAATTTTGTTTGCCACGAAGGCGCGAAGACGTGAAGATTTTTTTAAGCCACAGATTAAAAGGATTAAAAAGATTTTTCACGCAGATTTGGCAGATTATAGCAGATTTTATTATGATAAATATCTGCGCATATCTGCTTAATTTTTTTAAAATCTGCGTGAAATAAAAAAATAAAAATCTTTGCGCCTTAGCGGCAAAACAAAAAAACTAACTAACCACAAACAACCACAAAACCATGATTCGCCAAGCCATTCTTATATCCTGCGGTCTTTTCATGAATACCATATTGTCGCAGGAAATACCTAAAATTATTACTTCAAAAACCAATTATCTTCCAGATTTTAGTTACGCGGGCTATCACTTCGGCGAAAGCCAGATTCCTGAAACTAATGGAAAAGTTATCAATGCAGTTGATTATGGCGTTAAAGCCAATGACAATTTAGACGATTCAAAAGCTCTTTTAAAAGCCTTTAAAGCTGCCAATGGTGTTGAAGGGAATGTCATTCTGCAATTGCCACCAGGACGCATTATCTTAAGTGATATTCTGTATATAGAAAGAAGCAATTTTGTACTTCGTGGTGCTGGTTCTAACGAAAACGGAACTGAAATCTATTGTCCAAGACCGATGATGTATCTTAAAGACTCTGATGTTTTGGCTGAACTTCGCGAATATTTAACCACTTTTGACAAAAGACAACGCGAACCTGAAAACAATATTGATTTGCCTTTCTCGCAATACGCATGGTCTGGAGGTTTCATCTGGACTCAAGTTCCGGGCGAACGTGTAAAGTCCTATTTGGATAAATACGAACCTGAATCTAATCCGCTGGCGAAAGTTAGTTCGGGGAAAATGGGCGAACACGTTATTACGGTTTCTGATATAAAAGGATTGAAAGTTGGTGATGTTGTCGAATTGCAATTGTTTAATAAAGATGGTGAAAATGGCGAGATCATCAAAGACTTATATCAGGGAGCTAAAGTAAAACCCGGTTCGCATCATTGGAAATTCCCTAAACTTCCCATTGTAAGACAGCAGGTTGAAATTACTAAAATATCTGGTTCAAAAATTACTTTAAAAACACCTTTAACGATTTCAATAAAACCAAGTTATCAGGCGCAATTGGTAGAATGGAAACATTTAAATGAAGTCGGAATTGAACATCTTCGTTTTACGTTTCCTGATATTCCGAGAGTGGCGCATCACGTAGAACCTGGTAATAACGGTATTTTCTTAACTCGTCTTTTCAACAGTTGGGTTAAAGATGTCAAAATCACCAATGCCGACAGCGGAATTTTAGCCGAAGAAGTTGCTAACGTCACCATTCAAGATATTACAACCGATGGACCACATTTGGCGCATTACACCGTAACTTTAGGCGGAGTGCACAATATTCTGGTTAAGAATCTGAAAATTTATAATTCGGCGGTTCATCCATTAAGTTTCAACACTTTTGCAACTAAAAATGTATATCAGGATTGTGAAATATTTACAGATCCTGTTTTGGATCAGCATTCTGGAGCCAATCATCAAAATTTATTTGATAATATTACTGTACACATAAAAGCAGATAAAAACAATAGTTACGCCTTATTTGGCGGTGGAGGAGCCGATTATTGGAAACCTTCTCATGGGCCTTTCAGTACGTTTTGGAATCTGAATGTTCAGGTGGAAAATCCTGATGCCTCAAAACCAATTTTATTGTACGGAATGAAAGATGGTGCTTTAGCCAGAATTATTGGTGTTCACGGCAATACGAAGTTTGAAATCAAATATGACATTGATCCTTATATTGAATTTTTGAATATTCCGATTGAAAAAATTCCGTCTCTTTACGATTATCAATTAAATAAACGTTTGAAAAAATAAACTTAAACACATAGAAACATAGCTTTTAGGAGCGTAAAAAGGCGTTTCACTTGCATAAATAATCATAGATTTTGCATGAAGCTATGTGTGAAAAACTAGTTTTTTTTAAATGCCTTTTTTATAAAAAGAAAAAATCTATGTTTCTATGTGTTTAAAAATTAATCTCGCTAAGACGCAAAGAGAAACTTAAAAAAGAAAACTTTTGCGACTCTGCGACTTTGCGAGAAACTCAATTCACATATAAATCTTTGCGCTATGAAATTCAGAATAGCTCTTTTATTATTTGTATTTGTTTTCGGAAATATATTTTCCCAAAATAAATATCGTCTTAAAAATTTCTCTACCACAGACGGACTTTCGCAGAGTTCTGTCATTGCCATTCATCAGGATAAATTTGGACAGATGTGGTTTGGAACACGCGATGGTCTCAATAAATATGATGGAAGCCGATTTACTATTTTTAGGAACGATGCTGCCGATAAATATTCTATTAGTAACAATGATATTCTAGCTATTGAAGAAGACAATTCGGGAAAAATCTGGGTGGGAACTTATAATGGATTGAATTGTTACGATCCTGTTTCGAACCGTTTTACGAGATATCTTCATACCAAAGCCAATCATACCATTAGCAATAATGCAGTTTGGAGCATTCGCGAAATTGGTGGCGAAATGTGGTTTGGAACTTCAAAAGGATTAACGATTTTCAATAAAAAAACAGGATTATTTACTTCTATTTTTCATTCAGATGATGATGCCTCTACTCTTCCGAGCAATAATATTTTGAGCATTTTAAAAACCAAGGAAGGCGAAATTTGGATTGGAACTACAAAGGGTTTATGCCAATTGACCAGTCGAAAAAATGGTAAATTATCTTTTAAAAATTATCCTTTAAATGCAACCGATTTATTAAACGTACAATCAGTTATTGAAGACAAAGACGGTAGTTTGTGGGTTGGGACAAAAAACAAAGGGCTTTTAAAATTCGATCAAAAAGAAAAGGCTTTTGTTTCATTTTTACCATCTGAAAAATATCATGAGATTAATACTGATATTCGTTCTTTAGTAATTGATAATCAAGGTGATTTATGGATCGGTACTTACGATGGGATTTATATTTTAGGAAAAGATAAAAGTCTTCAGAAAATCAATAACAGCAATAATGCAAACGGAATCGACAAAGTAAAGTCGGTTTTTATGGACAAAAAAGGTTCAATCTGGATTGGCTGTTATTACAAAGGCGTAAATCTTTGGGATGTTTCGAACGTCAATTTCTCCAATTACAATCAGAATTCAAAAAAGATTCCAATGAGTTTTGATGTCGTAAGTTCGATAATTGCAGATAAAAACCAGAACATTTATTTTGGAACCGAAGGCGGTGGAATTACGATTTATAATAGAAATAGCGAATCTATAAATTACATCAACAGTAAAACTGGACAGACAAATAAAAATGATATCAAAGCGATGTGTCTTTCTGATGATCATATTTTATGGATTGGAACTTTTTCGAAAGGATTATCGGCTTACAATACCATTTCTAAAAGAATGGAAGATAATCGAATTGCATCTGATTTAGCCGAATTATTAAAAGAAAGCGGTGTTTATTCTCTTAAAGCTGAAAACAAAATTTTATGGATTGGAACTTTTGGCAAAGGCTTAATTCGTTATAATACATCAGACAAAACTTTTCAAATTACTGGAAATGATACTTCTAAACCCGTTTTTCTCACCAATAATATGGTTCGCAGTATTTTGATCGACAAACAAAATTACATCTGGCTTGGAACACAAAATGGTTTAAATCGTATTGCGCTTCGAAATTTTAATCCGAAGAAATACCAAATAGAGCATTTCTTTTATGATCATTCGGCTTTGTCGGGCGATGATATTTTGACATTGTTTGAAGATTCTCAGAATAAAATATGGGTTGGGACAAAAGCAAAAGGGCTTCATGTTTTTGATGGAAAAAAGTTCACCAGAATCAATCTTAGAATTGGAAATACGGTTATTACATCTATTCATTCGATTTTAGAAGATGACGACAAAAACCTTTGGATCAGCACCAATCAAGGGATTATAAAGTACAATACAATTAAAAAATCGGTTGTAATTTACGATCAGAAAGATGGTTTGGCGAGTAATGAATTCAACGATAATTCGGCTTTAAAATTAGATTCCAATCAGTTTTATTTTGGAAGTCCATCGGGTGCAACATTTTTTGATGCCTCAAAAATTTCCCTAAATAATTATGCTCCTCAGGTTTTAATTACCGATTTAAAAATTAAAAACGAAACGGTAAATGCGCATGATAAAGATGGAATTTTAGAACAAAGCATTGGTTTTACCCAAACGATCACTTTGGATTATGACAAGGCGAATTTCTCGATCAGTTTTGCGATTCCAAATTACATTCGATCTAAAAACAATCAATACAGTTATCGTTTGGTTGGTTTGGAAAACAACTGGACAACAACCAAAAACAGCGAGGCCAATTTTGCGATTCAGAATCCAGGAACTTATACTTTTGAAGTTCGTGGCGCTAACAACGACGGCGTTTGGAACCAAACTCCAACAACTTTAACGGTTATTGTAAATCCAGCTCCGTGGCGCAGTATTTGGGCATTTTTATTATACGGAATCGTAATTGGTTTAGGTTTATATGGTCTGATTTGGATTATGAAATCGAAAGCTAGACTGAAACAAAAATTGGAACTGGAATATCTAGAAACACAGCGAATTGAAGAAAACAATAAATTAAAACTGGATTTCTTTACCAATATTTCGCATGAATTCAGAACGCCTTTAACTTTGATTTTAGGTCCGTTACAGCAAATTTTAGCCGATTATAACGGAACTAACGAAATGTACAAAAAGCTTCTAGTGATTGAAAGCAGTGCCAATCATCTGTTGGGTTTGATTAATCGTTTAATGGATTTTAGAAAACTAGAAAATCACCAAGTTACGTTAGAATCTGCAAACGGAAACATTGTAAAGTTTACCAAAGAAATCTTTTTATCGTTTATCGAATATGCCAAAGACGGCGGTTACAATTATACGT
>Ga0160502_100207_pt1 | contig 67712 bp, 51 predicted proteins | sample DIDnMG_14_FD_108237 | JGI IMG/M metagenome (GOLD analysis project Ga0160502, IMG submission 108237) | Enriched soil microbial communities from UW Madison campus, WI, USA - DID2933_E24_Xylan MG | ecosystem: Environmental > Terrestrial > Soil > Unclassified | place: USA: Madison, Wisconsin... | reverse complement strand
CTGAACACTCTGAACGGAACAGATCTGGCCGAATTTTCGTTCCAGGCAAGGCGCTTTTTCGCAGGCGTACCGGGGGTACGTCAAGAAAAAGCAACGCAGCATGGGGCGAAAAGGCGGGGAGAGTTGCCCTTGAACGGGTGTTCAGACACGACCTAAAGCATCATTGCCGCACATCCGTTCTATTTCAACTGATATTTGCCTTTCACTAACACGATCAACTTGTTGTTACTCACGCTGCTATCCGGCGTTATGCCGCGTCCTGCTCTGGGCGACAGGATCAGATTATTATTGGCAACCGCCTTGCCATGTACCAGATCTGTACCCGAGGTTAGATTGGAGATACCGTCCTTCTCCTCACTATAGGCAACTGCCTTGCCTGAGCGCACGATGAACTCTGTTCCCTCTTCAGTAGCAAGAAGCTTCTTGCCTGCTGCTACGGTGACTACTTTCATCGCTGTGTCCTCAGAGCTGGAGCTTGATCCGCTGGAACCGCCATTTTGACCGAGCAGCTTATCTACGTAGCTCTTGGTAACTACTGGATCTTCTACACCGCCAGGAACAGGCTGGCTGCCATTTGCATTACTATGCCAAACCGTCCCAAGCACGATGCCCGATGACAGCAACAGAACAGCAGCAATTAAGTTAGGCCACTTCAAGTCTGTTCCTCCTAGGACTCGGAATTATTTTGTGACACATAAAAACGGCTATATTCCTTGTATGCAAGGAGCTTTTTATGTCCATTATAATATTCGTACACATTGAGCGTATAACCATTAAACATAACTCGGGAAATATTCGGGCCGGTGATCTCAATCTTGTGCTGTTGATTGCTGCCAAGTACCAGACCTTTTTCACCTTCTAAATCGATGATCTGCTCATAGGTTTGTTTGCCATCACTAACTTCAAACAGCAATTGTTTTTTTGTTTCTCTAACTTCATAAGGCTTTTCATCGGTCAACGTATATCTCATATCGAGTGTAAAGGTTGAATTACCCGTAATACCTGCATCCAGTTTATGCAAGGTCAACACATATGGATTAATCTTCATATTTTCAAAATTGCTGCTTACTTCGCTCGCCCCTATTGGAACACTCAAAGAAGCACCCCTAATGTAACTATCCGGTGTCTCGTCAATCTTGGAGTAGTTTCCAGCCGTGATTGCTTCTCCAACAATCAGTGACAAGCCGTTACTATCATACTCTTTTGGCACTTGGGCGGAAGCAATGAATTGCGCCTTCCCTGAAGGACTCACTGATGCTTTTACATTGGTTAGATTAGCCTCAACATATTTGCCGTCATTAGTCCTGAAGTAACCCTTGAGCACAGGCAGCGTAGAGAAACGGTCTTCTTTGTTCACATATGCGAATTCAACATAATACAAGCTGGAATTTTTGGACTCGAAGCGGTATGAACGCCCTACATCCAATGTAGCTTTGCGCCCTTTAGATGACAAGACATAGCTCAAACGATTGTTCTTGACACCGCCAAGCTCATTGACAGTGAATTGACCCATTGTGCGAATCTTTTTATCCTGAAGTTGATCATTAAGCACCAGGCTCATTCTTGAGAATTTATAGTTATATGGAACCTTCGTGCTAATCACATATTGAACGCTCTCTCCAGCCGGGATGAGAAGCTGATTGTCCAGTTTAATGATGGATACATTCTTCTCATCGAGGGCAGCACCATTCATCTTCAATGTGCTGACCATATCTGGAATAAGCTGCTCTTTGTCGCCTTTGTTGCGGACAGAGACATAGATATTCACAATATCTTGATCGCCCCATGGAAGTCTTTCCGTGTCCATAACCGCGATTTCATACTTGCTATCTTCCTTCTGATATTCACGGATCAGTGAGGCATCAGAGCCGGTAGCAGTTAGCGACGGAAGCTTGAAGCCTGTCAGCACATATCCAGAAGGCTTATTCTCTTCCTTGGGCTGTTGGACAATTACCGTCCACGACTTGGACTTGTCTTCTGATGGCACTTTGCCTGTCAGTAGCAGCTCACTCTCAATGCCTGGCACCAGATTCACTTCTTCTGATTCTGGTGAAATCGGATATCTAACTCCCGAGGAGCTCAATAATTCATATTTATACGCAGGCAACTTGACTGCCTTCTCGCCCTTATTCGTAAACTTCAATGTGACTGAAATTTCATTCTGCTTATCGCCTTCATCCAGATAGCTATATTCAACCATACTTTGGATGCTTTGACTGTCTACCATAATTGTCTTGGCTTTGTTCACTTCGGCAACGATCGTATTCGTCGCTTGCCATGTCATTGCATAATTCGCAACTGGGGACTCAAAGCTGGCCTCGCCCTCGGTCTGCGTCACGAAGAGCTGGGCACCAGCCAGATCAATAGATTTCCTTACCTCGCCGGACAGCAGAACGTCAAGCTTCTGACCGGAATCCAGCTTCTGACCTGCCGCCAGGTTCGTATTTAATTGAATAATGAAACCCGCTTTGGTCTTTATATAATATTTGTAATTCGAAATATCCTTCGCAAATGTCCCTTGATTGCTCAATTGAAATGTTGTTTGGAACTGGGTTGTATCTCCTAGACTAAACTTCGATCCTGGTTGCAAATACGTTCTAATCTTCTCAGTACCTTTAGTGAGAATGTAGTATTGTTTAGAAGGGACAACATTCACGTATTTTGAAGTGACACGCGCCTCGCCAAGCACACGCTCATAATTGGCAGCGCCAAAATCCCACTTAATAAGCTTAAACTTGAGATTATAATAGTTCAGCTTCGGATTGACCTTTGCATAGTACTTGTACTCCTGAGTAGACTGAGGGGCAATCTTGTTGGACTTGCTGTTGCTTGGATGAGCCTGTACTGAATATTTGGAGCCGCTAGTATCCTGTACTTCGATCCAGTAATCCATAAAGTCAAGGTTCTTGTTGTCGTTGTTATGTACAGTTACCGTATAATGAACGATCTTTTCATTATTACTATATTGAAACAATACATCGCTAATCTCAATATAGCTTTTAGCTGAGATATTAAAGGTCTTCAGCTTCGTGCCAGCAAATGCCTTCACTGCGCTTGTTGACTGAGTTGAAGCTGCCTTCGTCTGAGTAGTAGTTGCCGCCGCGTGTACCAATGGTGATGCATTCATTACAAGAAGACTTGCCGCCAATGCCACTGTGCATGTGTACTTCCCCAATTTGTTCATTCATTAATTCTCCTTTGTATAAAGCTGCTATATATATAGACGAATAAATGGATGAAAAGTTTCAGGGGAATCGAAATCGATTCTTTTTCGTTCCTAGAGTCAGTCTTCCAAGTTGTTAAGCTAAAGATCTATTCTGCCATTGAGATTTTCAATATTAGTAAATTGGACCTATTTTTATAAATTACAATATGTGTTAAATTTAACATGTAGTTACTGGCCAGTTTCTATAATAATGTACAAATAAACGGAGGATTTGAACTTGAGATTCATTAAATTCACTATTGCTTTGGTTTTAGTTTGTATATTTTCTACTTCTCAAGGCGCATTCGCAGCTATTGGTATTGGGGACACTAAGGCCACTGCTATTCCTTACACACCATGCTCTTACAGTGCAAATAATTACGCTTGTTATTCTACTGCACTACCATTAAATTCAGAAACAGATGTAGATTGGTTCCAGTGGACAAATAGAACAGGAATTACTAAACCAACTGATATATGGGTGACTAGTCCGAATGGTGCCTGGTATGGTTTTACCTATCAAGTCATAAATAAATATGGTGATTTGATCGATTTCGCATATCTGAACACTCAAGTAGGTGGAACAGCATTCGCTCCTCAAGTGAGTGTTCCAGCAGACGCAACATTATTTCTGCAAGTATATGTTATTAATAAGCCCATTGACTTTAGCTCATTATACTCATTCAGCTTTAATATCCCATAGGTATCCAAAAAGGTGATATATTCATAGATGTATTTAGAATGTATGCTCCCTATGTAAACAGGTTTTCCTGTTTACATAGGGAGCATTTTGTGTATTACAAGGATTACCATGAGCAATGGATAGAAACTCATCGCCCTTTATAATTACTATTCTATTTGCAAAGCTTTGAGTATAACCGCTGCCCCGTAAAGTAAGTACTCGCCCGCAGTCTAGCCAGATAAACTAGCGGAGCTAAGTTAAATTAGAAGGGACATAGTTCTCTATGGTTGAGGTTTTGGGAGACCAGAAGCGATGATTCTATAGATGCTACAATTATAGCAGAGATGGACTGATCCAGTTGCCCATCTGATAACTCTAACTCCAGGCATGAGTAGCAATCGCATCAGTTAGAGTCTCATTTGCCATCCCTTCGATAGGATGAAAACATGTCTCCGCATTAAGTTAACGAGATATTAAATATTCAAATGACATCGGGTGCATGTAAATGATTTTATCGGGACACCAATAAAATCAAAAAAAGAAGCCCCGAAGGGCTTCTTTTCGAGAAATTGATTACTCAACTTCTACAGTAATTGTGTTGCTGAACTCACCTTTGATGGTGTAAGAGACGATGAACTTGTCGCCAGATACAACATGTGGAGTAATACCACTTGCGGTACCAGTTACAACACCATTAGCAACATTTCCGCCAGTGAATTTAGTACCAACATTATCAATACCGCTGATTGTTACAGATGGATCATAAGTTGCATCGTCACCATATTGATCGATGAACTTCAGACCATTAAATACGTCCTGAACAGTTGCAAAGTTAGCACCAGTTTGTACAGTTACATAACCGGACTCGCCTTTGAATTTCTTCTCAGTTCTGTATTCAACTTTTGTAACTTTAGGCAGTACATTGGATACTGTTGCAGTTTTGTTGAAAGTTTCAATTCCACCTTTACCGTTAGGAACAGTTACAGTGAAGTTGAAAGATTCTTCAACTGGATCGGATTTACCAAATGGATATCCAGTAGTTTCAGCGTTAACAATGATGTTTTTGCCATCATATTTAAGGTTTTTAGTAGTTGGAACTTCTACAGAGTATTGAGCAGGATCCAGTTGGAATTGCTCGCCGTCAGATGTTCTCTTACCAAATACTTTTACTTCTCTTTTGTGAGCAGGTACTCCACTAGCAACACCACCAAAGAATTTGGAGATATCGTTTACGGAGAAATCTTTCAGCTCAGATACAGCAGCAGTCGAAACAGTGAACTCGTAGGAGGAGACTTCTTTAGCAGCTTCACCATCAACTGCTTTTTTCCACAGAGTTACTTTATAACGACCTGTACCGGAAGCATTTGCCTCAATAGTAGTTGGCAGAGTTGCATCAGCAATAGCAAAGTTAGTGCCACTTACATGAGTCAGCTTAGCTTCATAAGCGCCTGTGTTATCTTCCAATTTCCAGTTACGGGAAAGAGTGTCTTCGATAACAATTTTGTCAAGTTTAACTTCGAAGGAAGCAGTTCCGTCATTTTTCAGGATCTTATTGCGATCGAAATCTACTTTCTTGATGTAGCTTGGAGCTGGACGCTCGTTTACAGTCACTTGAACTGTAGACTGCGCTGGCGAGTTTTTAACATAAGCAGACATGCTATAAGTGCCTTTTGCATTGACATTAGTCAAGTGCAGCTCGATAGTTGCTTTACCTGTTGTCGAGTCTTTAACGAAACGAAGTGCATCTTTACCATCTGCAGCAGTTGGGAAAGAAGAGTTCAAAGTAATGCGATTAACCAAATCATCATACTTTGTTACTTCATTACCATTTCCATCGACAGCTTGGTAAGGAACAGTGACTTTTTTATCGCCAATCGCAACACTGGATGGCGAAGTCAGTGTAATAGTTTCAACTGCGCTTCCTTTAGTAACCTCTACGTCGAACTTGGTTTGTTTACCAGTGAAAGTAGAGTTGAACACGATGGAGTTAGTACCTTCCATAATGTATCCGTTAGTGTTAGGAGCTTTAAGTTTCAGACCCAATTGATTTTTGTCTTTGCCTTGACCGTCAACAAAGTTAGCTTTGCTAGCGGAGCTTGTAGCAATATCAAAAATGGTTTGGTTTGTTACATATACGTTCAACTCATTAGCCAGTTTAGTAAGGTTAGTGATGTTGTTACCGTATTGGTCATGCGCTTCAAACAGGATTGTGTACTCAGAGAATGTAGATCCAGCGGAAATTTTCTTACCTTCTGGATGATACAATTCTTTAACAGTTACTTCATTAACGCGAGCTTGTGCTCCTACTTCAAATGTGTTGCTAACAAATACGTTGTTAGTGCCATTGGAGTAGTTTGCATTAACGAAAACTTTCTCACCAATTGTGAAAGTAACACCTGTCAGTGAGTTTTTCACAACAAGCACACCGTTAGTTTTCGATTTAACTTCACCTTTAGAAGGTTGGAAGTTAACACTGCCACCAAATGTTTTGGATACATCTTCACCGTATTGGTTAGTTACTTTGTAAGAAATTTCAATTTCATTACTGTTAACAGAACCATTAGCATCATCATTAGTACCCAGAGCGAATTTATCACCAACAAACTCAATGTTAGCAACTTTTTCGTTCTCAGCAGAGAAGGAAGCAGTCAATTCAGCTTCAGTAGCGTCTTTTGCAACAACTGTGTAGTCACCAGCAATCAGTTTGCTGTTCAGTTCCAGCTTAGCTACTTTTTTGTCTTCGGAGTAGGTTACTTTATCAACAGTTACAGTAGCATTGCCACGTTTCAGCTCAAACTTAGCTTTGTCAGTAGCGATCTCTTTGTTGAAAGTAACAGTTACTTCTTTAACAGCTGTAGGAGCAACGGAGATTGCAGGAGCTACAACTTCGTAGCCTGGCAGACCCAGTTTAGTTCCCAGCTTTTGACCGTCAACCTCTTTGTCAAGAGCAGTTGTGATGATGTCATAAGTAACACCACGAACAGCTTTTTCATCCAGGTTCAGCTTGTCGTCGATGATACCAGCAGCAATTGCCAGTTCGCCGATTTTGCTGTAGTCAGAAGTGTCTACACCCAGAGCGCGCAGGATAACTGTTGCGAACTCTTTGTAAGTGATTTCGTTGTCGAAACCAAAGTTCGTAGCGGAGTTACCTTGCATGAAATTGTTTTCTTTAGCCCAGGAAATGTATCCGTCGTAGAAAGTTCCACGAACGTCAGTGAAAGTATGGGATTTTACAGTTTCTTTTGCCTCAGTCTCTTTACCAGCAAGACGGGACATCAGAACTGCTACGTCCTGGCGCAGCCAGTTAGCGTCTTCCAGAAGGTCACCGTTTTGGTTCCCCTTGATAACGCCCAGACCTTGAAGTTTAGTACCAGATTCAGATGCTGCAGCTGCTACGGCTGAAAACATAGAGAACACCATAGCGATGGCTACAAGCAAAGATAAACTTTTCTTCATAACCTTTTTTTCTCCTCCTCTAAAATGCTTCGGTTGTTGAGAGTGTTGATAATTGCTTAATGAATGGCTCGTTTCCCTCATCGGCCGATTCACCCCCTTCCCAGAGTAGAGCGCGTTGATATTAAATAATGTCTGCTGCATGTCTAACCCTTGTAATAACATGTCGCAGAAACTCGTAAACTCAAGAAGAAAAATATGGTAGAATCGCTAGATCACTATAACATTATACAATGGCTAATATCCAGCGTAAAGCACAATTTTCTTCATCCGCCCAGTGCCAAAGCCTGCTCCGGCGATGTCGAACGAATCGTTGCTTCGTTTCTACATGTAATTAAACGCACCGTTTCGCAAAAAGTTGCGATCCCTTGAAAAAATTTTTAATTTTTTTCTCGCCGCTTCTTATGTATACCAAACGCTGCACAGATAGCAGTAAGGGAGCCAACAGAAGTAAGTATAACCTGATTATGCTGCGCCGTCGACGCTAAACATTTTCCATGGAGATTGTTTCATGCTGTCGAAGCCTGTCTACTCTATTGCTAGCTTGACCTATTCATAATAGAGTTGACATCATTATTATATTATACCCTAACTGTACCTTGAATTGCAAAGAAAACGGAGCGAGCGCGCTCACTCCGCTACTCTGCCATTCCTTATTTACTGGGTCAGCATCTTAGGCAGCTTCCTCTGATCCGCCATAACCTTGCCGATGATGATGGCTGCATCGCTGCGCAGCAAGCGAGCTCTCGGCTGGAATACATTTCCTCGCTTCGGATCATTCACATCGACTGGCGAGCCTTGAATAAAGCCTTTCTTCTGAATAGCCAGGATGGAAGGCGCTGCATAATAATCGATTGAGCCTTCGTCCATGAATGCCTTTTGCAGTGCTGTCTTCACCTTAGTGGCGCTCGTATCCAGCTTCAGGTTTAATGCCTTGGCTAGCATAACGGCAGCATCCTGACGAATTAAGGAATTCTCAGGATCAAACACCCGTGGCTGAGTACCGCGCACAATGCCTACCCGCGCTGCCGTCTCCACATAACGATAATCCCATAGCGATTCCATATTGATCGCATTACCAAGATTCGGGACGTCGACGAAGTGCGTATTGCCGTCATAGCTTAATTGAATCTCAAGCGCTCTAACCAGCATCCGAGCGAACTCTGCACGAGTAACATATTGATCTGTACCGAACGCTCCACTTGGATCGATCGCATTCATTACGCCCTTGGCGTAGATCGCCTCCATCGACTCTCTTCCATAAGGATGATCCGTAATGTCATTGAAGCCATAGGACAGCTTCGCAACAACATAGTAGCCGAATTTATCAAATGGAACCTTGATTGTGTTCTTCTTCTCGTCTACAACTCCGCCGATATTTTCCCACTGCTGTGTGAAATAATCGAAGCGGAAGACCGTGACGAGCACACCTGCGCTTTGGCGCATGCTGGCATCATAAGACAGAGTCAACGTACCCCGCTTGGACGGGATCAGCTCTCGTGTATTCGGACGATTGAAATAGTACGGCTTAGACTCGCCCTCGATGACCGAGAACGGGAACGGATCAAAGCCCGAGGTCACGGGATCATATACACGATCTGTAAGCGGATCATCGGCCTGACCGGAATCGATCCAATAGACAGGACTAGCCTTCAGGAAACGCTGCGGGAAGCTGGCTGAGAACAGGATTTTACCAAGTGACAGATCCAGGTCATAGTTGGCCGGTACCGTCTCATAGTCATGGCGATCGACTACGCCGTCCTCAGGGTTCGCAATAGCGAAGAGCAGATTATTTCCTTCATATACTTGTCCCTTCAAATTTTCGGGCAGGTTGTAGTCCGGTCGTATCAGATTGGTGCCTTTAGGAAAGACCAGTGACAGCTTGCTGTCGAACACCTTGTGCGATGAAGCCATCTTTTGCAGCATCTGCGCCCCAGGAATATTCTCTGGTACATACTTTACCGTGAAAGAATCCTTAATACTGTCGGTACCGCGTGTAATCGTGACATCCACTTTATTGTCCTTGCCAGACTTCAGATTAGTCACCAGCGCACTGAAGGCGGCAATCAGCTTCGGCTCGCCGTTCTCCAACTGATTGTAATCCTTAAAGGTTACTTTTTTTGCTGACACTTTGTTTATTGTTACAGTCTCCGCGCCTGGAGAGGTCAGAATAACCTCCACGTAGTTCTGATTCAGAATACGTTTCTCAGCAATCGGAGCCAGAACCGTATATGGAATTGTGGTCGGGTTAATCTCCAGACGGTAGCTGGCGCGCGGGCCATTCTCACCGCTGTTGTATACATAGAAATTGTAGACAAGCGGACTGCCATCACTCGGCAGTTCCTTCGTTGATATCATAAACGCAAAGCTCTGCTTTTCCAAATCATACAATACCGTAACAGTCACGGTATTATTCGTACTGTAGTTCACCGGATTACCAGAAATCAGCACGTTGTTATGTTCACTATTGGTCGAACGAATAACCATTTCGTTATTGAGAGTCCAGACAATGTCATCTTCTTCTGCCGTCGTAATTTTTAATCGATAATTTGACTTTTCATCATCCATTAAGCCAAGCTTATTCCTTACTTCGTCAGGCGTAGTGCCCAAATCAATGAAGTCGAAGGTGCCGTAAATTTTCGCCCGCGCTTCCTTTGTTGTATACACATTGCCCGACAGTGTAAAATTCGGGTCATTCGAGCGGGGCTCGGTATAATTGGAGGAGTATGGGAAAACTCCTTCCGTATTCTCGGCCGGAATGACCGGCAGATTGGTCGGAATCAACGTGATCTTAATATCTCGCTGATAATTGCTCTTGCTTGTGCGATACACAAGCCTGATTGTATTGTCACCTGATGTGTACATAGCTTTGTATGCAAGAGAGATATAGCTTACTCCATCGCTGTTGGCGCCTGATTTAATTCTAAACTTAGAACGGATCGAATCTGAATCAATCTCCAATGGAATCTGGGTATTATTAATGTAGAAAAATACAGTTTGCGTCAATGTAGTTGTACCTGAATCATCCGGTTCATACCGAATGTCGTTCTCGTTGGCGATATTCAGCAATTCTCCCTTGAAGCTGGAGAATTCTCTCTCTATCAGAGCCGTTTGACCATCCACATCTTTCATCGTTGTATCAAATTTAATCTGCATGCCGTCATAGACAGTCTCAAATTTGGCATACGGACCATAGAGCAGCGTAATCGGCACTGGCTGCGCATCCCCAGCCGCATTTGAGGAATTAAGAGCAAAATTAAGTGTCTGTTTTCCAGCAGAAGGCAGCTTCTTAATCTCTACAAATACGCGTGCGTACTGCGTCTCGATGCCATCCACATTTTTCATTGTAAAGTAGTGGACATCCCGCTGTACATAGCTATACTTGACTGTCGCCGCATCGCTCGCTCCCGTAGGATCACCATCAACTCCAGAATACACCTTGCCTGTGGAATCGGTAATGCTATTGATCCTTACAATGTCGGTGAAGACGCCATTAAGCGCCCCCGGGTTACCGATCACCAATTCTACCCCCATGGGCAAGGAAAAGATGTCGGCATTCGCCATACTAGAGCCTTGCATTCCTTCCAGCAATGCATCCGTCGTACCACTGCTATATCCCGGCAAATAATTGATCTCTTCAATAAAGGCCTGATCCTTGTTTCTGAGCTTGAAGGAATATAGATCGGATATATCATTGCCTGCAGGCACCTTGACCAGGTTCGTCCCCTGGAACTGCAAATATTGCGTCGTATCAAAAGGAACCGCAGCCGTTCCGGTTGTCCCCAAGTCAATGGAATACAACAAGGTCATAAATTTGGTGGTAGCCGTCGGGTTATAGCCCTCCTCATGGCTGATCGAGGCCTCCGGAATACTCGTAAACGAGCCTGATATTGCTTGTCGATAGCCCAGATTAGCCCCGGCAATTGTAGGACTATGCACGCCAGTTGCCGTATCATAGGTCAACGGAACAATAACTTTACCCTCAAGTCGCAAGGTGCTGTTATTATTGACCGAAAAATTGGGGTTATTCTCCAAAGATGCGGTATTGCTGCCGTCCGTCAAATTCATATCATAAAAGGTTACTTGTCCATTGTAGAAGGCCAGATCGCGTACCGTCTCTACAACCTGGTTATTGTTAAACACTCGAATCGTAACTGTATTTTTCCCCTTTTTGATATTGACAGGAGAGGCGATAAAACTCCAATCCATCGTGCTGTTTACTGAATAAGTATAGCTCTTATTATTGACAATAACCGTGACCTTGTCGGCATTCGGCGCGCGTCCGCTAATGCTGATGTCTGCGGTTGTCTTGCCCTGCGATGGTGTGGAGTAGACAACGGTTGTGCCTTGCTCCTGAATCTCATATTGCAAGCCATCGAGACTTGCTACAAGATTGTAAAGCGTAGGACTGTTGCGATACTCGATATAGATGGAGTCGGAAACTTCAGAGTTGCCTTGTGTCCCCTTGAACGTAATCTTGTTCAGTCCGGGGAAGAGCTGCACATTGTACACGGTGATGGAGTTGCCGCTAAGCGTAATATTGGCGGTCTGATTTTCATTAGAATTGGAAATCTTCTCCGTCTCACCGCTCAGATTGATCTGATACACACTGTATGAGATCGTGCTGCCGATTACGTTGTTGATGGTTCCTGTCAATGTCACACGCTCATTCGTCGTAATCCGTGCAGAGCTTGCAGAATACTGCTCATTCACAAACGTAAAGTTATTGGCCCCCGCTGCGTGCACCACTGGAGCAGCGGACGGTGGCAATAGCGTAATTAGCAGCGCTAGCATCAATAAAATCGATAAAGCCTTTTTCAAAAGAATGTCCTCCCTGTCTCAATTTTTCTGCATCTTGCGATTCTTCCTCAAGGCAGATAGCTATAGGTTTGTTATCGGCTCAGAGCGAGCAAATGTGAAGGGAAAATCCATAACTTTATTACGGACAAAACAAATAAAAAACGCCCGCGATCATCCTTCCTGCCGGAAGAATGATTACAGGCGGTGCTTCAACGAGTATGAAGCTATTTATTTCGAGCGGGACTGTGTGTCAGCCCTCAAGAACGTCCGCTGAATAAAGTTAATGACAGGTCTCCTCGACTTGTCAACGATCCCGATCAGCTCCGCGCCAATCTGCAAGCCAAACATCAGCACGCACACGACGACGAAGGTCACCCAGTTCGCTGCATCCGAACGAATGACAGCCGCTTGAACAATGGCACAGGCTCCGAAAAAAGCAGCAATCGCATAAATGATAAGCACTGTCTTACGATGACTGAAGCCCAGCTCGCGCAAGCAATGATGCAGATGCCCCTTGTCAGGTGCAAAGATCGGCTTCCGGTTGATTAAGCGGCGCACGATAGCGAAGAAGGTGTCTGACAGCGGCACGCCAATGATAAGCAACGGCGTGACGAACGAGACGATAGTTACCTGCTTGAACGCCAGCATCGACATCATCGCGAGGCTGAAGCCCAGGAACAGCGAGCCAGAGTCGCCCATAAATATTTTGGCGGGGTGAAAGTTGAAAAATAAAAATCCGATAATGCCGCCAAGCAGCAGCGCACTCATCAATATAATCGGCTCAAAGCCCATCAACGAGGCCATCACCAGGATGGTGCCGATCGCAATACCGGATACGCCTGAAGCAAGTCCATCCAGGCCGTCAATCAGATTAATTGCATTCGTTACACCGACGATCCAGAAGATGGTCAACGGGATGCTGATCCACTCTGTAATGAATTGCATGGATTCGCCAAAGGGAATATTGACAAAATTTATCTTCACATCGAAGCCGAAGACGACGATACAAGCCGCTATAAGCTGGCCAACGAGCTTAACTTTTGCAGACAGTTCGAAACGGTCGTCCAGCGCGCCAATTAACACAATCAGCGTACCGCCTGCAAGCATCGCCCGCACCAGGTTCATATCCGAATTATCGAACAATCCGTCCGGAACAAAAGGCAGCAAAATCAGCAAGCCTGCAGCAAAGGCAACATAGATCGCCAGACCGCCCAATCTTGGCATAATGCGGGTATGCACCTTGCGGTAATTGGGCTTGTCAATCGCCCCGACTGCAAAGGCAAATTTCTTGACTAATGGAGTAAGAACAAGCGCAAGTACAAGTGCAATGACAAAGCCTGAAATATAAAGAAAGCTCACTGACATTTTCCAACTCTCCTTTTGTCTCTACCGGATTGAATTATACCCCGATTGAAAAAGAAACTCCACTGCCGTTTTCACGCAAGTTGTGCGATTTTCAGCGTTTTTCACGGAGTTGGCTAACGTTTTGTGACGTTTTCTTTCTCTCGCACCACTTTGACCATGAATTGCGGCAAAGCAAGCATCCTTTTGTATCTCTTGGGCTCCTGCAATAACCTGTAGAACCACTCCAGACGCAGCTTCTGGAAGAGGAGAGGCGCTCTCTTCAGCCGTCCCGCGATAATATCGAAGCTCCCCCCAACACCCATAACCAGAGGAACCCCTAATTCATGCTTATACTTATGAATCCATGGCTCCTGATTATTGGCGGCGCGGGCAACAAAGAGCAGGTCGGGTGCAGCTTGTCTGATCTTCTGAATGACCTGGGCATCCTCTGCATCGCTAAAGTAGCCATGATGGAAGCCAACCAGCTCCACGAGCGGAAACTTCTGTTGCAGCCGCGCAGCAGCCTCGGAGATAATCTCTTGAGAAGTGCCAAGCAGGTACACCTTCCAACGCTTCTGCTCTCCCACCTGCATCAGCCGATGCAGCAGGTCAAAGCCAGCCACCCGTTCCTTGACAGGCATGCCAACGTAGTTCGCTGCCCAGACGACGCCGGCTCCATCAGGAACGATCAGCTCCGCCTCCTTCATGACTTGACCATATTTCGGGTCTTCAAGGGCTGCCATTACCATGATGGGGTTCGCTGTGATGACTTGGGTCGTCTGGCGAAGCTCTATTGCCCTAGTTAAATGGTGTACTGTCTCATCCATACTCATTCGTGAGAACGGCAGTCCAAATATTGGGACAACAGGGATGGTCTCGCTCGCCTGATGCGACGCCGGTTGTACCTCTTGCTGGCGGGAATTGGAGCTAGAATTCATGCTGCTTCGTCACCTCTTTATCAATTGACGCAAAAAATGAACAATGTGTTGCGCCGGCTGGCGCGATTGCTGTTTCAATTTGTCAATTATATCATTATTATCTGCAAGCCATCCAGCACGATTTTCGAGCAGCTCTCCTGCTGCCGCTGCCAAGGCAGATGGCTCAAGACGCTCGGTCGTTCCAATAGCCGATTGCTGCAGGCGATGAAGAAACTGATCAATCTTGGGATCATAGGAGATTCCCAGCAGTGGCACCTTGGTGTTGGCAGCATAGATGAGCGCATGCAGCCTCATGCCTATAAGCAGATCACAACGGCTAACCTGCAGCAGCATCTGCTGCGGATCATCGCCAGCATCGATGATTTCAGTGGAGCTGCCTGTCAGCTCTCCAAGCCGCTCCAGGACATACTGTGACGCTTCGATATCATCCGGTGTGTGAAAAGGAAGAAAGCGAAGGCGCACATCTCGCTCCGAGGCAAGCTGTGACAAGCCTGATGCGACCGCATCCATATCGGCACGGTCTTTGCGCCAATACCGAAGCGACACGCCGACGATCGGCCGTTCATCCTTACTCGCTTCTTCTTTGCCAGCAACAGGAAGTGGCAGTCCCATCACCGGGTCCGGCACGACCTCGATTCGATCTCGCGCAACACCGATCCGGGCGAGCAGCTCTGCCGATTCGGGATCGCGAACCGATACGTACCGGCTATGGCGCATTGCACTGCGGATGAGCGGATTCATCCATCCACGGTGCAACGGCCCTATACCTTGAGAATAGATGAAGGTTGGCTTGCCCAGCCATTGGGCAAGCTTGATAACGCCTGTGTAATAAGGAATCGTCTTGGCACTGGTCGCATCCTGCAGCAGACTGCCGCCTCCACTGATCAGACCGTCGCAGCCTCTCAAGGCTGCCAGAACAGACTGCGGGCGCATCCGGTGCACTGCCTCGACCCCATACATGCGAGCGGTCCATTCCGGGTCAATCGACAGCACGACAGGTGTAATGACGATCCCCTGCTCCTTGGCAGACAGCTCCAGAGCGAGCAGGATCGACTTCAACACGGCCTCATCTCCGCTGTTGTGGAAGCCATAATAACCGGAGATGGCTATTCGAAAGCTTTGCCCGCTTTGATCAGTTTTGGTGACCATCTACGCCATGCCCCTTCCGCGAGCTGCCATACGCCAATTGCAGCCAAGCCGATAATCGCGCCAATTCCCAATCCCAGAGCAACCCGAATCGCTGAAATATACAGCGGCGTATGAATATGCGCGAATGTGTCCAGCATCGACAGTTGACCAATCGACGCAATAATAAATACGATCCAAGCCGCACGATAACGGAGCGCAAGGTACAGCCCAAGCAGGAATAACGGATGGGCAAATAAGAACTCTTTGAACCGAGGACGAACGCCAATCGTCGTCTCCAGCAGATTGCGTACTATAATTTCAAGGCCGGAGGCTTGTCCTGAATTGCCGGTTCTCGACATGTAGTACATCCCCACAACACCAAGGACAGCAGCGACCACAACCCAGAGAACGGTCACTTGCAAGGACAGCAGCTTACGCAGATTGGCCCAGACCGACTGCGTGCCCGTGTACAGGAACAGATATAGAGTGACGAGAACAATCGGCGCCAGATGAAGCAGGCTGACGCCGCGGAATTGCTCAAGCACCAGGCTGTACGTAATATTGTTCAGCATAGCCACGAGCAGCGGGACACCGACTAACGAGATGATAGCTGTGGACACATACAGCCCGAGAGCCATCGTTAAGCGTCTGGCCGGGCGCTGGCTTTTGAATACCCACTGACCGCCAAACAGCGCTTCGCTGCTCTCGCTTTTTCCTCGCCATGGCCCGCCAACAAAGCGTTGATCTCCCTCTGTATGCAGACGGATGCGTCCAAGCGCCCAGATGAGTGCCAGAGTCGGAGCGGCAATCGATGCGCCAAGCGCCAGCCCCTGCTCCAATACGGCGTGCGACAGCACGAACAAGCCTGCGCTTCCGATTAACCCGATCACGAAGGACGGAAGCAACAGTACAGGAATAAACGTGCCTATAAGCAATGCGATAATCGCTACTGACGCAACGGCTGCGATTGCCTTGAGCGGCTTCACCCAGCCTTGCGGCTGCTCATGCGTGAATGCTTTGGCGACACCATTGGGAAAGCCCTGCTGACTTAGCTGCTCCACCGCGCCCATCGTATCCTCGTCTCCCTTGAGCGCCAGATACATATTGTCCAGTGAATGGATAATCGCTGCCTTGTCTATACTTCGCAGCACCTGTCCATTGATATAGAACATGCGAATATTCCGATCCTTAGCCGCAAGCAGGAAGCGATCCGCAATCACATCTGGCGTCAAATTCATCGCATCCGCGTCGGACAGAGAATAGAGACGCGCTACATTGTAATCTGTCAGGTTAGCGAGCAGGTTGATCCCTTTCTGCGGCACCTTCAAGTTCTCAATCGTCGCGATGCCTATGCCATACTGATTCAGCAATTCGGCGAATGCATTGATCGTCTTGTCCTCCGCATGATCCTCATACCCTGGCACAGCCGTTCCATCGAACAGGAGGCGCGTCACACCCAGTTCACTGAACTCCTTGAGCATGCGTCCCATCATCTCTTCATCATAAGGACGGGTACGGTCAGACAGGCGCGGCAGCAGGTTAAAACCTCTGTCCTTGAGCATCTGCATGGCGATCGGGTCCGGCGGCAGCCGCTTGACTACAGCATTCTCCACCGGGGTCTCGATAATAAGACCCTCCCTCCCATCAAAGCTCCACGGTCTGACCACAATGCCAGAGCGTTCAAACACATAGTCAATCATAGGAGTCAATGCTGTCGCCATCTCTTGATCGGCAAACAGTACATAAGCATAGTTCTCATTAAATGAGATAGCCTTGTTCTGCAGCATGGCTACTTGAGACGAGTTGTAGACCGTCAAATGCTTGGCCAAGCTCAGCTCGTCCAATGTGCTCTCGAACAGCGCCATCGTCCCGATCCCCGCAGCCTTCATCTCGTCCAACTGCTGAGAGGTGAATCCCTTCGGGTCAGACTGGTAAGCCGCAATTTGCAGCAAATCCTTATAATTGAACACAAACTCTACCTCGTTGGCCGTATCCTCCATCTGCGCGCGCAGAAAGGCGATCGGCATAGCCGCCACTACACCGGCGATAACAATGAGCCATAACCATTTTCTTGCCTTGCGATTCCATTGATGCAGCATTTGAAACACAACTTCCACTCCTTAAGCTAGGGAATCAACTCTTTGCATGACCTGCTCCAACAACTGGTTCAAGGAAGCGGATGCTTCATCAGGGGTAGTACCGCATACAGCAAAATAGATTTTGATCTTCGGCTCTGTACCTGACGGACGCAGGCAGAACCAGGAACCGTCAGCGAGCAAAAACTTTAATACATTCTCAGGTGGAAGGCCATCCAGCCCAGGCAAATAATCTAGCACTCGCTCCACCTTTACCCCTGCAATCTGTACTGGCGCGTTAGAACGCCAATCCTCCATAATTGCCGCAATCTTCTGTACGCCATCCACGCCCTTGAGCGTCCGGGACTGCAGAGCCTCCAGATAGGTGCCATAGCGCCCGTACAGCTCCAGAAGGACATCATACAGCGTCTTGCCTTGCTGCTTATAATAGGCCGCCGCCTCACAGATCAGCATGGAGGCCACCACAGCATCCTTATCTCTGGCATAGGTTCCCGTCAGATAACCATAGCTTTCCTCATATCCGAACAAAAATGTCCGGTCGCCTGATTTTTCAAATTCGTTTATTTTCTCGCCGATATACTTGAAGCCGGTGAGGGTATTGATCACCTGCGCGCCAAACGACTGGGCAATATCTGCGCCCATCTCGCTCGTTACGATCGTCTTCACAACCACTCCGTTATCCGGCAGCTTGCCCTTCTCCTGCAATTGACTCAGGAGGTAGTACACCATCAAGGCACCGGACTGGTTGCCGGTCAGCACGACATATTCGCCTGCATTATTTTTAACTACCGCTCCCATCCGGTCACAGTCGGGATCAGTGCCAATAATGATGTCTGCTTGGTGCTTATGTGCAAGCTCGATAGCTAGTGTAAATGCCTCTCGCTCCTCCGGGTTCGGAGATTTCACCGTACTGAAATAACCATCCGGCTGCTCCTGCTCGGCGACGACATGGACGTTGCTGAATCCGGCTGCCGCCAGTACCTGGCGCACGGGCATATTGCCCGCACCATGCAGCGGTGTGTATACAACTTGGAGCGCATCTCCAAGACCGCCGCGCAGCAGCTCCTGATTGACACTCTGGGCAACGACCGTATCAACATAGGCCTGATCCGCATCCTCTCCCAGCCAGCGAATGAGGCCAGCAGCTTCCGCATCCGCCTGCTCCATGCGCCGAATTGCGCCAAAGCCAGCAACGGACTGGATAGCCTCAATGACCTGCTCGGCATCTGCCGGAACGAGCTGACAGCCATCTGCGCCATAAGCCTTGTATCCATTGTACTCGGGCGGGTTATGGCTAGCCGTAACGACAATGCCGCCGCTTGCTCCCAGTTGGCGCACAGCGAAGGAAAGCTGAGGTGTCGGGCGCAGACCCGTGAACAGATAAGTCGTAATGCCATTGGCTGCCAATACACGCGCCGCTTCAAGCGAAAATTCAGGGGATTGATTACGCGAATCATGAGCGATAACGACCGATGGCTTCTGCTGACGGCTCAGCAGCCAGTTCGCCAATCCTTGCGTCGCCTTTCCGACCGTATAACGGTTCATTCGGTTCGTTCCTGCTCCCATCACGCCGCGCAGCCCGCCTGTGCCGAATTCCAAATCCCGATAGAAGCGATCCTCGATCTCCTTATCCTGCCCGTCCAAACCACGCAATTCGGCTTTAGTCGCCTCATCAATCAACGGATCGTTCATCCAAGTGTGATAACGCTCCAGCGCTTGCTCAAGCTGTGTCATTGTCCCACTCCCTCTGTAGCTGGCCTGTCCACCAGCGCAAACATAATTTCTCCAGATGCGACAACCTTGCCATCGACCGATGCCGTAGCCTTCCCTTTACCTACTGTGCCTTTGAGGCGAATAATCTCTACCTCAAGACGCAGCGTATCCCCTGGTACGACCTGCCCACGGAAACGGAACTCATCTATCCCGGCCAGGAAGCCCAGCTTATGCTGGAATTGCTCCACCTTCAAGATCGCTGCCGCGCCCACCTGGGCAAGCGCCTCCACGATCAGTACTCCCGGCATAACCGGATACCCTGGAAAATGTCCTGCAAAAAAAGGTTCATTATAAGTGACGCATTTGATGCCTACAGCACGTACCCCTTCCTCCAGTTCAATAATCCGGTCTACAAGCAAAAACGGATGACGATGCGGAATCGTCTCCTGGATCTGTACAATATCCATCATAAGTGTTCGGCTCCTTTTTCCAATTTTTTTATCATCCTATGTAATAAAATGATGCTCATGTAGCAACACTAGTAGTACCCCTTCATGAACTGCAGTCATGAGGGTTAAGATAAGGGGGCAGGGCGAATCGGCGCTTGACAGGTGCCTGTTGGCCTTGCTCCTTTCTTGTTTCCTTACTCTGGCTCTTGACGCGCTTCCCAATTATTATACCTCTCCCCTAACAAAAAAAAAACCACCCCCGCAGGGGGCGGTCTTGCGACTTCGCGCATATCGCCCAAATATCGCCACGTTATGGCTTAATTATTCGACGACAATCTGCACCTTGGCCGACTTGTTGCCAAACTTCACGGTCAGCGTTGCCTTGCCTTTGCCCTGGGCGGTTACAACCCCGTGCTTGACATGAGCTACAGTCGAGCGGGAGGAACTCCACACGCCATCGAGCGTCACGGTGCGTTCCGAGTTATCCATGTAGGCTGCCACAGCATCCAACTGTATCGTTTCATCTTGTTTAATCGTAAGCTGGGCAACAGGCTTCTTGCCGCTGTAGATGTCCAGATATTTCAACTGGTCTACATCCACATGAATCGTAATCGTCTTGCCGTTGTATTTTGCCGTCACCTTCGTCTTGCCTGAAGCGATTGCGGTTATTTTGCCCTGCGTGACGGTGGCTACCTTCGAGTTTCCGCTCTTCCATTCCGCCAGCGCTGTCACATCCTTCGTTCGGCCATCCGGCAGTGCCGCTGTCAGCTTGATCTCTTGTGTGATGCCAGATTGCATAGACAGCACCTCTGCATCTGCCTCCAGCTTTTGCACAGCGCCGACCTCAACGGTGATCGTGACGGTCTTGCCGCCGAACTTGGCAATGACATTGGACTTGCCCGCAGCGAGCGCCCGGATCAGACCCGCATTGACATCAACGATCGTCTTCGAGGAGGCTGTCCAGTCCGCCTCGCTAGTGACGTCCGTCTTGGCGCCCAGACTATCTACAGATGTCAGGGTAATCTGCTTGGTCTCATTCAACTCCAGCGTGACCCCATAGATGTCTGCCGTCAGCTTGTCCGACACATCCACTTCAACGGTAACTGTGACTTTCTCGCCGCCAAAAGAAGCGGTAATGACCGTTGTACCAGAGCTGTTAGCCGTCACTTGCCCCTTATACACCGAAGCAATGTCCGGCTTGGAGGAGCTCCACTCTGCCAGTGACGTCACATCCTTGGTCACGGCTCCCTTGTAGTTGGCCGTGAGCGTAATGGCGGCGATGCCGTTTTTGCGAAGCAGCAGCTTCTTGGCGCTTGGTGTCAGCTTCTCGATGACGCCAACCGAGACGACCGTTGTCGCCGTGCGGGCGCCGTACTTCACTGTAATGGTTGCGGTGCCATTCTTCAGACCGGTGATGGTGCCTTTATTCACCTCAACAACGTCAGCGTTAGAGGAGCTCCACTCCGCCAATGCGGTGATATTATCAACACGGCCGTTTGCATAATTCCCGTTAGCCGTTAAGGACAAGCTATCGCCAACTTGCATGTCGACCGTTGTCTGGCTGATCACGATCTGGTTCGGCACATCCACCCTTACCGTTGCCGTTGCCTGCTTGCCGCCGTAGGACGCTTTAATCACGGTCACACCAGATTTGTACCCTGTTACTTTACCTTTAAGAACATCTGCGATCGCTGTGTTGTCCGAGGACCACTGCGCCTTATCCGTGATTACATCCTGTGTGCCGTCTGCGAAGGTTGCCGTCAGCTTCAGTTGCTGTGACTGATTCAATTGCATATCCACAGCATCAACATCCAGATCAAGACGCTTAGGCACCTCCACATCGACCATAACCGTTACGCTCTTGCTGCCATAGGTCGCTGTAATCTCCGCTGTGCCGGACTTTTGGCCGAACACCTCTCCCTTGACCACATAAGCAACCGATTCATCCGATGAGCTCCATTTGGCCTTGTCGGCAATCTGCGCCGTATTACCGTCAATATAAGTCAAGGTGAGGCCAAGCTGCTGTGAGGTCCCCACTCTGAGGAATACCTCCTGCTTGCTCACCTCAAGCTTGCGGGAAGCATCGACATGGACAACAATGGTATCCGACTTCGTTCCATAGGTTGCCGTAATGGTAGCCGTCCCGGCCGAGTAAGCCTTGATAACGCCGTTGATTGCATCAGCGACCTTCTCATTGTCACTTGCCCAATCCGCCTTATCCGATACATTCTGCGTAGAGCCGTCAGGATAAGTCGCTGTCACCACCATGGTTCTCTCTTCTTTCACCAACAGATCCAGCTCTGCCAGTTCCATATCAATTCGGCGGGCAAGTTCAACCGAAGCCTGCACTGACAGGCTCTGATTGCCCAGCTTCGCCGTTACGATCGCTGTACCTGATTTTTTGCCCGTTACCAAGCCGTTCACCACGGTCGCAACGGAATAGTTGTCTACAGACCAGGCTGCCTTCTTCGTTACGATCTCGCTTGTACCATCCTCGTAGATGGCTGTCAGCTCAATCTGTTGCTCCTTGCCTACACGCAGATCAAAATCGTTCACATCCATCGTCAACGCCTTGACCTTTTTGTTAACTGTGACATTCACAACTACCGTCTTGCCTGAATAAGTAGCCGTAATGACCGCCGTGCCTTCCTTCTTAGCTGTAATCGTCCCCGCATATACGGTTGCGACTTCTGCATTGCCGCTGCTCCAGTCGGTCTTGACCGTCACATCGCTTGTGCTCCCAGTGACATAGATGGCTGTAGCCGTCAGGGAGGCAGTTCCCCCTTCTTCCAGCGAAACTTCATTTTTGCTCAATACGAGCCTAGAAATTTCGGCTTCTGCGGCAACAGAGATGATACTGCTGTGAACCACAAGAAGCACCATCAGTACCAGCGCGACAGCGGAACGGAACCTTCTTGACATCACTTCATTTCCTCCTTGTACAACCTGTATTTCACAACTCAACCTATCTGGGTATGGACTCTACTATTGTTCATCGGCAACGATACCCTAATAATGAAGACGAAACCGCAATTTTCAACTGCATGTTAGACAATACATAAAAAGAAAATCAAAAAAAAGCAGCCTTCCGGCTGCGTGTCGCTCATTGCTTATATGTTGTAGCCCCTACTCCATAACCCTAGCAGTGACAATAGCCCCAGGCACCCTCAGCTAGCTAGGAGTCCGAAAAAATCAGATCATACATGTGTCGCCATGTATCCCACTCGAATACATCCGTTTCCGGCCCTTTGCCGAGCACTACATAGCCTGCGTACATGCCAGCTATCAATGCAACGAGCAAAATAAGCGGCACGATGCTCTTGCGCAATATAAACAAGAGTATTCTCACAGCGAGCGGCTTGCGCGGCTTAGCGCCCGACTTGCCCGATTTGGACGTCTGGCTCCCGTTGCCCTCGCTCTGCTCCTCCTGCTCTCTTGCAGCTCGTCGAGGCTCGAAATCATCCTCCGCCTGCGCGGAGCCTCCTCTGCGCTGCCGTACACCTTGGTCTTCTCTACTCATTGTCAATCCATCCAATCTCATCAACCGCGAAGATTATTGGCGAGCCCCATCATCGTATCGCTGGAGGTTAATGCCCGCGCGCTCATTTGATATGCCCGCTGCACGATCATCAGCTCTGTCGTCTCGTCGGTCAAGTTGACATTGGATTGCTCCAAATACCCCTGCATCAAGCTGATTCGATTCGTGTCATTAGGCACAACTGCTCTGACAGCCGCCTCTGGCTCCAGCCCGTCCGCCACTACGAACAGATTGTCCGCTACTGGCGTCAACACGCCCGGCTTCATCACCTGGACGAGGCTCATTCGCCCTAGCGGAACAGCCGTCACGCCATCGCCTGCCACACCCTCGATCTGTCCGTTAGCCGAGACGCGCAGCGTATAGCCGTCTGGAACGCGCACCGGTCCTTCCTCGCCATTGGGCAACTGTGCAATGACAGGATAGCCTTCAGCAGTGGTCAACATAGGCACACCGGCTGCATCCATTCCCATCTTGAATGACCCGCTGCGCGTATATGCCCGGTTCCCGGCCGGCGTCTGAATCTGGAACAGGGCATCGCCCTGAATGGCAATGTCATAGACATTATCAGTTGGCTGAATCGGACCCTGGGACAGATCAGGCTGCACCAGCGTAAGACGCGAGCCCCAGCCCTGGTTAAAGCCGAGCGGCGTAAGGCGCGTAGGCTGATCAAAGGCCTGTTCCTGCTGCTTCATATTGGTCAGAAGATCCTCGAAGGAGGCTTCCTTGCGCTTGTAGCCTACCGTATTCACATTGGCAATATTGTCCGCCAGCACATCCAGCTTGCGCTGCATGCCGTTCATCGACACCATCGCATTAATCATCGAACTGTTCATGCCGCGCCTCCTATACTCGTCCTACTTCGTTCACTGCCTTCTCCAAGCTCCGGTCATAATACTGCACAACCTTCTGGTTAGCTTCATATGCCCGAAGCGCCGCCATGATGTCGATCATGGACTGGGAGGGGTCAACATTGGAGCGTTCTACATAGCCCTGACGCACCTCGAACCGATCCTGAGCATTCACAGGACGAGTCACGTTGCCCTCGCCAACAAGCTGGAATTTGCTATTGCCTTCGCGCACGAGCTGATTCGGATTCTCGATCCGCGTCAGCAATAGCTGCTCTCCTGTCTCCAGCCCCGTCACGCTGTCAATGAACTGATGATTCGCCCCCAGTATCAACTGGTCAATGGCAATATTCGGATCGAATTGAATCGGGTTGTTATCCGCGCCGAGCACGAAGGAGCCGTCTCCTGTTACGAGGAAGCCCTCATTATTGAGCGTAAACTTGCCATCCCTGGTATAGCGGGTCTCCCCGTTGCGATCCTGCAACGTGAAGAATATCTGCGGCTGGAAGGTCACTTGTCCGTTCGCATCGACGTATTTGCCCGAGGCGTCGAACGTCATGCCGGGAACGTCAATATCCGAGATGATGGCAAAGTCCGAGGCCCGGTCTGTCGCCGACAGATCGCCTTGAAGGTGAATGGACAAGCTCTCTTCCGCGAATACACCAGTATTCACAGCTCCCAGGCGCTTATTATGCTCCTCACCCAGACCCGTCAGTTCAATCAGCATCTCAGGGAAAGAACGTGCGATCGCATTGACCTGCTTAAAGCCGGGGGTGTTGAGGTTCGATATGTTATTGGTCACGGTGTCGTGACGACGCTGCTGAGTCACCATGCCTGCCGCAGCGGTATACAGTCCTCTTAGCATAGAAGCTTGTCCTCCTTCAGGTAGTCCCGATAGTCTATACCTTCATGTATCGGATGCCAGGCGCTCATTATTTAGCTTCTATTAGAACATCTTCTTGACGACCTTGTCGAGATTATCCAGCATGATGCCGGTCCCTTTGACGACACAGTGCATCGGATCTTCGGCGATCAGCACAGGCACTCTCAATTCCTCTGCCAGCAGTGTGTCGAGACCGTCCAGCAGCGCTCCGCCCCCGGTAAGAATGACCCCACGATCGATAATATCCGCTGACAGCTCAGGCGGCGTGCGCTCCAGCACCGACTTGGCTGCTGCCACGATAGAGATGACGGAATCCCACAGCGCTTCGCGCACTTCATCCGAATGGATCGAGATCGTCAGCGGAAGGCCAGTTACCATATCCCGACCCCGTATGTCCATCTTTTCCTTGCGTCCGGTCTGATACACCGTACCGATCTTGATCTTGATGTCCTCGCTTGTGCGCTCCCCGATCAACAGCTTGTATTTGCTCTTGATGTACTTCATGATGGCCGAGTCGAACTTGTCCCCTGCAACCTTAATCGAAGAGGCGGTGACGACGTCGCCCATCGAGAGCACCGCTACATCCGTCGTCCCTCCGCCAATATCAACGACCATATTGCCACTGGGCTGGAAAATATCCATTCCAGCCCCGATCGCTGCCGCCTTAGGTTCCTCCTCCAAAAATACTTCCTTGGCTCCGCTGCGCTCCGCCGCCTCGCGGATCGCCTTCTGCTCCACAGAAGTAATATTCGTAGGTGCACAAATCAGAATTCTCGGACGACTGTACCACTTACGGGCGCCAACCCGATCAATAAACGCTTTTAACATCATTTCAGTAATTTCAAAGTCGGCGATGACTCCGTCTCTCAAAGGGCGGATCGCTACAATATTGCCAGGCGTGCGCCCCACCATACGGTGCGCTTCCTCGCCAACTGCCAGAACCTTCTTGGTATCATTCTCGATCGCTACCACGGACGGTTCATCCAGAACGACGCCTCTCCCTTTGACATGAATGGATACATTAGCTGTGCCGAGATCAATTCCGATATCATTGCTTAACATAAGGCGCAAATCCCCCACACTCTTTTATAATCAATTGTATTAGTTTTCTCACGCAAAATCCAGTTGCACTTCCCAGCAGGCAAACGCGCAGTGTTCCGAATCTAGTTCCTAATTCGCTATAAAAAGCGAAAATCCTCTATTTTTGTAGAAAAAAACGTTATCCCTTCCCCGCCGCAATCGCCTCCCTTTTCTTACCGCTCGTTTTCTTATATTTGATCTTGGTTGCTTCTCCTCCCCGCAAGTGGCGAATGGATTTGTGGTATTCGAGAATGTGCTTTACCTGATCCGCCAGGTCAGGATTTATCTCCGGAAGCCGCTCCGTCAAGTCTTTATGCACTGTGCTCTTGGAAACACCGAATTCCTTGGCGATCGTCCGAACCGTGTTCTTCGTTTCCACGATGCAGCGGCCGATTTTTATCGTTCTTTCTTTGATGTAATCGTGCACGTTCCCGCCTCCCTACTCGAGATAGTTTGGTACATTATATGAGTAGGTCGGGTAGATATTCTTTGTTGCCAAGCGTGACAAGCTAATTTGGCCCATAATTTTCTGAAATCGGCCGTTTTTGCGGCCATCGGCGTCACCTGGTCACAAAAGGAACGGACGAGGTCGCCCCCGCCCGTTCCTTTTGCGATGCTCGCAGCCTACGGTAGAACAGCCAGCGGATTAACCGCCTTGCCCTCCTGCCTCAGCTCAAAATGAATATGGTTGCCAAGCTCCTTCTTCAGCTCGCTCGTGCCCGACTTGGCAATCAGCGTGCCCTGCTTCACCTCGTCGCCTGTCTTCACCTGCACATCCGACAAACTCTGATAGACGGTAAGGTAGCCGCCGGGATGAGTAATTTCGACAACATGTCCATTCAGCGGATGCTGCTCGACATGGGTGACCTTGCCACTGAGCGCAGCAACGACATCGAAGCTATCCTCGCTTGGACCGCCAAGATCAATCCCCATGTTCGGCGTGAAGGTGTTGTCATACTGCACCAGTGCTGCCTGACGCTCCTCATTGGTGGCGTTGGAATCGTAGAACGGCATCAGCACTTCCATTTCCTTCGGCTTGAGCACCGGCCATTGGAGCTCCTCCTCGCCGATCGTAACTTCCAGCGTCTCCTCATCCGGCGAGACTGCCACCGGCTCGTTCCCTTCCTGCTCTTCCCCGGAGATTTCGCTTGTCTGAGTTGGCAAATCCTGCTGCTGCGGTCCCTGGTAGACCCACATTAAGGTTACGATAATTGCTGCCGCGGCCATAAATGCTGCCGGTGTCACCCATTTTTTCGACAGCAGCCTTTTCCATGAAGAGGCCTTAGCAGCAGACGGTACTCCCTGAGTCGATTTGGGAGCTTCTTCATGTTTTTGCTTGGATTTATTTTGTTCATTCATCTTGATCACCTCACTAGCCATTGTTGCCAGATTCAACTCTTTTATACGTGAGGTCATCGTATTTTATAAGATTACTAACCTTTCAGACGGGGTAGCCATGCGGTCGCGGATTCAATACGTGTGCCAGAATAATAGTGCGCTAATATCTCCTCCGCCCGGCGGCCATTCTGCGCCATCGCCTCCGCTCCCCATTGACTCATCCCTACGCCATGCCCATAGCCATAGCTTGTCATTTCGATCTTGCTTCCCTTGATGCGCCAGGTGAACTGGCTTGAGGGAAGCCCCAGCAGCTCCCGGACTTGGCGACCCGTATATTCGGTCTCCCCCACCCGGATTCGTTTGATGCGGCGACCTGGCGTATACTCTTCAACGCTCAGCTTCTTCTCCGCCCCTTTCTTCACCCCTAGCTTGGAATAGAACTCCGTCAGCTTCATCGTTGTTGTCTGCTTGTACCTGGGCGAGAGCGTGACATCCCAGGGACTCGCTACACTACGCAGATAGGGAAGGACGCTCCCGAAGTAGTCTTCGGAATTTTCCGTATACCCATTGCTAGTAGAAAAGAATAGGGCTTCGATTGGCTCGCCGTCATAGGTCAGGATCTGTCCGGCCGTTTCCTCCACTGCACGGCTCAATTGCTCCAGCCGTTCCTTGGATGCTTTCCCCCAATGGCGGTCAAGCTCCTTCAATGGAATATATACTTGATCGCTGATGGTACCCGATACCTGCAACGGCTCGTCCGTATGCAAGGCCAGACGGCGTACAATATAAGTGCGCGCGGCGATCGCCTGGGCTTTAAGCGCCTCCAGCTCGAAGTCCGCTGGCATCTCTCCCGCCAGTACGCCTCTTACATACAGCTCCAGTGGTACATTCTCGACCTGCTTTCTCTGACTAAGCTTCACACCGATCTGAATCATAGACAAAGCCTCGACTACCTGTTGATTGTCTGACGGGATAATGTTGCCTGGGCGTGTCTGAGAGGATAGGGAAGGAACCTCCACGTTGCTCCCCGTCTGCTGTCGTGCCCTGGCCCTGATCTGACCCTTCTCTGCATGCGCCGAAATCACAGATTCCTCTGTTGGCTCCTCTCGTTCCGATGGCTTGTCCCCGGTCATGATCGCCCATCCTATGACGCTGGCTGCTCCAAGCACAAAAATCGCCAGCCATAGCCTCCATCCTATCAATCTCATGTCTGCTCTCCCTCCGCCAAGTGGAAGCCAGCAGACGACTTGCCGTGAACGGCTCTCTCTTTCATTATCACCCATGCCAAGCCGTTGCCGCAGTATAGCATCCGGCAAGCCGCTGCTGGTCTTCTCTAGTCGCTCTCTTACTGTCTGCAAGTTCAATACAGTCTATGAGCACATCTAATAGAATAGAACAGCCGGCCTGCAGATGGGCGAGAGGTTGTTCGGGTCAGCACAGCAACCGTAGCAAGCGCATCAACGACAACCCCGATATACTGGCGTAGACGGCTACCGCCATCTTGACGGGTAAAGCTTCGCTTGGATTAGATATAGAAGTAATATAAGACGAGCAGCGCTTGTCAAAAAGCAAAAAGCCTTCTGCGCAACGACAGAAGGCTTGAATTCATTTCATAGAGGTTGCTTGGTGTTCTTTCCTATGCCCACGTAGGCTGTACCTTCAGTACCGCCATTTCTTTATCCCGTTTGAAGGAGGCCACTTCAGTAGAAGCATCTGCTTCATGCGATACGACAGGAGCCAGCCCTCGCTTCGTCTCGGGGCTCTTACTAACAGCCGCCTCGACGATAGCTTCATCCTCAGGCTCGACCCGGCATATATCAGCTCCAAGGGAAGCGAGCTTGCTGGTCAAATTTACATATCCCCGGTCGACATGATGAATACCTGTGACCTCCGTCTCTCCGTCAGCGCGAAGCGCCGCGCAGATCAATGCTGCTCCGGCACGAAGATCCGTAGCACATACCTTGGCGCCTGCCAGCGGAACATTGCCTGTAATGATTGCACTGCGTCCTTCAACCTTAATCTGTCCCTGCAGCTTCTGGAACTCCTCCACATGCATGAAGCGGTTCTCAAATACGGTCTCTGTAACGACGCTCGTACCTTCTGACACCATTAGCAGCGCCATCATCTGCGACTGCATATCGGTTGGAAAGCCCGGATATGGCAATGTCTTCACATCCACCGCGCGCAGCGTGCCATTGGAGCGAACATGAAGGCCATTCTCACCTTCACTAATTTCTACGCCCATCTCCTCCAGCTTCGAGATGACCGGAGCCAGGTGATTCGCGATGGCTCCCTCCACATACACATCGCCGCCCGTGATGGCTGCTGCAATAATATACGTACCCGCTTCCACACGATCCGGGATGACTGTATGGGAAGCGCCATGCAGCGACTCAACGCCCTCGATGCGGATCAAGCCTGTGCCTGCCCCTCTCACCTTGGCTCCCATCGCATTCAAATAGTTGGCCAGGTCGACAATCTCCGGCTCCATTGCCGCATTCTCAATTGTCGTTGTCCCTTCAGCCAAAGCTGCTGCCATCATTATATTCTCGGTAGCGCCAACACTGGCTACATCCAGATAGATCTTGGCTCCCCGTAATTTACCTGCTGTTCTGGCTTCTATGTAGCCCTGGCCAAGTGTAACCTCGGCACCCATCGCCTCGAAGCCCTTCAAATGCTGGTCTATTGGACGCGTGCCGATCGCGCAGCCGCCAGGCAGCGATATTTTGGCACAGCCTAGACGCGCAAGCAATGGTCCCATCACCAGAAAAGATGCGCGCATTTTACGAACGAGATCGTAGGGGGCTTCAACCGCAGTCAACTGGGAAGCATGGATACGCATCGTTTCATTCTGATAGGCCAGCTTCGCCCCGAGCGAATCCAGCACCTTCTGTATCGTCAATACATCATCAAGAGGCGGCACATCATAGATGGTGCTCTCCCCTTCCGATGCCAGCAGCGAAGCTGCAAGAATCGGGAGTACAGAGTTTTTTGCACCGCTGACTTTTACGGTTCCCGTCAATCTTCGGCCACCGCGGACGATGATTTTGCTCATTTCGTTATTCCCCCCGCGCGCTGCGATCATTTCCTTTACCAGTTAGAAAATGGCACATAGCTAATATCACAAACTCCATCTTAGCATTATCCTATGCAAGTCGACAAGCGTTATTTTCGTGAATATGATGCAAGCGTTGCCAGAGACTGGATACCGCTCGTATAGCTTCCTATCCCCATTATTTGCTCAACAGGGCGAGCTTATTCGACAAACCACCTTAACTTATCGAACCATTCCAGGTAATCAAGGAAAAAGCGGGCAAAACCATGTCCAAGTACTACGGCCAGCAGTACCTGTAGCATTCTCGCTTGCGCGGAGCGGGGGCGCTTCAGGAAGGCTTCCAGCTTAAGCTCCTGAACCACATACCAGGCAAAAATAATGCTAAGCAGCGTAATTGCGATGGCGATCAAGCCATTGATCCCGACTGCTGTTCCGATACTGCCAAAGTCCATCATCGTTCGCCCCCTTCTTATGATCGATTCCTATCCACGCCTTGCGGCGCGGTCAAACTACCGCATCGCCCGGTACAGGATAGCCGAGAATTCCGCGCGCGATGCTTCACCTGACGGCCTGAATCGGTTATCCGCATAGCCCCCGATCAGCTCGGATTGCTTCATGACAGCAATAACCGGAGCTGCCCAGTGAGACGGCTTCACATCACTGAATGGCGCAGTTACAACAGGATAGGTCTCCAGACTCATTGCCGCTGACAGCATCATCGCCATCTCTGCACGGGTTACATTGCGGTCAGGAGCAAAGGTATTATCGCTATAGCCTTGTATCCATCCTGCATGAACAGCATCCCTAATGGAATTGTATGCCCAATGGCTCGCCTTCAGATCCTTGAAGGATACGTCCCTCGTGCTCCCACCTGCAGGCGGGAAGGCCTTGATCAGCAGGGCTACCGCCTCTGCTCTGGTAATGGGACGATTCGGCTCGAATTTATAGCCGCCTGTGCCCTGAATAATCCCATTCTTCGTTAATGCTGTGATGGCATCCGTCGCCCAGTGACCATCAACATCGCGGAACCCTGCCACCAGCTTCTCAACCTCTGCTCTGAGTCGATAATATTGATAATTAAACTTGGAGCTGGCGCTCAGCTTAATATAATACGTTCCCGACGACAGCCTGCGATTGGTCGTCATGGCTGTCGAGCCGCTTGTAGAGCGTAGTGTGAATAGCGACTTCTGTGTGCGATCCAGCACTTCCATATTCATGCTGCGGTTTGAAGGAATGTCCGATAGCTGAATGGAGACGATGCTGTCTCCTGTCAAGCGCAATTGGAACCAATCTTCATCGCTCACCGGGTCAATGACGCCCACATAGTCCGTCCCAGGACGCATCGATGTTGCCTCATAGGACTTATTATTCGGTTCATTCGGATCATCGAATACGGACAAAATTTCAATCGTCAACGTATACGTGCCGATGACTGGACTCGCATTGGAGGCCGCTGCGTTATTCGTCCGAATAAAGTATTTGCCCGGCGTCACATTAATCAGAGCCGATTCCTCCGTCTCGCCATCGCTGTGCTCATCAATTTCCATCATCCGTTCGCCTGCCCGTCCAACCGCGATGGCAGGATCGATTCGCACCGTATTCGTCTCCATCTTGACCCTCAGCGTCCCCGATTGCGTGAAGGTAATGGCGAACCAGTCCCGATCTCCTGTCTGATGGAAATTCCCTGTAATCTTCTGGCTGCGCGCCGGCAGTGTAAAGGCCTTATAATTGCTGTCATTGTCCTCAAAATCATCTGGCGCTATCGTGAAGGCCGAGGTAAGTAGATAAGGAATGGTCTCCTTCTGAGCTGCATCAGCAAACTTCAGCTCCAGATAGCCTGTCCCCTTCTTCACCTTCCATTCCACCGACCTTGTTCCCGTCTTGACCAGCTTCTCCTCTTGCTTCTGCGATCCTGAATAGTACGCCAGCGTCACTGGCGGCATCGCTTGGCCTGAATTGACAAGCCCCTGGAATCGGATCTCAAGCGTCCCATCATACGGGATGTCCAATTTGAAGACATCCTTGTCCTTACCTGTTGTCAACTGCCCTGGTACCTCGGCAGACAATGGAAATATTGCCGCTGAAGCCCGCGTGTCGTTGGGCTCTCTAGCATCAGGACGATAGGATGCCGTCAACGCCTGGTCGGCCTGCAGCAGACCGTAGCCTGTCTGCTCATCCCATCCCTTGGCACCGACATCCTTGGCTGTCTGGCGCAGCAATTCACGAATCTGATAAGGCTCCATATGCGGGTATTTGGCCCATACAAGAGCCGCCACACCTGCCGCCTGCGGAGCCGCCATCGAGGTTCCTTGCTCCTTGGCGTAGCCGCCGCCGAGTGCTGTTGTGTAGACATTCCATGGCGCGACAATATCGACCTCCGGCCCCGAATTCGACCGCGGCTCCGCCTTGCCATCAGCGCTTGCCCCGCCTACAGCCAGCACGGAAGGATAAGCAGCCGGGTATTTGACCGCTACCTTATTCTTAAACTTCAGGCCATCATTGCCGGTCGCTGCGATCAACAGCACTCCTTGATCCTCTGCATACTCTACAATGTCCTGCATGTAGGGTGATGCACGGTATAAACCGACAGACAGCACAACAATTTTGGCTCCATTCTTGACCGCGTACATGATGGCTTCGCCTAGCCTGTCTTCATCTCCGTAGCCGTCTGCGTCCAGCGCCTTGATAGGCATGACTCTCGCATTCCACACAATGCCCGCCGTGCCTTTGCCATTATTGCCTATAGCAGCCAGCACTCCCGCTACTCGCGTGCCATGTCCGTTGTCATCCTGGGGCTGCTTGCCTTGCTGCACCAGATTGGTTCCCTTGACCAGATTATCCTTCAGATCCGGGTGGTTCAGGTCCACCCCCGTATCCACGAGCGCAATGGTCAGATCTGTCTGAGCGGTCACACTCTCCCAGGCTTTTCTGGCGCCAATCTGATCCAGATACGACTGATATTCCAGAAACGGATCATCGGGCGTTACAGATGCCAGCAATCCCACTCTTCCGTTAGCCTGCACATACTCAATATCGGGATGACTGCGCAGCGCGATGAGCCATTCCTCGATGTCCATCCCAGGAGACGGACGAACCAGCTCGGTTCGCATCTGCTCCTCGCGATGCAGCACCACCGTGTCAGGAAGCGGCTGCGCACGCTCCAGATCACGCCATTTCACCAACCAGCTACCGTCGATAGCCTCCTTGATTTCATGCTCCACAGGCTGGTCTATAACCGCAGGCGCATCGGTCTTCGGCGCTCCATCCTCTGCGGATGCCTGATCGTCTGCTCGCTGCTCCCCACGATCAGCTTGTTCTCCATCCGCCTCCACAGCCGATGCAGGCGACTGCCCACTAGCGTCCGATCCTTCCTGATTCTCTTCATGCCACGGCTGGCTATGGCCTGCTGTCGTCTCCTCTTGTGTCGCCTCTTGTCCCGCCCAAACAGACGTTGCCCATTGGACGGAATCACCCGGCTCCACGTTCGGTGCGGCTGACAACAGCGGCTGAGGCATAGCTGTGAGCAGCACCAACCAGACAGCAAGCAGCAGCAATACTGTTTTTTGACCTGTTTGTGACTTGTATGCCTTGCTAGAGGAGCGATATATTGCTAGATGCCGATCGGCGAATAATTTTATCATCATAATTGCCCTTTAACCTTTGTTTTCTCATTTGAAACGGCTTCGTCAAAGATTCCTAATCGAAGTGCCAATCCCATTATAGTTATATTTTATACGCCTGCCTATGGGTAATGTTTCAATTGAATATAAAGCTACGCGAACAGGCTCAGCCACGCATTCGGATATAGGCCCAGCAGCACGCCCGCTCCCGCGCACAGCCATAGAAGGATGGAAGATAACGGTGTGATACGCATATACTCTATCCCCTCATAGGATCGCATCCAGATCGATCTCAGGATGGAGAAATAACAGCTCAATGTCCCTAGCCAGGAGGCCAGCAACACAAGCAGCAGCACGTACTGTCCGTCACCTGCCGCCGCGGTCAACACCAGCCATTTGCCGATGAAACCGGCAGAGAGCGGCATACCAGAGAGCGATAATACAAGAAACATGAGGGCTACAGCGATATGCGGCGAACGATAATACATCCCGGCAAGCGCCGTCATCCCATCGTGCCGCGCAGCTCTAGCTACTTTATTCATCGCCACGTACAGGCCGAGGTGCATCAGAGCAGCCCCAACCAGATAAAATGACCACACGGCCGAGCCAGCGCCAGCTCCGGCGCTGCTCCCCGCGGCAGCCAGCACATTGCCGCCATGTACAGCCAGACTCGACAGCAGGAACCCTCCCATCTTCTGTTGTCCTCGCATCATAATGGTTCCGGCCAGCAGAAGCAGTATGGCCAATAGTTCAGGCAGTTGCAGCATAGATGGAATCAGCCTCCCGTTCGGATGTTGAGCCAGCTTAGCAAGCTCGAAAAGCTATGCGTCATCTGATCCAACAGCACAGAAGGATAGATGCCGAGCAGAATAATAAAGGCCAATAGCACAATCATGGGCACCGCCTCGCTCAGCCTGGCATCCTGCAGGCTGGCCAGCGAGCCGCGAGCGGGACCAAATGTGATGTTCAGCACAACCCGCAGCAAGGCTACGCCCGCAAGCAACAGACCGAGCATGGTCGCCACAGCGGCTCCCTTCATCGTCTCGAACAAGCCGAGCAGTACCGTCAACGTCCCGCTGAAGCCGGACAAGCCCGGCATGGCGACAGCAGCCAGCATAGCTGCCATGAGCAAGCCGCTCATATAAGGCATGGGACGAGCCAAGCCGCTCAGTTGTCCGATGTCATACGTTCCCGTGCGCTCATAATAGCTCCCGAAAATCAATACCATCAGCGAGCCAACCAGTCCGATGCTCACCAGATGGAATAGCCCACCGGTCAACCCCCATTCATTCATAGCAGCTAGACCCAGCAGCACAACACCCGACTGGCTCAGCATACTGTAGCCCGCAACATGCCGAAGATCCGTCTGAGCTGTGATGGAGAGCGCGCCGTAGAGCAGATTCAACAGCCCCGCGAAGACCCACAGCGCCGAACAAGCTGCCGACTGCTCAGGAAACAGCATGAAGACAAATCGCAGCAGGCCATACACACCTGCTTGCACCATAATCCCCGCTGCCAGCATGGATACAGGCGGGGGCGCCTGCCGATAGAACTGCAACAGCCACGTGTGAAACGGCACCACCGGCAGACGCAGCAGAAACCCCGCTGCCAGTAAGGCATATATGAGCCACTTCAGCCCGTCTGCCATCCCGCTATCCGTTGGGCCGACTGGCTCGTCAGGCGACAACAGGTCGGGCGCCTCCCACACTTCCCCTGCGCTATGGAGCTTCGAATATAGCGCATCATAGCTCCCGCTAAGGGTTTCCTGTGAAGAAGCGTCCTCCAGCAGCGCTGCATGGTTGCCAGGAGCAGAGCCCCAGCCTAGCAGCAACGCCAAGCCCAGCAGCAGCAGCGCCGAGCTTACAGCAGAATAGTTAAGATAGGCTCTGGAGGCTTCCTCCTTCCGCTCCCCTCCCCATATGCCCAGCAGCATATAGATCACAACGAAGGCCGTTTCCATGAATAGAACGAACATGAATACATCACGTGACAGCAGCAAGCCGAACGAGCAGGTTTGAAGCACAAGAAACAGCACATAGTAAGTCTTCCAGCGCTTTTTAATATGTATGAACGAGGCCGCAGCCGAGATGGCAAACACGAGTGCCGCAAGCACTACAAGGGGCAGTGAGAGACCGTCAACAGCTAGATGATAATCAAATTGAAGCTCCGTATGGCCCCACGGCAGTCGAAACCATGGCAGCCGCTCATTAAACCCTTCGCCCCCGCGCCCTGGCTGATAGGAGATAAACAGCACCATCGATAGCAGCAACGGCAACGCCGAGATGGCGGCAGCAATGTAACGAAGCCATACCACCCGATATGAGGGTACCGACAGCAGCAATAGCGCACCCAGTGCAGGTGTAAAAAGAATCACGGTTAAAATTGGCAACCCGGTGAGCATCCGTTATTTCCTCCTTCTTCCCCGCCGCTCCCACACATCAGCCATCAGGCTGGGCAAAGCCTCCATCATGCGCTCATCCAGTCGTTGCAGCCAATGCCCGACCTTGTCCAGACCAGCCATCAGCTTGGCACCGAATCGACGGAAAGCACCATCCAGCACAGCATCCGCCCATGAGAAGATTGACGAATTTGTATGAGTCTCCCTTGAAATGGAATGACGGTGATGGACAGCCAGATACAGGCCGCAGCCTGACGAGAGCAGCAATGGGAGCCATACCGACCAATCATAGGAAGTCACATCCACTTGCAGCCACTGGAACAGACCGCCCTGCTTCCCCCATATAAGTTCTATAGCTGCGAGCAGCACGAGCAACAAAGCCAGTGCAGCAGGCACAATGCCCTGCGCTCTGCCTGGAGCTTCAGCATGACGCAGCTCATCGCTCAGCAGCATGATAGCCCGTCCCGCATAGAATGCCGTACCCGCCAGTGCGGCGAGCGCAGCCGCGAATAGCAGCACATGAGTCGATAACGCAGCCTGCAATAACTGCTGATAGGCCCAGAAGCCGGGCAGTGGAGGCACGCCTGCCAGAGAGAGCGCCCCGATGGCTGTGACCCATCGTGCAAGAGATCGAGGTGAACGGCGACGGGCCTCACCCGCTGCTGGATGCAGAGCACCATACCCGAGCACCATCAAGAACCCGGCCAGGCTGTAGCCGATCAATAGATAGACAGTTCCCGAAGTTGCATATGTACCCACTCCTAGCAGCATCAGACCTACTTGGCTGACGGCCACATAGCCAGCCATACGAGCGAGCTTGTGCTGCATGGCTGCAGCGGCTGCACCGATCAGCGCCGAAGCGGCGCCTAGCCAAGCCGCCGTCTCCATAATAAGTGGTGATGCTTGTAGTGCCGCCATAGCGCGCAATAGCAGTACGATACCGGCTGGAGCCAGTGCCATGCAGAACATCGCTGCCTTGGCTGGCAGCGGAACAGGGCCGAGGTGCTGAAGCCACAGATGAAAGGGAAATAGCCCGGATTTTGCAGCGGCAGCGATAAGGAGCAAAGCGGAGATGAGAGCCGTAATCCACTTGGCCATATTCGTTGCCTGCCCTTCAAATACGTTCTGTATGGATGCGAAATCAAGCGCGTGCTCCGGCATATACCAGAACAACAGCAGAATCGCGAGCAGGAGAGCAAGGTCTCCTACAGCAGCGAATATATATAATCGCATCACCGTTTCTTTAGCTCCATTGCGCTCATGCCAGAAGCCTGCCAGCAGAACGGAGGCAAGTCCCAGAAGCTGCCAGCAGGCGAACAGGGTTAGCATATCGGCAGCTAACACCAGCCCCATCATCGCACAGCCGAGCAGCGACATATACCCACAGAATAATCCAGCACGCCCATCCCTGCTCATATAAGAAGCACTATAGATCAGACCACAAACATGCAGCAGACTGATGACGCATAATAATAGCGTGGTTAACTGAGTCACTTCAATACCAAGACTCACCTGAACCGAACCAACCTTGAACCAGGTGAACTTCCCGCTGAATTCATTATTCGCTCCCATGAGCTGCTCCTGCATAATACACAGCGATAGCATCAAGGAGCCTACGGAGGCAACGATGGCCGTCCAGACAGCTAGTCCTTCAGCAGCACGCCCCAGTGTCATGACAAATATAAATGCAACGAGCGGAAGCAACGGGACGACCCAAGCGTACTGGGCATATATCGTCGACATCATCTTCCTCCTTCTCCGATCGACCTTCTTCAAAGTGTAACAAATGGCGTGCCTTGCGTCTATAGATGTTCATGCGCGTGAATGATTCCTGCCTCCCGCCGTGCGACAACTCCATAGAAACAGCACAAAGGCTGCCCCAAAGGCAAATAGCCCTCGAAGCAGCCTCCCAATCCAGCTTGCTTTGCTTAATAAAGCAAGCTAACCCTGGTACGCCTTGAGCATCCAGATCGTCTTCTCCATCCATTCCTGCCGACCAATCAACAGATCAGCGGTAGGTGCATCCTCGCTCGCCTCTGCCTGCTCCGCAAGCAGCTTGCTCTCAGTCGCTAGCTGCAGGAGATCGTCCGACAATTGACGTACCATCTCCTCCGCAGATTCTCCACCGTTCGCCTCCCGGATGGAGGCTGAGGACAGTTGCTCCTTTAATGTCGAAACGGGCTTGCCGCCGAGTGTCAACACTCGTTCCGCCAGCTCATCCAGGATAAGGGTTGCCTCATTGTACAGCTCTTCAAATTTCTCATGAAGGGTAAAAAAATGAGGGCCTTTTACATACCAGTGAAAATGATGGAGCTTCATATACAATACACTCCAGTTAGCGACCTGCTTGTTTAGGCCTTCGATAATTTCAAGGGAATGCTGCCTTTTCTCCGGCGCTTTGGTTGCCATTGCAAATCCTCTCCTTCTTCGTTGTACTCTTGGACAATCAATCGTCCTTCATTTCACTCAGGACAGCCGCATAACAGCAGCTTGCCCTGCAGATCGGGACTCCCTATATCAAGCGAGCAGCATGGATCGCCTGTTAGCGCATAGGACTGCTCTTAGTCTGTCCCGTTCATCTTGTCTTATCCTTACCCTCGCCCCACCCGGCTGAAACAGACCGAAAACTAAAAATCGCCTTCCGCAAATGCGAAAGACGATTTTAGTTTATGCGTGTTTTTTGACGCTAATCCGGTTCATAGCGCGTTGCAGAGCCAGCTCGGCACGACGGAAATCATACTCATCCTGTCTTGCCTTCAGACGCTGCTCGGCACGATTTTTGGCTGCCATTGCGCGGTCGAGGTCAATATCCGGTTGCCGCTCGGCGCTCTCTGCCAAGATGACAACTTTATCTTTACGAACCTCTACAAAACCACCGTTTACTGCAATAAATTCATCGCGCTTGCCCTTTTTAATAACGACAGCCGCAATCTGCAGCGGAGTAACGAATGGAATGTGGCCCGGCAAAATACCAAGCTCCCCTTCCATACCTTTAACGGTGACCATTTCTGCCTCTTCGGCATAAACCTTACGCTCAGGCGTTACAATTTCCACTAAAAAGGTGCTCATGTGAAATCCTCCTGCCTTGTTTGCATTACAGCGTTTTGGCTTTCTCCACGGCCTCTTCAATCGCTCCTACATACATGAATGCCGCTTCCGGCAGATCGTCATGCTTGCCGTCCAGAATTTCTCTGAAGCTGCGCACGGTATCTTTAACCGATACGTACTTGCCCGGAGTACCTGTGAACGCTTCGGCAACGTGGAACGGCTGGGACAGGAAGCGTTGAATTTTGCGCGCGCGCGCAACCGTCAGCTTGTCTTCCTCGGACAGCTCGTCCATACCCAAGATCGCGATAATATCTTGAAGCTCTTTGTAGCGCTGCAGCAACTGCTTCACGCCTTGAGCTACGTTGTAATGCTCCTCGCCCAGAACCTCTGGCGTCAAAATACGGGAAGATGAAGCGAGCGGGTCTACCGCAGGGAAGATCCCCATCTCGGAGATTTTACGCTCCAGGTTCGTGGTTGCATCCAAGTGAGCAAACGTTGTCGCAGGAGCCGGGTCCGTGTAGTCATCCGCAGGAACGTAGATCGCCTGGATGGATGTAACCGAGCCCTTCTTCGTCGATGTGATCCGCTCTTGCAGTTGACCCATCTCGGTAGCGAGTGTAGGCTGGTAACCTACCGCCGATGGCATACGTCCCAGCAATGCGGATACCTCAGAGCCCGCTTGTGTGAAGCGGAAGATGTTGTCGACGAACAAGAGTACGTCCTTGTTCTCCACATCGCGGAAATATTCAGCCATGGTCAGACCTGTCAGAGCAACGCGCAGACGTGCGCCTGGCGGCTCGTTCATCTGTCCGAATACCATCGCGGTTTTAGTAATAACGCCAGCGTCCTTCATCTCGTGGTACAAGTCATTACCTTCACGGGTACGCTCGCCAACACCGGCAAATACAGAGATACCGCCGTGCTCCTGCGCGATGTTGTTGATCAATTCCTGAATCGTTACCGTCTTACCTACACCGGCACCGCCGAATAGACCGATCTTACCGCCCTTGGCATAGGGAGCCAACAGGTCGATAACTTTAATGCCCGTCTCCAGAATCTCAGCTTGAGTCGAGAGCTCATCGAACGATGGCGCCTCACGGTGAATCGGGAGCTTAACTTCCGATTTTGCATCGCCTGCATTATCGATCGGCTCTCCCAGTACGTTAAAGATCCGTCCAAGCGTAGCAGAACCAACAGGAACAGTAATCGCTGCACCTGTATCAATAACCTCTGTTCCACGAATAAGACCGTCAGTAGAGCTCATAGCGACCGCACGAACCTTATTGTCGCCCAGGTGAACAGCAACCTCAAGCGTCAGATTGATCGCTTTGCTGTTCTCGTCACCCTTATGGTCGATTTTGATCGCGTTCAAAATTTCCGGCAGGTGACCGCGCTCGAACTCCACGTCGACAACTGGACCCATGACGGATACAACGCGTCCTTTTTTCATGTTTTTCCCTCCTGCTTCCTTCATGAATTCCGTTCTATGATTGTGCGTTCGCTCCGGCAACGATCTCGGAAATTTCCTGGGTAATCGCAGCCTGGCGCGCCCGGTTGTACGTCAACGTAAGATTGCTAACCATCTTCGTCGCATTTTTCGTCGCGCTGCCCATTGCGGTCATACGAGCACCGAACTCGCTCGCTTTCCCGTCCAGCAATGCCGTATAGATCAACGTCTCGGCATATTTCGGGAGCAGCACCTCTAGCACGCCCTCAGGCGAAGGCTCGTACTCATAGCTAGGCGCAGACCCGGAGCCGCTCATATCCTCCAGGGGAAGCAGGCGCTTTTCGACCGGGATTTGCGTCAGGGCATTGACGAACTCATTGTAGTACAAGTACAGCTCATCATAAGCACCCTCTGCAAATTTCTTCACAGAAGTGTATGCAATCGACTTAATATCCGCAAATGCAGGAGCGTCAGGCAAACCTGTCACTTCCTCCAAGATCGGCATATTGCGTCGATTGAAGTAATCCCGTCCCTTGCGTCCGATGACGAACAGCACATATTCATCCGCAGACTTATGGCGCTCGCGAATCGTCTGGGTTACCTTGCGCAATACGTTAGCGTTATAGCCGCCAGCCAAACCACGATCAGATGTAATCACGAGATAGCCTGTCTTCTTGACCGGACGCTTCTCAAGCATCGGATGCTTCACATCCTTGGTACCCGAAGCAATGCTGTCCACGACTTCCTTGAGCTTCTCCGCATACGGGCGAGAGGCTTGGGCAGCTTCCTGCGCACGGCGCAGCTTAGCGGCTGACACCATCTCCATCGCTTTCGTAATTTGCCTCTGGTTCTGAATTGATTTGATCTGGCGTTTTATTTCGCGCATGCCTTTAGCCATTCATTTCACCGCCTTTATTGCCCGGCCATGAAGCAGCCCTTGCCCTGCTTAGCCAGCAAGCAAGGACGCTGCTTCATTACCTCCGGGCCTGGTGTTGTTATATATTAACCGGATACGGAAAAGCTGCGTTTGAACTTGTTGATCGCGTCAACGAGAGCTTTCTCATTGTCGGCAACCAGATCCTTGGTATCACGGATCGAGGCTGCAATCTCTGGATGGTTGGAATCCATGAACGCCATGAACTCCTTCTCGAAGCGGAGGATGTCCGCGACTGGAATATCATCCAGATGACCCTTAACGGCTGTATAGATGCTGATAACCTGCTTCTCAACCGGCATTGGCTGGTTGACGCCTTGCTTCAGAATCTCCAGTGTGCGCGCACCACGATTCAGACGGGCAAGCGTAGACTTGTCCAGGTCGGAACCGAACTGTGCGAATGCTGCCAGCTCGCGATAAGCTGCCAGGTCCAGACGGAGTGTACCCGCAACCTTCTTCATCGCCTTGATCTGTGCAGAGCCGCCTACCCGGGATACCGAAATACCAACGTTAACCGCTGGACGCTGACCGGAGTAGAACAGATCAGACTCCAGGAAGATCTGGCCGTCTGTGATGGAGATTACGTTCGTCGGGATGTATGCCGATACGTCAGAAGCCTGTGTCTCGATGAATGGCAGCGCAGTCAGCGAGCCGCCACCCAGCTCGTCGCTCAGCTTCGCTGCACGCTCTAGCAGACGGGAGTGCAGGTAGAATACGTCACCAGGATAAGCTTCGCGACCCGGTGGACGACGGAGCAGCAAGGACAGCTCGCGATACGCAGCAGCCTGCTTGGACAGGTCATCATAGATTACCAGTACATGCTCGCCTTTGTACATGAAGTATTCGCCCATTGCGCAGCCAGCGTATGGAGCCAGGAACAGCAATGGAGATGGCTCGGAAGCAGAAGCGGTCACGACGATCGTATAGTCCATCGCGCCATTGCGACGCAGCGTTTCGACTACGTTTGCTACAGTCGACTGCTTCTGACCGACAGCAACATAGATACATTTCATGCCGCTGCCTTTTTGGTTGATGATCGCATCGATTGCGATGGCAGTCTTACCTGTCTGACGGTCACCAATGATCAGCTCGCGCTGACCGCGACCGATAGGAACCATGGAGTCGATCGCTTTGATACCGGTCTGCATCGGCTCATGAACCGATTTACGGTCAATAACGCCAGGAGCTGGCGATTCGATCGGACGGAATTGCTTGGTATTGATCGGGCCTTTGCCGTCGAGCGGCTGTCCAAGAGGGTTCACAACGCGACCCAGCAGCTCTTCGCCTACTGGAACCTCCATGATGCGACCCGTTCTTTTGACTTGGTCCCCTTCACGAATGTCAGTGTATGGACCCAGGATGATGGCGCCAACATTGTTCTCTTCAAGGTTCTGCGCCATGCCTACTACGCCGCTGGCGAATTCAAGCAATTCGCCGGCCATAACGTTCTCCAGGCCGTGAATGCGGGCGATACCGTCACCAACGTTGATTACTGTACCAACATCAACGACTTGGATTTCGGATTTATACTTTTCGATCTGCTGTTTAATCAGCGTGCTGATTTCATCAGGTCTGATACTCAATTCGCTCACCCCTATCTACAGTGCTTTATGCTTTCAATGATTTTTCCAGACGCTCAAGCTTGCCAGACAGGCTGCCATCGTACAGACGATCGCCGATCCGCACTTGAATGCCTCCAAGCAATTCAGGACGCTCCACCTGCGTCGCACGAACCTTCTTGCCAATGATCGCGCCGAATTGGGCAGCTACCTTGCCTAGCTCATCGTCAGACAGCTTGTGGGATGTGTAGATCGTAGCATCCGCTTGTCCCAATGCTTCCCCGGCAATCTTCTTATAAGCTTCATAGAGTTCTTCGGTAATGCCGATGCGTCCGCGGCCAATAAGCAGCTCTACACTTCTTAGCACATCATCCGATACGCGGCCGGTCAGCGCACTCTTCATGATTTCGGATTTCACATCCGAAGCTATATTTGGAGTTTCGAGAAATTTGGAGACCTGCGCATCGCCAGCTACTGCCTGAGCAACAAGACCAAGCTCATTTTCGAACTCCGCTACCTTGCCGCTCTGCTGTGCCAGCTCGAACAGCGCTTTGGCATATCGCTTCGCTACGACAGTATCGCGGCTCATGATTTGCCTCCTACCTCTTTGAGGTATTTGTCTACAAGCTGCTGCTGAGATTTCTCGTCAATCTGTTTTTCCACGATTTTGGAAGCAATCTGAACCGACATGCCGCTAACCTCGCCGCGCAGCGCAGCGATCGCTTTATTCTTCTCGGTCTCAATATCTTTCACTGCTTCATTCTTCAGACGGCCTGCCTCGGATTTAGCGGTATCGATAATATCGTCGGCTTGCTTCGTGCTGGTCACTCTAGCTTGTTCTATAATGTCATAAGCTTCCTTACGAGCGTCTTGAAGAGCTTGCTTCTGCTCTGCCAGCTGCTGCTCAGATTGCTTGCGATTTTGCTCTGCCGATGTAATCTGCTCCTGAATAAGCTCCCTGCGCTTTTCCATAATACCGAACAGCGGCCCGAAAGCATATTTGTTAAGGAACCAGTACAGTACCAAAAAAGCCACTATAGCAATGAGCGTTGAGGATGGTACAAAATCCAATGCTGACAACTCCTTTCGCAAATGGTTTCCTATTGAAAAATGCGCCAATCATAACGAAGGCGTGGAGGCAAAGGCCTTCCCCGCCTTCAAATGTTTAAGGTTAAATTATTGACCAAAGAAAATAAGGAAACCAAGTACAACGCCGATGATTGGAACAACCTCGACGATACCAACACCGATAAACATTGTCGTTTGCAGAGCGGACTTCGCTTCTGGCTGACGAGCGATACCTTCTACTGTTTTGCTTACGATCATACCGTTACCAAAACCTGCGCCAATCGCACCCAAACCGATAACAATTGCTGCTGCCAATAATTCCATTTTCAAATATCCTCCTTAAGGATGTTTTTTAGAAGCACGTTTGTATGTTGCTCATCCCGGTTAATGAAGCATAACCTTCCTAACCAAGCTTATACAGAAATCAATGATCATGCTCTTCGTGGACAGTCGCTTGCGCGATGTACACCATCGTCAGCACCGTGAACAGGAAGGCCTGAATCGCGCCGACGAAGATACTGAAGCCTTGCCATACGGCAAGCAGTGGAACACCTACCCAGTTCAGCATCAAGATGGTGGAAATCAGAACCTCACCGGCAAAGATATTGGCGTAAAGCCGCAATGCCAATGTGACTGGCTTCGCAATCGTCTCGATGATATTGAGCGGAAACATAATCCAGAATGGCTGGAAGTAGTGCTTGATGTAATGCTTCGTATTCGTCGTAAGACCAAGAATATGGATGACGAAGAATACAAGCAGAGCCAGACCTGCCGTTACTGAAATATCCGCAGTCGGAGATTTCCAGAAAGCAACGTGAGCGTGTCCGCCCTTGGAGTCAAGCAGCTCTTGAGAAATGATGACGAGATTGCCCAGCTTCACTTCCTCATGAGCATCAAATACAATGCCAAATGGCAGACCAAGCAGGTTCGATACAAAAATGAACATGATCAGGGTCAAGCCAAAGGTAACAAATTTCTTCGCCTTCTCAAGCGGCATCGTACTCGCAACGGTGCTGTGCATGAATTCAAGCGCCCACTCCATGAAGTTTTGCATTTTCGTCGGATTGGCGACAGACAGCTTGCGCGTGGCAAGAACACCAAGCACCATACAGATGATGGTTGTGACCACGATTGCTATGACTGTAGAAAGGTCGAAACGAAGTGACCCGAGTTCAATTATCGGGAATAAATGCATACTAGTTTTCACCCCTTTCCACTGGAATCTCTTACACTGTGTACAAATGCAATGACAAGCGCAATAAATTGAACATAAAAGCTCGAAATGAGGGTTGCGGGCACACTGAACTGCTCAGGCAGCTTGACGGCAATCATGACGACCAGCAGCACGACAGCGAGGCGCGCGCCTAACCCGATGCTAACTCTCTTGGGGCGATCCTGCTGCATCGCTTGATCGATGGCATGGATTCTTCTGCGCAGCAAAAGCGCATTCATAAGACTCGCTATTAGGCCGAGTATGACTCCAGCGACAACCGTCCGGCTGTCTGGAACTAGGAACCTGAAGGCGATACAGACTGCTACAAGCAACAGAGAAGAACGAATCGCACGCCTCACAATTTCATCCATCGGTATTCCCCAGCACCTTTCTCACCAGCATGACGCAGGACAGTATACCGACCGCCAGACCAACGATCAGGCCCACTGCGGTCCAGCCCTTCGAACCGCCAAGCCAGTCTCCGGCAAAATACCCTAAAACCATGCAGATTGCGACATTCAAGCCGAGCGCGCCGACCATGCCGGCGGCGAGCAGCGGGTTGTCCTTCTTATTGTTTGGATTCATGGCCATACCCCTGTCAATCCTCATATATTTTATCGAAGCGACGCAAGGTTTGTCAATCAATATAAATTCAAACATTTAGTGAACGGAACCCGCTAAACCCTTGATCCTCATGGGTTCTCTGCTCACACTAACCGTACAGTAGCACTGTACACTGTAGACTTTTTCAGCAATAGCACGCGATACGCAAATTATGAACGTTCTGTGAACGAGTCCGGCCGTTCTTCATTCCTGCCAAAATGATGCAGGATGGCTTGTGCAATGCGGATAGACGCTTTGCCGTCTCCATATGGATTAGCGGCATTGCTCATCCTGCTATACAGCTCCTGATCCTCAAGCAGCGCCTTCGCTCTGGAATAGATCAGCTCCTCCTCCGTACCTACCAGCTCCAGTGTTCCAGCATCGATGCCCTCCGGGCGCTCGGTCGTATCCCGCAGCACAAGCGTAGGCACGCCGAAGGACGGGGCCTCTTCCTGCAGGCCGCCAGAATCGGTCATAATCATGTACGTGTGAGGATAGAAATTGTGAAACTCAAATACATCCAGCGGCTCGATCAGCCGAATGCGCGGATGATCACCGAGCAGCTCCTGAGCCGGCTCACGAACAGCCGGATTCGGATGTACCGCATAGATGATCGCGACATCCTCATGCTCATCGGCGATCCGCTTGACCGCCCGGAATACATTACGGTGCGGCTCACCGAGCGATTCCCTGCGATGCGCAGTCATCAGTATTACCCTTTTCCCCTTCGCCCAATCAAGCACAGGGTGCCCGAAGTCTTCACTGACCGTGTACTGGAATACGTCGGTCGCCGTATTGCCAGTAACATAGATACGGCTGTCCGGCTTGTTCTCCTGGCGCAGATTATTCGCTGAACGCTCTGTAGGCGCGAAATGGACGTCCGACAAGACACCCGCAAGCTGGCGATTCATCTCCTCCGGGTACGGCGAGAGCTTATTCCATGTGCGCAGTCCGGCCTCCACATGCCCGACCTGAATCTGCTGCAGGAAGGAGGCGTAGCTAGCTAGAAATGCAGTCTGTGTATCGCCATGCACCAGCACCATGTCCGGCTTCGACTCGCGCAGGATCGGCTCCAGCCCCTCCAGCACGCGCACGGTCGTCTCGGTCAAGGTCTGGCGTTCCTTCATCACGTTCAAATCATAATCTGGCTGAATCTTGAAAAATTCCAGCACCTGATCCAGCATCTGACGATGCTGAGCCGTGACGCACACGAGCGACTCGATATGCTCGGGATGCTTCTGAAGCTCCAGCACGAGCGGAGCCATCTTCACCGCCTCGGGACGGGTGCCGAAAATGCTCATAATTTTCAATTTGGACAACGTTCCCTCACTCCTAATTATGCATCGTTCCGAACATCCGGTCTCCAGCGTCGCCAAGTCCAGGAATAATATAGCCATGCTCATCCAGATGGCTGTCCTGCGCAGCAACATAAATATCGACATCAGGATGCGCCTTCTGCACCGCTGCCACACCCTCCGGCGCAGCGATCAGACACATCAGCTTGATCTGCTTGCAGCCGCGATTCTTCAGCGATTCAATCGCTGCATTGGCCGAGCCGCCTGTTGCCAGCATCGGATCAATGACGATCAGCAGCCGCTCCGCCGCATCTGTCGGCAGATTAATATAATATTCGACCGGCTGCAGCGTCTCTGGATTGCGAGACAGGCCAATATGTCCTACTTTCGCCGACGGAATCAGCTTGAGCATTCCTTCGACCATGCCAAGACCTGCTCGCAGTATAGGAATGAGTCCAACCATGCGACCAGACACCACCTTGCACTCCGCCGTCGCTACAGGTGTATCCACATTTATACTTACAAGCGGAACATCCCGTGTAATTTCATAGGCCATCAGGGTTGCTACCTCATCCACGAGCTCCCGGAAGTCCTTCGTATTGGTATGTTTATCGCGAATAAATGTCAGCTTGTGCTGAATTAGCGGATGATCGCAAACGATCAATCTGCCCATGAGTTCGTCCTCCTTAAACCATCTGTGGTAGCTGTTTATCCAAACCATTATAGCATTGTCAGGACGAGGCTGCACGCAAACAATTGAACAACTTCGAAAATTATGTCGCTTCAGCCGCTCAGTTGAGCCAGTTCATCTCCGAGACCGCCTCATGATGCAAGCTACCTCTCGCCTGCAAATTCAAAAGCCCGAAAGTCCAAGAGGACCTCCGGGCGTTCGGGCTAGCAGCCCAATTAGTAAGTCAGACCAGAGTACAATGGATACTGAGCAGTCAGCTCGCGCACCTTGGCTTTGGATGCTGCCAGCACAGCCTCATCCTTAGGATTCTTCAGCACGTCGGCAACCACGTCGGCAATGACCTTCATCGCCGCCTCATCCATGCCGCGGGAAGTAGCCGCCGGCGTTCCCAGACGAATGCCGCTTGTAACGAATGGGCTGGTCGGATCGAATGGAATCGCATTTTTGTTCGCTGTAATGCCGACCTGATCCAGCACATGCTCAGCTTCCTTGCCTGTAATATTCAGATTGCGCGTATCGATCAGCATCAGGTGGTTGTCTGTACCGCCAGATACCAGATTCAGGCCGCGAGCAACCAGTCCTTCAGCCAGCACCTTGGCATTCTTGACTACATTCTCGCCATAGGCTTTGAAGGAAGGCTGCAATGCTTCGCCCAGCGCAACCGCTTTGGCCGCGATCACATGCATCAACGGGCCGCCTTGCGTACCAGGGAATACCGCTTTGTCAATCGCTGCTGCCCACGGCTTGCGGCACAGAATCATCCCGCCGCGCGGACCGCGCAAGGTTTTGTGTGTAGTGGTCGTTACGAAATGGGCATGTGGAACAGGGCTTGGATGCTGGCCGGATGCAACCAGACCCGCGATATGCGCCATGTCCACCATGAACAGCGCGCCTACGTCGTTTGCGATTTGTCCGAGCTTTTCAAAATCGATGATGCGCGGATACGCGCTCGCACCGGCAACGATCATTTTAGGACGATGCTTGAATGCCGCCTTGCGCACCTCTTCATAATCAATGGTGAAGCTGTCTTCGCTAACGCCATACGCTACGAAGTTGTACAGCAGACCGGAGGCATTAACCGGGCTGCCATGCGTCAGGTGACCGCCGTGCGCCAGGTTCATGCCAAGCACCGTATCGCCAGGCTTAAGCGCCGCCAGGTAGACCGCCATATTGGCTTGTGCGCCGGAGTGAGGCTGCACGTTCACATGCTCTGCGCCAAACAGCTCCAGCGCGCGCTTGCGGGCGATGTCCTCCGCGATGTCCACATACTCACAGCCGCCATAGAACCGTTTGCCTGGATAGCCTTCCGCATATTTGTTGGTCAGTGCAGAGCCCATTGCTTCCATAACGGCCTCGCTGACGATATTCTCCGATGCGATCAGCTCGATGTTATCGCGCTGGCGCTGAAGCTCCAGATTAAGCGCATGTAAAATTTCAGGGTCCTGCTTGCGTAAGTTTTCCATTGTCTGCTCCTCCTAACCGCTCCATGGCGGCAATATAATTGAATGCTGAACGCTCCATCTGGCACCCGATTCGGCTTACACCCATCGGTCATAAGGAACGGACTGCTACTTGCATGTATCGTGCTGCGAGTCGTCCATCGGGCGGGCAGTAGGCTGCGCCTCCAGCTCGTAGACGGCTCGCGAGCCGCCGATCAGCTTCGGACGTGTCCATGCCATCGAGACATGGGCTTCGCCCAACTGCTTGATAGACGGACGAACCGGCACCGCCACCTTGCGCAGATGCATCCCGATGAAGGTATCGCCGATGTCAATGCCTGCATGAGCCTGTACGGACTCAACCAGCACGGCATCCGGCAGACTGCGATAGGCATATGCAGCCATCGACCCGCCCGCGCCAGGCACAGGCACGGCTCCTACTTCCTCCAGCCCGTATCGATCGGCTGCCTCCCGCGAGAGGACAAGCGCCCGATTCAGATGCTCACAGCACTGGAAGACGGGGTAGAAGCCTAATTGTTCCTGAACGGCCGAGACTCCGGCATAGATCTGCCTGGCAACATCAAGCGTACCCGCCGTTCCGATCCGCTGACCGAGCACCTCGCTGGTGCTGACGCCAATAACCAACAACTGGCCGGCGCGAAGCCTGCCAACCTCGGCAAGCTCCCTCACCAATTTCTCCGTCTGGACGGCAATTGCGTGAAGTCTGGTATCCATGGCTTGGCCTCTGTTAAGACTGGACGCTGAACTGCTGTTCCAACTGCTTGACCTTGTTGACCCGCCCGACATGCCGTTCTCCCTGGGAGAACGGCGTCTCCAGCCAGATGCGGATGATCTCCTGGGCTACCCCAGGTCCAACCACACGCTCGCCGAGCGCCAGCACATTCGTATCGTTGTGCTCGCGTGTCGCTTGGGCGGAGAACAGGTCATGCACCAGCGCGCAGCGAATGCCCGGAATCTTGTTGGCAGCAATGGACATGCCGATGCCAGTGCCGCAGATTAATATCCCTCTGTCTGCCGTCCCTTGCACGACACGATCACACACGCTCATTGCATAGTCGGGGTAATCAACAGACTGGTCGCAGCTACAGCCGAGATCTTCCACCTCATGCCCCAATTGTTGAATAAACGGAATAACAACATCCTTCAGCCGATACCCGGCATGATCGGCTCCAATAGCGATTTTCACACTAACAACCTCCTCGCAGGATCATCTCCGCAAAGCGTACCGCGCACGCGCTAGGCGGGCACAGCTTCTTTTGCGGCTGCATACTGATCTTATTATACCTGATTTATCCTTACTTAACAGACAGGCTCCTATGGTTGCCATCCAGACCCCTGTCAGCCGCCACAAGACAAAAAAAGAGCAGGCGCGCACATGCACGCTAGCTCTTGCCCAGGCGACCGGCCGTATCATCCGATGCTCCATCGTGGTTACCCACTTCCGTCGCCAGTTACACCGGATCTGTCTTTGATACTCTCATCATAACGGAAATCGCAGGCAAAATCAATCATCGATCGCGCCTACTTGTGATCCTTCGACAATATACCCAGCAGTCGGTCAAGCGCCCTGTCGATCTCCTCCGCTGCCTGAGAATAGCGCTCCAGCGTACCCCCGAACGGGTCGGCAATATCGAATCCTGGAATACGACCCTCGAGCTCCAGCAGCCGCTGCCGCTGTTCATCGCTCAGCCTTCCGCCCAGCGCCTGATTCATATGCAGCTCCGTATATAGCCCCTCCAGCTCAGCAATATCAGCCAGAACGCGCGGATCATCCTCCACAAACTCCCTCAACGTGTGAGCCTTGTCCACCGCCTGCGGGTAGCGTTCAAGCAGATGTCGCTTATGCCCCGCGGTCATGGTCAGAATCAGATCCGCCCAGGCAACCGCCTCTGCCGTCAAGGCGCGCGAGGCGCCATCATGCTGGACATTGAGCTGCGCCAGTGTCTTGGCTGCATGCGCGGAGACCGGCAATCCGTCCACTGTCGATACGCCCGCTGAACGCACCTCAATTGCCACTCCCTGCGCCTTGCTCTTATGTCGCAGCAGCGCCTCCGCCATCGGACTTCGGCATGTATTGCCTGTACATACAAACAAAATGCGCCTCACTGTATAACGCCCTCCTTATAAGCCCTCATACAATAGCTTACCACTTCCAATTATAATAAAAACATGATGCCGAATGCGAGCAGAACCATTCCTCCGCATGCCTCTCCATACTCGCCCAGAGTATGACTGACCCGTCGACCCAGAAGCAGTCCGAGCACCGACATCAGACCACCGAAGAGCCCGAACAGCAGCACCGTCATGACGACATCTGTTTTGAACATGCCCATGGATACCCCCACCGAGAACGAGTCGATGCTGACGCTCAGAGCGAATACCGTTATGCCCCAGGCGGAGCGATGATTAAATGAACGCGCAGTCTCTCCCCGGAGCGAGTTGCAGATCATATGCCCGCCCAGCAGCACAAGCAGACCGCCGGCAGCCAGCACCGCTACATCGCCGAGCAGATTGCTCATGTATCCACCTGTATACATACCCAGCAGAGGCATCAGAATATGGAACAACGCGATGACTGTGCTCAGCTTCAGAATATCCAGAAGACGGATGCCTCTCAATCCGATACCAATTCCCAAGGAGAAGGCATCCATACCTAGCGCAATTGCCATTAACAGCAAGGTAATGAACTGGCCAGCCTGCACGTTCGCTTCGATCATCCTGCTCCCCCCAACCCATGTCCGAATTCTCTCTCATTCATATGCGGACAGGTTGGGGATCATGCCGACAAGCTACAACGGCAGCGTGTGCTGCCTAGACCTGATCTATATGGCCAGAGGCGGCCTTGAGCAACCGGTTCATCAATGCCGCTCCAATCCCTTCCACTGGGCATGCTTCTGCCCAGATCGATTCGATCTGCTGCGCATCGAAGGCTCGCAAGGCGGCATATAGCCCGCGGGCAGCCGTGTCCAGATCGTTCAGACTGCCACAGACCGCCACCAGATCGGCCTCGAACAGCCCCTTATGCTCCTCATAGGTGAGCACTCCGGTTCTGAGGCCATTGCGGCTGGCCTCAGCCAGCTCGCGCCGAACATGAGCCGTGACGCGCTCCGCGTCTCCCGTCACCACAGTCAAGCGACCCTGTGGTGCATAATGCCGATACTTCATACCCGGAGAACGCGGCGCCTGTCTCTCCGGCTCCCACTCGCTATCCTCCAGCACCTCGCCCACCTCCAGCAGCTCCTGCGCAGAGACGCCTCCAGGCCGCAGAATACGCATCGCCTCACGCCCGCCAACGCCGCCGCCAGGCACCAGTTCCACGACGGTCGATTCCAGTCCGACGCCCGCCGGACCGTCATCGACAATGCCACTGATCGCTCCAGCCAGATCGTCTGCCACATGCGCAGCCGCTGTCGGACTGGGACGGCCTGAGCGGTTCGCGCTTGGCGCAGCGACCGGGCAGCCGGCAGCCGCAATCAGCCGCAGCGCGGTCTCATGGCGTGGCATTCGCACCCCCAGCGTATCCAGACCGGCGGTCACAAGCGGCGACACAGCTCCGGCGCGAGCGGGAAGAACCAACGTCAGGGGACCCGGCCAGAAGCGCTCCATCAGTTGCCCCGCCAGCTCGCTCCATGGCTCCAGCAGCTCCTCCAGTTGGCTGATGGCGGCCACATGAACGATGAGCGGATTGTCCGATGGCCGCCCCTTCGCGCGAAAGATGTCCGCCACTGCCTCTGTATTGCGGGCGTCCGCCCCCAGGCCATAGACCGTCTCCGTCGGGAAGGCGACCGTACCGCCCTCGCGCAGCAGTGTAGCCGCTTCTTTTATTGCTTGCTCGTCCTGCTCTCCGCCTGCTCCCAAATGCCAGATACGGGTTGAGATTGATTTCAAGATGGATCATCCTTTTTATGTCATTATCATTATTTTACGAAGCTTCCGTTGACTATCCTTCATGTATGCTTCAATGGTTTAATATCACAGTATGGCATTTCCACTTGAATATCAACCGTCAAATAAAAAAATCCAGAATGCTAGATTCCGGATTCCCCCTCTTATCTTCTTCTCCATCCCAACGACAAACTAGCAAGCGGCATATTAGACTCAGGAGTGTTAAGAGAACAGCCCCTTCACAAATTGGAGCATCGACTTGAGCATTTCCCAGAGGAAGAACTTCACCTCCGTCTCGGGCGCATCCTCCCCGTCTCCTGCCGAATCTGCCTGTGCGTCTGCCGATACCGCCTGCACCTCTCCGTCGGGTGCTTCCGTGGCGGATTTCGTTGTCCCCTCGCTGCTGCCTGCTGCTGCGGAAGCCGTCGCTTCCCCGCTCACCCCGTCTACGAAGCACAGGGGAGGGAACAGCACACACCACCAGTTCTGTCCTTCACCGCTGCCCAGCGTAATTCGCAAGGCTTCATAGTCGCCTGCCGGATACACCGTATGCCCATACATCTTGGTAGGGAACGGCACGACGCCCAATTCAACGCTGTAGCCATATTGGAAGCCCCGTGCCTGGAGCTCTTCACCAACCGCCTGCTGGAGTTCAGGAAGTCTCGCAGTAATCACAGCACGCGCTTGCTCGATCGTCTGCAGCTCCGGAGCCCAGTCCGCCATCTTCGCGATGACTGCATCCCGTACCTGCCGTTTCACCAGTTGATCCTGCGGCGAATCGGAGTTTGCCAGCACGCGCAGCCGGATCGCCTCCTGCGGAATTTCACCTTCAGCAACAGCGGCATCCAGCCGATGCCCCTCCCAACTCATCAGAACCACTGCCAGTACAAACAACATGAGCGACGCCGACTTGCGAAATGAACGACGAGTATGATTGCGAATGACCATAAGACACACAAGCTCCTCTCATCCGCACCCGTCGGTGCGCGGCTTGCGTTCCGGAACGTCTATGTCCCTAGTATGTCCGCCCTCGCAATCTTTAAACCTAGCATTCTCAAATTACAAGATGCTTTAAGAGGCGTGAAGATGCATGCGTCCGTTGGGTGCCGCACCTTTCGATAGGCTTCATGCCCGTCCGAAGTGCATCACTAGGGTGTGTATGCAAACTCCGCAAGGAGCAGATATTGCCGAATTTTCGTTCCATGCCAGGCGCTTTTTCGCAGGCGTACCGGGGGTACGTCAAGGAAAAGCAACGCAGCAGGGGGCGAAAAGGTGGGGATAGATGCCCTTATGCGGGTTTGCATATACGCCCTAGCCGCCAATAACGCAAAACACGCCGCCATTCGGCTTGGTAGCCGCTTGACGACGCTCCTCTGTTCGATGCTCCTTCTACGCTCTACATTCTATGTCTCCACTCATCCTGCAGCACGCCATATTTCGTCTTCATACGGGAAAGAATCTTGATCCATCGTTCGGCAAACAATCCCAGAAAAAACACATTGCTCAGGGCATGCGCCAAATCAAAATAGAAGCTGGCTGCATAGACGCTGGCAAAGACAGGCCAGGTCAGCTCGCCGAAGTAGCCGATCAGATACCATATATTCATGATCCAGCCGAACACAAAGCCCCAGATCAAGCCAAATGCCATCTTGCCCCACCGCTGCAGCATCCACCCCTGATGGCGCAGCAAGCCCGCTGTGAACCCCATCATGCCCCAGCAAAACATCTGCCACGGCGTCCACGGCCCTTGCCCCAAAAACAGGTTGGAGACGACCGCAGCAACGCTGCCGATGATGAAGCCGACCTCTGGCCCCAGCACCAGCGCGCTGACTATGATGACGAACGAGGTGGGCTGCACGCTCGGAAGCGACACGAACGGCACGCGTCCGATTGCGGCGATAGCGGACAGCACCGCGATCATTACCATGCTTTCGGCATGGAAGGAGCGACGCTCGAAGCGTACCCAGAAGGGCATCATGACCGCTGCCAGCATGAGCAGACTTAGGGGCAAATAATATTGCTCCCACCACAGCGCCGCCGCCAGCAGCACAAAGGCGATCGCAAACCCGCTTACATAGAGCGCTCGCCTAAGCCCAAGCCTTGCCTCCATCTGCCCACATCCTCCTCAGTTATCAGCTCAGGCCATCTGCCGCCTGCCGCGCGCTGAATGGCTGTTGTGTAGAAATAATTTTGCCTGAAAAAATCCCCGGTCGCCTCTGGCCCGATCATCTGTCCATCGAACAACAGCGCGCAGCGCGTAGCATAGCGGGCGGCAAACTCTACATCATGGCTGACCATGACAATCGTGCGCCCGCCGCGGCGCCACCGCTCCAGCAGCTCTGCCAGCCGATGCTTCTGATACGGATCAAGTCCCTTGGTCGGCTCATCCAGCAGCAGCACTTGCGGGTCAGCGAGCAGCACCAGCGCCAGCGCCACCTTCTGCTGCTGTCCGCCACTCAGATCATGAGGATGCGCATGCAGGAGCGGCTCCAGTCCCAGCAGCCCCTGCAGCTCATGGAGCCGCCGCTTCTGCTCCTGGGCAGACAGCCCAAGTCGCTCTAACCGATCATCGAGCAGTTCCTTGACCGTATCGCGGTTGAAGTAGAGCAGCGGGTTCTGAGCCAGATAGCCAAGCTGCTCCATCCGCTCCTGCAGATTCCACTTCGCTAGCGGACGGCTGGCCAGCTCCACATTCCCGCGCTGAGGCTTCAGCAAACCAGTCAGCAGGCGCAGCAGCGTCGACTTGCCCGCTCCGTTGCCGCCCATCACCGCCAGCAGCTCGCCAGCTTGCACCTCGAAGGAGCAGCCGTGCAGCAGAAAGGGTCCCTCCTTCTCATACTGGAAGAAGATCGAGCGGCAAGCTAGCAGCACGGCTGCACGATCCGCTCCTATACCCGCTGCTGCCCGCTCACCTAGCCTGCTACCTGCTCGCACGCTGCCTTCTTGGCCGAAGCCGCCTTGCTCATCCCGGCTATCCTGCGTCTGCTGCTGACGCTCATTCGCCGCCTCTCTTACACGTTCAGCCTCTCTCCCAACGCGGTCACCGCTGATGCTCTTGCCTGCTGCGCCGGGCAGTTCCGGGCCACGAGTCCTCTCGTCGCCAGTTCCCGCACGCTGCTGATCCGCTAGCGCAGCGAGCCAGGCTTTGCCCTCGCGCACCGTCAGCGGCAGCCCTGCGCCCGGAGCGCCAGCCTGCAACGCCATCCGGCTCACGGATGGCAGCAACGGCAGCAGCGCCTCCTCGCCGCGGCTGGCGATCCGCTCGATGACCTCGCGGGGCATCCCCTGGTCGCAGATCGTCCCCTGCGCGAACACACATACCGTGGTCGCCAGTTGGAAGAGCTCCTCCAGCCGATGCTCGGCGATGATGATCGTCAGCGACAGCTCCTGATTGAGCCGCTGCAGCACCTGCACGAATTCCTTGGCGGCGATCGGATCAAGCTGAGCTGTCGGCTCGTCCAGCAGCAGCACCTTCGGCCTCATCATCAATACCGAGGCAAGGTTCAGCAGTTGCTTCTGCCCGCCGGACAGCTCATGCACCGATTGCCGCAGCCAGCTCTCCATTCCAAGGAAGGAGACCATCTCTGCCATCCGGCGCTGAATGACCGCAGGCGGCAGATTGAGATTCTCCAGGGCGAAGGCCAGCTCTTGCTGCACATTGCCCATGACGATCTGCGCATCGGGGTGCTGGAACACCATGCCGATCTCGGCGGCTGCCCGCACAGGGGACAGCGCGGCAATCGGTTGTCCTTCATAGACAATTTCGCCACTGCGATGGCCTTCCGGCCACACCTCCCGCTTGAGCTGGCGCAGGAAGGTCGTCTTGCCCGAGCCTGTCGCACCGCACAGCAGAAGAAACTCCCCTTCTGCGATCGTCAGCGAGATGTCCGACAGGGCAGGTACCGTCTGCTCCGGGAAGGTGAATGTTACATGTTCGATCTGATATTGCGCCATCTCAGCACCTCTCTAGCATCCATTACAACAGGCGTCAGCACGAAGCCGACAAAGCCGACATAATGCATTACGGTAAGATTAGAAAAATCAGGCGGCAGCAGCTTGGGATAGACCGAGTATCGCCCCAGCCCCGCTGCCGCTCCCACTATCGTAGCCACCCCCGTAACGCCCAGCCACCAAAGTGCCAGCTTGTCGCGGCGTTCCATACGGTAGACGACAGCATAGCTGCGCTTCCCTAGCCCGTAGCCTCTGGATCGCATCGATATGCCCGTCTGCAGCGCTTCCTCCAGCGACCAACTGACGAGTGTGTGCAGCGTATCCATCGCTTCCTTCGCCTGAAGCCACTTTTTCTTCTTATAATGAAAATAACCCTGTGACTGCTGCACCTGAATAATCTCCTTCATCCTCCGCTTGAGCAGCGGCACGAAGCGCATCGCGACCGTAATGACAAAGGCCGACCTGGGCGCTACTCTGGCAAACAGATATAAGAATCTGCCAGGAGTAATGACTGCATTATAGCCGATGAATGCAATGAGTACCGTCAGCAGAGAGACGGCGAGCATCGCACCGTAAGCGATCGACTCCAGCGTGACAGGCAGATCGCGGAAATAGAACAGGATCGTCCGTCCGCGGCTCGTAATGAGCGGATTGGCGATCAGGATGACGAGCGCGAGCAGCACATAGTAAGGGAGCGGACGGATTAGCCCGCGCGCTCCCCCTTGGAACCAGGCGACTGCGGTTACGACCAGCAGCAGCGTTAGCAGATAGGCGGGATGCTTGAGCATCATCGCCGCCGCGAACAGGAATACGAAATAGCCAAAAGCCAGAGCCGGGTGCAGCGAATAGAAGCCACCCGGCCAATTATTCTTCTTTTCCATCCCACAGACCGCCCATCTCGACCCCAAGATCGTTGCCCAGATCCTCGGTATAGCGCCATTCAATTTGCTGGCCGGCCTTGACCGTCCATACCCCGGCCCCGCGGTTCGGATATTTGCCGTTAATATTGTACATCCAGCCACTGCCGGAGCCATAGTCAAATTCATAAATATTGTCAATGCCTTCAATATAGGCTGTCGCGCCGCGGCCGCGGAATTCCATATGAATCTTGTTCTCCCGCGTGACCCGCTTCAACACATCCAGCACGGTATCCTCCTGCTCGATCTCCACTTCCGTCTTCGCGAGTATATCACCGACATCCGACGGCCCTACGATTGAGACGGTCACCGTCGCTGCCTTTACCTCCGAAGCAGCAGGCTTGCTGCCCTTAACAGCAGCATCGCCAGTGCCTGCGGCTGCGCTTGATGGCGGCACGGTCTTGCCGTCTGCCGCCCCGCTCGCCGCGGTCTTGCTGTCTCCGGCCTTGTCTGACGAGCCTGCGGCGGAGCCGCCAGCACCGAGCTTGCTCCCTGACGACGAGCCTGCGCCAGTCGTCGGCTTCGCCTTGCCGCCATCGGCTGCTCCGGCCTTGCTGCCGCCTGCGGGCTCGCTGCCAGCCGCGGAGAGCTTGGCCCCGGTCTCGCTGCTGTCCGCGGCAGGCTGCTTCGCGGTCGTCCCATCCTGCGGCTTCGCCTCTGCGCGGCCGGCTTGGGCCGCATCAGCAGGCGCAGCCCCGCCGCCAGCACCGGCCGCCGCGGTCGCATCAGCGCTGCTCGCGCCGGCCGCCCCCGCTTCGCTGCCACCGACTGCTCCGACATCGCTGCCGCCCGCATCATTCACGCTCGCGCCATTCGCGTCATCCTCAGCGCCAGCCGCACTGGACACCTCGCCCTTATCCGGCAGGCTGGCCGCAGTGCCGTCAGCCAGCTTGCCCGCTCCCGTCCCGCTAGTTGGCTGCTCGGCTGTTGCGCCTGCGCAGCCTGCCAGCAGCAGCAAGAGGAGAGCAAAGCTTGCCAGCAGCAGCGGGTATTTGCTTGCCCATTGCCTGTTCATCGGTATCCCCCGTTCTAATCCATACACATCTTCTTTAGCTTCTCACCTGCTTGGCAGCTTCCGTCAGGCCGCTGGCTGTTCTGTGTGAGCCGCCTGCTGCTGCTGAAGTTGCAGCAGCAGCACTAATGCCAATTCCCTTGTTACGGGAGCTTCTGGATAGACATTCCCCTTCGCTCCGGGCAACAGATCCTGATTATAGAAATAAACCACCGATCGCTCCGCCCACGGAGCAACCAGCTTCAGATCATCCGGGAGCAGGGCGTCATCCGCAATGACAGCATCGGCGAAGCCGAACGCCCGCCCCAGCATGACCATCATCTCCTGCCGGGTAATGGCCTCCTTCGGCGTGAACATGCCTTTGCTGCCCCCTTGCACCAGTCCTGCGCGGGTAGCTGCCATAATCGGCGCCGCATACCATTGCGTATTCATTACATCAGTGTATACCGAATCCTGTGGTTGTTCAATCGCCAATCCGAGCGTCCTGACCAGCATCGCCGCAAATTCCGCACGGGTCATATTCAGCTGCGGCTCGAACTTGCCCGATTGTCCAGCGCCTTGCACAATACCTGTCCTCACCGCCTTGCCGACAGCCTCCAGCGCCCACGATGAGATCGATCCTTCGTCGCGGAAGCTCGTCACACTACCGGGCAGCGGCGTTTCTTCCTCCGTCTGCTCCGCCTGTCCGCGAGCATCGGAGAAGTCATAGACCCCCTTCTCCTGCTGCAACGCCCGCTTGTAAGCAAGCAAGCCTAGCAGCCCCTGGTGAGTCGCCATATAATTGCTCGCTCCGCCCGCTGTGTGGGCAATTCCGCCATCCTTATTGACAAAGCTTCGCAGATTACTATAGAGATTGCCCTGCTCCTTGACGAACCTCGGGTCGTCGAGTGGTATGCCGAGCGCAGACAAAGCAATGATCACCTGTGCGACGCTCTCGCTATTCTCCTGTCCCCACGCATTCATGCCCCCACTGGCAAGCTGCTGATCGGACAGCCAGCTCAGCGCTTGGGACGTGGCCTGCAACACCCGCTCCTGCCTGGTGTATCCTGCGAGTGCCTGCAAGGCCATAGCCGTCACATCGACATCGCTTGCTCCCCTCTCCTCCTTGCTGAGCGGGAAGCCGCCGTCTGTATTTTGCTGCTCGAGCAGCCACTCGACCAGCTTGCTCCGGCTCCATGACGCTTCTGGCGGAATAACAGCCTGAACGGCATCCAGCGCCAGCAAGGCATAGATCACGCCATTGGTGCCTTGAGCCGTCATGCGCTCGTTATTGTAGATTCTCTCAAGGAAATTATACCCTGCTATATTGGTCGGGTCTTTGCCTATAGCGGCTGCCGCCAACGCTGTCCGCTCATAATCCGTCACCTTGCGGAAGCGCCCCCCATTGTCACGGATGTACTGCTCCAGTGTCTCATAATAAGCTGCCGGAACCGTCCTGCCCGCACGTGCCAGCGCCAGCGCATCCCAATCATGGAACGGGTCATACTCGGCAAAGTTGGCGTTCGCCGCAATCCAGTTTGCCGCCCCTCGAATCGTCTCGTCCAGCTTCTCCGGCAGCACCTTCTTGCTCTCCTCCGCTTTGCTGCCCGTTACACCTGTTCCTTGACCTGCTGCCACCAGCTTGTTCTGAGCATCTGTCAGCTCCTTCAGCAGCTTCACCAGCTCCAGGCTGTCGCTTCCACTCTCGTTCAGCGCCTTCTCCGCCAGCTCCAGCACTCGCTTCAACTCGCTCCATGAGGCGGCAGTATAGTCGGTTGCCACCATGCCTTTGACCTCATTCACCTTGCTGCGCAGCACCTCTCTGTTCTGACCGCCAATGATCGAATCGAAGCCGCCGATATCCTTGCCCAGATCCTTCGTATATCGCCAGCGGAGCACATCTCCAGCCTGGAGGGTCTTCGTCCCCGCACTGTATGGCGGGTAGTTGTCGTTGACCGAATACATCCAGCCGCTATAGATGCCATGATCGAACTCGGACAGTCCATCGATCCCCTCTACATATAAGGAATCTGCACTCCCTCTATAGGCGACGGACTTGCCTTGGCTCTCTGCATACCGCTCCATAAGTGTAAATGCGGTATCCCCGCTCTTCAGCTCTACATAGACGGGTTCAATAATATAGCCCTGGCCGATCGATATTTTCTCAATCGACAGCTTCACTTGGGGCGCATGACCGCCGCCATTGCCAGGCGAGGGTGTGCCCGTGCCTGGGTTCGTGCCTGGATCGGTACCGGGGCTCGTGCCCGGATCTGTTCCGGGATCGGTTCCGGGGTTCGTACCCGGACTCTCTCCTCCCGGTTCATCCAGACCGTAGGTCACAAACCGGCCAAATGCATTCGTCTGTACGACCAGACTGCCATTGTCCTCATAAGCATACATATCCTGCGTTGGATCATTGGCGCGCGGCACCTGCTTGAAGAGGCCATCGCTTCCCCAGAAGCCAACCTGCAGCTTCCCTTGCCCCGCAAACTTCAATGTCGCTTGCGCCTTCAAGTCCTTGAATGACGGCCCGGACAGCTCGATGGCGGTGCCGATCGACACCACCTTAGCCGGGACTGCAGCCTCCTCGATGGCCGCCGTCAGCTCCTCATTCGACAGCTCTGAGAGCATAGGCAGTTGGAAATGCGCTCCCTTGCCGCCAGTCGTGCGCGGCCAGCTTAGCGAGACATCGCCGTAAGTAAGCTCCAGCTTCGGAATGCGGCTCCCCAGCGTCTGCAGTCCTATAGGCGCAGTATGATCCTGCGGAAGGGTTATGCTCAGCTCTGAATTTCTCGGCTCGACCACAATCGATAGGACGGAGTCGAGCAGATAAGGGGTCAGTGTCACCTTCACCCTGGGGCTGACAATATACAGCGTGCTGTACTCGGAATCATCCGCTGTGCCCACCGCATCGCTCATGTCATACAGCTTCGGCTTCCCTGTCAGGAAGCGCTCATACGCATTGAGCGCCAGCATGGCCTGATGGGTTGCTATGTAGCTAACCTTTTGGTCCAACTCATGTTTGAACCCGCCAGACGTGTCGAGATGCGCGATGAGCGCGTCGATGGCGGTTCTGCCTTGCTTCTGGAACCTTGCATCGCTAGCTGGGTCAATACCGAGACTCGTCAAGGCGATGATGACTTGCGCGCTGCTCTCGCTCGATTCACCAGGGGAGAGCACGGAGCCGAAGCCGCCGGTGTCCCGTTGTATCGAGGACAACCAGGCAAGGGCGCTATCTACCGCTTGCTTCACCTGCGGGCGATCCGTATAGCCGGACAATGCCTGAAGCGCCATGGCGGTCGTATCGACATCCTCCGTCTGATTGATCAGGAAGGCCCCTTCACTCGACTGCATGGTCAGAAGGCGGGCGATCAGTTCGTCCCGGCCGATGTCCGCCCCGGCAGGCACCTCATAATGACGTGTATCCAGCGCGATCAGGGCAAAGGTGAGCGCATTGGCAGCCTCTGCCACCATGCCATGACGGATGAACTTGTCGATCAGATCATAGCCGCCAACATTGCGCGCATCCTTGCCGATGGCCGTCACGGCCATCGCGATCCTCTCCGGGTCGGTAGCCTTGGAGAAGTCGCCCCCTACCTCGATAACGCTGCTCCGCACATAATCATAGTAAGGCGATTCAGGTAGAGCCAGACCCGAGCGCACCAGCGCCATGGCATCCCAATCATTAAACGGATCATAGGCGTTGTACGCCTTCCTGTCCACGATCCATTTGCCGGCGCCTTCAATAAGCGCGCGCAGCTCCTTCAGCTCAAGAGGTGCGCTCGCGTCTCCAGCCTGAGTCGGGTCGCCCTCCGCTTGTGATGGCAGCGCCGACTCAGGCTGCGTGCCCTCTGCGGTATCGACCGGAGCAGTCTCCGTATCCGGTTGAAGCGCTGCCTCCTCGCCCGGCTCCAGCTCAACGCCAGGCGCCGAGGCACTTGCCCCGTCTGTCTCAGACGCTTCTGTCCCAGCCTCTGCTTGCCCGGCAACAGACTGCTCGTCTGGCAAGCTTGCCGTTGACTGCTCGCCTGACGACCCAGCCTCTGACTGCTGAATGTCAGTAGTGGAGGTTCCCTCCTGCTCAATGCCTGCCAGCTCCTGCGCGGCCGCCGCACCAAGCGCTGGCTGCAGCCCCGTAACAGCCAGCACTAGCGCCAGCCAGAGCGCCAGCATTCTGCGCCCGAATAATGTCTTCATATCGTGTCCCTCTCCTTAACCTTAGGTTTTACTATGTATGCTGTTCCCGTTCTTTAGCGTTTGTTTTGGCAGGGCGTGTCTTCCGGCCCGCTCATCGGGCATCGCTCGCCACTCTTTTCTCCTGCGCTGCGTCACATCTTCTTCACGTCCCTTTGTTCTCTTGACGAACCCCCGGTATGCCTGCGGCAACGTGCCCCACACCGAACGACCATTCAATTCCACCCGCTCCCTTCGGAGCTTGAGGACACCGCCAGGGCCTCCTGCGCCATTTTGTCGTTCAAATCGTGGATAAGCGTCCAACTGCCCTCTCTTATGACCACGATTTAAAGGACAAAACACCTGCGCCCTCCTCGCCGTCAAGCGAGAGCTTCAGGTCGAGCCAGGATGCCTGCCGACAGCAGGCGGCTGGCGTTAACCAGCCTGCCTCCTGTCCAGCCAAGGTAGGTCAGTGAACTGTAATTACAATTGGTATCGGACGAACCAGATTATAGGAGCTGCTGCCGAACTTGTTCGCAGTAATGCTGTAGGTTCCCGGCGTAGCGAAGGTAATGGTTGCTTGCCCGCTGGCATTGGTCGTATAGGAGCTGGCTGTGCCGTTCATACTGATCGTTGCGCCAGCAATCGGCCCGTATGGCAGCGGTGTACCCCAGCTTGCGGGCTGACCCGTCACAGTGAAGGTTACGCTCTGTCCAGCAGAAATAGACGTCGAAGATGCAGAGATCGCGCCAAAATCATACGTGGAGTAGTCGCCAATGTAGAACACCTCGACCAGATCATTGGCCTGCAACGTCTGATCGCCAACTCCGACCAGCGGCAGTACGCCATTCACCTTATACATCCAGCCGGAATTCGGTCCTTGATCCTGTTCCGCCTCTCCGGCAATCGCGGAGATATAGTTCCCGCCGTAGTTGACTTCGATGACATCCGGATCAGTCACATCATATCCATTTTGCTCCAGCACCTTCAGTATGGCATGAATAGCAAGCGGAGTTGAGCTGGTCTGATACCAGTTGCCAACACTGTTATTGCCTACGACATCGGTAATATCATACGCTTCCACGTCGATCTCCTGTAGCGGAATAACGGTACTGCTCCAGCCCTCAATTCTCACCTGTACCGGAATTTCACCGCTGCTCGCCGCGGCAACGCCGGAGGCCAGGGGCAATCCGGGGTGTACAACAGCCAGCAACAGGAGCAGGCTAAACCATAGGGAAAGCGTTTTTTTCCATAATTTTGTTGTCATCGTCATCTTTCCTTTCCATCAATGAAAATAAGTACCGGGCTTGCCTCTACATGCGCGCATAACACAAAAACACCTTTCCCCAAGCGCGAGCCTGAAAAAAGATGTGAAATACAAGCCAGCCGGGCTCCAAGCCAAATAAGCCGCCCCAGGCAGACCGTTCTATCTCACCCCCTTCTCATCCTCGTGAGTGTGGCAAAGCTCCATCATGGCAGGTCTCCTGGCTTGGCATCATTGCATGAGCTGCACCTTCCCGTTATACACAGTGGCACTTGCAGCCTGCTCCGCTTCACAGTGGCGGGACCGCGCCGGGATTGCACCGGCCTTCCCTATTAAGCCTGATCTCCCCTGCCACCCATAGGGACGACAGATATGGAAATAAGGCACCATCATGGGATATGAAGTTATGTAACCTAGCAACTTCCAATCGCCTAAAAGTATACTATACTGACAGGATAAATCAATAACAATTAGCGTTCAGTAGACGACGAGTCCATAAAGCTTGTTATGAATAAAAAAGCAACCGGCCCAAAAACAATGTTTTTAGGCCGGTTGCAAAAATGTATTACCTTCTTCGGCGTACAGCCGGATTACGTCCAAGCAGCAGCCATGCGCCTGCAGCTATCGCCAGCATACCCATAATGAGCATCGTATAGGAAGCTTCCTCGCCCGTTCTAGGCAGCTCGGCACCACTGCCGGACAGCGCTTGGCCGCTATGGCCGCCATTCACTTCACGGTCGCCATTGCTGCCTGCCCCGGAATGCTCGGCTCCAGAGCGGTCGATGCCTGTTGAATCACCGTCACCGTTCTGGCCGTTGCCGGAATGCTCGGCACCGTCGTGACCGCCTGCGCCATTGCCGGATGGGTCTGGCGTTGTACCTGAGCCGCCGCCATTGCCACCATTTCCGTTGCCCTGTGTGGTCGGGTGATCCTCATCGTCCGGAGAATCCGGCTGCTGCGGCTCCTTGTCGCCAGGGTCCGGTGTCCCCGTCCGTGGTGTCTCGATCCCTGGGGTTTCTGTCCCAGGTGTTTCACCTTCAGGAGTTTTGGTGCCTGGCGTCTGAGTTCCAGGTGTTTCCCCTCCAGGTGTTTTCGTTCCTGGCTCTTCATTTCCAGGTGTTTCATTCCCCGGCGTTTCTCCTGGCTGACCAGGATCAGGCGTTGTGCCGCCTTCACCACCTTCGACTGGTGTGCTTGGCTCCGGGTTCGTCGGTTGGCTCGGATAATACACATTGTACTGGTTCGTTACCGTCAGTTCGATAGCCGCTTGCGGATTGAAGTGGATCGTGAACCGTATAGGTGTCGCATCCAGTCTGTAGCCGCTTGGAGACTTGGTCTCCACAAGCTCATAATTGCCCGGCTTCAGTCCGTCTACAACCAGTTGACCGTTATCATCCGTTTCCAGTCCAGTATGAACGACCGTACCGTCTGCCTGGCGCAGCGTGAACTGTGCGCCCTTCAGCATACGTGTCTTATTATTCTGGTCTACCTTGGTCAATTGTACAGAGCCGGTCGTCTGCTCATTCGACACTTGAACCCTAAGTGTCTCCTGCTGCCCCTCTACAATTGTAAATGGAATCGGCGCTGCAAGCCGGTCATAGCCCGCCGGAGCAGCCGTCTCTACAAATTGATAGGTACCAGGCTTCAACTGATCCGCAACAATCAGACCGTCGTTGTCTGTCGTCAGACCAGAGTAGACCTCTACACCCGCTTCATTCATAATCGCGAACACTGCGCCCGCCAGCGGAGCATTATGATTGTCGGCATCCACCTTCAACAGCTCCACTGCGCCTGGTGTCAGCGTGTTCTCGAATGAAATACTGAGCGTCTGCTGCTGGCTTTTTACAATGTCAAATGAAATCGGTGTGCTGTCCAGCTCGTAGTTGGCTGGCGCCTTCGTCTCGATCAGCTCGTATCGCCCTGGCACAAGCTCATCAATGAGGAGCTTGCCCTGCGCATTCGTCGTCAGGCCGCTGGCCACTTCAACGCCTTGCGCATTCAACAGCTTGAACTCCGCTCCTGCCAGCACGCGATCTTCATCATCCGCATCCCGCTTCGTCAGCTCCACCGCGCCGCGATCCAGCTTATTCGCCACTGTCAGCTCTACAGCCTGCTGCGGATTGAACGGTATAGTGAAGCTTACCGGTGTAGTCGATACCACGTAATGCTCCGGTGCCGCGGTCTCCACCAGGGCGTAGACCCCCGGCTTCAAGCCAGCTACCCGCAATTTGCCATCCTGTTCTGTCGTCAGGCCGCTTCTCAGCGTCTGACCCGACCCATCGCGCAGCTCGAATACGGCACCTGGCAAGGTTAAGCTCGCGTCCAGCTCATCGACCTTCGTCAGCTCTACCGCTCCGGTCATCCGTGCATTGGACTTGCTCACTGCAAGCATCTCCTGCTGGCTCTTCACGATCGTAAAGGCGACAGGTGCCTCATCCAGCACATAGCCTGGCGCAGCACTCGTCTCTACGAAGCGGTAGTCGCCCGGCAGCAGATCGCTTACCGTGATCTTGCCGCTCGCATCCGTCGTCAGCCCGGAGAGCATCATCTGATTCTGCGCATCGCGCAGCTCGAACACGGCCCCGGCAATGGTCATCCCGGTAACATCCGCGTCTTGCTTCGTCAGTTCCACTGCGCCGCGGATCAGT